>Ga0207667_10000156_pt1 | contig 102399 bp, 90 predicted proteins | sample KBSCornC52_FD_184301 | JGI IMG/M metagenome (GOLD analysis project Ga0207667, IMG submission 184301) | Corn rhizosphere microbial communities from Kellogg Biological Station, Michigan, USA - KBS Corn C5-2 (SPAdes) (version 2) | ecosystem: Host-associated > Plants > Roots > Rhizosphere > Soil ... | reverse complement strand
GGCCACCCTGTGTCATCGCCGCCAGATCCAGCCCGGCGCAGAATGCCCGGCCGACGCCGTGGAGCACCACGACGCGGACGTCCCGCGCTTCGCCGAGCTGCGCAATGACTTCGCCAAGACGCATGAACATCGGCAGGTCGAGCGCATTGAGCTTATCGGGGCGGTTGAGGCACACCTCGGCCACGTGGTCACCAATCGTCAGGACGACCCGGTCCTCGGCCATGCCGGATACCTCTGCGGGATCGCCCCTCCGGGTCACGTCCTGCAATATCCGCTGTTGGCCGTCACGCGGGCAACTCCACCAGTACCTTGCAATCCTCGCCAGGTCCGCGGAGTGCTTCGATTGTTGCAGGCAGCTGGTCCAGCGTAACCGTCCGCGTCACCATGGCGCGGGGTTCCACATGGCCGGCATCGAGCGCAGCGACGGAGTCGCGAAGATCGCGAGCAAGATACCCCATGTTGAACTCGAGCCGAACTTGCTTCATGGCCGCATAGCCGGGAACGAATTTCTCGGGCGAGAAGCACATGCCGCTCGAGACGACAATGCCCCGACTTCCGACATGCTCCAGGGCGGTCGCGATGGCCCCGGGCTTGCCAGCACCTTCGAAGACGACGTCGGGAGCCCGGCCCCTAAAAGCGTCCGCAAAGCCCTCCAAAAAGCCCTCATCCATCGTGATGAAGGCACTGGCGCCCATGGTCTCCGCTAATTCTGCCCTGCGCCTTGTTGGCGCGGCGGCGACAATCTGTCGGCAGCCCGCGCGAGCGGCCCACCAAATCATGGCCAACCCGACGGGGCCGACGCCGAGTACGAGGACGCGTGAGGATGGACCGACGTTGGCCAGACGGACGGCTTGCGCACCGCAGGCCAGCGGCTCGGCCAGCGCACCATCGGCCAGCGTCAGCGAGCGGGGCAGGGGAGCGCAGAGCTCGGCGCGCGCGAGTGCATATTCACCAAATCCACCCATGAGATAGGTGCAGTTGGAGCAGCCATAGGGATCATGTGCGCGGCAAGCGTCGCAGGAACCGCAGCCCGTGACGGGAAAGGCGCTGACCGCATCCCCAACCCTCAGATTGCTTACGTCTTGGCCCAGCGCGACGACGGTGCCTGCATATTCGTGGCCAGGCACGCAGCCGGCAGCGAACGTCACCGGGCTGCCCTTCGCCGTCATCGTGAGGTCGGAACCACAGATGCCGCAGCGACTAACCGCAATCAGCACATGCCCGGGGAGGGGGTCCGGTATGGGGCTTTCCTCGATGACGAGCGGCTCACCCGCGGCCCGGAACACCGCGGCCTTCATCACAGGCTGCGCCCGCCGTCGACGACCAGCGTCTGCCCGGTGATATAACTTGCCAGCGGCGAGACGAGAAACAGCGCCGTCGATGCGACATCCTCGGGAAGCCCCAGTCGACCGAGCGAGATCGTGTCAAGCGCTGCCTGCAGGCGGTCGGGATTCTCGGTCGTCACCGTCGTCATCTTCGTAGCGATCATACCTGGAGCGATGCCGTTGACCCGAACGCCTTCGCGCGCCCAGGCGTCGCCCAGCGTGCGGGTCAGCCCGACGACACCGGCCTTGGACGCTGCGTACGCCGGATTACCGATCACCGACTTGTAAGCGCCGATCGAACTGATGACGATGATCGACCCCTTGCGTTCGCGAATGGCCGGGTAAAAGCGGCTGCAGCAGTGCATGACGCTGATGAGGTTGATATCGACGACACGTCGAAAGGTGTCGATCTCGAACTCTTTGCGGCGATAAACCACCGCGCCTTGCGCGAGGACGAGAATGTCGAGGCCGCCGGTGAAGGCGCTGGCGCCATCGATCGCGGCGGGATCGGATACGTCTACCTGCTCATAATCGAGGCCGGTGAGGTCCGACCCTTTTTCGCCGGTGTAATCGGATGCGGAGGCACGGGTTCCCCAGACCCGCACCTGCGCGCCTTGTGCGCGGAAAAGTTGAGCGATGCCGTTGCCGATGCCGCTGGAGCCGCCGACCACGAGCGCGCGCTTGCCTTCGAGTGCGAGTACGTCCGAGCCGATCGTCATTTCGTTATATCCTTGTCTGTCGGTCAGGATGCATTCGTCGGATCCGGGCCGGCCATGTCCGGACGTTCGGAGAGATATGGCATCCGGGTCAGCTGATTGCCGCCGCTGACGGGAAGATTGAGACCGCTCACGAAGGATGGACCGGCCAGCCAGAGTGCCGCATCGGCATAATCGGCGGTTTCGCCAATCCGCCGGAGCGGTATTTCGCGCGCGTAAACCGCTTCCATTCCCTCCACCGTCCAGAGTCCGGAGGCCATGTCGCTGCGGATTGGGCCAGGCTGGATCGAATTGATCTTGATACCCTTCGGGCCGTACTCGACAGCTGCATAGCGGACGAGGCAGTCGGTGGCGGCTTTGGCGCAGCCGTAGGAATAGACGAATTCCATTGGTTGCGCCGCCGCCATGGACGAAAACAGGATGATCGATCCGCCCTGCTTCATCGCACCGGCGCTGTGACGGATGAAATGCACGCAGCCGAAATAATTGACCTCCATGGCGACGCGGGCGTCCTCGATGGGGGATTTCGCGATGGTGCCGCCCATCGGCAGACCGGCCGCATTGACTGCGACGTCGAGCCGACCATAGGTGTCCACGGCCTTTGCAACGAAGGCCGCGACGTCCTCTTCTTTGGCAACATCGCAGCGCATTGCGATCCCACCGGTCTCCCGGGCGAGATCGTGCAGCGGGCCTTCGCTGCGCGCACCGACCAGCAGCTTGGCGCCCTCCTCGGCGAACCGGCGGGCGATCGCCGCGCCTGATCCCCCGGATGCCGATGCGCCGAGGACGATCGCCACTTTTCCATCAAGAATGCCCATTGATCATCTCCCTCAGATCGACGCGCCCGCCAAATGGCCTTCGCGGATGGCGACCTGAAGGAAGCGCGGCGAATTGGCATCGCCGACGACCCGGAGATCGGTGTTCCGCTCGGAGAGCGCTTTGTAGAGTTCGCGGTTCGGCTCATTTGCCGACACGAACACGACTGTGTCGGCCGGAATGCTCCGCAGGTCAGCGTCGTCGGTAAAGTGCGTCGGGCTGACCAGCACCTCGTTGTCGGTGAATTCGACCGCGCGATGCCGAATGAGATAGTCGAACGGCTTGCCCCGCATGCGGGTCAGGAAAGGCTCGACCATCAGCGGTGCCTGCGCCAGCTGCGCGAACATTCTGAGCCGTGTCACATATGTGACCGAAAGCCCCAGGGCAATCAGCTGTTCCGCCGCGCCCAAGCCTTCATAATGCCCCACATCGTCGATCACCACCGCCGTCTTGCCGAGCTCTGCCGGCGGCTGCATGAACAGGTCGAAGGCCGAGATGACATTCCGTCGGTTGAAGTTGCGGATCGGCTGGCCGGGATGCGAATGCTGCACGCCGTCCATGCGGGGGAAGGAGCCGGTCGCCACGATCACCGCTTCGGCGCCATTTGCCACGACATCATCGGCATCCATGTAAGTCGACAGCTGAACGTCCACGCCCAGGCGGAACACTTCGGCCTCCAGCCACGTAGCGATGTCGATCATGCCATGGCGCGTCGGTGCCTTGGCTGCAGCACGGAGCGTGCCGCCAAGGATCGGGCTGGCTTCCGCGAGCGTAACCTTGTGGCCGCGAAGAGCGGCGACGCGAGCGGCTTCAAGGCCGGCGGGGCCGCCGCCGACGACCAGCACGCTCTTGGGCTCCGGCGCGGGCGTCAGCAGCGCGTCGCCCCGATAGAGTTCATGGCCGTTGCCAGGATTCACCGTGCATTCCAGATGACCGTGCTCGGTCGCGACTTGCGCCACACATGCCTGGTTGCAAGCGATGCAGGGACGCACTTCCTCAGCCTTCCCCGCCAGGCTCTTATTGACTAGATCAGGGTCGGCAATCATGGCGCGAACGAGTCCGACCATATCAGCATCGCCCGAGCGGATGACCTGATCGCACTCCTCAAGGGTACGAAAACGACCGACAACCATCGTCGGAAGCTTGACGTGACGGGTGATCGGAACGCTGGTTGGCAGTTCATAGCCGACCGGCTCATGCATACCGCCAACCATTTTGGTGTAGCTGTTGTAATTGCCTACCGAGACATTGATGTAGTCTGTCAGTCCGCGTTCTTCGAGAATGTGGGCGATGGCGAGATTCTGGTCCTCGTCGACCCCGCTCACGGTCAGGTCTGGAGCAAGACGAACGCCCACCACGAAGTCGTGCGACACCGCGCTGCGAACCGCTTCCATCAGCTCGATCACGAAGCGTGCGCGCTCGGTGATCGTCGCGCCGCCATACTCATCCTCGCGGAGGTTGGTATTGGCCGAAAGAAACTGGGCGGGCAGATAGCCATGGGCGCAATGCACATCGACGCCGTCCAGCCCCCAAGCCTCCATCCGGCGCGCGGCCGTGGCATAGGCCTCGATGATCTCGGCGATCATCGATTTCGTCATCTCGATCGGCACCACGCCGACCTCGACGCTCGGCGTGGCGCTAGCGCCCCAGGGCGGGCTCCCATCGCGCGGCATGCCGTGATGGCCGGCGTGCCAGAGCTGCTGGAAGATCTTCATGTCATATTTGCGACCCATATCGCCGAGCTTGCGATAACCAGGCTCAAGTTCGGCCTTCCACAGATCGATCGCGAGCGGACTGGTCGGATGGACTGAGCCGACCTCGACGATCGACAGCCCCGCGCCCCCGCGCGCACGCGCTTCATGATAAGCGATCAACGCGTCGCTCATCGCGCCCTTGCCCAGGATCGTCGCGTGGGCTGGTCTAAAAATGCGGTTCTTGATCACGGTCCGGCCGATCTGCAGCGGCGTGTGGACATGCGTGTAGTTCATTCAGGAGCCTCTCGGGTTTTCAATGCGGCCGCGCCCATTCATTGGAGCGATCGCTGGATTTATTTAGCGCGCAGCTTTTCGATTGTGGCTGGCAGGTCAGGGCTGGCCATCGCGTCCATTTCATACTCCAATCCGGCACTGAGCGCCTGCGCGGCGATCAGGTTGGTGATGCGCGCGAAGGCGCGTTTCGTGCCGGTGGTGCCGCCGGGCGCCATCGCGGCGATGCGTGCCGCCATATCGCGTGCGCGCGGCGCCACCTCTTCGGGGGTTTCGACCAGTTCAGTGACGAGGCCCCATTGATAGGCCTGCTCTCCCGTGATGATGTCGCCCGTAAGAAGATAGCGTTTGGCGCGGTTAATACCGATCGACTGCGACCAACTGATGATGCCGCCGTCGCCGGCGGCAAGCCCCACATTGACATGCGTGTCGGCGATCTTCGCACCCTTCCAGGCGACGACGATATCCGACAGCGTCGCGATGGTCGCACCGAGCCCGATGGCAGCGCCCTGGATTGCCGAAACCACCGGAATGTGCAGGTCGACAAGTCCGTGGAACACAGCCTTGGCATATTTCACCATGTCTGCTCGAACGACATTGCTGGCATGCGCTTCCAGCATCTCATCGAAATCACCGCCCGCTGAGAAGGCACGGCCCTCTGCCGAAAGCACGAGTGCCCTGATCTCGGGAACGCGGTGGGATACCGCCTCAAGTGCTGCCGCAAATTCGATATGCGCCGGCATGTCGAATCGGTTGAGCAGGTCGGGGCGCGTAAATCTGATCTCGGCGACGCCGTCCGCCACTGTCATCGCCAGTGTCTGATAATCCATTGCTGCTCCAAAGTAACGCCAACCGACATGATAGCTTTGGGCGTGCTCCGAAGACAGTACCGGCCTTGCCCTAAGGCGCATTCGGACATGCACCGGAGTGATTCCGGCGAAGTTCATCGAGACAATCATCGGCAGAGAACGTTTCGTAGTTCTATGAGGAGACAGAGCCAATGAAGAGACTTTCGGGAAAGGTCGCCCTGGTTACGGGTGCCGCGAAGGGCATCGGCTTTGCCATCGCCCGCCGCTTCGTGGAGGAGGGCGCAGCGGTTGCGCTCGCTGCACGCAGGGAGGAGCAGGCTGCCGCTGCCGCGGCGCAACTCGATGGAGATATCCTGCCGATCGTGCTCGACACCACCAGCGACGCGCAGTGGCGGGATGCCATCGCTAAGGTCGATGCGCGCTGGGGACGGCTCAATGTGCTCGTGAACTGTGCCGGTGTCACTATCGGCGCCAATCTCGTGGACACGGACGATGCCGTCTGGAACCAGCATATGGATGTCAATCTCCGCGGCCCGTTCATGGGCTGCCGCGCCTCAATCGACCTGATGAAGCGAGAAGAGGCACCCGGCAGCATCGTCAACATCTCGTCGGCGTTCGGCATCCGGGTCACCCCCGGCTTTGCGGCCTACAGCATCAGCAAGGCGGCGCTGAACGCGCTTACCCGTGTGCTTGCGCTCGAATGCGCAGCACAAAAGCTGCCGATCCGGGTCAACTCGGTCATTCCGGGTGGAACCGAGACGGAGATGTTCGAGGAGGAATTGCGCCGCACGGGGATGGAGCGCGATAAGGCTTATGCGCTTTTCGCCGGAATTCATCCTCTCGGCCGCATCGGCAAACCCGAAGAGGTCGCCGCAGCGGCGTTATGGCTGGCGGCGGATGAATCGGCTTTCACCACCGGCTTGGAACTAACTGTCGACGGTGGCAGCACCATACGCGCCTGAGGGAGAAGCGTTACATGTCAGATGCCAATCAGAAGAGCGCGATCGTTTTTGGCGGTTCGGGCGGTCTCGGGGCCGGCTGTGTGCGAGCGCTGGCGCGAGAATGGCCTGCAGTCGGGATCGTCTATCATAACAAGCGCGAACGCGCCGAGGCAATCGCTGCCGAACTTCCGGACTCGTGTCGCGGCTATCCCGTTCGCTGCGACACCACGGATGCCGGATCCGTCCGCGCCGCCATCGAGGAGGTTGCGCAAGCATGCGGGCCAATCGGCTGCGCGGTGTATTCGGCCGGCCTCGCTATCGACCAGCCTTACATCTTCGAAATCACCGAGAGCCAGTGGCGTGACGTCTTCGAGGCAGAAACGATTGGCTTCACCCGCATGCTTTCCGTGATCCTGCCCATGTTCCGCCAGCAGGGAGGCGGCAGCATCGTTGCGGTGACGTCGATGGCCAATACGCGGGTGATCGTAGGCGACACCATTTCGGCGGCTCCCAAGGCCGCCATCGAGGCGCTATGCAGGGGTATCGCCAAGGAGGAGGGCAAGTTCGGCATCCGCGCCAACACGGTGGCGCCGGGCGCGATGAACTCCGGCCTTGGCGAACAATATATGGCGGAGCGCTGGACCCCCGAGTTCTGGGAGAAGTTCAGAAAATCGATCCCCATGCGACGCTTCGGCACGGCAGAGGATATCGGCGAGGCCGCGGCGTTCTTTGCTTCCGACCGGTCGAGCTATTTTACCGGCCAGAGCCTGATTGCCGACGGAGGCTATACGCTCTGACCTGTGCGATAGCGCGAGTCGTTCCCTTCCACGGCTGATCCGTGGCAGGGAGGACGAGGATCAGTCGTTCAACTTCTCGATATTGGTGTTCAGGCCCGCGGTCCAAGCCCCGTCCACGGCCAATTCCGCGCCGCTGATGTAGGATGCCTCGTCGCTGGCTAAGAACAGGCTGGCGGCTGCGACTTCGGGCGACTGCCCGACGCGACCGAAAGGTATGCCGAGCCCCATCGCGATCGGTTTGGTGTCCGACGCACCGGTAGGATTGAGCATCGGTGTATCGATCGCGCCCGGATGAACCGAATTCACGCGGACGTTGAAGGGCGCGGCCTCCAGCGCGATCGCCTTGGTCATCCCACGTACACCCCATTTGCAGGCGTCATAGGCACTGAGTCCGGTCGTCCCGCGCAGACCATCGACCGACGATATGTTCACGATCGAACCGCGGCGCGCATTCTTCATCAATGGCAGCACGGCCTTGATGCCCAGATATTGGCCGACCACGTTGACGGACAGCAGACGGACAATGTCATCCTTGCTGGTCTCCTCAATGGAGCCGAAGTGCGCGATGGCAGCATTGTTGACGAGAATGTCGATCTTTCCAAACGCGGAAAGAGCCGTTTCCACCACACTCGCCCAATCCGCCTCGCTCGAAACATCCTGTCGCATGAACCTCGCGCGCTCGCCGATGCTTGCCGCCACAGCCTCTCCCTCGGCGGAGAGGACATCAGTCATGATAATGGAGCAGCCCTCGGCCGCGAAGAGACGCGCGGTCGCTTCACCTTGCCCGCGGGCGGCGCCGGTGATGATGGCGACTTTCATATCCAAGCGATTCATGATGTCTCCTTCATCTCGTTCAATGCGGTTCGGTCGTCAGTCTGCGAATTGTGCGTGAATTGCCCCAATGCTCCGCTTGCCTCGGCCGCGACCATGTTCGCAGCAACGAAGCCGAATACCATGGCCGGGCCGATCGTGCCGCCCGCGCCCGGATAGGCGTTGCCGAACGGCGAGCCGGAGGCGTTGCCCGCCGCGTAAAGGCCGGGGATCGGCCGGTCCTGCCCATCGAGCACGCGTGCATTCGCATCGCATTTGAGGCCGCCCTTGGTGCCGAGATCGCCCAAGCTGACAGGAATCGCGTAATAGGGCGCCTTATCGATCGGACCAAGACAGGGGTTTGGCTTCAGCGCCGGATCACCGAAGTTCACGTCATAGGCGTTGCCGCCGCGCCCAAACTCCGGATCGACGCCCGCGCGGGCATAGCCGTTCATGCGTGCGACGACCGCTTCGAGCTTGTCGGGATCGAGGTCGATCTTGCCGGCAAGCTCACGGAGGGTTGGTGCGCGGAAGATATAATGATCCCACCAGGCGGCAGGGATTTTGCGGTCAGGCATGAGGGTGGTGGGCATGACGCCGCCGGCGGTGAACTTGTATCGGAAGGTCGCGTCGAACACGAGCCAGCACGGCGTATTGGCACCCGTTTTGAGCTGATCTTCCATCATGGCGTTGCCAAATCGGTCATAGCCGCACGCTTCGTCCACGAACCGATCACAATTGCGATTGACGCAGACGCTGTGGGGTCGGCCGACGTCGAACACAGCCTGGTGGATTTCCTCGAAGTTCGAAACGGTCGGCAGGGGAAGGGACATTGTCGGCACCCACCAGCCAGTCTCGGTGAATTCCGTGGCGGCGCCGAGCGCCATGCCCGCTTCCAGCACCTCGCCACGATTTGCCTCCTCGGGTGTGCTGCTGAAGCGCGTGTCGCCGGGGATAGTGAAAAAGCGGTTGCGCAGTTCCTGGTTCCATTCGAACCCGCCCGCGCAGACGATGACCCCGTGACGCGATTGCAGGGTCTTCTGCCGGCCGTAGCGCTCGACAAGCACCCCGGTGACGCGATCATTCTCGACCAAGAGTTTCTTGACGCCCCAGCCGATGCGGAACTCTCCGCCGAGTGCGACATAGCGCTCAATCAGCGGACCGATGAGCGCGGCGCCGAGGCTGAACAATCGATCGCGGCGGCCAAGGCGACGGGTACTGAAGTCGGCCCAGTAACGCGCGACGACCTTCATTGCTTCGCGCACCCAGCCGGGCGAACGGGTCGATATCGTGTTCGCTTCCATGAAGTCCAGCGTGTATCGGTTCATCAGCTTGAACCGCGTGAACTGTTCACGCACCAGCGGGAAAAGCGGCCCCAGCCGGCGGCCGTCATATTTGGGGAACACCACGGAGCGATCCGCGCGGGCGCCCGGCGCTTCGGGAAAATAATCCGGCCACGGCATTGGCGTTGGCTCCATGCCGATCTCCTTGAGGAAGGCGATCATTTGCGGCCCGGTCTCGAGAAAGGCGTCGATGCGATCGTGGCGCACGGGGCCGTTCGCGACGGCATTGATGTATGTGATCGCCTGTTCGCGCGAGTCATCCGTGCCAAGGCCGTGATTGGGGATCCACGTCACGCCGCCCGACGTGGCCGACGTTCCTCCTATCCAGTGTGCCTTTTCGACGACCAGAACTTTCAATCCCCTGGTGGCCGCGCGCACGGCCGCTGTCATGCCTGCCGAGCCGGAACCGACCACGATTACATCGTACGTATTGCTCATTGCCCTCTCCGAACTGCCTTATGGACTATCCGCTGAGCCGAGAGTGCACGATAGACGCTGCGTCATTTGCAAGTCCCGCAACGTATGAATGCACCTCAGGGCAAGTGCCGCAGACAGCTTTTGCTATAGTGGTTTGGGCTTGCAGATTTACTCCTGCCGGACACCCGGCAATTAGACAGGATTGATGGTTTTGGCAGCGTTCGACCTTCCGCGTCCCGCCTTCATGGACGATGAAGACATCCGCATGTTCGAGAATATGGTGGATCGTTTTCTCGACGAGAATGCCGATCCTGCGGCCCAGAGCCGGTGGCGCGAACAAGGGTTCGTGGAACAGGAAACCTGGCGCAAAGCTGGTGAGGCTGGAATTCTGGGGGTGAGTGTGCCGGAGGCTTATGGCGGCTCCGGGCTTGATTTCCGCTACGATGCGATCGTCATGGAAAGGCAAGGTCGCAAGAATGCGCTGAACTTTGCCTATTCGTTGCACACAACCGTTGTTGCGCCTTATCTTTACCGCTACGCGACACCCGAGCAGTGCCGCGAATGGCTGCCCCCCGCGGTCGCCGGGGAGACCCTGCTGGCCGTGGCCATGACCGAACCCGGCGCCGGATCGGATCTTCAGGGCATACGGACCACGGCGCGCCGCGAAGGCGATCACTATGTGATCAACGGCCAGAAGACGTTCATTTCGAACGGGCATGGCTGTTCGCTCGTCGTGGTAGCAGCCAAGACTGATCCCAATGCGGGGGCCAAGGGCATATCGCTCTTTGTCGTCGAGGTCGACAAGGTGGAGGGTTTCGAACGCGGGCGGCTGCTGGACAAGCTCGGTCAGGAAGGTCGCGATACGGCCGAGCTGTTTTTCAACGACGTCCGCGTGCCGGCGGCCAACCTGCTGGGCGGGGCAGAAGGCCAGGGTTTCCGGATGCTCATGGAGCAATTGCCAAAGGAGCGGCTGGTGATCGCCTGGCAGGCCATGGGAATGATCGAGGCGGCGCTGGAGGTCACGGTCGAGCATTGCAAGGCGCGCAAGATGTTTGGCGGCACGCTGTTCGACCAGCAAAATACCAAGTTCAAACTCGCGGAGTGCAAGACGCGGGCAACCGTCGCTAAGGCTTTCCTTTATCATTGCACTGAACGGCTACTCGCGGGGCAGCTGGACGGGGCCACCGCGTCGATGGCGAAGCTGTTCGTGACGGAGGCTCAGGCCTTCGTGGTCGATGAGTGCCTGCAGCTGTTCGGCGGCTATGGCTATATGCTCGAATATCCGATCGCCGAAATGTACAAGGATGCCCGTGGTTTCCGCATCTATGGTGGCGCGAGCGAAGTGATGAAGCTGCTGATCGCGCGATCGATTTGAACTCATCGAAAACACAGAGCGAGGGAACCGATGTCGGTTGATTTTGAAGTCGAGGACGGCGTTGCCGTCATTTCCATTAATCGACCAGAGGCGCGCAACGCCGTCGACCGGGAAACCGCGCTTGCGGTCGAAGCGGCCGTACGGAAGGTCAACCAAGATACGGCGATCCGGTGCGCTGTCATCACCGGCACCGGCGGCAATTTCTGTGCCGGCATGGATCTCAAAGCGTTCCTGCGCGGCGAAGTCATTCGATTGCCGGATACCGGCTTCGCCGGTGTCACTCAGGCGGATCTGCAAAAGCCGTTTATCGCCGCCGTTGAGGGCTATGCGCTGGCCGGCGGGTTCGAAATCATACTGGCCTGTGACATGGTCGTCGCTTCCAGTGCAGCCAAGTTCGGCCTGACCGAAGTCAGGCGTGGGCTGGTCGCGAATGCCGGAGGACTTGTCCGCCTGCCGCGACAGATGCCAGTCAAGTTGGCGTCGGAATTCGCTCTCACCGGCGAAATCTTTCCCGTCCAGCGGCTGGCTGACGCCGGTCTTGTCAACCGTGTCGTCGCTGAAGGCGAGGCGCTGGCGGAAGCGATCAAGCTGGCGCAGGCCATCGCCGCCAACGGCCCTATGGCGGTCGCGGTCAGCCGCCGCGTTCTGAAAGAAAGTCTTGAATGGGCGGAGGCTGATCTGTTCGAGCGCCAGTTCGAGATCACCGCGCCGGTATTCGTTTCCGAAGATGCGCGCGAAGGTGCTGCCGCCTTCGCCGAGAAGCGAAAGCCGGTGTGGAAGGGACGTTGACAGGGTGAGCCACAGGGCGGAGATCGATCACGACCGCCTGGTCACGCTGTGGTCAATCCTCGCATATCATGCCGAAGAAGATCCGGAACAGATCGCCACCCTGTTCGAGGATCGGGCCACGAGCTACCGGCAATTGCATGACGATGCGTCCCGCCTTGCCGAGCGGCTTGCCCGCCATGGCTTTGGCAAGGGTCACCGGATCGGATATCTTGGCAAGAACAGTGACCGCTATTTCGCTCTGCTGTTCGCGGCAGCGCGAATTGGCGCGGTGTTGGTCCCGCTCAACTGGCGGCTTGCAGAGGAGGAGTGGGCGTTCATCATCGCAGACTCCGAAATGGTCTGTCTATTCAGCGACGAAGAGTTCGCGATCGCCGCCAACATACTGGCCGGGCTAAACGGCATTTCGCAACTGCTGCTCGACGGTCGCCTGCTTGCGCTTGCAGAGGATCGCTTGCGGCTTGGCGACTATGTGCCCGAACCCGACACGGTGATTTTTCAGGTCTACACCTCAGGAACGACGGGGCGGCCAAAAGGTGCGATGCTCAGCCATCGCAATCTGCTCGCCTTGCGCGCGCCCGGCTACCGGGCAGGTTTGCAATGGTTTCCTCCCCGCGGCTGCACGGTCGGCCAGGTCTTGCCCGTGGCTCACATCGCGGGAACGGCTTATGCGTTGTTCGGCTTCTATGCGGGCGCCAAGATCGTGATTGCCCGCGAATTCGACGCGGGTAGCCTGGCAGCATTGATCGCGCGGGAGCGAATCAGCCACATCCTGCTGGCCCCGGCGGCGATGCAGATGCTGCTCGAACATCCTGAATCGGACGATGCCGATTTCTCGTCGCTCGAATATATAACCTATGGCGCCGCGCCAATCCCCGAGGAGCTGCTGCGCCAGGCGCTGGAGCGGCTGGGGTGCGGCTTCGTGCAGATGTACGGCATGACCGAGGCGGCGGGCGGGGTGGTCGCGCTGCAGCCGCACGACCATATCTCAGGCAGTGCCGGGCGCTTGCGCTCCGCCGGAACCGCCATGCCCGGCGTCGAGATAGCCATCGTCGATGACGGGTGGACCCTTCAGCAGCCCGGAACGGTAGGGGAGATCGTGGTACGCTCGGCAGCCGTCATGGTGGGCTATTGGCGGCGGACTGACGCTGATGCGGATGTATTCGGAGCGAATGGCTGGATGCGCACTGGCGACATCGGACGCATTGACGCCGAAGGTTATCTTTTCGTGCTGGACCGCGCAAAGGACATGATCATCAGCGGCGGCGAGAATATTTATCCGGCGGAGATTGAAAACGCCATCTTCGGGCATCCCGATGTTGCGGACGTAGCGGCGGTCGGTGCGCCATCCAAGCGCTGGGGGGAAGAAGTGGTGGCGCTCGTTGTGCCCCGGCCTGGCACTGCGCCCGATCTCACCTCGATACTCGCCTGGCTGGATGGGAAGCTCGCGCGGTTCAAGCTGCCCAAACGGCTCGTTCTCGTCGACACGCTACCGCGGAACGCCGGCAACAAGTTGCTACGTCGTGTGCTGCGCGAGCCATTCTGGCAGGGCCATGAGCGTAGGGTCAACTGATTTGCCCTGAATTGCATTGGTTATTGCCTTGCATCGGGCGGTCCTTGGCACATTGTTGCTTCGGGGCGATGGCTGCGCTCCCTTGAAGGGGCGGCAATGCGAGGATGAGATTCAATGACTGTGGAACAGAAGGCGGATAGGGAGGCGCTCTTCCAGCCTCTGCAAATTCGCAGTTTGGAGCTGCGCAACCGTATCGTCATGTCCCCGATGACCCGAGGCTTTTGTCCGGATGGTGTGCCGACCGATGCGGTTGCGACCTATTATCGCCGCCGCGCCGAAGGCGGTGTGGGTCTCATCGTAACGGAAGGTGTGGCTGTCGACGATCCGGCTGCGCTTGGTGATGCCGGACTTGGTGAGAATAACATTCCGCTGCTGGGAAGTGCCGCTTCGGTAGAGGGCTGGCGAAAGGTTGTCGCGGGCGTGCATGCTCATGGCGGCAAGATCATACCGCAGCTGTGGCATCAGGGTGTGATGCGCAAGCCCGGGACCGGGCCCTACCCGGATGTGCCGAGCGTCAGCCCCTCCGGCATATGGGGTCCACTCGGCCGCATGACCTCCATCGATCCGAAAAGTATTCCCGCCGACCCAAATATCGGTGAACCGATGAGCGAGGAGCAGATCGAGGAGGCAATCGCCGCGTTCGTGCGATCCGCGGCCAATGCAGTGGAAGCCGGGTTCGATGGGATCGCTCTGCACGGCGGCCACGGTTACCTCATCGACAACTTTCTCTGGGAGGGGACCAACCAGCGGAATGACCGATGGGGTGGCAGTCGGACGAAGCGCTCAGAATTTCCTGCTGAGATCGTGCGCCGGATTCGCGGCGCGGTGGGCGATAACCTGCCGATCTTCTTCCGCTTCTCCCAATGGAAACAGCAGGACTTCCGCGCCACGTTGGCCGATAGTCCGGAGGAGCTGCGCGAGGTTTTGCAGCCGCTTGCAGATGCCGGTGTGGATGTCTTCGATGCCAGCGTGCGCTATTATAATCGTGCGGCATTCGAAGGGGATCCCACCAGCCTTCCGGGCATTGCAAAGCGTGTCACCGGCAAGCTGTCCATGGCGGTCGGCGGTGTTGGCATCAACTCGGGCATGTATGACCGCGACAAGGCGGCAGCCGTGGTCACTGATTTCGGTCCACTGCTGGATCGATTCAAGGCCGGAGAGTTCGATCTCGTCGCGGTCGGCCGAGCGATCATCGGGGATCCGCACTGGACTCACAAATTCCGGGCCGGCGAAGCGACCGAGCCGTACCGGATGGAGGCGGACGGCGTCTTGTCCTGAGTTGCAATCGCCATTTTCTCGGCCCTCGCTGTGGTGGTGCCCCGGCACGATCGCAGCCATGATCCATGCTGAGAAGGCTCTGTCGGGTTTGCCGCTGCAGACGATCGAAGTGGAATTTCTATGTCACACGTTCCGGTAATTGTTGATGTTATACGGTCGCCCATGGGGCGCGGTAAGGCGGGCGGCGCTCTCTCCTCCGTCCATCCTGCCGACCTTCTGATGCAGGTGATGGTCGGCCTCGTCGAACGCAATAAGCTTGATCCCGGCACTGTCGATGATCTGATTATGGGCTGCGTCAGTCAGGCCGGTGAGCAGGCGGTGCCTGTTGGTCGCACGGCTTGGCTGGCAGCGGGCTACGCGGCGCATGTGCCATGTACGATGGTCGAGCGCCGCTGCGGATCGAGTCAGCAGGCGGTGCATTTCGCGGCGCAGGGGATCGCGGCAGGGGCGTACGACATCGTCATCGCGGGTGGCATCGAGTCCATGAGCCGGGTGCCGATGGGATCGGCGCGTATGGGAGCGGATCCCCATGGCATCGCCTATGAGAAGCGGTTCCCGGGCACCGTCGGCCAAGGGATTTCCGCCGAGCTGATCGCCGCGCGCTGGGACATTTCTCGTGAGGAGATGGACGAATATTCGGCGCAGTCCCATCAGCGTGCGGAAGCCGCGCGTGTTGCAGGCAATCTTGCGCGCGAAATCATTTCGATCATGACTCCCGATGGTGTGGTGAGCCAGGATGAAACCATTCGCGCATCGACTACATCGGAAGGTCTGGCGCAGCTGAAAACGTCGTTCAACAACGATGCTTTGGCGGAGCGCTTTCCGGAAATTCGCTGGTCTATCACGGCCGGCAATAGTTCCCAGATCACCGACGGAGCTTCGGCGGCGCTGCTAATGTCAGAGGCAGCGGCCAACCGTCTCGGCCTGAAGCCGCTGGCCCGTTTCGTGGCGTTCGACGTGGTGGGCGACGATCCTCTGCTGATGCTGACTGCACCAATCCCCGCCACGAAGCGCGTGCTGGCCAAAGCCGGCCTCGGTATCGATCAGATCGATCATATCGAAGTCAATGAAGCCTTTGCGCCTGTGCCGCTCGCCTGGCAGCGGGAGTTCAAGGCGGATCCTGCAAAGCTCAACCCACGTGGTGGAGCAATTGCGCTTGGCCACCCGCTTGGCGCCTCGGGAACGCGTCTCATGGCATCTATGGTCAACGGGTTGCTGGAAACTGGCGGGCGCTATGGGCTGCAGACAATGTGCGAGGCGGGCGGCCTCGCCAACGCCACGATCATCGAACGACTTTAAGCGGGGAATAGCGGATGGACACCAACAATATCGTAGCCGTCGTAACCGGGGGGGCTTCCGGTCTCGGCCGTTCTACCGCCGAGCGTCTCGTCGCTGGCGGCGCAAAGGTGGTGATAGCCGATCTGGCGCCGAACGGCGATGAGGTGGCGGCTGAGATCGGCGGAGGGACGCGCTTCATCCAGGCCGACGTGACCGACACCGACCAGATGAATGCCGTCTTCGATGCGGCAAATGCCATGGGCACTTTACGCGCCGTGGTTCACTGCGCCGGCCGGGGAGGCCCGATCCGTGTCGTCGACCGTGAAGGGAATCCGGGGTCGCTCGAAGTGTATGAGACGGTCGTCAGGATCAACCTGATCGGCAGTTTTAACGTGCTGCGCCTCGGCGCGGCGCGCATGGCCAAGAACGAGCCCATTGATGGAGAGCGCGGCGTGGTGATCATGACCGCCTCGGTTGCGGCGTTCGAGGGGCAGGTCGGCCAGATCCCCTATGCGTCTGCCAAGGCGGGCATCGTTGGTATGACCATCGTTGCCGCCCGTGACCTTGCCAGCCACCAGATCCGTGTCTGCACAATCGCGCCGGGCACGTTCGATACTCCCATCCTTCAGCGGGTGAAGCCGGAGGTCCGCGAAGGGCTGGCGGCTGCTATTCCGCACCCACGCCGCCTGGGGCGGCCGGATGAATTCGCGATGCTGGTGCAGCAGATCATCGAAAATCCCATGCTCAACGGCGAGACGATCCGGCTCGACGGGGCAATCAGGATGCCCCCGCGGTGAGCGACATTCTGCTTTCCGAATTTTCGGAAGGAATTCTCATCCTAACGTTGAATCAGCCCGAGCTTCGCAATCCGATCTCGAGCACGCCCGCAATCGACGCACTTTGCAGCGCGATTGAGGGTGCTGACCGTGACATCAATTGCCGCGTGGTCATCCTCACCGGGGCAGGCTCGGCTTTTTCGAGCGGGGGAGATTTGTCCACGATGCGGTTGGGCGGCGGTCTCAACGATCCTTCACCGACAAACACCCGACGCAATTATCGCAATGGCATTCAGCGCCTGCCCTTGCTGTTCGAAAGCATAGAGGTTCCCGTGATTGCGGCTGTCAATGGCCCCGCGATCGGCGCGGCCTGCGATCTGACCTGCATGTGCGATATTCGCATCGCCTCGGAAAAAGCGAAGTTCGCGGAAAGCTTCGTTAAGCTTGGTCTCGTCCCCGGAGATGGCGGCGCATGGCTGCTGCCCCGGGTCATCGGTTGGTCGAAGGCGAGCGAGATGGCCTTCACCGGACGGATGATCGACGCAGCCGAGGCGTTGGCATGTGGTCTGGTGTCGCGTGTCGTTGCGCCAGAAGCTCTGATGGATGAGGCGCGGGGGCTGGCGATGCAGATCGCCGCCAATCCGCCGCATGCCGTGCGCCTGGCCAAGCGCCTGATCCGCGAGAGCCGCCTGGCCAACCTATCCACGATCCTCGAGGCCTCCGCGGCCGCGCAGGCGCTGTGCCACACCACTCGCGACCATGAAGAGGCTGTCAACGCGTTCTTCGAGAAGCGGGATCCGAAATTCACCGGCAGTTAGTTGAGAATGAGGGTGAAGCGATGAGCGAAAACGCCGCGGTCACCAGTTTGCGGGCCGAAGTCCGTGAATGGCTGGCGCAGAACCTTCCCGACGACTGGCGTGAGCGTCAAAAGGGCGACGACATCCCTGCTTTTCTGGCGATGCAACGTGAGTGGTTCGGCAAGCTCGTCCAGGCGGGCTACGCAACACCGCACTGGCCGGCCGGTTGGCCGGGCGGCGGCCGATCGCTGGCTGAACAGATCGCCCTTTTCGAGGAGTTGGCGCGGGGTGGCGCACCTCGCATGAGCCTGTTCTTCGTCTCCCTTTACCACGCAGCGATGACGCTGGTGGAATGTGGAACGGACGCCCAGCGCGCGCGGCATCTTCCGGCGATCCTCAACGGCGAAATCTGGTGCCAGGGCTTCTCCGAACCGGGAGCAGGCTCTGATCTTGCCGGACTGCGGACGCGTGCGGAGCGCAAAGGCGATCGTTACATCGTCTCGGGCCAGAAGATCTGGTCGACGCTCGGTCACTTCGCCGATCAGTGTCTGTTGCTCGTACGGACCGACAGCAGCGGCGCCAAGCAGGCCGGAATTACCTTCCTGCTGATGGACATGAAATCGAGGGGGGTCGACGTTCGCCCGATCAAGCAGATTACCGGGGATGAAGAATTTGCCGAAATCTTTCTGGATGAGGTAGAAATTCCTGTCGAAAATCTTGTGGGCAAGGAAAATGAGGGCTGGAAGGTCGCGCAGGTGACCCTTTCGTCCGAACGTGGCCTGACGCTCGTGGAACTGACCGAGCGCATGGCGCTTTCGCTCTGGCGGTTGGTGCGTACTGCGACCGGCGGTACCGGTGATGTCGCTGCGCTGGATCCGGCGGTGGCGCGGAGCATCGTCGATGTCTCGGCCCGGATCGAAGCCCTGCGCGCGATGCTGGCGACGCTGATGACGAACCGGATCGCAGGGCGTGAGGCCGTCGGAGATGCGTCGATCCTTAAGCTCGCCTATTCGCGCCTGTCGCGCGATTTCACGGCCCTGGGGTTGCGACTGCAGGGTTTTGCCGCGATGCGCGACACGCAATATGTGTTGGGCGCCGGCTATGAGACCGGCAACTGGATGTTCGATTTCCTCAACAGCTACCAGTACAACATCGCCGGCGGCAGCAACGAAATTCAGCGCAATATCGTGTCCGAGCGGATCCTTGGCATGCCGAGGGAGAAGTTGGGATGACGTCAGCCGTGGAAGACATGCGCATCGCTCCCGAAGAGATGCGGGAGGCCGCACGCCGTCTGCTGGCGGACAAGGTCGATCGTCGGGCACCGTGGGAAGGCAGGGTCGGATCGGCCGCGGCCCTTGAAGCCGATGTGGGCGAGCTCGGTTGGTACCAGTTGACCGTTCCCGAAGAGCTGGGCGGTCTAGGCCAGCGATTTGACGTGCTGGCCCCGATCTACGAGGAGCTTGGCCGAAGCCTTGCACCCCTGTGGCTTTCAGGGACGCTCGCGGCGGTCGATGCATTGGCGCGCGCCGGCGGAGACGATGCTGATCGCGTGATCGCTGCCGTCGTTGATCAGGCGTTACGGATCGCACCGGTCGTTCTTCCGAATGGGCAGGGGCTCGGGAATGCGCGCCTGCCGGTGGTGCCGGGTGCTTCCGAGGTGACGCATCTGCTGATCGTTGATCAGGCGGGCGCCGCTTCCTTGGTAGATCGCAAGGCGCCGGGCGTCGGGGTCGAGGCGGTTGAGACCTGGGATCTCGGCCGATCCTATGGCGAGGTGACGCTTGCCAATGTCACTGACGTGGTGTGCCGGTTCGATGCCGCGGCCATCCTGCCCGTGCTGCGCGCGCATGGAGAGCTGGCACTGGCGTGGGACAGCATCGGCGCCGCCACCCGGTCGCTGTCCGAAACCGTCGAATATATGTTGGGGCGTCAGCAGTTCGGGCGACCCATCGCCTCTTTCCAGGCGCTCAAGCACAGAGCCGCCGATCACAAGGTGGCGATCGAACTTGCTCGCTCGCTGGTGAACCATGCGAGTGGCGTCTTCGCGGTACGCGGCGAAGGCTGGGCTGTGCTGGCGACGCAGGCTCGTATCCTCGCCTGCGAGGCTTTTGCCGCGATGACCGAGGATTCGATCCAGCTCTTCGGCGGGGTCGGTTTCACGTGGGAGTATAACCCGCATCTGTTTCTCAAGCGCGCGCTCATGAACCAGATCATCGGGGGATCGGCCGATGATCTGCGCGATCGTGTCGCCGAGGATGTCTGCCGGCGGGCGCTGGCGAGCGGGCATTGATGTTGACAGGACCCGATCAGGGAAAGTTGGAATGACGGACGGAGCCGAGGCGCCAATTCTGAGCGAGGATTTGGATGACGGGATTGCTGTTATCCGGCTCAATCGCCCGACGCGACTTAACGCGCTCACCCGCGAGATGGTGGCCGATCTCAAATATGCCCTCGTGGCGACGGCTGCTCGAAAGTCGGTCCGGGCGGTCATCATGACCGGCAATGGCCGGGGCTTCTGCGCGGGTCAGGACGTCGCAGCCGCGGATGCCCGCAACCGGGCGTCACCGAGCGGCCTTGTCGAGCGCTATTATTGGCAGGAGCAGTTCGCTGGAATGGTCGAGCAGATCCGCGCCATGCCGCAGGTCGTGATCGCCGCCGTCAACGGCCCCTGTGCGGGAGCCGGAATGGCGCTGGCGCTGGCGGCGGACATCCGCCTCGCCGCACGCTCGGCGCGTTTCCTCAACGCTGCGGTACGGCTCGGTCTGACTGCCGGGGAATCCGGAATGAGCTACCTTTTGCCCCGGCTGATCGGCGCCTCGCGCGCGTTCGAGATATTAATCACGGGCCGGACAGTGGAGGCTGACGAGGCAGAGCGTATCGGGCTGGTCGTACGCCTGGCCGACGAAGAAGCGCTTCTCGCCGAGGCGGAGGGCCTGGCGCGGCAAATTCTCGCCAACAGTCCCTTCGCTACCGAGCACACCAAGCGCGTCGTCTGGCAGAATGTCGATGCCCCTAGCTTCAAAGCCGCGATCGAGCTGGAGAACCGCGCACAAATCCTCGCTTCGATGACGGAGGATTATAAGGAAGCGACCGCGGCGTTCACGGACAAGCGAGCCCCCCGGTTTCAGGGCAAATAAGCAGTCTTGGAGGGAGCACTGCATTCCTGCGCGCGATGCAGTCAGTCAGCGATGCACGATGTTGGCGGTGGCGTTTCCGGCATCAAGGGGGCGATTGCTGCGCCCACGGCCAAAAGGTGGCGGTCGCTCGCATAGCTTCCATCTAACTCCATACCGATCGGGAGCCCCGAAGCAGCCAATCCAGCAGGGATGGACAAGCCCGGAATACCAGCAACGCTGCTCGCATTGAGATTCTGAATTGCGAGCAGGAGCGTTGACCATGACTGACCAAGATGCGCGATCTCCACCGCGTCTTCAAACCGCGGTGGCAGGATCGGCGACGTCGGGAATATCATCGCGTCGAGACGACTGCTCCGCAGATACTCCTGATAAATCGCTTGAATCTTGGGCCGTGAAATGTTGATGGCTCGTATATAATCCTGCGGATCGCATTGGCCGTAGCGCGCAACGAACTCTCTCACGTCCTGGCTTGGCACGCTGGCAAAGACATGATCGGCTCGGAACGCCGCTCCGGCGGCCTCCAGATAGGCATCAAGCGCCGCTCTATGTTCTACAATTGCGATCGGTACACCCGCCGAGAAGGAGAAATCGCGAACATCCTCCATATCGGCTTCGATGATGGTGATGCCGGCGATCGCAAGGCGTTCGATGCAGTTTTGGCCGATCCGCGCGATATCCGGATCGAGGTTCTGCCAGAAGGGCTGGCGCGGTGTGCCGAGGCGCAGGTTCCTTATGTCCGGTTCCGTTACCGTATCGCGGCTGCCGGTCACAATCGTATCGGCAAGAATAATATCGTCGATGGTTCGGGCCATCGGGCCGATCGTGTCGCGCGTCAGCGAATTGGCAATGAGTCCATCTTGCGACCAGCGATGAATGGTGGGTCGAAAACCGAAGATTCCGCAGAATGCTGCTGGCAGCCGGTTCGATGCACCCTGTTCCCAGCCCGAGGGGAGCAAGCCTGCCGCCGACTGGCTGCCGCCGTGCCGCCACTGGACCCTCCCGCGCTACGGCTGGAGTCGTAAGGATTATGTGTCCGCCCGAAGGCGGCATTGTCGGTGGTAACCCCGGCCGCGAGTTCGTGCATGTTGACCTTGCCGAGGACGATGGCGCCTTCTGCCTTCAAGGCTGCCACGACCGCGGCATCGCGCAGGGGCCGGTTGCCTTGAAGGCTGGGCGTCCCGGCCGACGCAGGCAATCCAGCCGTGCTAATATCATCCTTTACGACGAATGGCACACCATGGAGCAAGCCGAGAGAACCGCCATCGACCTGCTTTTGATCCGCGGCATCTGCATCGCGAAGGACAGCAGGTGGATCGAGCGCGATAATCGCTCCGAGATCACTATCGGCAATCCGGGCGAGCAGGCACTCTGCATATTCCCGAGCGGAGAAATCGCGCCGCGCTATGGCTTGGGCGACCGCTGCCGCACTGAACTCAGCCCAGGCGCTCTTATGGTCCGTCGGCTTTCGCATCTCACGTGGGGACGAAGTCGATGCGCAGTCTCGTCAGGCGCAGGGTACGGATGCACCATTGGCCTTTCAGCTTGGTATAGGTTTCATGATAGTGGCCGTAGCCGGTCATCTCGGAAAACGGCCCTCCTGGTGGGAAGCGGAGGCGATCGACCATCGGCCAGATGCCGATCGCATTTTCGGAGTCGATGATCTCGATCTCCGGCTCGGAGCTATGATGAACCGAGACAAGACCCACCAGCGATGCAGCGATCTTTCGGAACGCTTCAGGGCCCCGGAGGATATCACCCGTGGCATCGCCGGCGGCATTGATGCCGGTCGCCGGATCGGTTGTTGAACCCCGATAATCTAGCTCGACGTCGTCCGCGAAGATCTCGCGCAGCGCCGCCTCGTCCTTCTCGTCGATCGCACGAAAATAACGAGCCTTGAGCTTGCGAATGCTCTCGATCGCTTCCAGCCGTTCGATCCGGTCCACTGTTCTCTCCCTGTTGCGACTTCGCCAAGATCGCAAACTTCAACCAAGTGGGCTCGCTCCGATCAGATCTCCAGCGCTACACAACCGAAGGGGCGCGCTTTGGCGACATATTCGAGAGCCTCGGGCGCTTGATCGAAGGAGAAGCTGCGGTCGAACAAGGGCTTGATCTTTCCGGTATCAGCCAGCTGCGTAAACACCGTCCACGCATCGGCCCACTCCTCCGGCGTACAGGTATAGACACCATAACCCTGGATGCTGCCGCGATAGAGGATAAGGTCGGCAAGGGTGAGCGTGCTGTTGCGGCCAGCCGCGAAACCCAGGCAGATTATCTTGCTGTATCGGCGGATGCATTTGGCCGCCTCCGCCAGGATCTGGCCGCCAAGCGAATCGATAACGATATCCACGCCCTCACCGTTGTTCAGGCCGTGCACGCCTTCCAACATGGACTGCTTCGATAAATCGATCACATTGTCGAAGCCCATGGCGCGGGCCTGCTCTGCCTTGGCGCTCGAACTGGTCGTGCTAATGACATTGGCCCCCCCCAATGCACGCGCCAATTGATAGCCCGCATTGCCGACCGACCCGCCGATGCCCGGAACAAGCACTGTCTTGCCCGCCTCAAAACCCGCTTCGATGAGCGCGCGGTATGCCGTCGGATAGGCGACAGAGGCTTGAGCTGCTGCACCATCGCTGACGGAATCGGGAATTTTCCAGGCGTGATCCTGCTCCACCGTGCAATACTCCGCCCAGCTTCCTGCACGCATGAAACCGTAGGGAAACGCACCGAACATTACGCGATCGCCAACTGTGAGCCGAGTGCTGCTGCCCGCGTCCTCCACTATTCCTGCGCCTTGGTTGCCCGGCACCAACGGAACGGAGCACGGGGGGAAGTTCGGTTCATTCTCATCGCAAATTACTGCGACGTCGAATGGCACCACCCCCGGTGCGGTCATGCGGACAAGTATTTCGGTGCCGCTAGCAGTTGGTTTGTCGATATCGACGAGCTTCAGAGCGCTAGGCCCGCTTTGCTGTTCAATCATCCATGCGCGCATCGTCACATCATCCTTGTTCAAATCATGATTTCTTATTTGCGGCGGCGAACGACGATGCCCGCCTCTTCTCTGTCCCAAGTGGCGGCAGTGCAGCCTTCTTCACGCAGCTGATATTTAAGCACGCGGCCGGTCGGGTTCTTGGGCAGTTCTCTACGAAATTCGATATACCGGGGCACGGCGAAATGGGGCAGGTTATCGAGCGTCCAGAGACAGAGTTCCTGTTCGGTCAGCAACGCACCCTCCCGCAAGACGGCCGTGACCTTGATTTCATCTTCCCCGGTCTGCGCGCCGACTGCATGGACTGCGACCTCTGCGATGGCATGGTGCGACAGGAACGAGCGCTCCACCTCGAAGCTCGAAATATTCTCTCCGCGCGAGCGCAGATAATCCTTCGCACGATCCGCGAAGTAGAGATAGCCGTCGACGATCTTGCCGAGGTCGCCGGTGTGCATCCACAGATTCTTCCATGCCGCCGCCGTTGCATCCGGTCGCTTCCAATAGCCGTCGAACATCGCGCCCGGTTGCCTTGGGCGGAGCACGATCTGACCAACCGTTCCCTCAGGGACAGGCTCGTCGAACTCGTTAAAGATCTCAAGCTCATATTCATCGACTGCCCGCCCCGCACAGAGTTCGGGAGGAGTTTCGTCGAGAGGCACCGCCGTCATGCGGATGGCCTCGGTCTGGCCGTAGGACCAGCTGGACACGATCTGAGCGCCAAAGCGCTCATGCCAGACCTTCCGAACCGCCGGCGTGATCGGCACGCCGAACACCATCTTCAGCTTGCCGCGATATCGCTGCTCCGCTGCGCACTCCGGCGCGTCAGCCACGAACTGAAAGATCGAGGCCATGAGCATCGCAGACACCGCATTAGCTGCTTCCACATCCTCCCAAAACCGAGTTACTGAAAACTGACTGGCTAGCGCGATACAGTGCCCTTCCTCCATGACCGATATCACCCCAGTTAAAGCTGCTGCATGGAAGACAGGCAGACATGTCCAGAGCGTGCGACCTTCTTCGAGCAAGGTGTGCCGGCGATTGATCCGTCCCACCGTGGTGAAATAACTGTGCGATATCATGCAGCCCTTGGAGGGGCCGGTTGTTCCCGACGTATAGATCAGCGCTGCCAGGTCCGCTGGTTCGACGGCGAGCGGGAGTGGATCGTCGTCGTTGCCGCGATAGTCGTTCAGCGGCTTGATCGTAATGCTGCAGCCGGCGTCTTTAGCACCTCCACGTGTCAAGATTAGTTGCACATCGCTAAGTTGATCGGCGATGTGAACGAAGCGCTCAAGATAATGGTCATCGCAGATGACGAGCCGCGCTTCCGTGTCAGCCACCTGGTGTCGCAGGAACTCGCCACGATAGGCAGTATTGATGGGCACCCATATCGCGCCAAGCTTGTTGATCGCGAACCAGCAGGTGAAGACGTCAACGTTCGTGTCGAGCAGGGTAACGACGCATTGGCCTTTCCTCACCCCCATTGCAGCCAGCTCGCGCGCCATTGCGTTGGCTCGACGGTTGATCTCTGCATAGGTGAAGGGCACACGGTCGATGATGAGGAACGAGCGGTCGGCATAAACGCTGGCCGCCCGTTCGAGCAATTCGACCATGGTATCTCGGCGGGCCTTGCTAAAGGTCGGCAAGCAGTCCATTTTCATTGCGCAAGCGTGGTACCATTATTGACCATTTCGACCATGATCATCACGGTCTGGTCACGTTCCAGAAATTTCAATTCATCCTCAACCAGAACAGGATTTACCTCAGGATCGTTAAAGATCCGAGTCATCTCGTCGATCGCAGCCTGGTTCTCGACGTACATCTCAGTGATGCAATCATAACCGATGTCATATGGCTCAGGCTCGGTTCCTTCCGGGATGTTGCTCGGGTTAAGGAGCGCAAAGCTCGGATAGTTGCGTATGTAATCCTTCAAAAGATGACCGATATACTTCTTGGCCAGAACGACATGGCTTGATTCATAATGCTGACGAAACTGCTCATGCGTCAGCCCGTTCTTGCGCTTCAGGAAATAGATGATTTTAACCATATCACTCTCCGCAAACCAGGATGGTCTAATTGAGGGCCGCAAGGATGGCAGCGGTGTCGCTGTAGACGGGATGAATCAGCTTTATCTTGTCGCCTGCGACCTGCGTTGCTTCCGCCAACGGAAAAGAAACCTGCTTGCCGGTGCTGCGTACGGTCACCGAGAAGTCTCCATAAGCGATGACCCAGTGGCCAGAGGTCGCGAACACATCAGGCTTGAACGAAAAGGCGCTGTAGGTCTCAATGACCTTCAGCAATGCGCCGCGGATTGCCTCACCGCCGACAAACCGGCCGCCATAGGGAAGCGATTCTGCCTCGATCAGAACGCCGTCGTCGGCGAAAAAGGACAGGAAGCCCTCCAAATCACCCCGATCGAGCATGGCTTCGTAGGCCGCCTTCACGATATCTATGGGTTTCATAGCGCTCGAACACTCCTTGGGCTGCCAGTGATTCGCAGGACCGATCATGCCGAATGGACCGGCAGTCGCCAGCGCTCCTTGTCGTGTCTGCGCCAGCAGACAATTATCGCTGCTCTGACAGCCGCATGCCGTCGCGGGCGGCTGACATCAGGGCGCGAGGTATCGCTGACGCAGATGAAACGAAAGCAATTAGAGCGTGATGCCCATTGCCCGTGCATAAGCCTCATGGAAATGCCGAACGCGAATTTCCTGCTCCGCAGCAAGAACTGGACGCGCCACCACAGGGTCGGCTGCTTTCATGCCGCGATGCACCTCCTCCATATTGTCCATGTCTTCGTCCATGATGTATCCGACTTGGCCGGTCTCGGGGAAGTCGCGGCCCTGTTGGTCGAAGTTGATCCAGACCGGCTCTATTTTCGGTGGACGCGGCGCCCCCTTAGCTAGCGGACGAAGCCAGCGGATCTCCATCACGCATTCGTCAGGATTGTCGCCCAGCGGGGTGAAGTTATACCACCAGGATAAACCCTCTCCCCACCAAGGAAAAAAGGCAGGGAACATGAACCACTGGTGCATGTCGACGAGGTAGGAAATCGACCGACCCTCGAAATCCACCCCATTCTCCTTGCGGTGAATTTCGATCGTCTTTTCGGCAGCATAGGCGCGCGCATCGGCAATCGTATCGCCACGACCCTCCGGCGGGAAAGGAAGGCCATAGGTATTGCAGAACAGTTCAAGCGACAGGCGGGATGTTACCTCGCCCTGCACCCAGCCGTCGGGGATGAGTGCAGGTGTCGTCAGGCGGCTGACAGCAGCCTTGCCGTCGTCCCAGCAGTCGGTTTGGGTGTAGGTGGACCCGAAGATGGGCATGCCACTCGGATGGGTCGTGAGCACGTGGTATCCTTCGAGGAAGGCTTCCAGACCCGACTTCCAGTTGATCTTGACCTTCTTCTTGATGTGCGCGGCGGTGTAGCGATCTTCCTGCGGGCAATCCTCAAAATGCTTGGGCATCACACCCATGGCGTCCGCCAGCGGTGCAGCGCTCAGATCGGGATTGATAAAGACGTTGCCGCCCCAGGTTTCGCACTGAACCGGACGAAGACTGTAGTTCTTGGGCGTTACCTGCGCGAACTCTTCCCAACGCGGCACCCACGTCAACTTGCCGTTAAGGTCGTAGCTCCAAGCGTGGAAGGGGCATTGGATCATGTCGCCCGACTCGGCCTTGTCGCCGCACAGACGGCGAGCCCGATGGCGGCAGCTGTTCCAGAACGCCTTGAATTCATTTTCGCCCGAATGGACGATGAGGAATGACAATGTGCCGACTTCATAAGAGATGCGGTCGCCAATGTTGGGGATATCTTCCTCCCTGCAGGCGACCTGCCAACTCTTCTTCCAAATCTTCTCCATCTCTTCCGGAACATATTTCGGATCGAGATAATATTCGTAGGGGAGGGCAGGGTTTGTCGGCCTGTGAGTCCCACGTTCCGCCGCCGTCCAAGGCACTTCTTCACCCGCCTGGCGTATATAATCCACATATTGCGGCATATCGACAAACTGGGTGCCATGCACCGCCCGCACGTAGCTGCGATTGCCATATTTGGTAATATCGACTTTTTCGTTCATCGGGAGGCGCCTCTCGGATTTATACGTTTGATCATATGCCAGCTAGGTGCACCATTTGCTGTCGCCAGGCGGGCAGAAGTTGCGTGGAAGCAGAAGGGTTCACATTTCACGAATTCTTCGATTCAATCTCATGAACGCGGCTGCCTTGATAAGCTCTCGTCCATGCGACCGAATCCACATTCGTGAGGAGTTTCAATCCCTTCGATGTCACCACGCATTTTATGGGACGATGGTAAAGCCTGCCAGCTTCAGTGGAAAGCCCGCTCTTGACCTTGGGCGATGCCGCGCTTGTCTTGAAGTGATGCCGAGGCGGGTGCCCGCGTTGAACGGCTGCAGCTCGGCATAAGTGCGTCATTCACGGCAGCGTAAGTGCACAGGGGCCGGATCACTCCAGGGTCGTGCCGTTGTCGACTTCCTCCACCATCAGCAGCCGTGTCTTCAGGCGATCCTGAAATTTTTCCTCATCCTCAAGGATCAGGCGATTATTCTCGGGGATGTTGATGATGCGCGCCATCTCGTCGACTGCCGCCTGGTCCTTGAACCAGATTTCAGTGACGGCGTCGTAGCTGTCTTCGATACTGTTGTCTTCGGGCTGATATTCCATCAGTGACATTGGGTAATTGCGGACGTATTTGGTCCATAGATGACCGAGCAGGCGCTTGCCGATCACGGCGTGGCTCGTCTCGTAATGATTGATGAAGTCTTCGCGGCTCATGCCGGGTTTTTTCTTGATCAGAATAACCATTTTCAGCATCGATATCCTCCTTTATTTTGCCTTTGACTTGTCCGCTGCCGTTAGGTGCAGGTGAAGCCGCCATCGACGGTGACGGTGCTTCCAGTCATGTGACGCGCACCGGGGCTGCACAGGAACACCACCGCAGCGGCGACATCGTCCGCATCGGCCGGGCCGCCAAGGGGCACCTTCTCCTTCAGTACGTTCTGCCACTTCGGGTTGTCGTAGATCCAAGCGGTGTTGGTTGTGCGGACTGGGCCCGGGGCAACGGTGTTGACCAAGATCCCGTGCGGTGCGAGCTCTACGGCAATCGAGCGGCCGAACTGGACCAGCGCCGCTTTAGACGCATTGTAGGCGGCCAGCATGAAGTCCGGCCTGGCGGCGGCGGTCGAGGCTATGTTGACGATGCGGCCAGGAAGCTTGGCAGCAACCAGCTTGCGCGCGAATGCCTGGCTGAGAAAATAGGCGCTTCTGAAGTTGCGCGTGACCGTCTCGTCGAAAGTTGCCTCGTCAACATCGAGGAAAGATGTGAAGGGATGCATGCCGCCAGCGCAATTGACAAGGAAATCGACCTTGCCCCCCCATTCGGCTCCGGCGTCGATTACCTGAGCATGTGAAGGGGTCTGGGTCACATCGAGTTCGAGTGCCATCGCTCGCCCCCCGGCGGCGCTGATCTCCTCGGCGACGGTCTCAGCGCCCACTTGGCGCCGGTGAGTGACCACCACGCCCGCACCGGCGTCCGCAAGACTCATGGCTATAGCACGGCCGAGGCCCTGGCCGGCGCCCGTCACGAGCGCGGTCGTGCCCTCCAAGGTCCATTGATCATGGCTGCGTGTACCGGACATTATCCTCTCTCCTGCAATTGACCCCAGAATATGCGATTCCCGGTCGTCACAAATCGTCATGCATGACCTTTCTCGACCGCGTTTGTGACCCTGCGGAAAATTTCGCATCCAGAAGCAAGCGAGATGGTCGCAGCGGTCATCTTGTTAGATGTTCCGACGCTCGACGGACGTTCACCATGATTGCCAAGATGGCGCCTGCCGCGGATAAGGTCGTTATGACGGATCGTCTTCCATCGCTGCGCGGTATCGAGACTTTCCTTTGTGTTGCGGAGGTCCCGAACTTCAGGCTTGCGTCAGAGCGACTTAACGTCACCGTCTCGGCAATTAGCCATCGCATTCAGGCGTTGGAGCAGGACCTCGGATTTTCGCTTTTCGAGCGGATCCATCGTCGTCTGCGTCTTACGGAAGAGGGCGCCGCATTGCTGGAGCGACTGAGGCCGGGCGTCAGGATCTTGCAGGAAGCCACCATGGTCAGCCGTGAAAAGGCGATGCGGCCGCTCCTGCGCGTCGCAGCGCCCCCCTTGATACACAGCTGGCTTCTCTCCCAACTGGGCAGCTTCAGGTTGCTGCGTCCGGAAATAAATCTCGAACTGCTCAGCATCGGCCGCCGGCGCTCCGCAAGTGTTGATCTCAGCATCGTTCCTCTGACTGCGGCGGCCCAACGCGAGGGTGCCGCCTTCTTAATCCCGGTTACGATCACGCCTATCTGCAGTCCCGCTTTTCTGGTGGAGCATCCGATGACTTGCCCGGCCGATCTGCTGAAGTTGCCGCTGATCGACACCGTGCCTAATCTCAAAGGGTGGGGTGCCTGGTTTCTTGCAGCCGGTTTGGAGGAAGAAGTTCCCGCACCGGCGCTGCTCTTGGATAATCAGGCACTGATCTACGCAGCCGTTATGGAAGGAAGAGGTGTCGGGATCGGCATGCCCAGCCTAGTTGCGGAATATGTGATGCGGGGCACGATCACTGAACCCTTCGATGTCCGGTGTGAGTTCGGAGCTCCGCTTGCAATCCTGTTGAACGAGAATGGTAACGTCCGTCAGGCGCAGGCTTTCGCGTCGTGGCTCAGAGAACGCCTTGGCGCCTCGGCGGAAACGTTCTGAACGCCCGTCCAAAAGCTGCACAAGGCCGAACTATGCTTGGGTCTAGTGCAAGGCCTCAAGAGGCTCAATTAGAGGGAAGATACTGTGTCCACCGATCTGAACCCATGGAAAATGGAGGCCCGGGCCCGCAATCGCGTCGATGTGCGCCAGCCGCCGCGTCGAGCGGGATCGGTTCGCCGTACCAGTTCGCTGCAATCTTTATGGACCCCGGGCAATGAGCGGAGCTTCCGGATCGTCGGCCGTGCACGCGATCTTGCAACCGGCATTGATGGCGCTGCTAAGATCCTTGGCGAAGACGCCGTGAGGGGAGAGCTCGGTCTTGATGGTCGCATCTCTGCTCTCACCGGAGATGGCTATGGAAGCAGGCTGGAACCTTTCGTCGGGCTGCGATGCGGCGGGGAACTGCGAAAGGCGCTTGCTGTCCACATGCCCGAGGAAGAGCGGCAGGAAACTCGGCCACATCGCCTGCTCGATGATTTGGCAGGCGCGTTTTTCATGTCCGTAGCAGCTTGGTATGCTTGGGAAGGCGGGATTGCGGGCCACGCGGCTCGAACCAACACGATGGTGCAAACCAATCGCCCCGTCGAGGGGGTGTGCCTCAGCTATGTGCCCGGCTCTCCGGCGATGACGGAAGATGGACGAGGTATCGACGACAATGCGGATCATCCCGTCGGCCCGCCGCCATTTTCGGCTGACGATATCTGGGGATTTCATCCGTTGGTCCAAACCGACGATCCCAACCAGTGGCGGCTGCGGCGTACCGATCTCTGGCGGGAAGCGGAAAACACTGTTGTCGATGCTTGGTTTCAGGACAGCAGTATCGTTCAAGGGGATCCAAGCCGCCGCGTGATCTTTCACGAATATAGCTTGACCGCGCGCTTCGATCCGCTGTCGTTGGAATTGCGCTCGATCTCGGTGACGCCGCATGTTCTTCCCTATGTCACTTGCCATGCGGCTCCCGCGACGGCGCAGCTTCTGTTGGGCCGGAAAGCCGGGGAGCTACGTCGCGAAGTGCTTTCACTGTTACGGGGCACGGCAGGCTGCACACACCTCAATGACATGCTGCGGGCATTGCAGGATGTCACCGGACTGTCGGGCTTGCTGGCCGACCTTGATGCTAGGCGCGACACGGCGGCGGCGGGAAGTTCCATTGCAGACTAGTCGTTCTGCAGGCTCGGCCAACAGTGGTTCGTTATGGCAGGTAGGATGCAGGTCATGCATTCGGATTTAGGCTAATATGACTGAGAGAAGTGTGTGCCGCTGACATCGGAAAATTTCCCGCCCGCCGGCATTCCGCCGCACGCCGAGGCCCTGCGCGAGGAAATCAAGGCCTTCATTCGCGAGAAGCTTGAGGGTGTGCCGCCGCATATCAGGGCGCGTACCTGGGCTGGGTTCGATGCCGGCTTCAGTCGGGCCATGGCTGCTCGCGGCTGGATCGGCTTGACCGTTCCGAAGGAATATGGCGGCGCCGGCCTTGATCCTTTCGCCCGCTTCGTATTGGTCGAGGAATTGCTCGCCGCCGGCGCTCCGGTCGCGGCGCATTGGTTCGGTGACCGTCAGAGCGCTCCCCTGCTGCTGCACTATGGCACCGAGGAGCAGCGGCGGAGTATTCTGCCCCGGATTTGCAACGGCGAACTGTTCTTCTGCATCGGCATGAGCGAACCCAATTCGGGTTCAGACCTCGCGAGCGTCCGCACCCGTGCCGAGCGCGTGGCCGGCGGTTGGAAGCTCAACGGGCAGAAAATCTGGACCACCTACGCCCATAAGTCGCACTACATGATCGCGCTGGTGCGCACTTCCGGCACGTCGGAGGATCGCCAGAACGGCCTTTCGCAGTTTCTCGTCGATCTTTCACTGCCCGGTGTCACGATTCGGCCGATCATGATCGGGACCGGCGACACCGATTTCAATGAGGTGTTTTTCGAGGACGTGTTGTTGCCCGATGATGCGCTGGTAGGGCTTGAAGGCAATGGCTGGAAGCAGGTCAATGCCGAGCTGGCGTTCGAACGCAGCGGACCGGAACGCATCTATTCGAGCCTTGTTCTTCTCGATCTCTGGGCGCGTCTTTTAGGCGACTCTCCTGATGCAGCTGACGCCGCTCGGCTCGGCCGCATCGTTGCGCGGCTGGCGCCGCTTCGTGAAATGTCGGTTGCGATGACGGCACTGCTCGCCAGAGGCGAGTCGCCGATCACTGAAGCCGCCTTGTTCAAGGACATGGGCACGGAAGTCGAGCAGCAGATCCCGTCCGAGATTGCCGATGCGGTCGCTGCACGGCCCGAAATGGCCGCTGATCCGGAGCTTCTCCGAACGCTTGCCTATCTCATGCAATTGAACCACGTCTTCTCCCTACGGGGAGGGACACGTGAAATCCTGCGAGGCATGATCGCCAGGGGGCTTGGCCTGCGATGAACGATGACGACAATTTTCTGGCCGACGCTTTCCGGCGCCAGCTCGCTGGTCTTGTCACTCCAGCGGTGATCCGCGCGATCGAAAGCGGAGGCACGGGTGCTGATCTGTGGCGATCCTTTGAGGAATCCGGTTTCGTCGATGCCATGCTGCCGGAAAGCGACGGTGGCGCAGGTATCGGGCTGGCTCAGGCATTTCCTCTCTTGCTGGCGGCAGGCGAATATTGCGTGCCGGTGCCTTTCGCTGAGACGATGATCGCGCGCGGCATGCTCGCTGAACAGGGTGTCAGTCCGCCGTCCGGTGCGGCAATCGCGCTCGCGCCCTCCTCTGTCGTCGTTCCCGGCGGCCATTTGGCCGGCTACGCGCTGGTGAACCGTTCTGGGGCGCCGACCCTCGTCACCGCCAGCCCGACCGGTGACGATCTGTTCCGGGTTCGATGCTCTACAGGAATTGAGGAGGGGGATGTGATCGCTACGCTCTCGCCCGATGCCGAGGGCCTCTTGCTGGCGGCTGCGGCGGTGGCATCGGCGCTGATGGCTGGAGCGATGGCCAGGGTTCTCGAGATGTCGCTCCGTCATGCCGGGGAACGGCAGCAGTTTGGCCGATCGCTGGGTAAGTTCCAGGCCATTCAGCAGCAATTGGCCGTCCTCGCCGAGCAGGTATTGTCCGTGCAGGTGGCGGCGCGTGGTGCGTTCGTAGGCAAGACGTTCGACCCGGTGCGGGTGGCGGCAGCGAAATGCCGCGCCAACGAAGCGGCAGTGCATGTGTGCAACATCGCGCATGCCATCCATGGCGCCATCGGCACAACAGAGGAATTCGACCTCCAACTCTACACGCGGCGGATCAAGTTGTGGCAGCTTGCCTTCGGCTCGGAAAGCTATTGGGGTACCCGACTGGGTCAGGCGCGCATCGCTTCAGGCTTCGGGCTGACCTCCGATTTTCTGCGATTGCGCCTTGCAGCGAAAATGGCCTGACATGAACGGCTTCGCATATCCGTCCCTGCAGTGGGAAGATGTCGTCGAAGGCCAGGAATTACCTTCCTTTGATTATGAACTCAGCATGCTCCGCCTCGTCGCCTTTGTGCGTGCGACCGGACTTTACGATTATGTCCACCATGATCCGGACTATGCGCGCGCGGTGGGCATCAAGGATGCCTTTGCGGCGACACCGCATATCGGCGGCCTGTTCAGCCGTGCGGTGACGGACTGGACGGGGCCGTTCGGACTGATCCGTCGCATGGAGTTCCGGATGACGGGACAGTGCCTGCGGAACGATACCTTGCGTGTGACCGGCGAAGTCGTCGGCAAGCGACGTGTTGCCGATGGCAGCGCGCTGGTCGATGTCGCGTTGAACATCGCCAACGACAGCAGCCCCAGTGTGGCAAGCGCAAAAGTAACGGTTGCGCTGCCGTCCACCGACGGCACTATGCCCCTTGTCGAGCGAGATCGGGATCCCGATGACATGGTGATCCCCAATGATGACATGCCGGACTTCGCCAAGACCTATCTGGGCGCGGTGCGTGAGGGGAACTGGGAACCCAGGGAGCCGCTGGAGGCGAGTAATGTGCACCTCTGGTGCGAGGCACTGGAGGATTGGAACCCCCTCTATTGGGATGCCGATTTTGCGGACAGATCGTTCGTGGGCGGCCTTGTCTCGCCGCCGATCGGTCTGTTCTTTGGCCCGGGCAGCAGCCTCGCCGTCGGCTTGGGGTACCGCAAGCCGGGAGCGGAGGTGCCGACTCCGATTGTTCAAGGGCTGCATGGAATGGAGCTGATGTCTGCCCTGCGGCAGGAGCTGATCAGGGGCGGGGTTCCCTTCCCGCCGCCAGATTGCCCTGAAACCGTGGTGACGAACGCTGTTTATAACTTCTATCGTCCCTTAAGGGTCGGCGATACACTGCGCACGGAGCAGCGGCTTGCGACATGCAGCCAGCTCCGCAAGACCCGGCTGGGCGAAGGATATTTCACCTCGGGCGAGAACCTTCTTTTCAATCAGCATAACGAATTGGTGCGGACGGTGACGCTGAACCTGTTCTGTTATCGCGCGTGAGTATCGCTTGGCAGGCGGAGTTCGAGGAGAGGTAGATTGGAACTTGACGTAGCCGCGGTCCAGGCCATGCTTGACAAGGAAGCGGTCCGTGCGGTTTCGCTGCGCTATACGCACGGCATCGATCGCCATGACGGCGAGCTGCTGCTGTCTGCTTATCATCCCGACGCCAAGGACGATCATGGCGCGTTCATCGGATCCGGCGCGGATTTTGTTGAACACGCCAACCGGGTGCATGCGCAACATTGGGTCTGCCACCAGCATTACGTGACAAACCAGCTGATCGATCTCGACGGCGACACCGCGCATTGCGAAAGCTATTTCCTCGCAGTGCTCAAGCGGCCGGATGGAATCTGCGATCTGGTCGGCGGCCGCTACATTGACCGTATCGACAGGCGTGAAGGTGTCTGGGCCGTGGCTGATCGAATTTGCATGGTCGAGTGGAACATTGAGGGTAAGCCCGGAGGCGCGCCGCTCGACCCGACGATGTTTGTTATCGGTGCTTGGGACAGGTCCGATCCGTCCTATCGGCGACCACTGCATGTTGATCGTGCGCCACGCGATCTCAGCCTTGACGGATGATGTCGCGGTCTCGCAGGCTCAATGCCGCCCGGCATCCTGAGAAGCGGTGCGGATGAACTGCCTGATATCATCAAGCTGGTCGTCGGCTAGTTCCGCAAAGCGAGGCATCCCGTTCGTGCTGAGTCCGCCGTCGCGCACGACTGCGGTGAAGGCTTCCGCGGATTGAGGCACGGCCGATCTCGCGAAATCCGGTGCCGTGCCGCCCGACCGCCCGGGGAGGCCATGGCATGAATAGCAGCGGGGCCCATATAGCACGGACCCCCGTTGGCTGCGTTGAGGGTCGGCTCGATAGCCGGCATCCGCGATTATCGGCGTCGGGGAAGGGGGCATGGGCAGTGACGCTTTGCCATCGAGCGTAAACGTGAGGATACGGCGGGGTTGGCGACGATAGTCTACCGGCCCTCCCAGTTCCTCCGCCGACAATCCCGCAGTCCCTCCGGTTCCGGCCAGCACCGTCACATATTGGCGCCCGCCTGCACGATATGTGATCGGAGGAGCGAGCACCGGGGCCTGCGCGTCGAATGACCATAACGGCCGGCCGGTAGCGGCGGCATAGGCGACGAACTTTCCGTTTGCCTGCCCCTGGAAGATCAGACCGCCAGCGGTTGCAAGGACACCTCCATTCCAAAGCGCAGGGGTCGCAACCTTCCAGGCGGGAGCCCGGTGTGCCGGGTCCCAGGCCAGCAGGTAACTGCCTGCATCTCCGGCGTGGCTCATTGTCACCGCCGGAGCCCACTCGACATGCGCGGGATGCTGCCAGCGACCGATCGCAATGTTTCGGTCGTTGAAAGTGTAACCGGAATTCCTCACCGGTATGTAGGCAAGACTGGTTGCAGGGTCGAACGCTGAAGGCAGCCAAGTGTGCGCTCCGTTGGGCCCCGGCCAAAGCTCGAAGGAGCGGCCGTCGGGATAGCGCGCGGCAGAATTTTCGATTGGCCGCCCGGTCTTGGAATCAATCCCGCTGGCCCAAGTTACCTTGGCGATCGGATCGGCTGAAATGAGCTGGCCGCTGACACGATCAATGACGTACAGGAAGCCATTCTTAGGTGCCTCGATCAAAACCTGGCGAGGCTTGCCGGCGATGTTGAGCGTCGCCAGATGCATGTCCATCGCGGCGTTATAATCCCAAGATTCGCCCGGGTTAAACTGATAGTGCCATTTATACGCGCCCGTGTCGGCGTCGAGCGCGACGACTGAGCACAGAAACAGGTTGTCGCCCTTGCCCGCACTGCGAACGCGATGATTCCAGGGCGATCCGTTGCCGGTGCCGATGTAGATCGTCTTCAGCTTGGGGTCATACGAGAAGCTGTTCCACGCGGTACCACCGCCGCCATGCTTCCACCACTCGCCACTCCATGTGGCAGCGGCCATTTCCATAGCCTTGTTCTCGAAACCGTTGGCCGGGTTGCCCGGCACGGCGTAAAACCGCCAGAGTTGCCGCCCCGTCATCGCATCATATGCGGTGACATAGCCTCGAATAGGTGAGGTGTCGGCACCGCCATGCCCAATCAATACCTTGCCATCAAAGACGCGGGGGGCGCCGGTGATGTTGCGACCGTCATCCTTGCCGACGGTCAGAACGCTCCAGAGGACCTTTCCGGTGAGGGCATCCAGCGCGATCAGCCGGCCATCGACCGTGCCGACATAGATGCGACCCTGCCACCAAGCGAGGCCGCGGCTGCCCCAATTCATCCGCAGCTTCTCGCCGGCGACGCTGGCGGCATCAGGATCATATTCCCACTTAATCCGGCCGCTGGCAGCATCGATCGCCCGCACGACCGAATAGCCGGTCGAGGTGTAGAGAGTGCCTGCCACGGCGATCGGCGCGCTTATCGGATTGCCAGGCGGGAGGTCGATGCTCCACGCGAGGCCGAGCCGTGCGACCGAGTTCGAGTCTATGTCCGTCAGCTGACTGAAATGCGTTTCGTCGGCCATGCGGCCATAACCCGGCCAGTCACTCCCGTCGTCATTCCCGCCGGCGGCGGGGGTTGCAAGGCCGGGAACAATGCAGGGCAACGCCGGCAGACAGATCGCCGCAAGCAGCAGCAGCGAGAATATCCGTCGATTCATGCGATCATCCGCGTATCATCCTCCGCCCCGCCGTGCATCTAGGAGACCTCAATCTCGTCATGTGAGGTCTCCTAAAAGCTTACCACCGGAACGAAGCTTCCAACCCGTAGGTGCGTGGCGCCGCCGGGGCGGAACCGAAGGCAGATCCCGAGGCCTGGGCATAGTAGCCGAGGTTGACCTTGCGGTTGGTGATGTTTTTCATCCAGAACCTTAGGCTGACGTTCTCCAGCGCTTCGGGTGCGAGCGTGACAGAGCTGTTGAGGAGCAAATGGGCGCTCTCGTACCAAAGGTTGTCGGCGTCCCAGGGAAACTTGCTCGAATAGCTTGCCGTCAGATCGAATGTCGCCTTACCCACGCTGGCGACTTCCGCATCGTAGCTCACGCTGCCCGAGAACTTCCACTTGGAAGCCATGGGCAAGGTGTTGCCGTTGCCGTTGATGAAGATGGCGTTGACGTTGCCGGGCGCCAGCGGCGGGGCCGGACTCAGTATCTGGCAGGTCGCGGCATCAATCTTCGGGCTTGGGCAATAGGACGGCGCATCTGGGAAGTCCCGGAACTTGGCATCCAGGTAGCTGCCCGCAAGGCGCAGCGTCAAACCCCGGGTCGGGGCAAACGCAGTGTCAAACTCGACGCCCTTGGTCCGCGCCGAACCGGCATTCTTCAGCGCGACAAGGCCGTTGCGCTGGCCGGTCACCTGCGGGCTGTCAATATCGTTCCAGAACAATGCAAGGTTGAACCGCACCCGTCGGTCGAACAGCTCAGACTTGAGACCTATCTCATACGCGTCCACCACCTCAGGCCGTAGCGCGGGCGAGTCGAGCGGCAAGGTGTTGAAAGTGCCCGCCTTAAAGCCTCGGCTCACGCTTCCGTAGATCATCACGTCTTGCGCGATCTCGTGGTCGATCGCGCCCTTCCACGTCACCTTCTTGAAGGTGGGGCTGATATCGGGGACTGTTACGGTCGAGTCAGCGCATGCCTGCATGGCCGCCAAGGTCGTTGGGGGAGTGCCTAGGCTTAACAAAAAGGCCGCAGTTGCCGGCGTGAACGTGATCTGGGTGCATCCCTGCCCGATCACCTTGTCCTTGGTGTAGCGGATGCCAGCGGTGATATGCGTGCGATCGCCGATTGGAACCGTGGTTTGGCCGAACCCTGCATATGATTTCACCTTCTGTTGACCAAACAACCCGATGGATTCGAGGCCTAATCCATTGACGGCCGGTCCGGTAATCAGCGTCGGGCTGAACCCGCCATCGGCGTTGAGATAAAAGGCGCCGACAATCCACTGGATCGGCGAACTCGGCTTGGATTTCAGTTGGAGCTCCTGACTGAACTGCTTGTCGACGATGTTCAGATCGTAAAAGGCCCAGGCATAAGGCGAGTAGTTACCATTGGCGTAGAACGCTTCTTTGTTCTTGCGATATGCGGTAATGCTGACGAGATCGGCGAAACCGAGTTCCTGATCGATGCGGCCGGAAAAGCCGTATCCCTCAGACTTATCATTCTGCGGACCATGCTTTGCCTTACTACCGGGCGGGCGGGTCGTTGGCAGACTGACGTCATAGAAACCGAGCGGAGGTAGCGCCTGTGACGGGCATGGATGCAGCCCGCACACATCGGCAAAGCCGTTATGCGCACCGTCCGGGGTTCCGCCGATCGATCCCGGAAGTGCGCGGGCGTTGAAGCCGATCTCGCTCGTGCTGTCCTGATAATAGCCGATCAGCTTCACAGTCGTCGTGTCGGTCAGCTCGGCAAGGATCTTACCGCGCATGGAGAGCGATTTGTCTTTCCAATAGTCGTCACCACCCGGGAGATAGCCTTTTGAGGTGTCGAAAAGATCGACCAGCTGCTTGTTACGGCCCCAGCCCTTGCCTTGATTATGGTAGCTGATCGAGTAATTGGCTGCCAGTCGTTCGGTGATGGGGATATTGATATAGCCCTTCAGGTCCACCGTGTCGTAGTTTCCGTATCCGCCACGCAGCTCTCCCGAGAATTCGCTGGTGCTGGGATCGCGCGTGTAAACCGAGATGACGCCGCCGCTGGCGTTCCGACCGAAGAGCGTGCCCTGCGGCCCCTTCAGCACCTCTACGCGTTCGACACTTGCCAGATCGAAGAAGGGCGCGGCAGCGCGGATAAAATAGACGTCGTCAATATAGACCGGGACACTCGCCTCGTTGCCTGCGGTGGTGACCGGATTGCCGACGCCGCGGATGAACGTCGTCAACACGCCTGCCCCTGCGCTGATCTGAAGCGCCGGATCGATCCGGTTGAGTTCGCCCACCTGCTGGATGCCCGCCTTTACCAGCGTATCGCCACTGACCGCGGTAATCGAAAGCGGCGTATCCTGAACATTCTGCGAACGCTTCTGGGCGGTGACTACGATCTCGGCGAGTCCGACGTTCGCCTGCGCATCGTTCGAGTCTCGCGTGGCTGCCGCCGGTTGCGTTGTTTGTGAACCCTGCGACAAGGCCGGTGACGAAAGCGCTAAAGCCGTCGTGCATCCGCTGGTCAACAACGCATATGCCGTGAAATTCTTCTTCATCTCTCTCTCCCTTAATTTGGTCTATGGTCTTGTTGTAGGCGGATATGTTGGGCGTTTATTTACGCAACGCCCCACAGAAGCCTCACGAGGGTGCCGCCTGCTACAGGTTGCATGGGAGATGGGACCTCCCTCCTATGTTGCGCAACAATTTCGGCATCATCTCCTCTGCGGTCCGCCATCGGTCGAACTCGTGACGTCATTTAGGGCAGCAGTTTCCGTAGATGAGCAATAGGTTCGCACCGATTTCGTAACAGAAGCGTCGTCTATCGAAACTCATGTGTCTGTGCATTTATACGATCACGTTTACGCTTTGGTCCGAGGCTTCAACAACGGCCGACCGCAGGCAGCGTGCCGGGTCTCGGACCGAAGACAGGACATGTGGATGATCGAGAACTCGGACAAATTCTACATCGGCGGGAAATGGGTGTCTCCGTCCAGTGCATCGACTTTTGCCGTCATTACGCCGTCCACAGAAGAGCTGTTCGAACGCGTTGCCGAAGCGTTCGAGCCGGACATTGAGCGGGCCGTCGCGGCTGCACGCGCTGCATTTGATGGGGGGGAATGGACATCCCTGTCTCCTGCCGACCGCGCCAGATTTCTGAATGCCATCGGCGACATATTGATGGCGCAGGCGCCGACCATCGCCCGAAACTGGTCGAACGAAATGGGTATCGTCCTACCGGCGGCTCAAGGCCTCTCAACCTGGACCGCAAGTGCATATCACTTCTACGCCTCGCTTGCCGACAGCTTCGAATTCGAAAAGCCAATGCCTCAGCAGTCCGGCAATTTCGGACTGTTGGTGCGTGAACCGGTAGGCGTGGTCGCCGCGATCATCCCGTGGAACGCGCCGCCTTTGTTGATTGCGTATAAGGTCGCGCCCGCGCTGTTGGCCGGATGCACCGTCATTCTCAAGGCCTCTCCGGAAGCGCCCAGTGCCGCCTATGCGGTGGCGGCCGCCGCACATGAAGCAGGCCTGCCGCCGGGCGTCCTGAACGTGCTGACCGCCGACCGCGCCGTATCGGAGGCGCTTGTCCGTAACCCTGAGATCGACAAGGTGACGTTCACAGGGTCGAGTGCCGCCGGGAAGCGGATCGCCTCGATCTGCGGCGAGCGGATCGCGCGTTGCACGCTCGAACTTGGCGGAAAATCAGCGGCGCTGGTGCTGGACGACGCCGATGTCGATCTGGTGGCAGACGCCATGGCCGGGAATGCCACCATGATGACCGGACAGGTCTGTGCGGCGCTGACGCGCGTTGTAGTCACTCGCAAGCGCTATGATGACCTTGTGGATGCCATTGCCGCACGACTGCGCGATGTCGTGGTTGGCGATCCGCTCATGCAGGGTACGCAGATGGGGCCGTTGGCGATGCGGCGTCAGCGAGATCGTGTTGAGAGCTACATCGAGAGCGGCAAGGCCGAGGGTGCGGAGTTGATTTGCGGCGGTGGCCGGCCATCGCATCTTGATCGCGGCTTTTATGTCGAGCCGACGCTGTTCGCTGAAGTCTCGAACGTCATGACGATCGCCCGCGAGGAGATTTTTGGCCCCGTGCTGAGCGTGATACCGGCAGACGATGAAGACGCGCTGATAGCGATCGCCAATGACTCGGACTTTGGCCTTTCGGGCGGCGTCTTTACGCCCGACGCCGATCGCGCATACCGAGTGGCTCGCAAGATGCGTACCGGCACCGTCGGGCAAAATGGCGAGGCGCTCGATTTCTTCAATATCGCGTTCGGTGGGTTCAAGCAGTCTGGAATCGGCCGCGAGGGGGGAGTCGAGGGGCTCATGCCATTTTTGGAAACCAAAGCGCTGGTGCTTGCTTCTGCGCCCGCCCGTTTTGCCTGAATTGTTCACGATCAAACCTGAAAGCTGAAGCATGCCCACAGAAATAGAAAGAGTAGCCGGCCTTTTCGCCGAGGAGGTGCTGGACAGCCCGGTGACCGATCGTGACGAGGTGCCGCGGAGCTATGGCGCCATCACCGACGCTTGGCTGACCGACGTCCTGTGCCGCGACCATCCCGGTGCCGAGGTGATTGCTCACCGCTTCGACGAACGTGACGACGGTTCGTCCAATCGTCGCCGCATCATGTTAGATTATAATCAGGTTGGGACGAAGGCCGGGCTGCCTCAGACGGTTTTCTGTAAGGCTGCCGAAACGCTGAACAACAGGCTCGTTCTTGGGCTGTCGCGCGCGGCTCAGATCGAAGCAGATTACTATAACCTCGTTCGTGGCAGGCTGGAGATCGAGGCGCCGGAGGGCCTCTATGCCCGCTTCGACCCTCACAATTTCGCATCGCTGATCATGCTTCGCGACTTACGCGGTCGCGCCGAATTTTGCGACGACCGGACAGCGATTACGCGGGAGCGGGCCGAACAGCAGATCAGAACGCTAGCGAACCTGCACGCGCCATTCTACCAAAGCGCGGAACTAGGATCACCCACCCTCCCATTCATCACCTGGCCGCGATGGTGGGCTCGTATGATGGCCGCATCCCCCGATTTCGCGGATTGCTGCGACCAAGCCTTCGTCGATTGCGAAGATATCATGCCGGGGCGTCTGTTCGCCCGGCGGGCCGAGATTTGGCCCGCGACGATGCTGTCGGTCGAAAGGCACGAGCGTCTGCCGCACACGCTGATCCATTGCGATGTTCATCTGAAGAATTGGTACATCGCCAATGATGGCGCGATGGGGCTCAGCGACTGGCAGATTACCTCCATTGGACATTGGTCGCGCGATCTCATCTACACCATGACGACGGCGCTCACAGTCGAGAACCGTCGCGCATGGGAGCGCGATCTCGTTGAACTCTATCTTGATCTCATGGCTGAGCGTGGCGTTCCGCGGGAGCCGATAGATCAGGTGTGGATATCTCTGCGCCAGCAGCTGATGACTGCCCTGGCGTTCTGGACGATCACATTGCGTCCGGCGCGGGGCATGCCTGACATGCAGCCGCTGCGGACAACCCGCGAGTTCCTCCACCGTCTGCTCGTCGCCATCGATGACCACCAAGCGCTGGATGCCTTCTAGGAGCGGTTAATGAAAGTCACAGTGCTGAGAGAACGCTGTGTAGGGCAGGGTATGTGCGTGCTCTACGCACCTGAGGCGTTCGTCCAGAGCGATGAGGATGGCTGTGCGGAGGCGAGGTTTAGGGATGTTCCCAAAGAGCAGGAGGATGCCGTGCGACGCGCTGCGGATGCTTGCCCCGAGCAAGCGATCATCGTCGTAGAATAATGGGAGCGCGAGATGACTGAGGGATTGGGAACGAAAAGTAACCCCATCGCATTTGATCACGAGTCCCCGGAGCATGCCGCAAATTGGCAGGAGGAATTTCGCGAATTGCGCGGCAAGTGCCCCGTGGCATGGACCAACCGTCATGGCGGATACTGGCTTGCGACCTCCTACGATGCCGTGGTCGAAATGGCTCGCAACCCCGAGACGTTTTCCAGCGAGAAGAGGTTCGATCCGGTGGCGGGCACCGGTACCGGTGGCATCACCATTCCGTTCACGCCGATTCCGCGTGGCCTTCCCGTCGAAGCCGATCCCCCGGAATGGAATGCGATGCGTGGCTACATAAACCGTCGCTTTGCACCCAAAGCGGTTGACGGCTACCGACAGGACGCGCGGATTTTTGCCACTGCCCTGCTTAATCGGGTGATCGAAAGCGGCGAGATGGATCTCGTCAACGACTTCACCGGCCCCGTTCCGGCCATGGTGACGATGAAGCTGATGGGGCTGCCATTGTCCGAATGGCGCGAATTCGCCGACCCACTCCACACGATGGTGTTCACGCCCAAGGAAGCGCCGGAATATCCCGATGTCGTCGCGGCCGTCGACTGGATCTTCCGGCGATGCGCCGAGGAGTTTGGCCGATACAAGGGGCTGCCTGAACAGGATAATCTTCTTTCCTACTTCGCTCATCAACCCGTCGAGGGGCGGATGCTCGAGCTGGACGAAGTGCTGTCTTTATCGAACAACATCATCATTGGTGGTGTCGACACGACGACGGCGTTGACCAGCCATGCTCTCGAATATCTGGCCCGTCACCCGGGGGCCAAGGCGCGGCTGATGAACAATCCTTCGCTGATACCGTTCGCGCGCGAGGAGTTCCTGCGCGTGTTCACCCCGATCCACTGTCTGGCGCGCAATATAAAACAGGATGCGACCGTTGCGGGGCGGGAACTGAGCGAAGGCGACCGGGTGATGTTGGCCTGGGCAGCCGCCAATCGTGATCCGGCGATATTCGACAAACCGGACGAGGTCTTGTTCGATCGCGGCTCGAACCGTCACCTTGCCTTTGGCTCAGGTATCCACCGCTGCATTGGCTCGTCCTTCGCGCGGATGATGTTCGAGGAGATGATCGCGCAGATGTTCGCGCGTATTCCGGAGTGGGAGGTGGATTACGCCGGTGCGCGCCGCTACCGATCGGTTGGCACCATCAATGGCTGGGAAGCCATGCCGATCCGCTTCCCCCCGGGTCCAAAGGTAGCATGTGATCTCGAGATCTGAACGAGGTGACTGCGGCCGTGGATGATCCGGACTACATCGTCGTCGGAGCGGGTTCTGCCGGCTGTGTCCTGGCCGAGCGATTGTCTGCGGACGGCCGTCGAAAAGTGCTTTTGCTCGAAGCCGGCCCTGGCCACCGGCACCCATTTATTTCCATGCCCAAAGGAGTCGGCAAGATCTTGGGTCAGGCCAGCCATACCTGGCGTTACCAGACGGATGCGCATGACGGCATTGCCGCTGAGCCCTGGGTCCGTGGCCGGGTGCTGGGCGGCTCCAGTTCGGTCAACGGGATGATGTATTTCCGCGGACAGATGGCCGACTATGATGATTGGGCGGCCGCTGGTGCGGTGGGCTGGGATAGCCGGGAGATGGTGCGGGTCTTTACCGAACTGGAAAATCATGGGGGCGAAGGTGGCGGCGATGGTCCTCTGGCGTTGTCGATCCCACGGTCGGGCGACCCCCTAGCCGAAGCTTTTATCGCGGCCGGCGAGGGCATGGGTTTGGCGCGCGTCGATGACCTCAACAATCCGGCACAGGAAGGCGTCGGCTACGCCACCCAGACGATTAGGCGCGGGATCCGTGTGAGTGCAGCGCGCGCATTCCTCGATCGCGCGGCGAAGCGCCCGAACCTGCGCATCGTCACGGGGTTTGAAGCCGACCGCGTCCTGTTCGACGGTCTTCGTGCATGCGGCGTGGAGGGACGATCGTCGTCCGGCATCACTCGTTTCCAGACCTCTGGTGAGGTCATCCTGTCGGCGGGCGCTCTCAATAGCCCTGCGATTCTTCAGAGATCAGGCGTGGGAAATGCGGAAAGGCTGCACGCTCTCGGTGTAGATGTCGTTGCAAACAACCCGGAAGTGGGCGAGCATCTGTTGGAGCATCGTGCGCTGATGCTCCATTATGATATCGCTCGGCGGCTCGGCGAAAACGCTGAATTTCGCGGTGTGCGTCTGGCGGTGAACGTGCTGCGCTATGCGGTGACGCGAGGCGGACCCATGGCCTCGCCGCCTTATCCCCTTGCGGGCTTCTTCCGCAGCCGCCCCGGGCTCGATCGCCCCGACGCCGAGATCATATTCGCCCCATATGTCGCGCAGATTCTCGAAAAGGGATTGAAGGCCGAACCGCATCCGAGCTTTCATGTGTTCAGCTTTCCCGCTCGTTCGCGAAGTCGCGGCAGCGTTAGGATAAGCAGTCGCGACATGACAGTTCTCCCTCAGATCAGGCCCAACTATCTGTCCGACCCTTATGACCGCGAGGTCACGGTCGCTGCTTATCGTTTTACCGTCGCTTGGATGCGGCAGCCGGCTATGGCGCGCCTGATCGTACGTGAGCGGCCACCGGTAACCGAGATTGAAAGCGATGATGACATCATTCGCCATTATCGCGAGAAAGGCAGCTCGACCTTCCACTCCTGCGGCACGTGCCGCATGGGTACGGCCCCCGATGACGTGGTGGACGCCCGGCTCCAGGTGCGCGGTGTCTACGGGCTGAGGGTCGCGGATGCCGCGGTCTTCCCGACAATGCCATCGTGCAACATCAACGGGCCGGTCATGGCGGTCGGCTGGCGAGCCGCCGAACTCATCCTCGCCGGCAACAAGTGATGCCGCACGGATGTCGCCGAATTTCGGATGAGACAAACACTCGCTTCATGCCTGGACTAGATGGAGGCGTCTTCCGGATTGTGGCCGCGTCCCCTTCTGCTAGTCTTTACCAAAATATCGTTGGCGCTTGCGAACGCCAACGGCCGGGGATGAGGCATATATGCGAACCGTGCATTGGCAACTCTGCTTCGATGGACTGATACTGTCACAGGAGAGTCATTACTGGGGTGCCGGTATCGAGTTCGTTCAGCATGAGGATTATTTCAACTTCCACCAGGCCGGCACCCGCCGCCCGGTACGCGCCCATTTGGCGAAGCCGATGAACGCCAAGCAACGGTTCGGCAGGATTGTTTTGACTCCAGCAGGTGTGGGTGTCCCGGTCGAAACCGTGGGCGTCGAAGAAGATTTCCCGGTACGTAAGTTCGAGTTCGACGCCGCATGGTTGAACGCGCAACTCCCAACCTCGCTGGAATTTGATTTTCGTCATGCCACCATTCAGCCAATATTCGATGAACCGGGCATCGCGGCTACGCTTGATCGCATCTACGACGAGCTCCTGGTGCCCAAGTCGGACAGCACGCCTTTGCTGGCGGCGCTCGTCAGGATTTTGGCCATAGATACTGCGCGTTGCCTGATCACTCGTTCGAGCCAGACCGAAATATCACTCCGTAGCCTCTCGCCCGAGCAGGTTGCCCGCATTCGTCATTTGATCCAGACGACAGAATTCAAGAATCTCACCCTCGCGCATATCGCTGATCGACTGGAGATGCGCCAACCGCGCCTTCGGGAGATGTTCCGGCGTGCGACCGGGACTTCCCTGCGCGAGGAGATCCATGAAGCACGGGTTCACGCAGCATGCCGCCGACTGGTAGAGGCCGATGCACCGCTCAAGGTTGTCGCTCACGAGCTCGGCTTCACGCATGCGAGCGCTTTCTGCTATTGGTTCAAGCAATGCACAGGCCTGACGCCCACCGAGCATAGAAGCCGCAGGCTTTGCGGAAGCGTCGAGCCGCTGAGCAGTGTCATCGGACACTGAATCTTCCACTTGCATTGTTCTTATTCGAGCTGGAGGCTTATGCGTTTTAATTCTCATGCCGGGCGCCTGGCGTGCGTGATCGCGATGTTGCTGGCGGTGGCAGGTTTCGCCAAAGCTCAAGAGGGCGCTCCCGCCGGCAGCGGCAAGGTCTGGCCGGGCGAGCAGATCTTCAACGCGACCTGTGCAGGCTGCCATAACGGCGGCAGCCCTAAGGCGCCGCCGCTGTACAGCCTGCGCAGCATGTCGCCAACCACTGTCTTGGCAATAATAGATCATGGCGCGATGAAGGACATGGCAGCGGGGTTGACGCCGATTCAGCGGCGGCAGGTCGTCGAATATGTCACGCAAACGGATCTCGCCAACTACAAGGCACCGCCTCCGCCCAAGGTCTGTGATGCGGAGCACGCGCGGTTCGAGCTCACAAAGCCACCAGCATCGATTGGCTGGGGCTATGACAACCGGCGCTTCGTGCCGGCCAGCATTGGTCGGTTGACGGCCGCTGATCTGCCAAGGCTCAAATTAAAATGGGCCTTTGCATTTCCTGACGCGACGCAGGCTCGTTCGCAACCTGTCGTCGCAATGGGCGCTGTTTTCGTCGGGAGTCACAGCGGGCAGGTTTTCGCGCTCGACCTCGCTACCGGTTGCGTTCGCTGGTCTTACACCGCCGCAAGCGAGGTGAGGACTGCCATCGTCGTCGAGCAATGGCCGCAAGGTAAGCGGCCGGTTCAGCCTCCCCGCGCGTTCTTCGGCGACGTTCTTGGCAATGTCTATGCCGTCGATTCGACTACCGGCAAGGAACTTTGGCGCGTGAAGGCGGGAGATCATAAAGCAGCAGTGATAACGGGTAGCCCGGCATTGTGGGATCACACCCTTTATGTTCCGGTCTCCTCGCTTGAGACCGGGGCTGCGGAAGATCCCGATTATGCCTGTTGCACCTTTCGCGGCTCTGTGGTCGCGCTCGGTGTCGGGACGGGTGAGGAGAAGTGGCGGGCGTACACCGTGCAGAAGACGCCGGCGCCTGCCGGCAAGACATCCCGAGGCGTAGACATCTTCGCCCCCTCCGGTGCTCCTGTATGGGGCTCGCCTACGGTCGATGCGAAGCGCGGTCTCCTCTATTTCGGTTCAGGGGAAAACTATAGCTCGCCTGCTGACGGGAATTCCGATTCCATCTTCGCCGTCGATCTTCGCACTGGGCAGCGGCGCTGGTCCAGGCAGATTCATGCGAACGATGCGTGGAACAACAGCTGCATGTACAAAAACCACCCGAACTGTCCAAGTCAGCGCGGAATGGATCAGGACATCGCCAGCTCGGTGATGATCGTCGATGTCGGCGGCGGCCGGCAGATCCTGGTGGCTGGGTCAAAATCCGGCGTGCTCACTGCGGTCGATCCTGATCGCGACGGTGCGTTGCTGTGGCAAGTCAAGGTGGGGCGCGGCAGCCTGCAGGGGGGCATTCACTTCGGCATGTCATCCGAAGGAACTCGAATTTACGTACCAATCTATGACTCCAAAACGACTCCACTTGCCGGGACCTACGAAGATCGCGGTTTTCCAGGTATGCACATGGTCGACGCTCGCAGCGGCAAGCTGATATGGAGAGGCGCGTTTTTCGATGATTGCCACGGCCGGAAAGCTTGTGAACCTGGCATTTCTGCAGCTTCGACTGCCATTCCCGGGGCTGTTATCGCAGGGCATATCGACGGATGGCTACGTGCTTATGACGGCGCCACCGGGAAGGTGCTGTGGCAGACCGATACCGCGCAAGACTATCCCACGCCCAATGGTGTGATCGCTCACGGCGGTTCCATGAGCGGTCCGGGACCCGCTGTCTATGACGGCCATCTGATCACCAACTCCGGCTATGGCTTCGCTTTCAAGATGCCAGGCAATGCGTTGCTCGTTTACAGCATCGACGGCAAATGAAGTGCGAGCGCAGAAGAGGAATGTGAGGCCGTGAATATGCAAGACAGGGTCAAACTGGATCATTGCGTGATCGCCTCGAGCGATCTCGATCGCACCGACGCCTTCTACGCTGCCGTCTTTGGTGCGGTGGTGGAAAAGCCGATGCCGTTGTTCCGGCAGTATAGGATCGGTGCACACATGCTCAACGTCCACGGGCCGGGGTTGGTTGAGCGGGCGCCGCCCGAGCTTGTCGCCCGGATCCCAGTGTCCCCGGGCAACAGCGATCTTTGCTTTGCGTGGGGCGGCACTTCTGACGAGCTGCTCGAACATCTCGAATCATGCGGTGTGACCGTAACCGTGGGACCGGAACGGCGCGAAGGTGCCCTCGGAGCAGGGACCAGCTATTATTTTCGTGATCCGGACGGCTCGCTGCTGGAATACATCATCTATGATAATGGCTGAACGTTCAGCTCAACGCCATAGCGCGAAACATTTGCGTAACTCACGCACGAACAATTCAGGCTGTTCCATTGCGGCGAAGTGGCCTCCGCGATCGACTTCGGACCAGTAAACCAGATTTGTATACTGTTTTTCGACCCAGCGTCGCGGTGGTGCAAATATCTCGCGCGGAAAGATTGAGCAGCCTGCCTTGACTGGAGTTCGGTGCGACTGGAAGCCGGCGGCCATGCTCTCCCAATACAGCCTGCCGGAAGATGCGCCGGAATTTCCCAGCCAATAAAGCATGATATTGTCGAGAAGTTCGTCGCGCCTGAACGTCGACCAGAGATCATCGCCGCTGTCGCTCCACGCCCAAAACTTCTCCACTATCCAAGCCGCCTGGCCCATCGGCGAATCCGCCAGCGCATAACCAAGTGTCTGTGGTCTGGTTGATTGCAGTTTGGCGTAACCCGACTCCGTCCGATCGAATTCCGCGAGACGCGCCAGCCCCTCAGTCTCATCTGGCCCGGGGGCTGCTAGGTCATCCTCCTCCGGAAACGCCAGCGGCATGTTGACATGGATCCCGATGCATTCGGGCGCGCCGAGGCCCCCCAGCGCGGTCGTCACGGACGCACCCCAGTCGCCGCCTTGCGCCACAAATCGATCGTAGCCGAGCCGCCGCATAAGTTCGAGCCACGCCTTGGCAATCCGGTGAACTCCCCAGCCCGTTTCTCGAGGCTTATCTGAAAAGCCGTAGCCGGGAAGGGAGGGGATCACGAGATGGAAGGCATCTGCCTCCTCGCCGCCATGCTCGTCCGGACGCGTCAGCGGATCAATGACCTTGAAGAACTCGACGACCGATCCTGGCCAGCCATGAGTCATGAGCATAGGCATTGCCTTCGCGTGGTGGGATCGGACGTGCAGGAAGTGGATGTCCAGACCGTCAATGGTGGTGACCGACTGCCCCAGCGCGTTCAGCCGCGCCTCGCAGTCCTGCCACTGATAGCGGTCTCGCCAATAATCCCGCAAATCGAGCATCACCGACAATGGCACACCCTGCGACCGGTCGGAGACAGTTTCCCTTTCGGGAAGTCTCGCGACATCGAGCCGACGATGCAGATCATCAATTTGGGATTGGGATATGTTTATCCGTAGCGGGCGGATGGTTGTCACGATGCAGCCTCTGCTCAAGCGGTTGCGATAGCAAGGGGGCGTATCGTAGCCGCCCGCCGGTGAATACGCACGTGTGACTTTTTAACAACCTCACGGAATTAATGTCGATGCTGGTCGGGATTCAGAGCGCTTGATCACGAAGAGTCAAAAATGGGAGCCGGTGTAGGAAATCCTCATGCTCTCAACTGCTCTATTATCACAGTCGCTCTTAATGATGACTCGAATGGGGAGGAGCTTGAAAATGAAGAGAACTAACTTCGCACTACGTGCGTCGCTGATGGCGGGTGCCGCATTGCTGGCGCTGCCACATGCCGCGTTGGCGCAGGACGCTGCGGCGCAGCAAACGTCGGCAGGTGCAAAGAGTGATGGTGAGATGGGTGAAATCATCGTCACCGCGCGTAAGCGCAACGAATCGCTCATTGCGGTTCCGGTTGCGATCACTGCTGTGACTGCGAGCGAATTGTCGCGGAGCGCTATTAACGGCACCGATGCTCTGGCGCGCAAGATTCCTGGCCTCGTGGTTGGCGAAGGCGGCGGCACGGTTCAAGGTGGATCGATCTCGCTGCGTGGTATTTCAGCAGCTGACTCGAATCCTCTTGGCGATCAGGCGGTGTCGTTCAACATCGATGGCGTGCAGGTGGCGCGCTCATCCATTCGCCGCATGGGAGACTTCGATCTCGCCAGCGTCGAGGTGCTGAAGGGGCCGCAGGCGTTGTTCTTCGGCAAGAACAGCCCCGGCGGTATCATTTCGACGCGCACTGCTGATCCGACCAACCGGTTCGAGGCGGGTGGCAAGATCGGTTACGAATTCAACGCCGACGAAGTTCGCGGCGAAGGCTATGTATCAGGCCCCCTAACCGACTCGCTCGGCGCACGTCTCGCATTTTATGGCTCGACTATGAAGGGCTGGGTCCATAATCTGTTATCGCCGACGGATCCGTTCGCCAGCGATAAGCGGACACCGAAGAATGACGAGTATGCATTCCGTGGCACACTCAAATACGATAATAGCGGCCCGTTTCGTGCTCGCTTCAAGCTGTCCTATGATCGTGCCAAGGGCAACAGCAGCACTGGCAACGTCCAACGCGTTGACTGCCCCACGGGAGCACCTGCAACGGGTGGTCCTAATGATTGTTCGGCCGACGACAACATCGTCCTGGCGTCGCTCGGAACCGATATGGCAAAGATCAGCGCGCTTGCCGGTCCGCTGGCGACGACGGCCAATCCCTCAGGCAATCCAGGTCTCGCCTACGCTGACTACGGGGATGGATCGCTCTATTCTCTCCAGAAGCAGTGGCTCTCCGGCCTCGAACTCAACTATGACGTCGCGGATGGCTTGACGCTGACCTCGGTCACCGGCTTCTACAAGCTGAACTTCTTCAACCGAGGCAACTTTACGCAAACTGCGCGCCCCGATGCCATTCTTGGATCGATTAACCTTCTGAGCATCCGCGAGGTCAGTGAGGAAGTGCGTCTTGCGAGCAGCTTCTCCGGGCCGATAAATTTCATTGTCGGTGGCCAATATCAAGATAGTAAGGCCATCTCCGCCTCGCTCGCAGCGTTCGGTGCCATCGCCGGTCAACCATCGGTGTTGGGGCCAACGCGACCCAGTCCTTTTGTAGCGGCCAACTACTATCTCAACCAAAACGGCAAAGCCTACTCCGTTTTCGGACAGCTTCAATTCAAGCCGATCCCCGAGATTGAGCTCGCTGCAGGCGGTCGATATTCGCATGAAGAAAAAGAGCTGGTTTCGGTCGTCAACCGTGGCGCTCAGCTGGTTGGCGTTCAATCGTTTCTTTCGAACGGTAACAACAAGAAGAGCTTCAACAACTTCTCACCGGAAGTATCTGTTAGCTACAGGCCTGATCGTAATTGGAACTTCTACGGCAACTACAAGCGAGGCTTCCTATCGGGTGGCTTCAACGGCGGTTCGTTCAACGCGGGTGGCGATTTCAGCTATCGTCCGCAAAAGGTTAAGGGCTTCGAAGCTGGTATCAAGGGTAACTTCGCTGACGGCATGATCTCTACGGATCTTGCGCTGTATTCCTATAAGATCACCGACCTTCAGGTCCAGGTGACGACCAGCGGAACCATCCAGGAACTCCGAAATGCGGGTAAAGTTTCGTCGAAAGGCGTTGAGTTCAGCCTGACCGTGCGGCCGCTACATGGTCTCTCAGTCTATGGCAACGTCGCGTATGCGGATGCCAAATATGACCAATATTACGGATCCTGTTACACTGGCCAGCTGGCGCTACATCCAGGCACTGGCATCGGTCAGTGTGCTTCTCAGCCGAACCCGACCAACAATAACGTGGTCGGTGTGCTGCAGAATCTGAGCGGAACCCCGCTGATCCGTTCTCCGGAATGGGCAGGAAACGCAGGGTTCGTGTATGATACTCCGCTGACGGACTCTATGAAGATCGAGTTCGCTGGCGGCGTGACCTTCAGCGATCGCTACATCACCAACGCGAGCTCTCAGCCGCGCTCTCGCTCGCCGTCATACACGCTGCTCGACGCGTCGGTAAGCGTGGCGCAAGTCGACGACAAGTGGGAAGTGGCCCTGATCGGTCGTAATCTGACTAACCGGTTTTATTGGGTCCGCACATCGGATGATCCGGCGGGTTCGGTCACTCCGACGCGTCTCGCGGATCAGGTGGCGTCCGTCAGCCGCGGCCGTGAAGTCATGCTTCGTGTCGGCTTCAAATATTAAGCCTTGCAGGCTCGGTTAAATGGGGCCGCCTCCTTCAAGGGGGCGGCTTTTTTAGGCGATCAGCGCGGCCGATGTCGCAGTCGAATGCAGCGGAGAGGGCGGCGTGAGCTATACAAACGACCAGGGGGAGAAGGACGCAGCGCGACCGAAGCTTTGGCTGGAAGACATGGAACTGGGGCGGACGTTTCGATTCGGTAATTATGTTGTTAACCGCGAGGAAGTTATCGACTTCGCGAGCCGCTATGATCCACAGCCCTTCCACTTGGACGACATTGCGGCGGAGAATTCGATCTTCGGCAGACTTTGCGCGAGCGGGGTGCATACCATGGCGATGGCCCACCGTCTGCAGATGGATGGCTTCGGCGGTATCGGGTTACAAGTCCTCGCCGGCGCCGGAATGGATAAGTTTCGTCTTCTGAAGCCGGTCTTTCCCGGCGATACCCTGCACATGGAGATCGAAATTACGGAAACGCGCCCACTTCGTTCCAAGCCGGACCGCGGGCTTCTCCATTATGTGACGCGAGTGGCAAACCAGGCTGATGAGGTCGTCTTGACCTATCTGAGTGCCTTGATCATGGCGCGTCGGCCAACCGCAGGTTGAAATCTGGACACAGAGCGGGCGGCGATACGATTATCGCACCGTCGCCGTTCCACAATGCCGATCGGATTATGCGGTAAAGCCGCCATCCGCCACCAGCATGCTGCCGGTGGTAAAGCTGCTCATGTCACTTGCCAGGAAGAGCGCGGCTTTAGCGATTTCCGATGGCTGGCCGTGACGGCCCATGGGGATCATTGAATTCATCAGCGCGGTTGCGTCACCGCCGCCAATCATTGGGCTGAACGCGTCCTCGATCTGGGTCTGGAAGGCGTTATCGATTGGGCCGGGATGGAGGCTGTTGACCCGGATACCCTTGCCCGCCAATTCCTTCGCCAGCGATCGCATTAGCCCAATTTGGGCATGCTTTGCAGTGCAATAGGCATAGATTCCAGGGCTCCCGCCCAGGCCTGCGACACTTGAATTGATGATGATCGAACCGCCTGAGCCCATGTGAGGCACGGCATATTTGCAGCCGAGGAAGGCGCCGCGAACATGGACGCGATAAACGGTGTCGAGCCCGTCGTCCGGATAATTCTCTATCCCTGCGAGAACGCCCGAATTGCCAGCGTTGCAGAACAGCACATCGATGCGTCCCCACCGGTTCACGGCTTCGTCAATGAAGGCCCGGGTCTGAGCCACGTCGCCAACATCTGCCACACAGGTGGCAACCCGGTCGGAAGGCATATCCGCTGCGGCCGCGTCCAGTGCCTCCGGCGAGAGATCGACCAGCAGGACCTTTGCGCCCTGGTCGACGAACAGTCGCGCCGTTGCGAGGCCAATGCTTCCCGATCCGCCGGTGATTACGCAAACTTTGTCCTGCAACATGGCCAACGGTTCTCTCCTGAAGCAAAGGGTCCACGGCAACATTCCGACCGCAGCTCAAAAACTCTGAAGCGGCACCGTGTTACGTACGGCTGGATTTTCCGGATCGCCAACTCGATGTCAAAGTCTCTCATGGCAAACATATTAGCCCCGGATTGAGAGCGGCTCCCGAGTGATGCACTTCGGTTCGGCCTCAGCAGAGGTCGACGCGTAGCCGTGCCGCTGCCCGACGGAGGTAGGGGTAACCGTCCGGCACTGCTTCAAGCATCGTCATGAAGCCGTGGATCATGCCTATTGCCTCCTCGCTATGCACCTGCCCTCCTGCCGCCTGCAGCGCTTCAGCATAAGCCAGTCCTTCGTCACGCAGCGGATCATATTGCGCCACGATGATCGTGGCGGGGGGTAGTCCGCTGAGGTTGGCATGGCGAAGCGGGGCTGCCAACGGGCTTACGTCCTCGAGATCGCCGACATAATGATGCCAGAACCAGCGCATCATCTCCGTCGACAGGAGGCCACCCGCGTCTTCACTGGCACGGTACGACGCCGTTCCGAAGTCGACATCGGTTACGGGATAGATCAATAGTTGATGGCGCAATGCCGGTCCCTTCTCGTCGCGCGCGCGGATTGCCACCGCTGCTGCAAGATTGCCGCCCGCACTGTCACCCGCCACAGCCACTCGGCGGGCATCGACGCCGAGTTTAGCGGCGTTCGCCTGACTCCAGATCAGTGCATCGTAACAATCGTCGAGTGGACCGGGAAAAGGCGTTTCGGGAGCGAGGCGATAGTCCAGCGACAACACCGCTGCTCCGCTTTCCAGGGCAAGCGCCCGACAAAGCGCATCGTGCGTCTCGACCGAGCAGATGACCCAACCACCGCCGTGGAAAAACAGGATCAAGGGCAGCGTGACTTCTGCACCTTCGGGAATGTAGAGCCGGGCGGAAAGGTCGCGGCCCGGCAGATCGAGCACAAGGTCCCGCACCTCGGCCACCACCGGGGGTGACTGACACGGCATCGGTGCGATCCCCGCCCGCATTTCTTCCGGTGTGATCGTATTCAAGTCGAGCTGTGGTGCATCGGCCATCGCTGCCAGCACTGCGGAAACTTGTGGGTTCAGGGTCATCGCTCTTACATCCAGTGAAAGGTGCCTGATCATTGCCTAGAGGAACCTCATCAGCAAGTTTCTGAAGCAGTTCGTCAGAGGCGCTGGAGGCGAGGTTTTGCCCCTTGGCACCATCAGCCTTGCCTTTGGGTGCCCTGCATATGGTTTGGCGAGCGGAAGCCAGCCGGCATGCCTTAGCGATCGGCTTAACGATGCTCGACATTGCCCATGGCCGGAGGTTGATTGTACGCCTGGACCGCTCCCCTCGTGCGGCGAGGCGTTGCGGACGTTGCGTGGCGAGACCTAGGCGTGAGGGGCGCGCATTCCTTCGCCCCAGGGAAGACAATTGGAGCACAAACGGGAGTACTGCATATGAACGGAGTTAAAGTCACGCTGAAGGTGAAACTTCAGCCGGAAGCAGCCGATGGGTTTTGCGCGGCGCTTCCCGAGATGGTTAAGGATACTGCGAAGCGTCCCGGCTTTCGTGATCTGTGCGTGGTCCGTCATGCGACTGAACCAGGCACGATGATTTTCATTGAAACGTGGGATAGCGAGCAGGCTTATCACGACTACATCGCTTGGCGTACAGAACGCGGAGAGATGGACGGCATGGCCTCGATCGTCACCGAGCCGCCGCAGCTCGATTTTTGGCCGGTGGTGGTCGCTGCGGCCTGATTCGGTCCGCCGCACAGTCCCTGTGCTTGAGGCTAAGGGTTAAGTGTCGCAGGGCGACGACCTGCGCCACTCGGCCTGCTCCGCTCGAGTGATCTCGGCTCGCCGCTCATCGCGGGCCATCAGAGAAGGCGATCGAATCACCACTTGCTTACGGCGCTCAAGCCAAAGCGAGATCGAGCACTGCCTCGGCAAAATCAGTGGGGGCTTCCTGCGGCAGATTGTGGCCCACGCCTTTTAAAGTTCGGCATTCCCAGCGGTATAGGAAGCGGCCACGGTCGCGCTCGTGCGCGGCCGTGGCGGGCAACAAGCCTGCGTCCCCATAAAGGGAGATGGCCGGAACATTGATTGCGGGTTGCTCATTTTCAAGTCGGCCGGCCAAGTGCTCAAGAGCCGGGTCACCGGCTACCAAGCCGTTGCGATGGCGGTAGGAGTGCAGCACGACCTCTACAAAATCAGGTGACTCGAGGCTTTTTGCCGATTCCGTAAACGTCGCGTCGCTAAATGACCATTGAGGCGACCAGAGCGTCCATAACAGACGGCAGAAGCCTCTCCGGTTCCGCTCGAGCATGAGGCGGCCGCGTTCTGTATGAAGATAATATTGGTACCACAGCACGTGTTCGACTTCGGGCGGCAAGGGCTCCGTCACCGGGGGGCCGAACAGATTATAACCGCCCCCGGTCACCAGCCCGCGGACAAGCTCCGGGCGCACGGCCGCGGTCACGCATGCGGCGCGACCGCCCCAGTCATAGCCTGCAACGACGGGGCGATCGAGGTTGAGCGCGATGATCATCTCGATCAGGTCGGAGCCAAGCGCGGCCTGCTCGCCCGATCGCATCGTATCGGCAGCAAGAAAATGGGTCGGGCCGAAGCCGCGCAGATAGGGAACGATCACGCGCAGACCCTGGGCCGTCAGTATAGGCGCCACCGCATCATATGCGCGCGGGGAATAAGGGAAGCCGTGCAGAAGCACGATCGGCAGGCCATCCGCCGGCCCATGTTCCTCATAAGCGATCGACAGGCTGGATGTTGCGACGTGGCAAATCATCGTCATTTCGCTCGCTCCTAAGCGAGATGATAGTCTTCCATCCTCGCATATCGGATCGAGTCATATGTAACGGATGGTCGCAGGGGATTGTTGACGATCTGTCGGCCATGTTCATTGACATAATAGGATCTTACGCCGTCCAGGCCCCAGATGCAGCTGTCCTGCGCCGCATCAAGCCGTGCGTTATAGTCTTCGAAAACCTCCCGTCGGCATTCGATCGTGCGATGCCCGGATTCGATCATCTTTACGATGCAATCCAGGGAGTATCTGGCCCAGAGTTCAAGCCAGGCGAACAGGCCGCCCGAACGCGCCTGCATATTTGGGCCGTAAATAACGAACATGTTAGGAAAATCAGGCATCGTTACGCCCACATAGGAGCGGGCGCCGTCGTGCGACCATGCTTCTTCCAGTGTGATGCCGTTCCGGCCGGTATATGCCACGGGCCACAGGTAGCGCTCAGCTTTGAAGCCCCCAGCAACGACGATCATGTCCAGATCATGCTCATGCCCGTCGCGGGTAAGGATTCCGTTCCGCGTTATTCGCTCGATCCCCTCGGTAACAAGCTCCACATTCGGGCGCTTGAGGGCGTCGAACCAGCCATTGTCGACCACCAGGCGCTTCGCAAACGGAGGCCAGTCGGGCATGAGCTTTGCAGCGAAATCGGGGTCGTCGGGAAACTCGGCCAGAATATTGGCGCGAATGTTCACGCGCAGCAGGTCGTTCTTGCGATTGATCAGACCCCCGCTCTGCTGCCATTCAGGGTCGATCTGCTGGAGCGCTCCATCGTCCGAAAAAAGTGTGTAGAAGACATTGAAACAGTGCCAGTTCCAATAATGTGGCACATTGTCCATCAGCCATTGGAAGTTTTCCGGAACCGGCTCGCGATAATTATCCATCCGCGACACCCAATGGGGTGAGCGCTGAAACACGGATACATGCGCCGCACGGCGCGCAATGGCAGGCATCAATTGCGCGCCCGTGCAGCCGACGCCGATGATGCCTACCCGCTTGCCCGCATAGTCGTAGTCGTGGGGCCATTGCGTCGTGTGGAAGATTCTCCCTTCAAACCCTTGGATGCCGGGAATGTCTGGCATGTTCGGCGCATTGAACAGACCGGCCGCGCTGATGATGATATTGGCGCTGAGCGTGCTTTCGGCTCCATCCGCTTCCGCCAAGCTGACATCCCATTGCGCGGTCGCTTCGTTCCAGCGCGCGTCGGTAAGCTCCGTGTTGAACCGGATGTTGCGCCGCAGGTCGAAGTCATCGGCAACGCCGCGCAGATAATCGAGCAACTCGCCCTGCGTGGCATACCAATGCTTCCAGGCATAGTTGCGGGTAACGGTGAGCTGATAATGATGGCTTGCGATATCCACGCGCGCATCGGGATAGTCATTGATCAACCAGGTGCCGCCGACATCGTGGTTTCGTTCGATGATGGTGAATGGGATACCCAGCCGCTGCAGATGTACTCCGGCGACAAGCCCAGCCGCGCCCGCTCCGATAACGATCACGCGGAAGTCGGAAAGGTTCGCGGGTGCCTTGCCCCCGGTCCATTGGACCCCGCGCGGAAAAGGCGTGAAGTTCGCCTCCTCCTTTCCGAAGTTGAAGAGATAATCATTGACCGAACGGCCGACGAGCATTTCCATCAGACGGCGCAGGGTGGTGTCGTCTGGTGCCTCACAGCGGCTGCTGGCGCCAGAGCGCAGAAAGGCGAGCGCCTTCTCCCTAACCCGTCCGTCATACTCAGGGGCGAGCATCGGGACCTCATAGGCCCCCGCCCAGAAGGGCACATAGACGACGGGCATCTGCGCCAGTTCCTCGTCGCCCGTTGCTTGGTACAGTGCGACCCTCAAAACGTTCGTGGATGCCATCGCCAGGGCCTTTTGCGCGGCCGCTTCGTCGAACACGCTACTTTCCTGCATAGACGTTGCAGTCATCCGTCCCACTCCGAATTATTGGTTGCTCTGGTAGCGACTGACGCTGCCGCACAGGTCACGCCATCGCTTCGGCCATGGGGGCAGGTTGCCGCCCGCGCACGAGATGACCGGGCAGCGCCCCCGTGGCGACCCCGTTGCGATAGGTGATGGCGCCATTGACGATCGTGGCGACATAGCCTTCCGCGCGCTGGCGCAGGCGACGCCCACCCTTGGGCAGATCGTGCGCAACGCGTGGGGAGGGCAAACGAAGATTATCGTAATCGATCACGTTGATGTCAGCCGCATAACCCGGAGCGATCATACCTCGATCGTTGAGGCCTACCGTCCTTGCGGTATCGTGCGACAGTGCCCGGATAATCTCCGGCAAGGCCAGCCGTTCGCCGCGTACACGATCGCGCGCCCAATGCGTGAGAAGGAAGGTTGGATAGCTCGCGTCGCATATGACGGCGTAGTGCGCGCCGCCGTCGCCGAGACCAAGAACGATGTCGGGGTGATGGAACATCTCCAGCGCAACGTCGAGATTGCCTGAGGCATAATTTGCGAATGGCATGTAAAGGGCCGGTTCGCCCCCGTGAGCGAGGAGGATGTCGTAGGCCAGAGCCGCAGGCGTAACGCCCAGCACCGCTGCGCGCGCTGCAATCGAGCTCGCCGGCGCAGGCTCATAATCCAGCGGATTGCCGATCTCATACATCCCGTCGAACTTGTCTAGGGTTGCAGCGATGGGCAGATGGAACTCGATCGGATGCTCAGCCAATATGCGTTCCCGCCGTGACGGCTCGCGCATCGCGGCGATTCGGTCAGGAACAGGAAGGTCGGCAATTTCGCGATAGGAAGGCTTGAGGAAAAACGGATGAGCCGACAGGTCCAACCCGTAAATAATACCGATGCCGCGGGGTAATGCCTGAGCGCTCATCTCTGCCCCCTCGGCATTGGCCGCGCTGATCTTGCCCATGATCTCTCGCCACAGATTGGGATTGGAGTGTAATTGAGCAATTGGCAACGTCATCGGGTGACCCGAGGCCTTCGCCACGCGGTGGAGAATGCCAAATTCCTCGTCGAGTGAGCGTGTGCCCCCGAAATCGACCGCGACCTGGAGAATCCCTCGTCCGGGATCGCCCATGGCACGCGCGATATCGAGCAGTTCGGCTTCCTCGGCATCTTGCGTGCAGATCGGCTCACCGGTCGCACTGCGATGAAAGAGACTTCGCGATGTCGCAAAGCCGAGCGCTCCGGCGTCGATCGCTTCCTTAGTCAACCGGGCCATCTCTCTTCTATCTTCGGCAGTAGCCTCTTGGCCCACATGAGCGCGATCCCCCATGACATAAAGCCGCAGAGGGGCATGGGGCAGATAAGATGCTACGTTGACGTCGTGCGGACGCCTGGCGACGGCGTCTAGAAACTCAGGATAACTTTCCCATTCCCACGTTAGACCTTCCGACATGACGACCTCTGGAATGTCCTCTACGCCTTCCATCAGGGCAATGAGTCCCTCGCGATCTTGCTGCCGACAGGGCGCAAAGCCGACTCCGCAATTGCCGAAGACGACCGTGGTGACGCCATGCTCGCTGGCAGGCGCCATTCGGGATTCCCAGATCGATTGTGCGTCGAAGTGGGTGTGGATATCGACGAAGCCGGGGGTGACGAGCAGACCGGTCGCATCGATTTCCTCTCGCCCGAGGCCGAGCACTGTGCCGACCCGTTCGATACGTCCGTCCCGCAGCCCGACATCAGCTACGAAAGGGTCGCCGCCCGACCCGTCGAGGACTGTGCCGCCGCGAATGACGATGTCATAATCAGCCTGTTCGACAGCCATGAGCCATCTCCTCTCGTTGCTATTAGGCGATGCATCGATGGAAGGGCGGACCGCCCCTTCACTCCTCGGCACTGCATTTCCTGTGGAGCTATTCTGAACCGGCATATAGTATTGCGTCGAGCACTATAATTGTTCGGCCGTCCAAAAGTAGAAGGCTGTTTCAGGCACAGGCATGATCGACCGGAGCGCGCGCCCAGATCGTTTACCAGGACGCCCTCGCGGTGTCCGTCGCGCTGCAATTCCTGACAATCTGATTCGCGCTCTACACGAAGTCTTGGCAGAAAAGCCTGCCGATGCCGTCACGCTACGCGAGATTGCTGCGCGTGCCGGGACATCCCCGGAGATGGTGCGTTATTATTTCAATGGCAAGGGCGGTCTCATCAACGCGCTGCTGGATAGCTCGCTGGCTCGGGTGCGGGATCGGCTGGGTGAAATGACGCGACAAGTGGAAGCGGTCGAGCATGGCCATTCGCGGCTTATCATCGACTGCCTCGCGTCCATCTATCTGGACGAGAGCGCGGCCAGCAAGCTGTTCAACATTGAGTTCGCGCGTACGCGTAGGATTGGTCGTGCCGCCGATCGGGGAGATCGCTCGGGCGCGATCGTCGAGGTCGTACATGCTGTAATATGCCGCCTGATCGAACGCGGCGTCTATCGCACTTCGCTCGATCCCGAGCTGATTGCCGTGATGATGATGTCGCTGACCGGTTATCCCGTACGCCTGCTGGAGACGCTCTCGCCGCGCTGGGTCAGCGACGAAAAGCTTCGCGATCCACGCTGGCGAGAGGAGATGGCCACGCTGGTCGATCGCTATTGCCTTGCCTGAACCTGCACCGCGTCATGCATGACGACTGCATGGCTCTTGCCAGGCTGTGGCCATGCAGGAAATTGATTTGACGGTCGGTTAATGCCGATCCCGGTATTGGTGGAGCATCCGATCACATGGAAGATCAGAGCATTAGGTCCTTTGAGAATATTCTTTTCTCAATCGATGACGGCGTCGCCCGCCTGCGGCTCAACAGGCCCGCTTTCCTCAATGCGCTTAGCAGGCCACTCCTTGGAGAGTTCCGTGAGGCGCTGGACCAGGTCGCAAGGTCGCCAAATGTTCGTGTGCTGGCGCTGACGGGGGAGGGGCGTGCCTTTTCAAGCGGCGCGGACTTGTCGGCTGGGTCCTCTCCGGTCGGCTCGCCCGACTTCGACGCTGGTGCCGTGTTGGAGGACTATTACAATCCCATCATGGAGCGGTTGTTCGCGCTGCCGGTCCCCGTTGTCGCGGCACTCCATGGCCCGGTGGTCGGCGCTGCATGCATGCTCGCGCTCGCGGCCGATGTGGTGGTGGCCTCGCGATCGACTTACTTCCTGCAGGCATTCGTTAACATCGGCCTGGTGCCCGATGCCGGAAGCAGCTGGTGGCTGCCTCGACTGGTGGGGATTGGCCGTGCTTCGGCCATAATGTTGTTGGGCGAGCGTATTCCCGCTGAGAAAGCCGCCCAGTGGGGCATGATTTACGAGGTCGTGGAAGATGACGATCTCGATACGCGCGCCGAGGCGATCGTTTCGAAATTCGCGGCCGGCCCGACGATTGCCTACCGGCTTGTCCGGCAGGCCATTCGCGACGGATTGACCACCGATTTCAGAACTGCGCTTGAGCTAGAGCGTAGGAATCAGCGGATCGCCGGCAATAGTCGCGATTTTGGCGAGGGCATCGCCGCCTTCCGCGAGAAACGCAAACCTGCCTTCAACGGGAAGTAGGTGTCCTCGATCGAAAGGCATGGTCAGCATTGACAGGGCTGTTCGCGACGAGATTGGCGCTGACTGCGGCCTCGACCGCTAAAGCCCCCCGCAGGGGGAGCAACTGTCCTTCGCGTACCGCTTGTCGGGCGGCAGCAAGGGCCGGCATCGATCGATCGGCCAGCACGGCTGCCTGATCGAGCGCCAAAGCCACTGCACCACCCGCTTCATCCGCGATCCAATTGATCAGGCCAATCTTCTCCGCCTGCACCGCATCTACCGGCTCGCCAAAGCACAACAGTTCGAGTGCGCGCGCCGACCCGAGGAGTCGCGGGGTAAGCTGCGTTCCGCCATAGGAAGGGATCACACCAAGACGAATTTCGGGTAGCCCAAGCTTAGCGCCGGGGGCTGCGGCTCTGAAGGTGCAGGCCATTGCCAGCTCAAGGCCGCCGCCCAACGCCCAACCCTCGATTGCCGCGATCGAGATCGCAGGGTATTCGGCGAGCCGCTCCGCCAGCCGATGCATGCGCGCGACCCGTTGGCCAATGTCGGCAATGGGTTCTTTCAGGTCGGCCCCGACCGAGAAGCAGGTCTCAGAGCCGGTGAGAACAATGACCCTCAACTCTGGCAGTGCTGCAAGGCGATCAAGAGCGCTATCGAGTTCGTCGAGCAGCGGCCCGCTGAGCGCATTGAGCGATCGCGGTCGCATAAGCCGCACGACCGCGGCGCGATCGTTGAGCATTATTTCCGTTTCGACCATTTGGGCTACGGCCTCTCCGGTCATGCCGACACCGCCGGCCGGGATGCCCGCGCGCGAGTCATGGTCGGCGCAACCAAAACGGCGATCGCTGCGATCAGACAAGCCGAAATGACCAGGAAAGCGGGACGATAATCAGTCGAATGCACATAGGCATAGCCAACTGCGGGCGCAGCCACGAACAGGAACGGCAATTTAATCGCGTAACTGTAACCTAACGCCTTGCCCACGCCATTTACGCCGAAGATTTGTGCCATCGCTGCGCCGTGAAGCGTGGTTAGCGGCGTCGTGGCGGCACCAAGCGCAGCCGACAGGATCAGAAAGCTCGCAGTCGGTGCGACCGCCAGCCCAGCCCAGCAGATGCACTGGATGAGTCCGGAAAGCGCTAGCGCACGAGGCGCCCCGATCCGATCTGCAAGCCAGCCGAACAGCGGCACACCCGCGAAGCCCGCTCCAGAATAAACCGATAAAATGATTGCGGACCCGCCAGCGCCCATGCCCCGCGATTCAGCAAATGGGATTGCGTGGACTGTATAGGCCGTTCCGGTGCCGGCGATTAGAGCGATGCCGAGCGAAATCAACCAGAAGTCCAGACGCCCAAGAATGGCCTTGGACGGGACTGATGTCATTGCCGGCTTATTTTCTTCGTCGCGATTCGCCGGGGATACCGGCAGTCGCAGCACGAGCAGCAGAACGGGAAAAAGAGGGGCGGCGAGCAGGATGTAGGTCGTCTCGCGGCCAAATAAGGGGATCATCATCGCTACAAGCCAAGGGCCGAAAAATAGGACGATCGGGAGATTGATGATTCCCAGGATCTTGCCTGACCTACCAGGGAAGAATTCTGCTGCGATCGCCACGGGTCCGAGTATCGCTGCCATTGCTGCGCCGAAGCCAAGCAGAGCCCACATCGCCAGCGCGAACGGAAGGCTGGAGGTAAGGCCCAGGCCGAGCAGGGCGCAGCCTGTGGCGCCGACACCCAGTGCGATCGAAATCCGCGCTGTAAGCTTGCGCACCAGTCCGCCCATCAGGAGGGCCGTGAGGCCGAGCGTCGTGGCGACCGCGCTCATCCCTAGCGATATCGTGTCGCGCGCCACGCCGAAAGCCTGCTCGTTGCTGATGAGCAGGGCGCCGAACGACCCGAAGGTCAGCCCAAGTGTGAAATTGTTCGCCAGCATGCAGACTGGGACAGTCATGCCGTTGGCTCTGTCGCCCGGCGCCTTCGTCATGGAGCCTCTTCCAATGTTTGTGTTCGTTGCGGGCAGTCTCCCATGCAAGTTGCGCGATGCTAAGGGCTGTTCGCGCAATGACATGTCCTATACGGCAACTATAAATGTCCGTTCATGCGACCGGGGCTGTGGCACGGCGATCGTTGAAAAAAATTCAACGACATCGACAAAAATCGCGCTTTATCGCTGGCCCGTCATGCGAGATGAGTGTGCTCAGAAATATTGTAGGAGTATCGCCATGGCCACGGCCATTGAAATCGTTCCCAATCCGGCGAATGAGTGGCGCCTCGATGCGCCAAAGGTGGAAGGCTGGGTTCGCGACGTTCGGCCCGGACCCAACAAACATTTCATGGTGTCGGTCGACACGCATATGACTCCGCCCGTCAAGCTATTCCACGAGCGGATGGACAGTAAATTCCACGATCTGCTGCCCAAGATCGAGAAGCGCGAGAATGGCGAACGCTATATCATCATGCCGGGCGCACGGCCAGAAAGGCTGATTGATTTCAACTTCGAAGGCGACGATCTGGTGCGTTCCAAATCGGGCGCAGATTTGTTGGCCAAGGATCAGGACGGCACCGTCATCACCGGGCTTACACGTATTGCCGATCAAGACCGCGACGGGGTCGACGCCGAGGTCATCTTCCCCAATGGGGCGGCGTTGCTCATGTGGTCCAGCAGGAACAACGAGATGGTCGATGCCCAGGCGAAGGTCTGGAACGATTGGGCGATGGAGCAGTGCGCACCCTTCTTGCACCGGTGCAGCCCCACCGCAGCGATCTGCACGGCCGACATCGATCTGGCGGTGGCGGAGATCGAGCGTGTCGCCAAGCTCGGCTATCGGATCCTGGCGCTTCCCAACAAGCCGATTTTTGGGGAGCATGATGTCAATGACATCAACTACAACCTGCCCGTGTTCGATCGGATGTGGGCCGCGATCCAGGATCATGATCTGGCGATCACCTATCATGTCTCGACCGGGCGTGATCCGCGGGCAGCGCGCGGCAATGGCGGCGCTATCATTAACTATGTCTGCCACTCCTTGTCGCCGACCATCGAGCCGATCGTCAACATGTGCGCCTCTGGCATTTTTGAGCGGTTTCCCAAACTGCGGGCCGCGACCATCGAGGCCGATGCCGGATGGGTGCCGTGGATGATGCAGAAGATGGACGAAGCTTATCTTAAACATCACTTCTGGGTCCGTCCCAAGATGAAGAACCTGCCGAGCGATTATTATCGCAGCAATTGCTTTGCCTCCTTCGGCGAGGACAGGGCTGCGGTCGCGCTCGTTGAGGAATTCAACCTTGAAAACAACTTCATGTGGGCAAACGACTACCCTCATCATGAAGGCAGTTGGCCCTATTCCGCCCAGGCGCTGTACCGCACACTCGGCAATGACTTGCGAGAGGAGACACGGGCCAAGCTGGTGGGGCTGAACGCCGCGCGCGCCTTCCGGTTCGACATTCCCGAGAAGTATCGCGCCTATAGCTAACCGTCGTCGAGATCGGCCGAGCAGCGGCACGGCTGCTTGGCCAATCTACTCGAATCGCAGCAGCTTTTCCGGGTTTTGAGAGAAATCGCGTTTCATTCCAGTGAGCCCGATCGCCTCGCCGATCCGTTCGGGACCATAGCCAAAGCATACACCCTCGACGGCGCGACGATATGCTTCCGGCAGCCGCCCCTTCGGAATCTCGAATTGGCGTGCTCCAGTCATGAAGAACCCTTTGTGGAGCAGAAGGCATTCCTCCACTGCTAAGTCAGATAGCTCCGCAGCAGATGTAATCCACCGGGTAAAGCCACCCGTGAGACCTTGCCCTGCCAGAGCGGGCGGTGAGACGATCACATTGCTCTCTACCACCCAGTCCTGCACGGCATGACCGTTCCGTCGCAGCACTCCCCGCATCGGCCCGGACAGCACGTCGGGGATTTCGATCTCGTACAGCCATTCGATATGGCCGCGGCTGGCATGGCGCAGCGCCAGCCATGCCAGATCCAGCATGTGTGTACAGTTCTGCCGCGCGCGGCCTTTGGCAAAGAAGTCGGAGGTGGAGGTGGACAGCGGCATTCCGACGATCTGCTTCAGCGGTTCGCTCGCCCCAGGGCAAAGCTGGAGGGTGTAGCGACGGAAGTCGGCTTCTACCGAGGTGACGACCTGTCCGTCATGCCACAGGGTGCAGATCATGGCATGGCACATGTCTTCCAATGCGGTCTCAACCCGATCTTCGAAGCCGCGAAGGCGAAAGGCGCGCCGGGTGACTCCGCGCCCCCAATCTGCCCCAGCGGCCAGATAATCAGTCGGCTTACTCGTCATCACGCGTCAAATCTTTTCGGTAAGTTCCGGCACGATCTTGAACAACTCCCCCCCACCAAACCGATATCCGCGACCTGAAAGATCGAGGCATCTTCATCCTTGTTGATGGCGATGATGGTCTTCGAATCCTTCATCCCGGCGAGATGCTGGATCGCACATTGTAATCAATGACCCGCTTCACGGGCACAAGGATCTTCATGGCGTTTCCATCTTATTTTGGCGTCGACAGGCGATAGCATTGAGGGTTTGGTAAGGCCTTGCCTGCGGACGTTCTCGAACTTGCTTGACCCTGCATGGGAGCATACTTCGCGACAATCACGCTTCAGGCGATGGCAAGTTGTAGGGAAAGCAGCGCCTGTCCGATCGGTGGCATGGCATGGGATCGATCGAAGGAGAGAGTGTTGGTGGGCAGGATTGAAGGCAAGGTGGCGCTGGTTTCGGGCGGTGCTTCGGGGCTAGGCGCGGCGATGGTGCGCCGCTTCGCTGAGGAAGGCGCCATCGTCTATTCAGGTGACGTAAACGGTGAAATGGGTGCTGCGGTAGCAGCCGATGCAGGAGCGACGTTCCTGACGCTGAATGTAAGCCAGGAAGAGCATTGGACGGCTGCCATCGCCAAGATTGAGCAGGAGCATGGCCGGCTCGATGTCCTCGTCAACAACGCCGGTATTTTGGGGACCGGTCCGCTCGAGACAATCGACGTGAACGCCTGGAACCGGCTCTTTTCCATCAATGTCACCGGCGTCATGCTTGGCTGCAAGCATGGAGGAATGCTGATGCAGCGTAACCCGGGTGGGGCCAGCGGTTCTATCATCAACATCTCGTCCAATGCAGGTATCTTGGCCACGGCGGCCGACTGCGGCTATTCCGCGACCAAGGGCGCCGTGAAGCTCATGACGCAATCCATCGCCATCAATTTCGCGCGACGGGGCTTGGCCATCCGTTGCAATTCAATCCATCCGGGCCCGATTGACACACCCATATTCGAACCTTGGAAAACGGATCATAAAGCCGCCGAGCAGTTGGAGAAACAGTTGTTCGAAATGATCCCCATGGGGCGAATGGGTAAGCCGAGGGAAATCGCCAACATGGCGCTTTATCTCGCGAGCGACGACTCGAGCTTCTCGACTGGAGCGCAATTCGTCGTGGATGGCGGCGGCACCAGCGCATTGGCAGGGATGTGAGCGGCATGACGAGCAGCAAACAGATCGGCGTCGGCATCATCGGCTATGAGCCGAAGCGCAGTTGGGCTGCTGTGGCGCACGTGCCAGCGCTGAACGGCCTGCCGGAATATCGGGTCGCCGCCGTTGCCACCACACGCGTCGAATCTGCGCAGGTCGCTGCGAGTGATATTGGGCTGCCGCTCGAACGCGCATTCTCATCCGCCGCGGACTTGGCCGCGTGTGAGGACGTAGATGTTGTCGCTGTAACCGTGAAGGTTCCACATCATTTCGAACTCGTCCGCACGGCCATTGCGGCTGGCAAGCATGTTTATTGCGAGTGGCCGCTCGGCAATGGCTTGGCAGAGGCGCGGCAAATGGCGGCGTTGGTATCTGCTTCCGGACTGCAGGGCGTCATCGGTCTGCAAGCGCGTTGCGCGCCCCCTTTCGCTTATCTGCGTGATCTGGTCGCCAGCGGCGAAATCGGGGAGGTGCTGTCGTCAAACATGTTCGGCACCGGTATCCAGTGGGGCGGGTGGGTCGATCGGCCGAACACTTATCTCCTGGACCCGGCGAACGGCGCGACGCTGTTGACCATTCCGTTCGGGCATGCAGTCGATGTGATGTGTCATTGCCTGGGCGAGTTCTCCTCGCTCTCAGCGACCACGGCGATACGTCAGCCCGTTGTCCGGCAGATCGAGAACGGCGAGAATTGGGACAAGCGCACGCCTGATCAGATTGTCGTCACCGGCGCCCTCACCGGCGGAACGTTGGCAACCGTGCATTATCGTGGGGGAACCTCGCGCGGAGCGAACTTTGCCTGGGAAATCAACGGCACCAAAGGTGATGTGCGGCTTGAGGCTGCGGGGGGCCACGCGCAAATGTTCGACATGACCATGCGAGCAGGCTTCGGTTCCGACAAGCAGTTGAAGGTACTCGATATCCCGTCGCAGTACCGCTGGGTACCTGACGACATCGGCGGCGTCGCGCTGAACGTCGCGCAGGTTTACCGCCGTCTCTCGGACGCGCTGGCTGGCAAGAGCTCCACGGAGATGGGCTTCGACGTCGCCGTTAGCCGCCACCGGATGCTTGCCGCTATCGAAGAGGCAGCCGCCACTGGGCAACAGGTCCGGCTAAATCCCTGAGGAGCGATCTATGGCCAGGTTCAAGATGCTTATCCTGTCAAATCCGGTCGGCGATCAGGACGAGGAGTTCAATCGCTGGTACGATGACGTTCATCTGGCCGACGTTTTCAAGGTGCCGGGTGTGGTCGGCGCCGAACGATATCGCTTCAGGTCAGGAGAGGGTTGGAAATATCTGGCGATCTATGAACTCGACTGCGACGATCCGGCGCAGGTCGAGCGGGAGTTGCTGGACCGGGCGGGATCGGAGGCGATGCCGCTGAGCGAGGCTTTTGATCTCTCGCACTTTTTCATGGGATCGGCGGAGTTGATTACGCCATATCGCTCCGCCTAACAGCCTGGTTGGAGACGACGCCGTTGGAAATTAATCTGAGCCGAGCGGTGCCGGCCTGCTTTGAAAATAGTTCGCAATGTCGATGATGTGTCGGGAAAGAGCGCCGGGCTGGCACAAGAAGGGCGAGTGATCGCAGTCCATCGCCACGACAGGCGTGCACGGCAGTGCTTGCTGCATCCTGCGTTGAAAGGCGATGGGGATCGCGCGGTCCTGAAGACATTCGATATAAGCGCGGGGGACCGAGCCGAAGCGTTCCTTGGTTAGCGATAAACGCGCGCTGGTTGGTTCGAGGGGCTGCGGCGTTAGCCGGGCGATGGCACGGCTCCGCTTCGGCGCGGTCGGTGCTGTTGTAGAAGACGGTGAGTGCTGTTTCCGGCTCATAGGTCGAGGATAGACCGTCGGCGGATATATGGACTCCTGTCATGACACCGTCGAGATCGACCCCCGCCGCCTCTCGTATGCTCTGGCCGGACGGCACGAGATTGGCCGCGAGGTAGACAAGCCCCAGCAGATGTTCGGGAACCCGTTCGGCACATTCGCTGATGACAGGTCCGGCCATGCTGTGCCCGACCAACACGACCTCCTGGCGTGAACCCACATAACCGGCAAGAAAATCCGCGGTCGATGCGAGCGTGACCTCCGGCAACGGCGTTCGATCCTGCCCCATGCCCGGCAGGTCCGGCGCGGAGGCGGTGTATCCCTCCTCCCGGAGCAGGGAAACCACATGCTCCCAGCACCAAGCTCCGTGAAGCCCGCCATGAACCAGAACAATTTCCACGGTTCGCTCTCTGTGATCTGCGTCTCGTCAATAGGATTTCGGTAACCCTAGCACCTTTTCGGCGATGAAGCTCAGGACCACCTGGTTGTTGACGGGCGCGACAAGATTGTTCTGGGCAGCGATGTAGAAGGGTAGGATGTCCTGGGTTACGTCGACACCAGCGCCACCGAAGGTGGTCATTGCGATCTCGGCCGCCATCTTGAACGCTTCGGACGACAGGATTTTCACCATGTTCGCCTCCACGCCGATATTTTCGCCGCGGTCCGATGCCGCGCAGGCCTTATAGAGCATCGTACGGGCGGCTTCGACATAGGTCTTGGCGCGGGCGAGCGGGTGCTGGATGGACTGATAGGCGCCGATGGGCGTATCGAACGGGGCGCGGGTCTTCGCATATTCGGCGGCACGGTTGATGCAATAATCGGCCTGACCAACGTTCATCGCCGCGACCAGGAGTCTTTCCGAATTGAGGCTGCTGAACAGGACCTTCAGGCCTTGACCCTCAACACCGACCAGCGAGTCGGCGGGCATGACGACGTTGTCGAAATAGGTCGTGTAGTTCTTCTCCGGCAGGTACATTCCGATTTCCATCTGCGTGGCGCTGATGCCCGGCAGCTTGGTGTCGAGGATGAACAGTGAGATGCCCTTGGTGCGATTGGCGGGATCATAGGGCTGGGTGCGTGCTACGAGCAGGCAATTGTCCGATTCAACGAATGCCGTCTGATAGGTCTTGCCGCCGTTGAGCAAGAAGGTCCCATCGGGCTGACGGATCGCGGTCGTTTTGATCTTGAAGGTATTGGTGCCGGCGTCCGGCTCGGTGATGCCGAAGCTGAAGAAGGATTCACCGGTCGCGGTCGTCGGCAGGTAGCGGCGGCGCTGTTCCTCGCTGGCATAATGCAGGAGCGGTTCGCGCGACATGAAGTTGGTGACGGCGATCGGAAGGAGCAGGCCGTGCTGATGTAGAATATCGAGCGCGAGGACGATGTCCGACAGACTACCGCCCGAGCCGCCATATTCCTCAGGCAGGCCCATCGACAGCAATCCACTTTCTGCCCACATCTTCCAAAGCTTTTCCGGAAACTCGTTACGTTTCCCGCAGTCGGCGACATAGGCGCGGTCGATCCGGCGGATGATGCTGTCACAGATTTCGCGGATGGCGTCGGCGTTTTCACTCATTGTAAAGTCGTCCATTGTTGGTGTGCAGGGGCGCTTACTCATGTGAATGCGCGCACATATCCAAGACGCATTACACTCCGCGCACCTCTTGGATATGTGCGCGGAGTGTGATGCAAGACAAGTTGCAGTTCAGGGCTTTTCGGCAGCGCGCTTGAGCGCCGCATTCTCTCGGTTCAGTCGAGGTGTAGTGCCCTGCGGTAGACATTGTGGAAGTGCTGGATGTTTGATTCCTGATACCGCGCTAGCGTCAGAAAGGCTTTCTCCGACGGCGCTGCTTTCATGCCTTTCTGAATTTCGACGAGGTTTGCCATGTCCTGGTGAAGAATGTGGCCGACAACGCCGAGCGCCTCGCATTCATCGGTCCGTTCGTCCGGTCCGAGTTCCAGTATCGGCGGCGGCGGTGGCGCTTTCTGGCCTTTGGGGATGCGGGCGGTCACCCGGACTTCCATCACCGAAAGGTCCGGATCATGGCCAACCGGCAGGAAACGGTACCACCAGGCCAGCGCCTCACCCCACCATGGATGGTGGTTTGGAAAGAGAAAGCATTTTGTCATTTCCAGGAAATAGGAATTCGGCTTGTCCGACAAATCGTGCCCAGACGCAGCTTCGAGCGCCAAGCGACGCTGTGTTGCACACCACGCCCGCCCCTCGGTGAAGGTGGTGATGGAGCCCGGTTCCGGAAGTGGAAGGCCCATGGTCTGACAGAATTGTTTCGCGCTTTCCTCCGGCGCAATGGCTTCCTTAACCCAGTAATCAGGCACGACCGAAGGGGTCACCAACCGGTTAACATGGCTGTCGCCATCGTCCCAATTGTCACATTGGGAATAGGCCGAGCCGAAAAACGGCATCCCGTCCCAATGTGTTTCGAGCACATGATATCCTTCCATGAAGGCCTCCTGCGCCAGCTTCCAGTTGCATCGAACGATCTTGCGGAAATGCGCGACGGTGTAGCGATCCTCCATCGGGTGATCGGCAAAGAGCCGGGGCAGGGGGCCAAGCGCCTTCTCGAACGCGATGGCATCCGGGTCCGGGTTGATGAACACATTCCCACCCCAGCGCCCCACCTTTACCTCGGTGAGAGCATGGTGCTTTTCGGAAACGCTCGGAAAGTCCTCTCGTCCCGGCACCCATTCCAGCGATCCGTCGAGGTGCCAGCTCCAAGCGTGGAAAGGACAACGGAAATTCTTGCTGTGCTCCGCATGATCACAAAGCCTGCGGCCGCGATGCGGGCAGAAATTTTGGAAAGCCTTGATTTCATCCCGGGCGGAGCGGACGATGATATAGGACAAATTCACGACGTCATAAGTCAGCCGGTCGCCAACGTTCGGGATATCCTCCTCACGACAGGCGATCTGCCAATGCTTCTTCCAGAGATGTTCAACCTCCATGTCGACATATTTGGGGTCGATGTAGCGCTCGAACGGAATGAGGCCCTCAATGGGGACCGGATCCCCTGATGGTTGCAGCACCGGCGGAACAGGCTGGCCGTCTCGCGCCAGGATTTCGGCCAGCGTCAGCTTGCCGACGGAACTTGTGCCGGAAACAGCCTTGATGGTTTGGAAGCCGTAGCCACCTGCCTGAAATGTTACATCCTTGTACATGTACCCTCTCCAACCAGCGTCCGCTGCGGCGAGGTTGACGGGTAGCGCGGAGAGGATTGTTGACCGATGTCAAAACGAGAGGACTGTTTCCTCTCAAGATAATCTGGTGATCAATTGTAGACAATAAGGCGAGGCTCAGAACAGGACATTCCTGTTGACCAGCCGATCTGGATCGAGCGCCTGACGAATCTTCCCCATGGTTGCCAGCGCCTCTGGCGAGATATGTTGGGGGAGGAAGTCGCGCTTCGACGTGCCGATACCGTGTTCGGCGGTGAGTGCACCGCCAAATTCGCGTAAAACGCCGTAGACGCAGGTCTCCACTTCCAACTCCCGGGAGCGCGTCTCCGGTCCTAGGTGGACACCGATGTGGAGGTTGCTGTCGCCAAGGTGACCGAATGCTACTGAGCGATAGTCACCAAAGGTCGCCGCCAAGGCTGCGCGCACCGCAGACACAAACGCGTCTGCCTGGCGAATATCGACACTGACATCGAAGGAGATGAAAGGACCCATTTCGCGCACGAGGATTTCCGATCCTTCGCGCACGCGCCAGATGTCCTCGGCCTGCTTGCTGGAACTGGCCAGCACAGCGTCGACCAGCAATCCTTCTTCAAAGGCGTGCTCGAGAAGCGCCGAGAATGCACGCTCGTCGCCGGTTTCGTCGTAACCCATGATCTCGATCAGGACGTAGAAGGGGGCGTTTGGTTCGACGATACGCCGCGCGGGGTCGCTCGCGACGATGGCGTAATAATCCTGCCACATCACTTCGAAAGCGGAAAGCTGCTGCAGCGCACGCGCGCGGCCGAGAAGGTCGAGCACATGTGTGAAGCTGTCGCTCGAGACCAGTGCGACATGCTGGGTTGTCGGACGCGGAACCAATCGCAGCACCGCCTTGCACACCACTCCGAGTGTCCCTTCGGAGCCGATGAACAACTGCTTGAGATCGTAACCGGTGTTATTTTTCAGAAATCGATTTTGCAGATCTAGGATCGTGCCGTCCGCCAGCACGACTTCCACGCCGAGCACATTCTGCCGGGTCATGCCCCAGCGGATGACACGGTTACCGCCCGCATTGGTGGCTATGGTGCCGCCTACTGTCGCACTGCCCTTGGACCCGAGATCGATGGGGTAGAGCAGGTCATGTTCGGCGGCAGCGTCCTGAACCGTCTCGATCGCGACGCCGGTCTCGACAGTCATGGTGCAGCCGACGGGATCAATCTCGATGATCCGGTTCATCCGTTCAAGGGACAGGACCAGTTCGCTCTCGCTTGCGAATGCGCCCCCCGCGACACCGGTACGGCCACCATGGACAACGATGCGCTGGCCGGCGCGATGGCATTGTTCCAAGATACTAGCGACTTCAGACGTCGAACGGGGCCGTAGCAAAGCGGGCGAAGCGGGCGGGATGTGCGTGAACGGGTCGCAGCTTCGCGCGGCGACGTCGTCTCCTGTGAGGACTCCGCTGCTGCCGAGTTCGCGGGAGAATTGGGTGACGAGTGCGGCCAGCCCCTGGGCAACCGCTCCATCGCTATTCATGCGCTTACAACCGGTGAACGCTTAGTTTGTATCAACTCAATGGCATAGCCGTCGGGATCATAAACAAAAGCCAGTTCTGGCGCGCCCGGCATCATTGATTTGGGGGCGGTGCCCTGCCGGCCACCATAATCGGCCAGTCGTGTCCACATCTGCCGCACGTCCGGCACTCCTATGGCGATGTGGCCATAGCCATTGCCATGAGTATAGTCGCTGTCCTGATCCCAATTATAGGTCAGTTCGATTGCCGCCGGCCCGTCGCGATAGCCGGCATAGGAGAGGAATAGGATCGAAAAGCGGCCTGTTTCGAAGTCGTAGCGATCGAGCAGGTTCATCCCCAGCCCGTCACAATAAAAACGCAGGGTCGCATCGACGTCGCGCACGCGCAACATGCTGTGGAGGAGGCGCGGTCTGTCCGCGTTCTCACCCCACACCCACAGTGGATCGATCGCCTTTTTGTCGGCCACCTGAAACTCCTCGCCTGCCCGCGCCATCAGCGCGCTACGCCGTACCTTGCATAGGCGACTTGCTTCTGGCTGATCACATCATTGTCCGGGCCTGCGGTGTTTACGCTGCTTGGCGGTTCTCGCTGCCCGCATAGGAAATGTAATCGCGTTGGGACTCGCCAGCATGCTGTTCCTCCGCGACGTGTCGTGCGCGATACTCACGTGGCGGCATACCATAGTTCGCCCTGAACATTCGGCTGAAATGAGCCGCGCTTTTAAACCCCGACATATAGGCGATCTCGTGGATCGGATAGTCGCTGGTTTTCGGCGAGACTAGCCAGTCGCGCGCCTTCGGTAACCGGTTCTTCCATACCAGCTCGGAAAAGGACGTATTGTTCGCCTTGAGCAAGAAGCAGAGATAGCGCGGGGAAATACCGCAGGACACCGCAACCTTGTCGTAGCTTAATTCGGGATCCGACAGGTTCATCTTGATGAAGTTCTCGATATCTGACAGCCGCCGGTCGACCAACTTCTGCCTCTTGGGCATATTTATGCCACTGTTGCGCAAGTGGTCCGAAACGGCTTCCAGGAATGAGTGCGACATCAGTTCGGACGTCTTGTCGCTCATCCTGTCGCCGTATTTTACGAGAACCTCAAGCAGTTCGCGCACCGCTTGCCCTTCCTGGCTATCCAGCGCGAACGGCTCCAGAAGGCGCTCGGCCTCATGCAAGTGGCTCATGAACAGGTCCGGTGGAATGATGACCTGATAAGAGGAGTGATGAGCATCCGCTGAACGCTTCAAACTGGCGGAAAACGGGACGCCGGAGTCCAAAAAGCCGGCATGGCCCGCGGCGATGTTGGTGGTCCCGGCGGCTCGTGTGATACGTACCGATCCGGTGAGCACGACCCACAAGATCCTGAGACCGACACGATTCTTGCGGATATGATGGGCGCCTCTGCGAAAGGTCAGTTCATTACGAGTGGTAATCCGAGTGATCGCGAGCGGTGAGCTGAGGGACTTGTCCATGTCCACCCCGACAAAATCGCCTGTCTCGCTAACCAAGTCCCCGTCATAGAATTCGCGGCGGGTCAGTGCTTCATAGGAGGGCATCGCTGCTCCGGATTTGCTCCAAAAGCCGGCGTAAATTTTTTCCATACATTCTCTCCCGCGCAAAGCGCCTTTGCCGATCCTTTTGTCTTAACCGCTTCAGCGTCAGTCACGAACACTCGCGGCTCGGATCAAAGATTAGTTATTTATGGAATGGTTATTCCTGATCTGGAATGGCAAGTCAAGGGCGTTGGGATATGGGGCGAGTGTCCGACCGGCATGCGAAGATTGGGGCTTTTATGAAGGAAAAGATAAAGTACGAAATCCCGGCACAGCCGGCTATCGACGCTCTGGCACCATCGCCATTGGAGTGCCGCCAGCCTGTAGGCGATGAACTTCTTGTCCGAGTCGAGGCCAGCTCGCTGAACTTTCACGACTATCTTGTAGTCACAGGTGCGATTCCCACGGCGCGGGGGCGAATTCCTCTTTCGGATGGTGTCGGCGTGGTTGAGGCCTGCGGTCCTGATACACGTCTGTTTGCCGTCGGTGATCGGGTCATGGGCACCTTTTTCCCCGATTGGATCCGAGGTCACGCCCATGCCGAGGGCGTTGCGCACATGCGCGGCGACCATGTCGATGGTTTCGCCGCCAGCATGGTGACGATGTCTGAAACCGGGTTCACCCGCGCACCTGGAAACCTTGATCCGATTGCCGCTGCGACGCTTCCTTGTGCTGCCCTTACGGCCTGGAGGGCCCTGTTCGTCGAAGGTGATTTACATCCTGGGGAGACCGTGCTGGTTCAGGGCACGGGCGGTGTCGCCTTATTCGCGTTACAGTTCGCACGGATGGCGGGCGCTCGGGTGATTGCGACAACCGGCAGTCCCGACAAGGCGGCTAAGCTGACGGCGTTGGGGGCTGCCGCTGTGATCGATCGATTAGATCCAGATTGGGGAGAGGCGGTGCGCAGAGCCGCTGGCGGGGGTGTCGACCATCTCGTTGAAGTGTCGGGCGGCGACCTTGGCCAGTCATTGCATTCTCTTCGTGTCGGCGGTCGACTCTGCCTCGTTGGGGTTCTGAGCCGAAAGCCTCTCCAGTTCGGACCATCGCACATCATCCACGGCAACCGCCGGATAAGCGGAGTGACCGTTGGGAGCAGGGAGCATCAGGATGCCATGATTGATGCGGTCGAACGAAATGGGATCGAACCTGTGATCGACTCCGTCTTCGAGTTCGCCGCGCTCCGGCAAGCCTTCGAACATTTCGGCCAGCGAAAGCATTTCGGGAAAGTCGGGATTGATTTTCGTTGAAGGCTTAGAGGTGATGCCGATATCCCTGACTGCAATAAGGCTCGCCTCAACCCGAAAATCATACAAAATGGGTATTCGGTTGAACCTCGGTGCTGAAAACAAATATGATAGAAAGCCAATGTTTGGACACCATAGGGCGATTGGCTCGCAGTGTCTGGAAGTTGCATGAGAACTGGTCATAATATGGTCGATAAAACGTCCCAGGTGTTGGCCTTTCCCAAGAACAATCATCCCTTGCCGCAAAAGATGAGCACGGTGGCGCAGACTATCGCGATGCTGCAATTTCTCGCCAATATGCCGGTACCGATGGGCGTCAACGCGATCTCGCGTGGACTGGATCTGCCGCCAAGCTCCTGCTTCAGGATCCTCAAGCAACTGGCGGAAGAGGGCTATGCGCAATTCGACCAGAGAACGAAATGCTATTCGCTCGGCAGCGCAGCTGTCATGCTCGCTCGCCGCGCGCTCGATCCCGCCAACACTTTCGCGCTCATCCAACCACATTTGGCGCGATTCGTGGCCGAAACGGAAACGTCGCTGGGCTTCTGGCGACGAATCGAGCGGAAGCGTCTCGTGCTTGCCGGATTTCTGGAATCGCCTCATCCGATGCGGATTCACATGTCGGTCGGTCAGCGGTTGCCACTTTTCATTGGTGCGGTTGGTCGCGCGTTCGCAGGCGAATTTCGTCTTTCGGATTCTGAGATACAGCATGAGTTTGCTCAGATACGCTGGCAAGCACCGCCGGCCATCGAAGAATATCGCCGTGAAATCGAAAAATACGTCCACCTAGGATATGCGATCGACACCGGAAATTTCGCTCCTGGTGTCACGACTGTCGCCACTATCCTGAAGGACGCGATGGGCGAGCCGAGCTTCGGCTTGTCCGCTATCCATCTCACCAATCAGATCAACAGCCGCAAATTACAAGAGGTGGGAGAGGCGCTGGTCGCACTGCGTAAACGACTTCATAGTGACCTTTACGGTCAGGAATGAAGCGGGTGAGGTCGGGGTTACCAGGCCGCCAGGATTTCTTCGGCCGTCCAGATCCGGTCTGACGGCGGCCACTGAATTTCCCCAGGCGTTTCCGAAAATCGCGGCGCTGGCGCAACCTGAACGACCCCGCCTGATTCGACAAATACCTTGCGCTCTATCTGATGTGGGTGCTCGCGCGCTTCGGACAGGCTCAGCACGGGGGCGAAGCAAACGTCCGTCCCCTCCATCAAGGCGCACCATTCGTCACGCGTTTTCGTCAGGAAGACTTCTCGGAGCGCTTCGCGCATCTCAGGCCAGTGCGCTTTATCCATCTGTTTGTGCAACAGGCGATCGGTGGCGCCTGTCTTCTCGAGAAGCAGCGCATAAAATTGCGGTTCGATTGATCCGATGGCGACGAAACGTCCATCAGCGCACTCATAGTTACCATAGAAATGCGCGCCGCCATCGAGGAGATTGGCTTCGCGTCGATCTTCCCACGCGCCTGCCGCCAGAAAATGGTGAAAAAGCGAGCCGAGATAGCTTGCGCAATCGGTCATTGCGGTATCGACAACTTGCCCTTTTCCTGTCGCGCGTGAGCTGATCAGTGCCGCCAGCATGCCGACGACAAGGAACATCGATCCACCACCATAGTCGGCGCCAAGGTTGAGGGGGGGCACCGGGCGCTCCGCAGGACCGATCGCATGCAGCAGGCCGGTGATCGCCAGATAGTTGATATCGTGTCCTGCGGCATGGGATAGTGGCCCATATTGGCCCCATCCGGTCATGCGGCCATAGACGAGAGCGGGATTGCGCGTGAGCATCGCATCCGGCCCGAGCCCCAACCGCTCCATCACGCCGGGCCGGTTGCCTTCGAAGACAATATCGGCTTTTTCAATCAGCTTGAGGCAGGTCTCGACCGCGTCGGGCGATTTCAGGTTAAGGCAGATGCGCTTGCGACCGCGAGCATCACCACGGAATGCTTGCGGAGGCGGAGCGCCCTCCCGCGCGATCTCGATCACCTCCGCGCCCAGATCAGAAAGGAACATGCCGGCAAATGGTCCCGGTCCAAGGCCGGCAAATTCAACGACCTTTACTCCCACCAACGGACCGCTTGCCATGCCGACCTCCAACTAACAATCTCAGCAGAGGTGGCGTATATGCGCAACGTTGGAGCCGCACTTTGCGCTAACTGATCCGCCGCTGGTCCACCGGTGCAATCGGGGTGGCATTGTGCCGCCATATTCCCCATCTTGCTACGCATAAGGGCATTTCTGCCTTTGCCACGCTCTCGCGTGAAGTGCACGCGCAGATGCCCCTTGCGACGGTTATGTACATGACAAAGACAGCAATTACCCTTGATGACAAGTACGACCTCTCATCAGGGAGGGTCTTCCTGTCGTCCAACCAGGCGCTGGTGCGCCTGCCGCTGGATCAGGCGCGGCGGGACCGCAGTGCCGGGCTCAAGACAGGTGGCTTTATCTCGGGTTATCGGGGGTCCCCGCTCGGTGTCTATGACGCAGCGCTTTGGGCGGCGCAGAAGGAACTGGACGCTCACGATATCCGCTTCGTTCCCGGTCTCAATGAAGAGCTTGCGGCCACGGCGGTGCGGGGCACGCAGGAGCTGGCCTGGTTCGGCAAGTCCTCCTACGATGGCGTGTTCGCGCTCTGGTACGGCAAGGGTCTTGGGGTTGACCGGGCTTGCGAGGCGTTGAAGCTCGGCAATCTGGAAGGCGCATCCGCCACCGGGGGTGTTCTGGTGGTCGCTGGCGATGACCATGGCGGCAAGTCCTCGGCGAGTGCCCATCAATCGGAACATACGCTGGTCGCCGGGATGATCCCTGTGCTCTATCCTTCGACCATCGACGAGATCATCGAGTTCGGCCTTTATGGATGGGCGCTATCCCGCTTCAGCGGCGCCTATACGGGGTTGAAGTGCATCACCGACACGCTGGACCTCACGGCGTCGATCGAACTGCCGGACATTCACCGTGCTTTCGTTGCCCCGGAATTCCCCGCTCCGCCCGGCGGACTGAACGTGCGCTATACGCCAGCGCCGCTAGAGCTTGAGGCATTGACCGTCCAGCATCGCCTGCCGGCTGTACAGGCATTCGTCCGCGCCAATCCGCTGGATCGCATCGTGATCCAGGGATCGCGACGCGAGCTGGGCCTCGTCGCCGCAGGCAAGGCCTATCTCGACCTGCGGCAGGCGCTTGCCGATCTTGGCCTAACGCAGGAGCGCTGCCGAGAACTAGGTATCGGGCTCTGGAAGCCAGGCCTGATCTGGCCACTCGAACCCGAAGCCGCAAAGCAGTTTGCGACCGGTTACAAGGCGGTGCTGTGCGTCGAGGAAAAGCGCCCGGTGATCGAGGATCAACTGGCGCGGCTGCTCTATGCTACGCCAGCCGCCGATCGCCCGGCGCTCATCGGCAAGCAGTCGCTCCGTGGCGAGACGCTGCTGCCCCAGGTGGGCGAGCTCAACCCGGCGCTTATCCGCAAGGCGCTACTGATGGTGTTGCGAGAGCTTGGCCTGGCCGATGATGTCGCGGAGGCCGCGGGCCGGCGTTTCGCCACGTTCGAGGTTGAGGCGGCGCTTTATGGCGGCGGGCGCGTCCGGCCGCCATTTTACTGCTCTGGCTGCCCGCACAACACCAGCACCAAGGTGCCCGAGGGCAGCAAGGCGATGGCGGCGGTCGGATGCCAGGGGCTCGCAGCTTATGTGATGCCCGAACGCCGGACGATGTTACCCGTCAATATGGGCGGTGAATCAATGCCGTGGCTGGCAATCGAGCCCTATGTCGAAGAACAGCATATGTTCCAGAATATGGGCGACGGCACCTATTCGCACTCCGGCATCCTAGCGATCCGGGCAGCGGTTGCGGCGGGCACCCGCGTCACGTTCAAGCTGTTGTTTAACGATGCTGTCGCGATGACCGGTGGACAGCCTGTCGAGATGCACATCTCGCCCGTCGACATGGTCAACCAACTCGTCTCGGAGGGCGTCAGCCCAGTTGTACTGATATCGGACGACCCGCATAAATTTGAAGCGGCAAAGCTGCCCAAAGGCGTGGAGGTGCGTCATCGCGACGATCTCGACAAGGTGCAGCGGATGTTACGCGAGACCACGGGGGTCTCGGCCATCGTCTATGAGCAGACCTGCGCCACCGAGAAGCGCCGTCGCCGGAAGCGCGGCACTTTCCCAGATCCGGACAAGAGGGTGTTCATCAATCAGGACGTCTGCGAAGGATGTGGTGATTGCTCGGTGCAGTCCAACTGTATCTCGATCACGCCGTTGGAGACCGAGTTTGGTCGCAAGCGTCGCATCGATCAGTCGACCTGCAACAAAGACTTCAGCTGCGTGAAGGGCTTCTGTCCGTCGTTCGTGACCATCAAGGGCGCGAAGGTCGCGACCCGGATCACAGGTGATCCGGCCCGACTCGATGCTATGCTGGCTGACCTGCCCACCCCAACGACGGTTTCAGTCGATGAGCCCTTCTCAATGATCGTGGCGGGCATCGGTGGAACCGGTGTGCTCACTGTCGGTGCGCTAATCGGCATGGCCGCGCATGTTGAAGGCAAGGGCTGCACCGTGCTCGACATGACCGGCATGGCGCAGAAGGGAGGCGCGGTGACCTCGCACATTCGCGTCGCCGCGAGCCCGGCCGACCTGAGCTCGACCCGCCTCAGCTTCGGCCATGCCGATGTGCTGCTCGCCTGTGACGCGATCGTTGGTTCGAGCCAGGATGTGCTGAAGACTCTTGAGCCTGGACGCTCCAAAGCCGTCGTCAATGTTGACGTCAGCCCGACCGGCGAATTCCAGACCAACCGCGACGCCAGCTACGACGATGATGCGCTGATCGCTGCCGTCACGCGTGCGCTGAAGGGTGGAGAGCTTTTGAGCCTTCACGCCAGCGGACTTTCCACCGCGATCATGGGCGACAGCATCGGTACCAACGTGCTGATGCTCGGCTATGCGGCGCAAAGGGGTCTGCTGCCGGTCTCTGTCGCCGCGCTTGAGGAAGCCATTCGTCTCAACGGGACGTTCGTGAAGGGCAACCTGAGGATCTTCGCCATCGGCCGTATTGCCGCGAGCGCGCCGGAGGAACTGTCGCGGATGATCGCCGCTCCGCCGGTCAGCCTTGCCGATATGTCGCTAGAGGAGGTTTTGGAGAGCCGGATCAAGTTGCTGACCGCCTACCAGAATGCGGATTATGCGAAGCAGTACAGCGACTTCGTTGCCCATGCGCGGCAGGTGGTCGCCAGTAAGGGGATTGAGGGCGGAGATCTGCTCGTTCGCGAAATCGCAATCTCGCTCGCTCGGATCATGGCTTACAAGGACGAGTATGAGGTCGCCCGCCTCTACGCCGATCCCAAGTTCATGGAGCGTTTGCGCGACCAGTTCGATGGTGATCTGAAGCTGACCTTCCACCTCGCCTCCGCTGCCCTGTTCACGGGCAAGGATGCCAATGGGCGGCCGCGTAAGCGGGAGATAGGCGGCTGGATGCTGCGGGCATTCCGATTGCTCGCCAAGTTCAAAGGCTTGCGCGGCACACCGTTCGATCCGTTCGGCTATATGGCTGAACGTCGCTTGGAGAGGGGGCTGATCAAAGATTATCGCCGGCTGATGACCGATGTGCTGGCCAAGCTCGAGGCCAAAAACCTGGATACAGCGATCGAACTGGCCGGCGCGGTACAGGAAGTCCGCGGCTATGGGCCGGTCAAGCACGCCGCGTTCGAGCAATATCAAACGACCAAGGCAAAGCTGATCGAGGCGTTCTCCAACGGAAAGCCCGATCGAAAAGAAGCGCAGTCGCTGGCCGACCAGCGCAGCTGAAAAGGGGGAGGGCGCCAACATGGGCTATTTTATCTACACCGAGGTCACGTTGAAGCTCGGCAAAATGCCTGAATATACGCGGATGATGCAGAAGCTGGCCCCCTTCATGGAGCAAAATGGATGGAAGCTCGTCCAGGCCCTGCAGCCGGTCACGGGAGATTTCCGGAAGCTGATCCACGTGTGGGAACTTGGCGAGTTCGTCGACGTCGAACGTGGGCTGCTCGCCTGTGCGGGTTTGGAGGGGCAGGCGATACTCGAGCCTATGGCCGACCTCGTGGAATCTGAGGCCATTTCGGTGATGGCCAGCACAGAATATGTCTAATCCGCCTATGCTCTGCGGTGCAGGTATCTTGCCCTGGGTCGGCACGAGACCTGTACGGGCCATCATCAAGTAAGATCAGGAGAGGGAAAATGGACCTGGGACTTCGTGACAAAGTTGCCCTCGTGAGTGGTGGCAGCAAAGGGATGGGACGCGCGGCGGCCGAGGAATTGGCGCGCGAAGGCGCACGCGTGCTGATCCTGGCGCGCGGACAGGATGCTATCGACGATACTGTCGCGGCGATCCGCGCCGGGGGCGGTGTCGCCGAGGGCCTGTCTGTGGACATGACTGATCCATCCTCGATCGCCAACGCGCTGGCGCACTGCAGGAAATGCTTCGGGGGCGAGCCGGACATTGCCGTCGCCAACGTCTATGGGACTGCCCGCCTCAGTTTCGATTCGGCCACTCCCGACGATTTCCGCACCGGCTATGAATTGCTTGTCCTCAGCGCGCTGCATCTCGCCCACGCGGTGGTGCCGGGCATGAAGCAGCGCGGATGGGGGCGGATCGTGACGATCGGCTCCTTTTGCGTGAAGAAGCCGCACTGGCACATTCCGCTGATAGTCGACAATGTGACCCGCGCGGGCGCCGCGGCCCTCAACAAGTCGCTTTCCAACGAGCTTGGCCCGCACGGCATCACGGTCAATACCATTGCGCCAGGCTTTATCGCGACCGAGATGGCGCTGGCGTGGATGGCCGAGCTGGCGCGCGAACAAGGCCAGGAGCCGGCGGAGGCGTCGGCGGCGCTTGACGCGACCATTCCGCTAAAGCGCCAGGGGAGACCGGAGGAAATCGGCGCGGCTGTCGCGTTCCTGTGTTCACAGCGCGCGAGCTATATCACCGGCCAGATGATCCTGGTCGACGGTGGGCTGGTTGGCGCACCTTATTGATGTCAGACAGAGTGGGAGAGGTTGAATGTCATTGCAAGACGAGAGTGATATCAAGCATGTCGTCAATCTATACGGTTTGGCGGTCGATACCCAGGCGTGGGAGTTGTTCGACCGGGTTTTCACCGAAGATGTGGACGCTGACTACAGCGAAACCTCGCATTGGCGTGATCTCGCTACGCTGAAGTCGGATTTCGAGGTGTATCATGACCCATTCGACGGCACGCAGCACACGATGATGCACCACATGGTCAATGTGGACGGCGATAAGGCCAATGCCCTGACCTACGCCACATGGCGGCTCATTCGTCTTGGTCTTGCTGGCGGGGATTTCTGGGAGGGCACCGGCTGGTACGACGATGTGCTCGTGCGCACTGCGCAGGGCTGGCGCATTTCCAGCCGCATCTGCCGGATCATCTGGTGGGGCGGCAATCCGCTGGTCAACGAGACCGTACCGGGCGTCAAGTTCCAGCTTCCACTGAACGCCCTTCGCGCCGAGCGTCTGGCAGGGCGGGTGCGCTATTTCGATTCTTTGAAGAAGTGAGAGGAAGCGGCGGGACGATCTTCCGCCCGCTTTCCAGCAGGAGCCACGCGCGCGTCAGGCGTCCCTTGCTGCCAACACTTCTGTAGAACGAAAACTAGGATATTCCGGCTCACGGTGGCGCATGGCACCCAGATATGACAGGGTATCCGCCACCGCCCGCCCGAAGGCTGGCCGTGCGCTGAACCGGCCCACATAAGCGGCGCAGCGAGGCAGTGTTTCGAACCAGCCGAACATGTTGGCGAAGAACAAGGGGAAACTCAGCATGAAGTCGGCTCCGGTCAGCTCGTCGCCGACGATCCAGGCGTCATCGCGCAGAGCCGATTCCAGCATGCTTGCGTAACGAATGGCTTGACGCCTTGCTTCCTCGCCGACGCTCGGTATCGGATCGATGATGCAGCCCGGCGGCAGCGCACAATGATCCCAGTAGATCCGCTGGTGAACGGCGAAAAGCCCTTCTGACCAGTACATCCACTCGTCCACCATCGACTCTTCTCGGCTGCCGCGAGCCGGAATGAAACGGCGCCCACCATGATGTCGGAGGATATGGTTGATGATCGCACCCGATTCGGTGAGAATAACGCCGTCATCCTCCATGGTTGGGAAGGAGCCGATCGGATTGACCCTGCGGTATTCCGGGTCGTGCCGCTGCATATTGTAGAAGTCACGGACGATCTCTCGATAGGGAAGGGCGAGTTCCTCCAGCAGCCACTTGATCCGAAAGGACCGGGTAGTGGGCGAATGGTGCAAAACGATCATGCCCTCTCTCTCTTGGGTTCAGCTGGGAAACTCTCCGCGCTCAACCATCGCGCGGGTCAGCATGCGCGAGGTCTTGCCGCTGCTTGTGCGTGGTAGCGGTCCAACCATGTGGATGGCGCGGGGAACCTTGTACTTTGCCAGCCGCTCGCCGCAGAGCGTCAGCATGGCCTCCGGATCGGCGTCGGCGTCGACATAGGCCACCACGCGATGCCCCCAGTGCGGATCGGGAACGCCGACCACCGCCACCTCGCGAACGCCCGCTACATCCATCAGCACCGCCTCGACCTCAGCAGGATAGACGTTGAGCCCGCCGGAGATGATCAGGTCGGCACGGCGGTCGCTGATGAAGAGATAACCCTCCTCATCCAGATAGCCGAGATCGCCCGAGGTGAGCCAGCCTTCACTGCGCTGTTCGGCGGGCGTGGGTTCGGGACGGACGGAGCCGACATGCCGCGTGACAAGTTCTGAGCTGCGGACATGGATCATGCCAACCTCGCCGGGCGGACACAGACGTCCGACACGGTCGAAGATCGCCACATCCTGTCCGGGAAGGGGACGGCCAACCGAGCGGGAACGGTGAAGTTGCTCGTCAGGCATCAGCGCCGAGACATAGCCGAACTCCGACGAGCCATAGGCCTCCACCAGTCCGAGATGAGGGAATCGATCGGCCAGCCGCTGCTTCAGTCCCACGGCAAGGGTGGCCGCCGTCGAAAGGAGCCGGCGCAGGCGGGGCGCTTCACCAGGATGATCGAGCGCGCCAGAGATCATGGTGGGCACCATGAGAGCGTTGGTCGCGCCATGCTCCGCGCAGTCATTCCAGAAGCAGGTCTTGTCGAACCGACCCATCAGGGTCACGGTGCCGCCGACCAACAGTTGCGGCAGGCCCGCGTGCAGTGCCGCATGGCCCAGAGGGCCGGTGACCAAGTGAACGTCACCCGGGCGCATGTCGAGCATGGCCATCATCAGGCGATAATTCTCAAGCTGCGCGCGCTGGCTGCTGACCATCGCCTTGGGCTTGCCCGTCGTGCCCGACGAAAAACGAACCATCAGCGGCCCCCATTCGTCACCCGTCGGCTCGAGCGCGACGCCATCGTCCGCGTCGAGAAGTTGTTCCAGCGTCGTGTAACCGTCAGCCAGGAACAGCCGTGGGCGTAATTCCCCGACCTGATAGGCCAGTTCGTGCGCGGTCAGCATCGGGTTGAACGCGGTGAATGAAACGCCCACGGCCGAACAGGCGAGGAACAGCGGCGCCAATTCCCAACGATTGCCGCAGGCGACCGCGATCGCCTCGCCGGGGGCCACGCCAAGCCGGATAAGACCACGCCCGAGGGCACGGGTCATGTCTTCGAGTTCGCGATAGGTCAGTACGCCGTCGGGCCGCGTAAGGGCCAGTTTGTCCGGGAAGCGGCGGGCAACCTGCGCGAACCAGATATAGGGCGTGTATTTGCGGCTGAAGTGAAGCGCTTTCTCTTCATCCCGGACACGGTAGTTCGCAACATCGCCCGGCAAGGCGAAGTCGGCCAGCGTCTCCCGTTGCTTTACTTGCCCAGCCACGCCACCGCATCCTCGGCAGTTGCCCGTCGCGAGCGAAAGCTGTTGGCGGGGTGATCCATATCCGGATAGCCGAAGGAGGCGCCGCACACGACGGCCCGATTGTCCGGAATGTCGAAGAACTCACGTAGAAGCGGACTGTAGTTCGCGAAGGCCGCCTGCGGGATCATGGCGATGCCAAGCGACTGCGCGGCAAGCAGGAGCGTGCCCAGATAGCTGCCGCAATCGAGCACGCCATAGGTGCCCAGATCGCGTTCCGTGGTGATCACCAGCGCATGAGGCGCCCCGAACAGCCGGAAGTTCTCCAGAGCCTGGCGAGCGGATGCTTGCCGATCGCCATAGGCCACGCCCACCGCATCGTATAGCTGCCAGCCGACTTCGCGCTGCCGTTCTTTGTAGACGCCTTTGTAGGCGGTGGGGAACGGGAAGTCGGATTCGGGCACCATTGCACCGGCGGCGGCATCGGCGAGCGCGCGCTTGTAAAAGGCTTCGCGGAAGCGCTCCGTCGCCTCGCCTTCAGTCACGTGGACATGCCACGGTTGACTGTTGCACCAGGATGCGGCGCTCTGAGCCAGCCGGAACATGGTCTGGATGATATCGTGCGGAACCGACTCATCCCGATAGGCGCGGCAGCTGAAGCGCTCGGTCAACAGGCGCGAGATGACCCGCGCTTCCGCCGTCATACCGGGCGCTTGTTCCAGTTCTTCACGTTCAACAGATGCCATCAGTCTACTCCGAGAATAGCGGCGGTCGTCGGCAGGCCGCTGCCGGCGGTGACCAGCATGTTGCGGACGCCGGGTACCTGATTGACGGCGGTGCCGCGCAACTGACGGACGGCCTCCGCCACGCCGTTCATGCCATGGATATAGGCCTCGCCGAGCTGTCCGCCATGCATGTTGATGGGGAGCTTGCCGCCGATTTCCAGGTTCCCGTCCTTGATGAAATCCTTGGCTTCACCCTTGGCGCAGAATCCATAGGCTTCCAGTCCGGGAAATACCGTCGGGCCGAAGTGATCGTAGAGGATGGCCGCGTCAAGATCCTGCGGCGACAGACCCGATTGGGCGTAAAGCTGGCGGCCGGCTGCCGCGCATTCGTCGAACGGCCAGATATTGTCCTTGTAGAAGCCGCCGAGGCTCACTGTCCCTTTGGGTGATCCTTGCGCGGCGGCGCGAATATAGACCGGCTTCTGGCGCAGGTCCCGCGCTCGCTCGGCGCTGACGATGACCAGCGCAACGCCGCCGTCGCTCTCCTGGCAGCAATCGAGCAGGTGCAGGGGATCGGCGATCATGCGCGACGCCTGGTGGTCCTCGACGGTGATGGGCTTGCCATAGAAGAAGGCGTTGGGATTTGTTGATGCATATTTGCGCGCCAGCACCGCATAATTGGCGAAGTCGAGGCTCGTCGCGCCGGTCTCGTGCATGTAGCGCCGCATCATCATGGCCATCATGGCCGCCGGGGTCATCAGCCCAGCAAAGCCATGGTAGGCGAAGATGACGTTGTCGCTCGTCGGGGGGAGCGAGTGCATGGGCTGGCCGAAGCGATATTCCGATCGTTCGTTCATTGCCCGGTAGACGATCACCACATTGGCGATGCCGGTTGTGATCGCCATCGCCGCTTGCTGCACCGGACCCAGGGTGCCGCCGCCGCCCTGCGGGATGCGGGTGAAGAAGTTCAGATTCTCGGCGCCGATGGCGCGGAAGATCTCCTGTTCGCTATTATTGTCCATGGTGAAGGTCGACATGCCGTCGACTTCCTTCGGATCAATGCCTGCGTCGGCCAGCGCGCCGAGCGTCGCCTCCACGGCCAGGCGCAGTTCGCTGCGTCCACTGTTCTTGGAAAATTCGGTGGCGCCGTAGCCGGCGATCGCTGTCTTGTTGGAAATGCTTGTCATGCTGGGTTCCGCTTAAACGGGTTAGATAGAGCGAAAGCGAAAGGCGGCGACGGTGTCGCGTCGCACGAATTCTGCCTTTACGCGCCGGCCGATCGCCAGATCGCCGGGATTGGTTCCGTCCATGGCGCCTAGCAGGCGAACCCCCTCGTCCATGGTGACCACGGCCATTGGATGGGGAACATCAAAGCCGGGAAGTGGCGGATGATAGTGAGTCACATAGCTGTAGATTTCGCCCCCGCCCGCAAGCTTCACCTCCTCCCAATCGAGCGAGGCGCAGTTCCCGCACGCTGGGGACGGCAGACTGCGCAACTGGCCGCAACTGGTACATTTCTGAACGAGCAGCTTTTGCTCCTCCAGGCCGCGATAGAAGAAGTCGAAGTCCCGGTTGGAGCAGGGGGCGTTGTGACCCCTGGGATTGGTCTCGGTCATGGATGGTCCTTGATGTGAAAAATTCAGTTCAGGCGACGGGTCGGCAGACGCGGTAGACATAGTCGTTCCACTGGACTTCCTGCGTCTCTCCCCAGCAGGTCTCGCCGGTCTGGGTGCAGGTCCAGCGGGTCAGGCCCGTATGGCAGAGAGCGTTCTGCCAGCAGTGCCACGGCACGCTGCCAACGACCTCGCCGACGAATTGAAGTTCGCGCCCGTTTTCCAGCGTGCAGTCGATGACGTGGCGCACGGGACGCAGACCGCATTCGGCGGCGCGCTCGGTGATTTTCGAATAGCGCGACAGCCGCAGTTGCTGCCCATGATCATAAACCCAAGCGTCGCTCATGATCTTGTCCGCCGGAACATTGTAGAGGCCGGCCCAGTCGGGGTTGCGCGCCGGATCGTCCAATCCCGAAATGCAGAAGGCGAATTCTTTCGAGAAGGCGCCGTTCATCCAGGTGTAGGGAGGCATTTTGTGACCCACCTCGGGGCGTTGCTCGCCCCAGCTACGGTCTCGAATGGTGAGATTGTCGAACGCATAGTCGCGCCCTTCGAAAACGACCTTGCCGGCGGAGCGCATGGTCTGTTCGAAATGCGCGTTGTTGGATCGCATGATCGCGGGCTGGACGGCTTCTTGCACCATCTCGAGTTCGAAGTCGCGATCGGCATTGGCGTAACGGATGCGCATCCGCTCCATCGGTGCTTCGAACTCGACGGTCAGCCCGTTGGCGAGGGTGATGTTGCCCGCTGCGTCGAAAATCGTATCCGGCGCGAAGTTGCGAAAATCGAAAAGCTCGCAGGCAAGCTGTTCTCGCTTGTGGCCGATGTGGACGAACAGGCCGGCCGTGCAGAGGTTGAGATTGGGGTGAGTCCAGATGTGGATGAAACCGTGCATCCCCGACTGCGGCTCGTTGAAACCCCAGTACCAGGTCTCGGTCATCTCATGATGTTTCTCGGGCAGGGTGCGACCATGATAGAAATCGTCGTCAGGCCCCGGCGTGCCGAAGCCCGCCGCGCTTTTCGTCCATTCGATAACCTCACTCATTGCGGCTCTCCGCTTTCGAGATGGCGTCGAAAATCGCCACCTCATATTTGGGGATGTAGATCGTGCCCGCGACTGTCAGGGGTACCTCGAAGACGCCCGGCATCAGCAGCGAGTTCAGCGAACCGATGCATGCGACCATGTTGCGTGTTTCCTGCCACACGGTGAAATAGTCCTCTGCGCGGCGATCGACGGTGAAGCCATCCGCATTCTGGTAGCTGTTATAAAATGTGTCCCAGCCGCCGATCTGGTCCATGAACGGCTTGATGCTTGCCAAATCCTCGACAGGGTCGCCGATACGGCTGAACTCCCAGTCCAGTAGCGCGGTGATCCTGCCGCCGTCCATCAGCATGTTGTGAAAGCCGACATCGCCATGGATACGACAGGCAGGTCGGTTTGCGAGACGATCGATGTTGCGACGCAGCCAGCGGAGCCCCACCAGAAGGCCAGGATGGGGCGCCCTTTCCCGCTCCAGCATACGCTGCTCGAGCCCGTCGATCTCGGCGGCGATCGGTTCCCGAACATCGGTTTGGGGAAGCGCCGTTCCGGAGTGCAGGCGGGCCAGCACTTGCGCCGTGCTTTGCGCCCATTCCCGGCAGACATCCGGGTTAGTGGGCACGATCTGGTTCGCGGGCTTGCCGTTCGCGAATCCCACACCCATGAACGCGCCCCCGCAAAGATCCGCGTCACGCTCGATCCAGAGCGGTGCGGGCACCGGCACTCCGATAGCTGTCATTTCCTGAAGCACAGGGAACTCGGACACGACGCTCGATCCGGTTGGCAGTCCGGGACTATCCTTGCGGATGACGGCTGTCTGCTCTCTGTCTGCGTCGACAATTCGGGCGATGTAAGTCGCCTTCGAATATCCGCCCATGAGCCGCTTGAGGTTCGCGACTTGCGCGTCTGGCCCCACATGGCCGTTGCGGCGCAACCAGTCCTGCAGCAGATCGGCGGTCAGCTCGACCGGAACGGTATCGTCCTGTGTTGTCCGCGCATCGCCACGACCACCCGCATAGGTGGCTCTGGTTCCCGTATCGATCACCGGATCCATCGGCAGATGATAGGCGACGAGCAATTCACGGATGCGCCGCAATGTCGCAGGATCCTCGCCGATCGTACCGGCCTCGATGGCGGCGCACAGCCTCGCGCCTGGCATTGTATCCCAGTCGACTGCCGCATGGCGCGGCCGGGGTATGGGGGATGCCACGGAATCCACAAGGTCTTCTTCCGCAACAGCCACGCTCGCGCTGCGATCAGCGGGATAGTCCATCCGGGCGATCTGATAGCCAAGCGCAGTGGTGGCCATGAACACCTCGGTCAGCTGGTCTGGCGTCAGATTCTCCGCGCAGGTGAGCCGATCGAGCGCGCCATGGATCGTTTGCAGCACTTTTCGACTAATCTCATCCATCGCCTTCCCCTGATGCGCAGTCCCCCCGAAGTCGCTTTGGCCAGCCCGCGCATCTTGTCTCGACATCATGGGCAAGCTCCCGTCCAACAACAAGGCGCGCTTGCCGCGCGATGCAACCGCTGCTGCAATAGATGCTGCCTCTCGCTGTCACTGGCGCCTGTTGGCGGACATCATCATTCTTCGGCTATATGCATTCGGCTTGGCTCAGCAGCTTAGGGAGAAACCATTTGGATTTGGAACGACGCCACGTCCGGCTGCAAGGAAGCTCCAACCTCAGGGACATCGGTGGTTATCCGACAGTTTGCCGTCGACGGGTGAAATGGGGGCATGTGTATCGGTCCGGCGCGCTGTGGGGTCTGACGGAAGCCGACTGGGCGTGGATGAATCAGCGCGGCTTTGCCGCGGTCTGCGACCTGCGCTCTGACGCGGAGCGGGAAATCACGCCGACGCGCTGGTTGGGCGAGCTGAACCCGCGTCAGGTCGATCAGACCTATGATGCGGCTCTCCTGTTCGGTGGTCGCGGTTTGGAACAGACTGCAGGGATCGGGGCTCTGGAGGGGGAGCTTTACGTCCGCTTCGCCCGTTTGCTGGCACCGTCCTTCAAAGGGCTGTTTCAAGCATTGCTGGAAGGCGCGGCGCCAGCGCTTGTCCATTGCACGGCGGGCCAGGATCGCACGGGTCTTGCCGTGGGCATTCTGCTCACGGCGCTTGGGGTCGATCAGGCAACGATCCATGCCGACTTTCTGCTGTCGACCGACTTGCGCCGGCCCGAGCACGAGATGAACCGCACGCAGCTGGCCGCGCTGGCGGACAGCAATGTCGTTGCCGCATTTTACGATAAGCTAATCGCTCGCCATGGACCTGATGTCTTCAAGCCGAAGCACCTTCTCGACGCCCAGGGTCGGCCGCTGCTGGAGATAGCCTTTACCGCGATTGAACGCGAATGGGGCTCAATCGACGACTATCTCGGTGCGGAAATGGGAATCGGGCCGAAGCAGCGCAAGCGTCTGCAGGACCAGCTGCTTGAGTCCGACTGAACCCTTTTGCCTGCGGATCATCGCATTCTTGCCTGTGCAGCAGGTGGGGATGTGCACCCGGTGGGCCGGGCGTAAGGCTGCCCCCGAAATCGGGAGACTTGATCTTTGGATGGACAATCCGAATTTGGCATCGAACTAGCCGGTATCGAGCGTTGGTTGCTGGCCAATGATGTCCTGAAGGGGCGCGGTTTCGATGAGATTCGGCAGCTCGCCGGCGGGACCCAGAATATCGTGCTGCGCTTCAGCAATGGCGGACGGGGCTATGTGCTGCGCCACCCGCCAGCGAAGCCGCGACCGAACAGCAACAAGCTGCTGGAGCGCGAAATCAGGTTGCTGACCACGCTCGCCGGCAGCGATGTGCCGCATCCGGCGGTCGTCGCGGCATGCACCGATCTGTCGGTCGCCGGCGGCATTTTCTACGTGATGGAGGCGGTCGATGGCTTCAACCCGACCGTGGCGATGCCCGAAGGTGTGGCGGCGTCTGCGCCCGTTCGCCACCAGATGGGCCTCGAAATGATCGACGGCCTTGTCGCTCTCGCCGCGGTCGACCCGATCGCCAAGGGGCTCGGCGATTTCGGCAAGCTCGATGGCTTCCTCGAACGGCAGGTCAGCCGCTGGGCCGGGGAGTTGCAGAGCTATGAGCGTTTCACCGGCTGGGATGGTCCGGCTGCGCTGGGCGACGTGGCAGGCGTCGGGCGGTGGCTGACCGACAATCTGCCCCCCGACATGCGGCCGGGTATCATTCATGGCGACTACCACATTGGCAATTGCATCTTTGCCGAGGACGGGAGCCTCAACGCCATCGTGGATTGGGAAATGGCGACCCTCGGCGATCCGCTGGTCGATCTCGGCCGCCTGCTGGTCAGCTGGCCGACCGAAGCGGAGGCAAAACCGCAGACGATGCGGGTCGCGCCACTGGACGGCTTCCCCACTCCCGCCGAGATGATTGCGCGCTATGCCGAACGGTCGGGACGCTCGCTTGCTCACCTGCCGTGGTTCGAGGTGCTCGCCTGTTATAAGCTGGGGCTCATCCTGGAAGGCACGTACGCGCGCGCGCAGGCGGGCCTTGCCGATATGGGGACGGGCGAGCGGCTGCATCGATCCGCCGTGTTTCTGCTCGACGAAGCACGCGCCGTCATCGCTCGGTCCTGATGCCCGCTAATAGGAGTTTCGAACGTGGATTTCGATCTTTCCCCCCGACAGTCCGAATGGCTGGGCCGCGTCCGCCGGTTCATGGTGGAGCATGTCTATCCGGCCGTTCCGACCTATTATGCACAGCTCGACAAAAGGCGCTGGCAGCAGCCTGACATTTTGCAGGAGCTGAAGGCCAAGGCGCGGATGGCCGGGCTGTGGAACCTGTTCATGTGCCCGTCGGAGCATGACGAGGACGAATTCCGCGGAGCTGGGCTCACCAATCTGGAATATGCTCCCTTGGCCGAGGAGATGGGCCGTATTACCTGGGCTTCGGAGGTGTTCAACTGCAGCGCGCCCGATACCGGTAACATGGACCTGCTGCACATGTATGGTTCGCGTGAGCAAAAGGAGCGCTGGCTACGGCCGCTGATGGCCGGCGAAATCCGGTCGGCCTATGCGATGACCGAGCCGGATGTGGCTTCCTCCGATGCCACGAACATGCAGACCGAGATCCGGCGGGACGGTGACGACTATGTCATAAATGGTCGCAAATGGTGGATTTCCGGCGTTCTGGACCCATGCTGCAAGATCATGATCGTGATGGGCCGCAGCGACCCGAATGCCGCCCGCCACCTGATGGCTTCCCAGGTGCTCGTGCCGATGGATACGCCAGGCATCACGATCGGCCGGAACATGACCAACTTCGGCTATGACGATGCACCCCACGGCCATTGCGAAGTGACGTTCGAGAATGTCCGCGTTCCGGCCGCCAACATGATCCTCGGCGAAGGGCGCGGGTTCGAGATTTCTCAAGGTCGGCTGGGGCCGGGGCGTATCCATCACTGCATGCGGATCATCGGCATGGCCGAGGTGGCGCTGGAAAAGATGGTCCGCCGGCTGATGAGCCGGAGCACCTTCGGCAAGCGCCTGATCGACCATTCGCTGTGGGAGCAACGGATCGCAGACGCGCGGATCGACATCGAGACCTCCCGCCTGCTCACGCTCAAGGCCGCCGACATGATGGACAAGGTCGGGAACAAGGTGGCGCGCCTCGAAATCTCGATGATCAAGGTCATGGCGCCGCGCACTGCGCTGGGCATTATCGATAACGCCATCCAGGCATTTGGCGCCGGCGGGCTGGACAGCGACGCCGGAACCGCCGCGCTGTTCGCGCGGGTCCGGGCGCTTCGCATCGCAGATGGACCGGACGAAGTCCACGCGCGCACCATCGCGCGTCTGGAGCAGAAGAAATATTCGAGCTGAGGTAAGTTACAGCCTCGTTGCCTCTGGGATCTCGATAAGACCCGTAGGCGATAGTTGAACTCAGCTGTGCGTCAGGATGTGGGCGGATAGACCGCCATCGATCACGATATCGGTCCCGGTGATGAAGGAAGCCTTGTCCGAGAGCACAAATTCCGTGACATTGGCGATGTCGTTCACTGTGCCCCAGCGTGCCAGAGGCGTGGCCTCCAACAACCCAAGCATTTCGGGCCGATCGGCCACCTCCTTTCTCGTCATTCCTGTCCGGATGAAGCCGGGAGAAAGGCTCACGATCCGGGCACCTCTCTGCGCCCAGGGCGCCGCGCGCTGCTTGACCGTTTCGAAGATCCACGCTTTCGAATAGGCATAGGCGTTGGACGCACGAGTTTGATCGTCGCCGCCCAGATGCGGTGCGATCCGTAGCAGCAGTTCTTCCGCAAGTGGGTTGGCGAGCAGCGCTGCCAGAGCTTCGTCCGCCGGCGGCACGAAGCAGCGCGCAGTCGACGCCAAAAGAACGCCCACAAAGCCGGTCGTCAGCAGCGGCTCGACAGCCTCGAGAAGCTTTGCAGTGCCCACCATGTTGGCTCTGATGATGGGTGCCCACCCCGCGAGTGCCGGCGACAAGCCCGCCGTATGGATGAGGACCTTGCAACCGTCGCCCGCTGCGGCCGCGAGCTGATTCACCAATCCGTCGTCGGCGATATCTCCGCAGAGTTCAGCAGTGATGTCGGCATTGTCCTCTTCGCGCAAGGTTTCCGCTACGGCGGAGAGCCGGGCAGCGTTGACATCGGTAAGGACCAGCGCATGACTATTGGCGAGACGACGAGCACAGGCCTGTCCCATCCCGCCGGCGGCGCCCGTTATGATCGCGCTGGGTCTTCCGAGCGGCGTATGGGAATTGCTATCGTTCATCGGAACGTTCACTCCTCTTGCTTTGCGTCAGGTTCGTAGGGTCCATGAGCATCCCGTGCACGAGCATGTTGTGAGCGTGTGTCAGCTGGTGATAACCGAAGGCGGATTGCAGAACCGTGCCCCGGCCGGCGGCGTCCTGCGCGGCATTGACGGCTTCCTTGGCCAGTTTCAGGGCAAAGAGCGGCTTGCGGGCGATCTCCTGCGCGATGGAAAGGGTGAATGCTTCCAGCGCGTCGCGCTCGACCACATGGTTGATCATGCCCGCGGCATGGGCGTCGGCGGCGCTCAGCACGTTGGAACGAAACAGAAATTCCTTTGCCTTGCGCACGCCGAGCTCGTACGGATGATTGAAGAACTCAATGCCGCAGACCCCGAGGCCGACGGCGGTGTCTTGAAAGGTTGCGTCGGTTGACGCAATGATCAGATCGCAAGGCCAGACCAGCATGAGGCCGCCGGTGATGACCTTTCCCTGGACCTGTGCTATCGTCGGTTTGGGAAGATTGCGCCAACGCTCCGATAAGCCGAAATAGGCTTCGCGTTCGTAGGCCATCTGCGCTTCCGCACCCGCACAACCGAAACCGCACCAGGTTCCGACCGTTCGTTCGGCGCGGATATTTTCGTGTGCTGCACCGGAACCGATCTCGGCGAGATCGTGGCCGGAAGAAAAATGGGGGCCGTTCGCGGCGAGAATTATGACGTGAACTGCATCATCCTGCGCGGCCCGATCGAAGGCTGCGTTGAGTTGATAAAGCAGCCGCGTGTTTTGTGCGTTTCGCACTTCTGGTCGATCGAGGCTGATCCGGACAACGCGGGGGGCAGGGGTTTCGTATAAAACAAGTTCCTCTTCGGTCACCTGGACCTCCTGTCACTTCGCAATCGCTCTACGGTAAGAAAAGAGACCGCCGCACGTAGCGACGGTCCCAAATTCAACGCCAAGATCTCGATCAGAAGTCGGCTTTCAGCTCGATACCATACATACGCGGACGGCCCGGCGCCGCCGCGCTTTCGCCGAGCGAGGCACCTTGTGATAGGCCGCCGACATAATATGCTTTGTTCGTCAGATTGGTAGCAAACACGCCGGCCGAGACGCCTGATCCGGCGATCTTCGTCCAGTCGAGGCGCATGTTTACCAGCGCATAACCCGGCACCCTGGTGCCGGGCGTAATGCTACCGTTGTTGTTGCTGAAATACTGGCCTGTCTGCGCGTAGACTTCGCCGCGCAGCTTGAGTTCGCCTGCCGATTCGGGGATTGGCAAGTGGATTACGCCATAGGCGGTACCTGCCCATTTCGGGGTATCTGCATAGGGATTGAACACGAAGAGATTGCCGAAAATCGTTGCACGATTTTTCGTGTACTTCGCGTCGGTGTATGCCAGATTCCCGCCAAGTTCGATCATACTGGCTGGCTGGATGCCTGCATCGATCTCAAAGCCCTTAATCTGGGCCTCGGGCACGTTGATGGTCACAGCGATGGAGTGGGGGCCGTTGCCATCGCCAAAGTCCACAATCGGAAACTCGGCGCGCTGTACGTTCTTTACCCATTCCTTATAGGCTGCGACATTGAAATGGGCTGGGCTGCCAGCCACATCGCCGTGCCACTTGACACCGAGTTCGACGTCTTTTGCGGTTTCGGGATTGAACAGTGCGCCGCCGCCCGAAGCAGTAAAGGGTCGCATCGGGGCGACACCGTTGACGCCGCCACTACGCCAGCTGCCTCGCGTGACCGCATAGACCATGAGGTTCGAACTCGGTTTATAATCAAGTCCTACGGTCCAGCTTGGCTTGTCGCCCTTCTGGGTCAGCGAATTGACCGTGCCGGGCACGTTGAAACCGTTACTGCCCGGCAACTGGTCGAGGGTGACCTTTTCCCAGGTATAGCGGAAGCCGCCTGTCAAGCTGAGCCCGCTCATGCCGACTCCTCCCAAGTCATAAGTAAGCTGGGTGTATACCGCTTTCGACTCGTCCTTGGTCTGGAACTCGGACGCGAATCCCACGGATGGCGGGAATACGGGGGTCAGATCAAAATAGACCTGCGGCCAATGTGTCAAAGACTTGCTGTGATAGTAAAAGGCTCCGACGATATAGTCGAGATTACCGTCAAGCGTCTTTCCCTGGAGCTGAAGCTCGTCCGAGAAGGCCTCCGTTTTTTCGAGATTGCCGTAATCGTTCCCCGTGGGGTTGCATGTACACTGGACGAAGTAAGGCGCACCCTGCTCGCTGATGTTGTAGTGCGAACGTGATTTGGTCCAGCCGAAGATGTTCTTAACCGTCATGTCGTCGGCGACAGCGAGCGAAGTGGTATTGGTCACATAGTGATTGGCGCCATGGAAAAACATCTTGCCATGCTGATCGGTCACGTCGACCGCCCAGGGCCCCAGCTGTCTCTGCCTGGCAACGACGGCTGCGTAGCCGCCCGGGTTGGCGCCAGGGTGAGCGGCCAGATAAGCGTTCCACGCACCAGCGCCCGCGGCAAGATCGAGCAAGGGACTGTAGAGGAACGCCGCGCTGGTTGCCAGTGGCAAGCCGGTAACGGCATCGGTCGATCCTGGCAGGTTGACGGACCATGGAACCACGGAAGTCGAATTCCCACCGGTCCGGGTGTATTCCACGACCGTCGTGTTGGTCATATTCTCCGTCGGCTTGAGCAACAGCGAAATACGACCGCTGCCGCGATCGGTCTTGCCGAGACGCGGGTTGAGGTTGCGACCGCCATTGAACACGTTGCGCTGATAGCCGTCGCGATAGGTGTAGTTGCCTGCGATACGCAGGAGCACTTTGTCATCCACCAAAACGATGTTGGCCATCCCCTTGAGGTCCAGGTAGTTATAGTTGCCATACGAGAAGCCGATGCTGCCGAGGTTTTCGTTGACTGGCTTCGCCGTGGTAGCGAGAACAGCCCCGCCGGTTGAATTTCGTCCGAACAGCGTACCTTGCGGGCCTTTCAGTGCCTGGATGGAACCCAAGTCGTAGAAGTTCGACGCGGCATTTCCATTGGCCTGGACTTCGTTGATGTAAGGAACAACCGCAAGCGCCGAACCGGTGAAGGCATCAATGGTCTGGCCGCGGATAGAATAGGCAATCTGGTTGGAGCCTTCGGTCTCGCGAATGGTGAGGCCCGGCACGACGCGCTGCAGATCCGATTCAGATCGGATCATGCGATTGGCAATCGCTTCCTGGCCGAACGCAACAACAGCGACGGGAACGGTCTGGATATTTTCTTCCTTGCGTCGTGCTGTCACGAGGATCTCGCTGTTATCGCGGGCGGAAGCCTCGGTGTTCGCAGTCGACGCGTCCGCTTGTGCAAAGGCGGGCGGGGCGCTGATCATTGCGATACCGGAAAGCATCAAATGGCGGAATTGGACTGTTTTCATGGTTAATTTCCTCCCTCCCAAAGCTGATATTCTTGGAACCGGCGCATGTAAGCAGCACTAGGCCAACGCATCTTTTGGTCACTGCGATATAGAATAGAAGCGGGCGGGTATGTTGCCTTTGGCGGAAACAGAGCTTGACTTTACTTCTCCCGGATTTCGCGCAAGGGCTCCACGCTGCGGACCTGTCGATGAAGAGGGCGTTTAAGCGTCGCCGGCGGGTGGGGCGGATCGTTTCTCGCGGAGTTCGGCCAGGATCTCCTCGCCATGCTCGCCCATTTCGGGCGCCGCCCGGCGGACATCCGTTTTCACGCCCGCCATGACGATTGGCTGGGCAAGAATTTCAAGCTCGCCGATATGCGGAGATGTGAATCTATGGGTGGTGTTGAGATGCCGAACCTGCGCATCGGCGAACACCTCGTCGATCGTGTAGATCGGGCCGCAAGGCACGCCCGCCGCATTCAACGCCTCGATCCAGCTCTCGCTATCGCTCTGTTTCAATATCTCAGCGACCGCTTGACGCAATATGTCACGATTTTCGAACCGCGTGTGATTGCTTGAAAAACGGGGATCGGACAGCCATTCACGCTTGCCCGCGACCTCACAGAATTTGGAGAACATCGAATCCCCGGCTGCTGCGATATTGATCGCACCATCGGCCGTCTCGAACGTGCCCATCGGAACGCCGGTGGGATGGTGATTGCCCTCTTGCGCCGGCACCTCGCCGTCAATGAGCCAGCGGGCGGCCTGGAAGTCAAGCAGCGCGATGCATGATTGGAGCAGCGATGTCTGTACCCAGCGGCCTTTTCCCGTCCTCTGCCGTTCGATAAGCGCCGTCATCACACCCAAGGCGGCGAAAAGGCCGGCGGCGATATCCGTGATCGCGACTCCGGTGCGCACGGGGCCCTGCCCGGCCAGGCCGGTGACCGACATCAGCCCGCCATAGCCCTGCGCGATCTGATCTACACCCGGCCGCAGCGCGTTGGGCCCATCTTCGCCGAAGCCGGAAATGCTGCCATAAATCAGCCGGGGGTTTATCGCGCTGAGCGTCTCGTAATCGATCTTCAGCCGCCGCTTCACATCAGGCCGGAAGTTTTCGAGCAGGACATCGGCGTCACGCACCAGATCCAGGAACACGGTCCGGTCGCGCTGGTCCTTCAGATCAAGCGCGATGCTCCGTTTGTTGCGATGCAGATTCTGGAAATCCGATCCGTGGCGATCACCGGTCAGATCGTTGGCGAGGTTGGCCGATTCCACCATGATCACGTCGGCGCCCCAATCGGCGAACTGCCGGGCGGCGGTCGGCCCCGAGCGCGCGCGGGTGAGATCGATCACGCGAAGGTGGGCGAAAGGCAGCGCCTGTTCCTGCATGCTGCTGATCCTGTGAAGTGCGTCGCGCGATGGCAATCAGCATCCTATGAACTGCGCTGCGCGTTTTTCCATGAAGGCGCGAGTCGCCTCCGCATAATCTTGACTTTCCAGGCAGGCTGCTTCGGCTGCGGCGCAGCGGCCGAGATCACGGCCGGCGGGATCCATGGCGACCATGTCGACCATCAGTTTCGACGCCCGAATGGAAAGCGGGGCATTGTGCGCAATAGTCAGCGCCGTTTCCCGGACGACCTTGTCGACCTCATCTTCGGGCAAGGCCTGATTGACCAGCCCCATCGCGCACGCGGCTGTGCCGTCGATCTGGCGCGCAGTGTACAATATGTCCTTGGCATTGGCCGGCCCGATGAGTTGGACGAGCTGTTTCACGCCGTTGAAATCATAGGCTATACCGCGCCGCGCCGCCGGTAGACCGAGCTTCGCCGTCCGGCTCGC
>Ga0207667_10000154_pt1 | contig 102734 bp, 84 predicted proteins | sample KBSCornC52_FD_184301 | JGI IMG/M metagenome (GOLD analysis project Ga0207667, IMG submission 184301) | Corn rhizosphere microbial communities from Kellogg Biological Station, Michigan, USA - KBS Corn C5-2 (SPAdes) (version 2) | ecosystem: Host-associated > Plants > Roots > Rhizosphere > Soil ... | reverse complement strand
TGGCGGGGGTTACTTTTACTGATGCCGTGGCGTTTGTTACGGTCGCTGTATAGCTGGTGGTGGTATAGATAAACGATGGTGTTAAGGGTATTGCACCGCTGTTTATTTTCAAATTGGAAAGGTTTGTGTTCGAAGACCCGCGGCCTATTGTTACAGTATAGGTATTGGTTGTTGTTCCGTCCTGTGCCGTTACGACCGTTGTTATCGTATTTAAACCGATATTCAACGGAATTGCTGCTGATGCCGTGCCCGAGGTAACGGCTGTGCCGTTTACTTGCACCGTCGCTGTTGCATCGCTGGTGGTCGGCATTACCGTAACCGAGGTTACAGCGCCTGCTACAATTGCCGTATAACTATTAGTGCCGCTGGAAAACACGGGCGACAGTGTGCCTGCGCTTAATTTTAGACCGGCAAGGTTTGCATTGGTCAATGCCGGCCTTGTAACGGTTATGGTATAGGTTTTGGTGCTTGTTCCGTTCTGTGCCGTCACCACCGTGGTAATGATATTGGCGCCGAAATTTAAAGGGATTGCCGCCGAGGCCGTTCCCGAATTCACCATCGTGCCGTTTATTTTTACCGTGGCGTTTGCGTCTGCTATGGCGGGCGTTATTTTTATGCTTGCCGTGGCATTGGGCACGCTTGCCGTATAGCTGATTGTGGTATAAATAAACGACGGCGTCAAGGGTATTGCCCCGGCATTTATTTTAAGGTTGGTAAGGTTGGTGTTTGACGATCCGGCCCTCGTTACTGTTACCGTGTATGTTTTGGTGCTTACGCCATCGGGAGCAGTAGTTACAATATTAATAATATTGTCCCCCACGTTTAATGCTATCGCAGTTGATGCTGTTCCCGATGCCAGGGGTGCGCCGTTGACTGTTATAGCAGCATTTGGATCGGCTGTCGCAGGTGTTACCGTTACCGAGGTAATCGTGTTTCCCACTGCGTCTGAGTAGCTGGTGCTGCCACTGGCAAACGTTGGACTGAGAACGCCGTCGCTTACTTTTAACGAGGATAGATCATCATTGCTGGATAACACGTTAAACGTAGCCGCAGGCCCTGCGCCGGGATCGGTATTGCCGGCACTGTCAAAAGCATAGCCGCCTGCTAAAGTAATACCCAGGGTGCCAAGGCCGGTAATGTTTGAAATGGTTACGGTGTAGCTGGTGCCGCCGCCGGTTACCGCTACGGTACCCGTTGCAGTTCCGCTGGGGTTCAGCGTAATGCCGGCGTTGGTTAAATTGCTGGTATTAAAATTGGTATCGGCATAAGTTATAGAATAAGTAAGGGTACCTGCTCCTCCTCCGCCGATCTGGCTTACCGATGGTGCACTGATCGTCGCCGTTGGCAGGGTCATATCAAAGGTAATATCGTCGCCCGCCGCAACGTCGGTATAGTTGCCCTGGTTACCTGTAATATCCGTTATGGTAAGATTGAAAGGTATCCGCCCTTCGTTATCCCCGCCGGTCATGGTATAGCTGGCCGAATAGTTATTGCCGCCTGTACTGATTGCCGCAACAGCATGCCCGGCTATGCTTACTACCGGGGCCTGTATGGCTTCGTTTGTCCCGAAACTGAGCGTTACTGCATCGCCAATCTTTGCAAAACCAGAATTGGAGTTAGACGATGTGTAAAGAAGGCTTGTTAACGCCGGTGGTGTGTTGTCGACTGTAAAAGTTGCCGACGGTCCCGCGCCCGTATCGGCATTACCCGCAAGGTCCTGTGAGGTGCCGCCTTGTACCGAGATACTTAATGTACCATCACCCGAAGTGCCGTTAACAAATACCGTAAAATCGGTTGCGGAGTTTTGCACTGCGGTTAGTTGCTGATAATTTGCCGAACCGGTACTGTTCACTGTCACATAGGTTTTGTCGAACGCAGTATGATTAAAGTTTGCATCCGCGAAGGATACGTCGAAACTTACGGGGCCGACGCCGGTGATGGCAGCCGACGGCGCGCCTATCGTTACTACCGGGGGCGTTTTATCAATCGTCGTCACGCCTCCTGTAAAAGGTAAGCTTGTACTTATGCCAGGTGATAACCCGGTGGCGTTATGGAGGTTTAAGCCGATCGCACCATCGCCGCTGCCGGTATTCACCGTTACTGTATAGGTCGACCCGGATCCGCTTACCGACGCCACACTTGCGCCGCTTACCGCGCCGGTTGTAGTTAATGTGAAATTGCTGGCGCTTAAGCCGGTTATTGATGCGCCAAAGGTTACTGTAAACTGTATTGTTCCGGCGTTTGTATACGTGGTGTTTGCCGTAATGGAATTGATGGTTGTTGGATGAAGGATTACCTGCTGATTAACTGTACTACTGGTGCTCGTAGCATAAGTTGAATTTCCATTATACGTTGCCTGGATTTTGTGAGTAGCTACGGTATCAAAGGTTGTAATAAAAGTTGCCTGTCCGCCGCTATTCAAAACCACAAAAGTTCCGCCTGGAATATTTAAGCCATCACTTGTAAATTTAACGGTGCCTGTTGTTACAGGACTACCAAAACTGGTAACCGTAGCCGTGAAAGTGACTGCATTGCCGGGAGAAGCAGTATAAGAAGGATTGTTACTTGAGGAAATGCTTGTGGAAGTATGGACCGGCGCTGACACTAAACTGGATGGTATTGCCTCCGTTACCGTTGTGGCCCCGCCGCCGCTTATAGACACATTGCCCGAATAGCTGGTATTGGCGGCATCGCCTGCATCAAGTCTTACGTATACAGGTGTTGAGGATAATGTACCGGTTTCCGCAATTGTAAAACTGCCTCCTGAGCCCGACCATGTGCTGTTGTTAGCGCTCACGTCAAACCCTGAGGGGGCGGTTACCGTTAAATTACCCGTTGTTAAACCGGCGCCGGATACGTAAAAACTTTCGGACGATGATGCCGTGCCTGCAATAGTGAATAATGCGGACAAGGTACCGCTGGTAGATATAATGGGATTGATGACGCTGACGCTGGCCGAAGGGCCGGCCCCATCATCGTCCCCATAAGCGTTTTGTGACGCGCCCGGATAAATCGTTAAGGATATCGTTCCATTACCGGTTAGCCCGTTTATACTGACCGTATAATCATAGGGGCCGCCGGTGTAGGTTAAAGAACTGTAGTCAACAGTCCCGGTTGGGTTTACCACGATATACCCTCCTAAACCTAAAATACTTGAAGCCCCGGCATAAGTGACAGGGAAAGTCACCGGGCCAGAAGATACGGATGTTGCCGACGGGCTTCCGATAGTTACCACCGGTACACTATTGTTTTCCTCCGTAAAAACCGTTGACACACTGCTTGCTGCCGCCGGGTTGCCGGCCAAATCGCTTGCCGTACCCGCAGGGACGGTGAAGGCTATCGTACCGTTGCCGCTGGCGCTAAATGTTACCTGTACCGTATTGCCTGACGGCGCCGCTAAACTTACATTGGTAACGCTTGCAGTACCGGTTGTAGTCAGGTTCGACAATATTTCTGAATTAGTTAAATTAATAGAGGCGTTATTCATGTTCGCATCCGAATAAGTGACCGTATAGGATACGTTTGTTGAAGAGTTGGCAGATGATACCGATGGCGCGCTAATACTCACGGTGGGATTGACGCTGTCGAAAATAATGCCGGATGTGCCAGAGCCACTATTATTTTCGTTGAAATTATTGGTATAACTCCAGCCCCAGGCCAGTGGCCCCTGGCCCGTGCCGGAGCCAAGCGTCACCTGCCCGGCAGCCTGCGGACTAAAATTTAAGCTGCCAGCGGCTGTTTGGCCGGCAATGTTTACACTCCAGTTTTCAACTTCATAATGAGCCGATTGCAGTGTGAAATTTATTATGTCCCCTGTTTTTGCATAACCGGAGTTCGCATTGGTGCTGCTTAAGCTGAACGATCCGTCGAGCGGATATTTAATAACCTGGACAGTAGGACCGGCAATTGGCAGCCCGGAAAGGCCCGGCGAAAGGTTGGTGCTATTTGCCAGGTTCAGCGTAAAGGCTCCCTGTGACTGAAAACTGCCGGGTATAGTGACGGTGACCGTCCATGATGTACCGGACCCTGTTACGCTGGAAACAAATGCGCCCGTTACCGTTCCGCTGACGGTAAAGTTACTGGCGGTTAACCCCATTTGCGCGGCACTGAAGGTTACCGTAAAACTATCCGACGAAAAGGTATTAACTGTTTGGCCGCCAATTAGCGTAATGGTGGCACCCGGTGTCGGGTTCGCCTTTGCTGCTGAAGGCAGTAAGCCAGGCAATAGCAGCAGCAAGAGCAGCAATTTTCCCAATTTAAAAGACACTGCTGTTAACCAAGTACGACGCAGCGGAGCTGTTATCCTGTCATTAAATGGGGCTGATTTTATTGATTCGGCTATCATGGGTTTTGCTGTTAATTATGCGCCTAATTTAGGCCGAATAACAACGCCTGTCTATAACATCTTTGGGGTATATGTAGAAGTGTGAAAGTCGGTGGTCGGACGTCGGAAAGCCGGAAAGATGGGAAAAGTCAGTAAGGTATCGCCCTAAAATTTCGTGATAATGAGCGTGTTACATAATTTTCAAGGTGTTCCGTTTGTAAAAATGGAACGCTGGATGAGATTTGGCGGCAGTTAAGCCTAACAGAGGCTTAATTGAGATTTCCCGGAGTTCTCAAATTGCTGCGACACTGGCTTTGGCTTAATTGTCTCAGCAGGGCTCCCGCATTGGAGCCCTGCAATACCGTATAAGCTTAATGGTTGCCGCGCGACATCGCGTCAAGCTGATCCTTTGAGATCTTATCAAAACCGGGGGCTATGGCAAAAGTGCCTGCCGGGGCCTTTTGGTCAGAAACGCCGGTTACAGTATAATCGGCAGTTACCCATGCGCCGTCCGGCCCTCTCTGGAATGACGCATATTGTATAGGAACGCCGCCAATAGATGCATAATATTTTTCTACAACAGCAGCCGGCAATGATATGTCATTACTTACCCAGATATCATAAGTTTTTTGCGTTTTAGTATCTGTTGCCACTACTTTTTTGCAGTTAAAACCAGATATCTGTTTCGTTTCGGTTGACGGCATGAATGTAAATACAGGGAAACCGCTTATGACCTCAGCAATTTCAGCCGGTGTATAAATCGCGGCTTTTTTTATTTTGTAAGCAGCTACTTCGGCAACTACCGCAAAAAATTTGTAGTCCGCATCCGCCAGTAGCTTGATATTTGCCGGGCCGGCTGAAAACAACGTAGCAATGGAATCACTTCTGAAGTATTGCTTCAGTTCAACATCCTGGCCACCTGCGCTTGTTTTGATAGTTACCAGGCCTTCTGTATAGCTTTTTTGCGCACTGGCGCTCAACATGGTTGCTGATAAGGCAATGCCAAGGGCAACATTTAAAAATTTGATTTTCATAACTTTTTTTTTGATATCGTTTATGGATTAATTGATAAGGTGAAAAATATTTTCCCAGCCGCAGCGTTAAGTGACTTTCCCCCTGTTTTCGATCGCCGGCGCCAATGCATGTTATTAATCCAGTTCGCGGCAATCGAAACCTGCGGCGAGCAACAGTTGTTCCACCGCACCGGGATGCAGGCCGGTCGCCTCTATGCGTAATACTTTATCACGATCTTCAAGATCGAAATTCCATTCGCGAATAGTTGGAAAAGTTGTAAGCAGCGCGGCAACTCTGCTCACTTTCCTCTTGCTGGTTACATTCGTTTTAAAAACTAATATTTCCATTGTAATTTTTAATGCTGCTACAAAACCCATAGCCTATACCGGCACATATTTATTGATTATTTTTCCATGCTTGAAAGCGACTGAGCTTTCTAGTTCCAGTACCTTTCTTTCTTTGAAAATGGACAGGCCCGCACCTATGGCAACGGGGTTCAGGATAAGGTAATATTCATCGATGAGGTTGAGGCTGACGAGCGAACTAACAAAATTGACGCCGCCGTAAACGATGATGTCCTTGCCCGGTCGCTCTTTCAGTGCATTTACTGTCCTGGCCAAGTCGCCGTTTTCCACTTCGATGTTTGGGTCCGGCAGGCTTGTTTCGGTGTGGCTGAAGGCGATCTTGCGGTGGCTTACCATGAGTTGCGCGAAAGGGCGCCAGGGGTTTTCCGGCTGGTTTTCGGCCACGTCTGCCCAGTAGCCGAGGAATCCGGCAGCACCTAGTTTGCGGCCCAGCAAAATGGTATCGCAGCCGGCCGCAAGCTCGGCGCTGAACGCGACAGTTTTTTGTAAAGCCTCCGGATCCTGTTTGCCGGGTATGAACACCCAGTCGTTCTCACCGTTTGGGCCGGCCACGAAGCCGTCGAGGGTGATTTGCATTTGTAATTTTAATTTTCGCATTTTAATTGTTTTAAATTGATTATTCCGAAGCAAGTAATTCATCCAGGTTATTAAGACTGGCGGCAGTGCCTTCTTTAAAGCCCATTTGCACGAACATTTTGATGGTGGCTTCATCCTCAAATGTAATTACTGATTCCACCTGTGTTCTGTTACCTTCAATGGATGCAAATTTGGTATCCCGGTATGATTTTGGCCCGCTGGTAACCGGGTTGCCGTCGCCATCGCAAAACACGCCCATCGTCGAAATTGCCCTGCCTTTTTCTATTGCAGTAAATTCAGCATATACCCAGTGTTTCTGGCCCTCGGTACCAACCATGGCATACAGCCATACGCCGCCCACATTAAAATCCATAGTTTTGGTTTGGGCGATCCAGGGTTTCGGCGCTATCCATTTCTCAATCAGTTCGGGCTCAGTCCACGCTTTCCATACTTTTTCAACCGGTGCATTAAATTCGCGCAGTACGTAAATCTTTTTAGCGTCAACATCCGCTTCGAACACAAATTTGTTTGTCATGATTGTTTTGATTTTATAAGGTTTTTAACAAGTCATCCAGCTGGTCAAAACGGGTCTCCCACATTTTGCGGAAAGCTTCCATCCAACGGTCTATTTCTTTCATTTTATCAATATTTAGCTGGTAATAAATTTCCCGTCCGCGTTGGTTCTGGTTAACGGCGCCGCATTCGGTGAGTATTTGTATGTGTTTTGATACTGCCTGCCTGCTGCTGTCAAAATGCCCGGCGATGGCATTCGGCGTCATGGCGCCTACCGTCAACAACATAAGTATGGCCCTGCGGGTGGGGTCGGCTATCGCCTGGTAAATATCGCGTCTACTATCCATATGCAATTATTTGATTGCAAATATATATGCAATTATTTGGTTGCGCAAATTTTTTTTGAAATTTTTTTTGAAAGCTTAATGCGCCTTGATCCCGGGCGTGTCAAATAGCGACATTAAAAGGTGTTAATCGCAGTGTGTGAATAAAAAATCAAGGTTAAGTAAGGGTAAAGCATCTTTTAATTGTCTCAACCAAAACTTAATCGATAAAAATTATCCAAAACCAATTCGACATGTACAAATTTTTCTTTAAAGTGCATTTATACGCAGCGATCATCATATGCCCTTTTTTACTGATTTTCGCTATAACAGGAAGCCTGATGGCCTTCGAACCGGAAATTGACCACCTCGTGCACGCAAAACTTTCTTATGTTGAGCCCGGCGGAAAAGCGCTTTCATTGGCCGCCATAAGCGACAAAGTTCATGCAGCGTTCCCAAAAGATACTATTTCCGGCTATAATATGTCAACATCGCCTGACCTATCCTACCAGGTTTATACAAACAGCCGGGCGGTTTATATAAACCAATACACGGGCAAAATACTCGGCACCATGACCGATGCCGATTTTTGGGGAAAAACGCAGAATAATATTCACCAACTGCATTTGCGGCTTGCCTTTAGGAACAACCATGATATTGGCGGCTCGATAATGAGCTGGGCTGGCGTAATATTGCTGATCATTTTGCCAAGCGGGCTTGTTTTATGGTGGAGGCAAAAACGTGTTACTGTCAGGTGGAAAGAAAAACCAAGGCTGGTATGGTTCGATATTCATAGTTTGATAGGAATTGTTTCATTTATCTTCATTCTGGTACTTGCTTTTACAGGTGTAATGATAGGGTTTGAAAGCAAAACCACGCCGATGTTTTATCAATTGACCGGCAGCAAACCAACCGCAATGCCTGATATTAAAATAACCGCCCCTGTAAATATTAAGCCTATATCGCCTGATACGGCCTTGCAAATAGCCAGCGCGGCTTTACCCGGCGCTGCCCCGTTTAACATAAACGTACCAGGGCCAACTGATGCGTACGAGATCCGCTGCCGTTACCCTGAAGATCGCACACCAGGCGGCCGCAGCCGGGTAATAATCGATCCCTATAGCGGCAAAATTTTGTATGCCGAGGGATCGAGAACGGCCCCGGCGGGTACGCGCTTAAAGGTAATTAACCGGGCGATACATACAGGGGATATTTTTGGTATGTTTTCAAAAATACTGGTGTCGCTGGCGAGTTTGGCTTTGGGTTTCCAGGTGATCAGCGGGTTAAGGATGTGGTGGCTAAGGAAATGGGGAAGGAAAAAAGCAAAGGCATAGCGCCGGGAATTTCTTTTACAGGTTTTTGCTGTTGATATAGCTTTGCAGAAATTGCCTGTACCCTTCGCCAATCGGTATCTCTTTTCCCTGGATGATTAGCTGCGATTTTTGTATCGAATCAATTTTGTCCAGGGCGATGATGTAAGATTTATGTATCCTCATAAATCTTACATCATCCAATTTCTCTTCAACGGCTTTGAGCCCCAAACGGGTTATCACGTTCTTTCCCGAAGTCAGATTAATGCGCACATAATCTTTCAGGCCCTCAATAAAGGTTATTTCGCTGATCGTCACTTTAACCAGCGAATAATTGGCATTTACGAAAACATGATCGGCACCTTCCGCGGGGCGTAACTGTGCCTGCTGCTTCAGCTTAAAAACGTTTTGTGCTTTTTGCACAGCCTTTAAAAACCTCGGGAAGGCCGCCGGCTTTACCAGGTAATCCACTACATCTAATTCAAAACCATCAAGCGCATGTTCCTGGTAGGCTGTGACCATTATAACCAAAGGTGGGTGCCTTAGTGTCCTCAAAAACTCAAGGCCGTTTATCCCGGGCATTTGTATGTCGAGGAAAATCAGGTCGATAGTATGCTCGGCAAGGATGCCGAAAGCTTCTGTTGCGCTGCGCGCCGTAGCAACAAGCTTCAAAAAAGAGACCTGCCTGACGTTATCCGCCAGCAGTTCCAAAGCCGGCCTCTCATCATCTACAATTAAACAGTTCATCCGGTTATAAACTGATTTCTAAATTTACTATGAACAGCTCCACCTTTTGCGTAACAGTTATCGAATGCTTGTCAGGGTAAAGCAGTTCCAGGCGCCTGTACACATTGCTTAGCCCTATGCCCGAACCCTTATCACTGATATCCATTTTTTCGTTTATGCTGTTCATAACCATCATTCGCAATACATGCTTTTTATCATCCATGTCGACCGACACGTCTATAAGCGGTTCTTTTATGGTCCCCACGCCGTGCTTAAAGGCATTTTCAACAAAAGGGATCAGTAACATAGGTTCCATTTTATACCCCTCAAAGTTGCCTGACAGGAACAGGTTGAATCGGATATCATCCCCGAACCGCAGTAATTGCAGGTTGATATAGTTTTTCAGGTACTCAATTTCTTTATCCAGGCTTATTTGGGCGCCATTACTGTCATATAGCATATAACGCATCATCTGCGATAAACTGATAAGCGAAGGCTCCATCAGCTCTGATTTTTTGCGCGCCATGGAGACCAGCGTATTCATTAAATTGAACATAAAATGAGGGCTGATCTGCGAGCGGAGAAAATCTAATTCTGTTTTAAGGTGGACGGTTTCCAGCTCCTTCATCAGGCTATTTTGCCTTATCTTATCAATATAAAGCCGGTAACAATAGCTCAGGAAAATAACGAAGATGAAGGGGAAAATCGAGAATATGCGAACCGGGTTAAGCTTGCTGTTAAGGTACAATAAGCCCCGCTGGCGCGATAAGGGGCTTATTTCCCTGGCAAAGAGCATCTGCAAAATAAAAAACACCGCAACGCAGGCCAGCAGAATAAGGCCGTAATACCATTTGCCATTTTTTTTATCCCTTACAGGATAAATAACATAGGTATGCAAATAAAACAAGCCTATAAGCACCAGGAACGAATAAAAAATATGTTGAACTGACCCGTTACGCTGGTCGTTGGTTACCAGGATAATGCGCGACACAAAGGGCAATGTAAAAACAGCTGTCCATATCAATATGGGAATAAGATCATTGGGTTTCTTTAAGGATTTTAATTTTAGCATGGTTTAGCCAAAAGTAGCGGGTATGATCCGCATTATTAAAAAAATGAGATAAAGCGGGCTAATTATACCACCAATACCGCTTTTTTGTCTGAATATTCGGAAATGGAATCAAGAAGCAAGAGCCAAGGTTAAGAAAAAATGAAATTGGCAACACTTCGCTGCCCGTAGATCTTTCCCGGCCAATATCGTTCTGATCCCGGCTCTTGATTCCTGACTCTTGATTCTTTCTCAACTCATTTCTTCGCAGAAAAATGCCCGATGGTAGTAAAAAACACAGGTCTTCGTCGCTTTTAACATTTGGGGAAAATAAACTTTTCAAATTTTGCCTCCGGAATCCATTAAACAAATAAGCATCTGCGAACAAAAACAATCTTATAAAAACACAACAAAATGATCAAGCCCCTGGTACTTATAACCATTTTATTAACGGCCTTGTCTGCCTTCGCGCAAAAAAGCTATACCGTTAGCGGTTTAGTAAAGGACGCCTCGACCGGCGAAACGCTGATTGGCGCCAGCGTAAAAATAAAAGAGATCCCTCAAGCCGGAATAGCCACCAATTCTTATGGTTTTTACTCCATTTCAGCGCCCCAGGGCACCTATACGCTGATTGTGACTTATATCGGATATGAAACGGTTTCACAACCAGTTACCCTGAGCCAATCCCTTACTTTGGACATTGCGTTAAGCGAAAAAAACGAGCTGAAAGAGGTGGTGATCAGCTCGAACAAGCCGAATAATGATAACGTAACGTCCCCGCAAATGGGCACCGAAAAGCTGAATATGGCACAGATCAATAACGTGCCTGTAATTTTTGGAGAAAAAGACATATTAAAAACCATCACCCTTATGCCGGGCATTAAATCAGCCGGGGAAGGAAATACGGGCTTTTATGTGCGCGGCGGGGCGCCCGATCAAAACCTGATCCTACTCGACGAGGCCCCGGTTTATAATGCATCGCACCTGCTGGGCTTCTTCTCTACCTTTAATTCGGATGCGATAAAGGATGTTACCATTTTTAAAGGCGGGATGCCTGCCGAGTATGGCGGCCGCCTGTCTTCGGTACTGGATATCAAAATGCTCGACGGCAATAATAAGGGCTATACCGTTGAGGGCGGCCTGGGGCTCATCTCCTCGCGTATAAAAGTAGAGGGGCCAATAGTACAGGATAAAGGATCGTTTATGATAAGCGCGCGCCGCACCTACCTCGATCTTTTCTTGAAGGCCTCGAAGGATACAACCATCAGCGGAAGCAGCATATATTTCTACGATTTAAATGCCAAGGCAAATTATCATTTTGATGATAAAAACACTATTTATCTCTCTGGTTATTTTGGCAAAGATGTTTTAGGCTTAAAAAACACCTTTGGCACCAACTGGGGAAATTCAACAGGCACCATAAGGTTTAACCACGTATTTAACAACAAGTTGTTTTCCAATACATCGCTTATATTCAGCAACTATAACTACACCGTTCAAAGCTTTGAGACCAACGACGATTTTAAAGCAACATCTCAAATAACCGACCTTAACTTTAAAGAAGACCTGCAATATTCTGCATCGAACAGCCACACTATCAAATTTGGCGTGAATGTTTTGCACCACGATATCGCCCCCAGTAATATAACATCCTCTTTAAGCTCAAGTATTGGCGATAAAAGTGTGGAACAACGGTACGGCCTCGAGAATGCCGCTTATCTGAGCGACGACTGGCGGGCATCCGATAAATTGACCATTTTGTACGGCTTGAGGCTTAGCGATATGATGCTGTTGGGCCCGGGCACATTTAATACTTATGACGCCGGCGGCAACATTTTAACGTCTGCAACATACGGCGCGGGCGCTGTTGTGAAAAACTATATAAATCTTGAACCGCGTTTTTCGGCAAGCTACCAGTTGAATGATGAAAACTCCATCAAGGCTTCGTACAACCGCAACACACAAAACATCCACTTGCTCAATAATTCAACCAGCATTACACCGACGCTTTTGTATGTACAAAGCGATAACAATATTAAACCGGAAATAGCAGACCAGGTATCAACCGGCTGGTTTAAAAACTTTAAGGATAATACCTACGAGTTTTCTGCCGAAATCTATTACAAATGGCTGCAGAACCAGATTGATTACAAGGACGGTGCGCAGCTTATTGCCAACCAAAATGTCGAGTCGCAGCTTACTTATGGTTCAGGCAGGGCTTATGGTTTGGAGTTGTTTTTAAAGAAAAAGTATGGCGACTTTAATGGCTGGATCGGTTACACACTGTCGCGGGTGGAAGACAAGTTTGCGACGATCAATAATGGCAACTATTTTCCGGCTACCCAAGACCGCACGCATGACCTTTCTGTTGTAGGTATTTACAAAATAAGCAAGCGGTGGACATTATCCAGTGATTTTGTTTACAGCACCGGTAATGCCATCACTTATCCAACCGGTAAATACGAAATCGGGGGCCTTAGCACTTTTTCATATTCAGAAAGGAATGGTTACCGTGAACCGGCAAATAACAGGCTGGATATTGGCGCTACGCTTGAAGGAAAAGAACATAAAAATTATCACTCCAGCTGGACATTCAGTATCTATAATCTGTACGGGCACTGGTATCCTTATACAATAACGTTCGAGGACAGCAAAACTGTTCCAAATGCAACACAGGCTGTTGAAACCAGTATTTTCCCAACCCCTGTACCTTCAATTACCTGGAATTTTAAATTCAAATAACAACATGAAAAACAGAACAATTATAGCAGGCATTATCCTTTTATCGGTTTTAACGATAGTATCCTGTACCAAAGATATCAACCTTAAGTTACGCGATGCCAGCGGGCAATTAGTTATCGAGGGCAATATCACTAATGCTGCCGGGCCGCAGTATGTAAAATTGAGCACCAATGTACCCTTTACCAGCCCCAATACCTATCCACCGGTAACAGGGGCCACGGTAACCATTAATGATCAGGCCGGCAACAGTTATACGTTAAAGGAAGGGCCTCAGGGCACTTATTCCGCAACCACGCCTGCCGGTACCGCCGGGACAACTTATAGCTTAAATGTTGTGGCAAAGGGGCAAACCTATAGTGCGAATTCAACAATGCCCGCGGCAATAACCCTGGATTCGATAACATCGCAAAGCAAAGTGGCCGTTCGCCGCCCGAAAAATGAGAAGGACAAAAAAGAGATCACCGTTTATTACCGGGACCCGGCAGGTATCAACAACTATTACCGCTTTGTTATGTGGGTCAACGGTGTGCAGGTTAACGACATTTTTGCTTACGACGACCTGTTAACGGATGGCCGTTACGTAAGCCGCAATTTAAGGGAAAGTGATGTAGATATTTATTCCGGCGATACCGTGAAAGTTGAAATGCAATGTATTGATAAACCAATGTACACCTATTGGTTTACATTGCAGCGGCAGCAATCGCAGGGCTTAAATGTACCTGTAGCCCCAGCTAATCCGCCGACTGATATTTCGCCTGTTACACTCGGATATTTTAGTGCGCATACTACTCAAAGTATGACGATTGTCGTAAAATAAACAGGCAAGGGGGCGCAAAATTTTGCGCATCTATCATCGGCATGGAACATTAAATTCTCCTCCAGGGCCGGTTCTGCACGCCTGCATCATTTTAAAATATTCCTCCCGGCAATAAGGGTAAAGTTTTTTTGGATTGTCTTATTACCCGGAAGACAATATACTTCCATTAAAACATAAGGAGCATGAAAAATCTAATCAAACACGCCATTGCAACGATATCAGCGGGTATCTTTTGTTTAAACCTGCATGCACAAATGGCTACCGCGACAGACCCAATGAAAAATCCCGGAACAGTAGACCTGGGAAAACACCCTGAAATTATGGCAAAGGTTTATGAAAATTTATTCAACGGAAGGACTGTCTATTATAAAACCGGGGAAGGTGCTGACACCAGCCTTGATTTGAGCAAGCATCCGGAATTGGTAAAAGCGCTCATTAAAAATCCGGCAAATTGGCCAATTATTCTTAAGGCCTACAATAACCGCAATGACTCGCTGACGACAGACGGGAAGAATAAACAGGTGATCAGGGATATTCTCACCTACCTCATAAAAAAACACATTGTTAAGGAGAGAGGCGATGTATCCGAGTTCCTGCTTACCGATAAAGCTTTTACTGTAAACAAGAAAAACTTACCTGGAAGCATGCATGCCGAACTAAAAGAAAAGTATATTAAAGCGCCTGATTATGTTGTTTACTATGGCAACAGCGAAATGACGGGCAAAGGTATCTTTCAGCGCAGAGACAATCTTTAATAAGCAGCGGTATATTTGATGGACAAATTTAAAACGGCATATTGGAGCTAAGCGAGCAACACCTGGTCGGGCTGGTAACCGAAGGCAGCGAAATGGCATTTGAAAGGTTTTTTAAAACATATTTCAAAAGCCTGCACGCTTATGCCTTTGTAATGCTTCAGGACGAAATAATGGCCGAAGAAATTGTTCAGCAGGTGTTTTTTAAGATATGGGAAAAGAAAGAACAGTTTAGGGTGCATACCTCTGTAAAGGCATTTTTATACAAATCGGTTTATAACGAATGTTTAAATTACCTGAAGCGCCAAAAGCATAAAACTGATCATCAAGATTATGTATTATATGCCAACAGGAGCCAGGTGAGCAGCGAAAGCGCCGCATTCCGGGTTGAGCTTAGCGAGCTTGAAACCCGCCTGAATAAAGCGATGAATGAGCTGCCCGAACAATGCCGGACCATATTTTACATGAGCCGGTTTGATGAGCTAAAATACCGGGAAATAGCAACGCAATTGGGCCTTTCCATAAAAACGGTTGAGGCCCAGATGGGGAAGGCATTAAAAGTGCTGCGGAAAAAACTGGTTGATTTTTTACCTGTATTGATATGGTTGATATTTGACATAAGATAAGCAGTTTGAAAGCGGATAAACAACATATGGACAACGATGAGCTGCTGGTAAAATACCTTGCGGGCGAGGCCAATGCTGATGAAAGCGTACAGGCCGAAGCTTGGATTGAGACCAGCGCTGAAAACAGGACGTACTTTGAGCAATTTAAACAGCTTTGGGACGAAAGCCAGAAACTGGCGCACAACAGCAGCATCGATGAAGATATGGCCTGGAACCGTTTCAGGGAGCGGATACAAAAGGAATATATTGAATCGCAAAAGCCGGCTGCTAATTATCAGTGGCTTAAAGTGGCTGCCGTCATTTTGCTGATAGCCGGCGCGGCGCTGGCTGTACCTTACTTTTTCTCGCGTAATGAAGGTGTGCGCGATGCAACCGCAATCAACAGCAGCCAGCCACCGGTAACCCTTTTAAGATCTGTTACGGCCGACAATACCAGGATCGACACTTTGCCCGATGGATCGGTAGTTACGCTTAACCGCTATTCAAGCATCGATTATCCGCAAACGTTTGGCAGCCGTACCAGGGATGTTCAATTAAACGGTGAAGCTTTTTTCAGCGTCAGGCACATCGAAGGTAAACCCTTTGTGATTAAAGCAAGCGGACTGTTAATTACAGTGATTGGAACGTCTTTCAACGTTGACAGCAGGGATGGCAAAACTGAAGTTATTGTTGAGACAGGTGTTGTAAGCGTAAAAAAACAAGCGAGCATTGTATCCTTGTATCCGGGCGAAAAGGTTACTGTCTTTAATGCCGACACCATGCTTAAAAAGGAGCCTAACAGGGACACGCTTTACAAGAGCTACGTCTTTAAACTGCGCGCTTACGCATTAAAAACTGCTAAAGCGACAAAAACAGACACTCCTTTTGATATCAATAAGCACCCCGAACTGCTAAAGCAAATCCTTAAAGACCCCAAACAATGGGCGAAACTGCTTAAATCATATTCCCCGCAAGGTGAAAATATTGAAGTACGCAGGGCGGTTATCCGGAGTGTTTTGGATGAATTGGCGAAGGAAAAAATAGCTGCCAAAGGGACTGTAATTTCATTCAGGCTTAATAAGAACGAATTTATTATCAATGATAAAAGACAACCCGATGCTGTACAGCGCCGGTTTAAGGAAAAGTTTATAAAAGAACCAGGGTACAGCGTTTATTTTGGCGGCGCGCCGCGGAACGGCAGGGGTATATTTTTGAGCCCGGATAGTTTGTAAAAAAAAGGCTGCAGTTTTATTCCGCAACCTTCCATTTACAACAATTATATTTAAAAAGTAATTACGCAAGCATCATTTCATTCACCAGCGCGCTAAGGTCGGCACGATTGCCGTTTAATTTTGACAGCAGGTTACTCAATCCAAAATCCATATTTTTCTCATTTTTTGACTGTTTTACCAATTCATCCATCACAGGCGGTATTAATGAGTTAGCCACTGCCCAGGCTGCGTGTGGTTCGATGCCATAAAAATTATTCAGCTTATTGGCAAATTTATTTACCATCCCTGTTACAAGCGATTTATTAGAAACCCCCGAGAAGCGAAAGTAATTGATGAGGTCTTTCAACCTTCCATTTTCCATTTGCCCTTTCAAAACTTCAATGATAGAACTTGAAGCCTCGTTGATCACCGCTTCATGGTACCTGGCAGGGATCGCTGGGTTGTCAATAACTGCCTTCCCGGCGTTATTTTTTACGAGCAAAAAAAGTTTTTCAAACATAGATGTAAGGCCTTTAAATAGATTAACAAAATGATGATAAATTCAACATTTATTTATCATCGACGCAAATATAACAAATGTTTGTTTTGAAATTCAAAAAGAATTACAAATTCTGTTGAAAATATGACAATTCACTTAGTGTAAAACAAACAATATGTATACCGTGTTAAAATAACACTAACATGTCATTCTTGAGGATTTAATATACACCTGAATATTAAATGTTATTTTTGCCAAAATCATTCAATTATGCTGCCAAATACAGATTTTACCACTACCAAGGCTTATAAATATTTAGCCGACCACTACATTGATATCGCATCAAAAAACATAAAAGACCTTTTTAAAGCTGATAAACAGCGTTTTGTTAAATTTTCATTACAATTTGAAAATATACTACTTGACTATTCAAAAAATCGGATCGACGATGAAACTACTGCGCTGTTAATCCAGCTTGCGCGGGAGTGTTCAGTAAACAAGGCAATAGCATCCATGTTTTCGGGTGAAAAAATAAACGCTACTGAAGGCCGCCCAGTACTTCATGTGGCTTTACGAAACCGCAGCAATACGCCGGTATATGTTGATGGAAAAGACGTAATGCCTGATGTAAACCGTGTGCTCCGCCAAATGGAAACCTTTAGCGAGGCTGTAATTTCGGGTACGTGGAAAGGCTATACCGGCAAAGCCATAACCGATGTGGTTAATATCGGAATCGGCGGTTCGGACCTCGGCCCGGTAATGGTAACCGAAGCATTAAAGGCCTACAAGAACCGGTTGAACATGCATTTTGTATCAAATGTTGACGCAACTCATATTGTTGAAACGCTGAAGGGCTTAAGCCCCGAAACCACGCTGTTCCTTATCGCCTCGAAGACCTTCACTACCCAGGAAACCATGACGAACGCCCATAGTGCGCGCGATTGGTTTTTAAAGGGAGGCGGCAACGAAAAAGATGTGGCCAAACACTTTGTTGCTTTATCTACGAATACCGAGGGGGTTGAAAAATTCGGCATCGATACTAAAAACATGTTTGAGTTTTGGGATTGGGTTGGCGGGCGTTATTCCTTATGGAGCGCTATTGGCCTGTCGATTGTTTTGAGTATCGGCTTTGAAAATTTTACAGAGCTATTGGCCGGCGCGCATGCCATGGACAATCATTTTAAAACAACTGAACTAGAACAAAACCTGCCGGTAATTTTAGCGCTGGTGGGCATATGGTACAACAACTTTTTCGACGCCGAAACCAATGCTATTTTGCCATACGACCAGTATATGCACCGCTTTGCGGCTTACTTTCAGCAGGGCGATATGGAAAGCAATGGCAAGCACGTCGACCGGAACGGCAAGCCGGTTGACTATTCGACCGGACCGATCATTTGGGGCGAACCGGGCACCAATGGCCAGCATGCGTTTTACCAATTGATACACCAGGGTACAAAGCTTATCCCCTGCGATTTTATCGCACCGGCGCAAAGTCATAACCCGCTTGGCGAGCATCATAAAATGCTGCTTTCAAACTTCTTTGCGCAGACCGAAGCTTTGATGAATGGCAAAACCAGGGAAGAAGTGGCAGCGGAATTGATAAAATCGGGCAAAACAGCTGAAGAAATTGAAAAGCTGGCGCCGTTTAAAGAGTTTGACGGCAACCGGCCAACAAACTCTATCCTCCTTAAAAAGATAACGCCATACAGCCTGGGTTCCCTGATAGCTATGTATGAGCACAAAATTTTTGTACAGGGCATCATCTGGAATATCTACAGCTTTGACCAATGGGGCGTTGAGCTTGGCAAGCAATTAGCCGGTAAAATATTGCCCGAGCTGCAGGACGACAGCGAGGTAAGCACCCATGATTCATCGACAAATGGGTTGATAAACCAGTATAAGGCGTGGAGATAACTTGAGTTTGCAGTTAGAAGTAGGCAGTTGGCAGTGGTACTATACCGTTAAACATGCAAACTGCAAACTAATAACTGCAAACTGCAAACTACATCTTCACGAACTCCACCTGGAACAGTTTATTCCACCTTTTGCCGGTTATAAAGATGCGTTTGTTTTGGGCATCGTAGGCGATACCGTTTAATACGTCGGCATTCGGGTTTCTTTGGTCTTCGGGATAAAGCTTCGAAAGGTCGATCTTTTCGAGTACGGCGCCGGTTTTGGGGTCGATCACAATGATGTTATTCGTTTGCCATATATTGGCGTAAAGCTTGCCGTCGATGTATTCCAGCTCGTTTACGCTGTTTACGGCGCCTTTATCGTCATAAACATCGATGAACCCTATTTGATGATAATCGTCCTTATCTAAAAACCAGATGCGGTTGGTACTGTCGTCCATATACAGCTTTTTCCCGTCGAAACACATGCCCCAGCCTTCGACGCCAACATTGTTATTGAATGTTTTAAGAAGTTTGAAAGTGTTTTTATCGTACACATAACCAACTTTCTCGTGATAGGTAAGCTGTATGATCTTATCGCCCACAATCGATATTCCCTCGCCAAATACCTTCGGGTCAAGCGCTACTTTTTGCAATACCTTCCCTGTGTTCAGGTCTACTTTTCTTAAGCTCGACTGCCCGTCTTTCACCTGTCCCGCCGGGGGAATTAAATAACCGCCGCCGCTTTCATACAAAAAGCCATCCTGGTAAAGCAGCCCTTCCGTATAGCAGCTGGTATCGTGAGGGAATACTTTGATTACTTTAAATGTATATGCCGCGGGCGCTTTGGCCGGCAGCAATACAATATTGGTTGACACATCCTGGTTCTTACCTCCCTGGAAAACTTTAGCCGTAATAACGCGCGGCCCCAGCGCCATGGTGTCGGTTATAAGCGATATGGGTGTCGAATCTTTTCGGGACGCAATTCTTACAGAATCGACCAGGTAGACTATTGAATCAGGTTTTACACCGGTATAGTGGGCTTGCACAGCTATCTTGTCGCCCGATTTATATGTATTGCCTGCCTCGGGGCTGATGCTTATATTTTCCCCGTTTTTATTGCACGAACTGCAGCTGTACAGCAGTATGGCCAGCGCAATGGCCGGGGTAATTAACGTTAGATTTTTTTTCATGTTGATTCAGGTGGCTGAAGGCCAAAACGCATCTTCGATGTGATTTAGTGTATAATTAAGTTTTTTATCAAACAATATGGCAATAATATCAAACCGCACTTCGCCCTGGTGATTCATCAGGTAAATATATTCATCCGCGGCTTCAATCATCAGTCGTTGCTTGCGGGCATCTACAAAATCCTCGGGCTCGCCAAAAAAATTGCCGCTTCGGGTCTTTACCTCGGCAAATATCATCATCCGGTCTTTATAGGCGATCAGGTCGACTTCTAACTTTCCAAACGTCCAGTTCTCATCCAATATTTCATACCCGGCATTTTCCAGGTGCATTTTTGCCAGTCTTTCGCCTTTGCGGCCCAATTCGTGGTGCTGCGCCATTATTTTAATATTACAGAACCTAAATAGTCCGAAATGGTTTTTTCAACTTTCTTCATGTGCATATACTGGTTTAGCAATATTTCCTGGTCGGCTTCGCCCGCCGTTTTTTGCAGGTCGGAGCGCAGGCCATCCAGTATCCGGCCTACTTTTTGTTTTTTAAGGTGAAAAATGGCGCCCAAAACGGTTGCCTTCATGTTCGCCTGCTCATCGGGCACCAGTATTTTGTGCATTTCATACCAGTTTTCGCTTAGGGTGTATTTGGTAGCAATGAGTGTTACGGTCAAGTCCACTATTTCCTTATCGGGATAATGGATAAAATACTGCTCTTCGGGCAGTACGCCGTTCTCTACTTCCCTGCGGTATAATTCCACAAAGGCTTTGCAGGCCGGGTTCTCAAACTCGACATCGCTCAGCTCGGCAATCATAAACGGGCCGATGTAGGTATTGGCTATACCATCCCAGTCGATTACCCGGTTGCCGTAAAGCAATAAAAGCCGCACAATTTCCCTTTCCTGGCTTGAATCGTCGCGTTCAGCAACTGCTTCGGGTTCGGGCATCGGCGTTTCATCTACCTGCGCGGGGCGTGAAATTTGCTGCTGCGAATCCTTCTTTGCCTTCGCAAGCCGCATTTTGTTAAGCTCCGAAAGTAAGGCCCGCTCATCTATCTGCAATAAGTGGCTGCATTCCTTTATAAACACCGATGCTTTTATAGAATCGGGTATTTTAGCCACGCTTTCAACTACTTCGCGGATAACTTCAGCTTTTTTTATCGGGTCATTACCTGCTTCTTTTAGCAGGATATCGGTTTTATAAAGGATAAAGTCCTTTTTATTATCGTCGATATACTTCTTAAAGCCGCTTGTGCCAAGGCTCCGCACATATGAGTCAGGATCGTGGCCGTCAGGAAAAAGCACTACCTTTACGTTAAGGCCCTCTTCCAGTATCATGTCCAAACCCCGCAGCGACGCTTTTATCCCGGCGGCATCCCCATCATAAAGTATAGTAATGTTTTTTGTGAAACGGCCTATCAGCCTGATCTGTTCCGTAGTTAAGGAAGTGCCCGACGAAGCCACTACGTTTTCTATCCCCGCCTGGTGCACCGAAAGCACATCAGCATAGCCTTCCACCAAAAAGCAGTTGTCCTCCTCGCGTATAGCTTTTTTGGCGAAGTAAAGGCCGTAAAGTACATTGGATTTGTGGTAGATCTCCGACTCGGGCGAGTTTACATACTTCGGTACATTTTTATCGTTTTTCAGCGTGCGGCCGCCAAAGGCTATCACCCTGCCGGTGAAGCTGTGTATCGGGAACATCACGCGGCCGCGATAACGGTCGTACATCGTACCATTGTCGCGCTTAACCGAAAGGCCGCTTTCTTCTAAAAACTGCGCCTGGTAGCCATCTTTTAGGGCCTGCCCCGTAAATGCTTCCCATTGGTCGGGCGAGTAGCCAAGCTCAAACTTACGGATGGTATCATTGCTAAAACCGCGCTCTTTAAAATAGCTGAGGCCGATGTTTTTACCCTCTTCAGTTTCCAGCAGGCTTTCATGAAAAAACCTGGCCGCATAGCCTGTTACTATCATCAGGCTTTCGCGATGGTTTTCCTCTTCCTTGTCCTCAACTTTTTCAATGGTTTCTTCAACCTCGATGCCGTATTTTTTTGCCAGCCACCGTAAAGCTTCGGGGTAGGTAAATTTCTCCAGCTCCATTAAAAAAGTAATGGCCGAGCCCCCTTTGCCTGATGAAAAGTCCTTGAATATGCCCTTGGCCGGGGACACAGTGAACGATGGCGTTCGCTCGTTGGCAAATGGCGAAAGCCCCACATAATTGGCGCCGCGTTTTTTTAACTGCACAAACTCGCCGATTACTTCCACTATATCAGTGGCTTCCATAATCCGGTCAATAGTTGCTTTTGTTATCATTCAATATCGGCGCAAAGTGGCGGTCACAAATTTAACTTTTTAACCATTGTAATTTGCGGGTCCGGCCTATAAATTTTAAAATGAAATGTAGCAATTTTCGTTACTATCACGTATAGCCAGGTAATTAATATTTAATGATCAATTACCATGAAAAAGATAATGTTTGTGGCAGCGATTTGTGTGATGTCTGCCTTTTCATGCAAAAAAGACAATCAGCCCAATCCTGTACAGGATTTGTTTGTGGGCGCCAAATTCCAGGGTATAAACTGGCTGGGACAGCCAAGCACCAGCATTGAAAACGGCGATACGCTTAAGGTTATAGGCTTTCGTTCAGAGGGTAATGAATACCTGGTATTCAGGATAAGGTTTAAAGGGGTTGGGACCGACACGCTTAAAAACGCAAGCCAGGCTTCCTATTATACCACCGATGGCTCGGGCGCCAAGACCAGTAGTTACAAGCTCGACGTTACCAAAACCAATACGGTAACGATAACCAGTTTCGATCCGTCGATTGATATTGCCCGGGGCGATTTTCAGCTATACTTTGTGAAAACAAGCGGCGGCAGTGCATTTAACAATACAGCCACATTTGCAAACGGCAAGCTGTGGGTACAAGTGCCGGTAAAGCCATAATTACTTAAGGGTGCTTTGCCCTGGCGCCGCTACGGCAGGCCATATTCGGGAAGATGCCCATCCCATTGCGAGATGGCTTTTGTTTCCGTGCCGCGGGGAAATTTCGCGAGGTGCTATTGATTCAACATTTCGTTTTTCGCCCAGGTCCTTTGCTTGGTCATGTGCCCTTTGCGATGCGACATTTTAGCACTGAAGGTCGCGCGTCGTACCTGTATTACATTGCCTTAAGCAAAAGTTGCGATATTTATTTAAATTTGTTTTATGCCCCGGCTGCCGACGAAAGAGACGGCCGGGCGCTATCATGACCCGAGGGTGCAGTACAAAACAATTTAAATGAAAACACTTTTAATACCAGTTGATTTTTCGGACGATAGCACGAACCTCATTAAATATGCAGCCAGCTTTGCCTGCGATATCCATGTAGACCGTATCATCCTTTTAAAAAGCTATTATGTATCGGTATATGCCCAGTTGTTTCCGTCCGCTGATTTTGTACAGCTTAGCGCCGACGATGTTAACGAGGAACGTCAAAAAGTGGAGGCAAGCCTAAAACAGCTGGGACGGGAGCTGCTAAAAAAATGCAACCCGTCTATTCAAATAGAAACTGCAATGAGCGAGCTTCCGCTGATACGCGCAATTCACCGTTCAATTGCCGATGAAAAGCCTAACATGGTAATGATAGGTACAGACAAAAGTTCTTATGAAAACGACAGTTACGTCGGCGAACAAGTCATCACCATAGCAAAAACGAGCCCGGTACCCGTGCTGATCATCCCAACTAACGTGGAATACAAAAAGATAGAAAAGGCGTTGGTCCCCTGCGATTTTGGCGCACTCTCCCGGCTTAATGCTTTACAGGGATTTCGCGACCCGAAAAAGTGGTTGCATCCGCGGTTGATCATATTGAACGTAGATCCAAAACACAAATACGCAGAAAACGATAAAGAAGTGGCTGCCGGCCTGGTGCCCTTACTGGAAGGCTATGATTATTCCGTTTACCATGCTGAGGACAAAGACACTGTAAGCGGCATTCTGAACTTCGCACGTAAAAACGACCCGCAGCTAATCATTGCCCTGCCCGGTAAATACAGTTTCTTTTATAACTTAACCCATCGAAGCATCACCAACGCACTTGCCCTCAACGCTACCCGGCCGGTACTGATATTGAAGTGAGGGAAAAGTTTAAAGCTGAAAGACCAAAGCTAAAAGCGTTATTAAAGCGCTGACATTGAAAGGAGAATACTATTCCAAATCACCGGCTATCCGTCCCGTTTGTAGATCACTTTGCGGCAAGGTTCGAAAATTACCCAACTTAATAAAGGCATCGAATTTACTTAGAATTTGGTAGCTTTAAACCAAATGCCGCAGAAAGAACTATACCCCAAAGTATATTTATACAGAAGAATAGTTTACGCCAAGCTTTTCATCGACAGGCATTTTGATGAAAAAATCGACCTCGACAATATCGCCGATGAAGCATTTTTCTCCAAATTTCATTTTATCCGGCTTTTTAATACCATCTACAAAAAAACCCCGCACCAGTATCTTTCCTTCGTGCGCATCGAAAAAGCAAAACAGCTTTTAACTACCGACATGACCGCCGCCCAGGTTTGCTATGCCGTTGGCTTTGAAAGCGTGAGCTCGTTCACCGGGTTGTTTAAACGTATGACTGGTGAAACACCGGCGGCCTACCGGGCGGCGCAGCTCAAGAGGAAAAAGGAGATAACCGTTGCCCCGCTGAAATTTATACCCAATTGCTTTGCTGAAATGAAGGGGTGGAAGATGTGAGTGGTGAGTAGTGCGTGGCTATATTTTCTTTCTACTCACCATTCACCACTCACCACCCACCAATAAAGCAATTTTCGAGAAGCCGCGCCTCAAATAAGTCTTCATTTTTGGCGTATAAAAAATTTGAAAAGATGATCACAAAAATGAACCACGTTAGCGTATTTGTCCTGGACCAGGACAGCGCTTTTGAGTTTTACGTTAATAAACTCGGATTTAAAGTACACACCGATGCGCCGATGGGGCCGGGCATGCGCTGGCTGACCGTTTGCCCGCCGGAACAGCCTGATTTGGAAATTGCATTAATGGCGATTGACGAAGGTATGATGTTCAATAAAGAAGCTGCCGCGCAAATGCGCAGCCTGGTTAGTAAAGGTACCTTTGGCTTCGGCGTATTTGAATGCGACAATCTGCTGGTGACTTATGAGGAATTGAAAGCAAAAGGCGTTGTATTCACCAAAGAACCAACGCAGGAATTTTATGGTTTTGAAGCTTTGTTTAAGGATGATTCGGGCAATTGGTTTTCACTGGGCCAAAAAGCATAATTTATGGAAGCGGAAAAATTAATTAAGAATTTGCGTCTCGATAAAAAGCAAAATATCCTGGTCGTAAACGCGCCGGACGAATACAGGGCCGTACTGGCCGGTTTTTCATACGATACAAAACCTTCGGGCCATAACCACTACGACTTTGTACAGGTTTTTGCCACAAAACAGGTTGAATTAGAGCACCTGGTTAAGGAAGCCGCGCCCATGGGAAAATACGATTGTTTATTTTGGGCATGTTATCCTAAAAAAACGGGAAAGATAAAAAGCGATATCCAGCGGGAAACAGTTTGGACCGCCTTTGGGTTGGTCGGCATGGATACGGTAACCGCCATATCGATAGATGACACGTGGAGCGCATTACGTGGCCGGCCAGTAGAAAAAGTTGGGAAATGAGCAATCAACCGGTTATTGTTTAACTTTACCCTGGTATTTTCAAACAGGCCATGAGCGGAAATGACGGGTAAGAATACCATTTAACCTGACACGAGTTTTGGCGGCAAATAAATAATTCGGTCCCATTCATGTCATCATCCAAACCGGGTAACAGAAAAAAGAAGCGCAAGCGTTGGCTGATCATACTTGTGGTGGTGCTGGCGCTTACCCTTGCGGGATATCTCGGTCGCCAGCAACTGGAACGCATAATTATAGCCGACACAATTTGCAACGAACATATTTTTACGCCGCCGCCGCAAGTTGCCAATGAATGGTGGTGGCCCCGGTTTTGGGACGAAGCAGGGTTTTATTGGGATCTTTCGGCACTAAGAGTTGCCAGGGAGAAAAGATTGAAAGCGTTTAATCCTGTGCTGAAACCGTTGGTCAGGCAGATAGTACGTCGCCAGGCAGCGGGACAGGGGATGCAGTATTCCATGCATATTTACCGCGAAATTCGCTGGCGCTTAAACTTTACGCCGGATACTGCCGCCACCCGCGCAAGGATTGCGGATTTGCGCCGGAGCTTATCGCAGCCGGAAGCGCAAAAACTGGCAACGCAACAACGCCCCGACGGCAGCTGGGCCACGGGAATTAATGTTTGGTACCAGAAACTCTATTATTCTGTTGATCATCTGAAAGATAGTTTGCCCTTTCAATACCCGCCTGTATTTCTTGACAGGATCAATTCACCAGATAAACTTAAGGCAAGGCTCGACTCTGATTTGTATGATGATTTTACAAAAACCGGAATCCTGAACCGCGAGGAGTTGGATGAAACATTTTCGGCAATGGCAAGGCTGTTGTTTGCCAATAAACCGATTGCTTATGCATTTCATCCGCAGCTTAAGGATGCCTTGCGGAAATATGTTGAGCATTGGCAGAACCCCATAACCGGCTGCTGGGGCCAATGGATGGTTGACCGCCAGGGACGCCCCTGGAAAATGGACGACATGGCGATGACGTTCCATGTAGTTTCGGACCTGCATGGCCAGGTGGATCATAAAGACCGCATTGCAAAACGTGTCCTGCAACTTGATGGGATTGATTTCCCGGCCGGTATTCGGTTCGATGGCTCCTATGAAAATCACCTGAATTGGGATGTGGTAAAAATACTCCGGTATACATGGCCGGCGCTTGATACCGCGACACCGCAGCATGCCCGGGAGGAGATCTTACGGATGCTTAACTGGTGCCTCACCAAATCGCTGCAGCCCGATGGCTCATTCAAAATAAGTGAACTGGATGATACCCTGGGCGATACCTATTATTATGGGGTATCGTTTTTAGTAGATGCCGGCTATTTCGATGGTAAAAACCGTTTTTGGACGAGCCGGGATTTCCCACAGGCCAAAGCTGTACATGAGCGGATAGCCACCAAACTTAGGTCAATTGGTCTCAAGGATTCGGATTTGAAAGATGCGTACGGCATCTTAAATAATTCGGAATAAAGGTATATTTGGTACAGCAATTTTATACGATTATTCAAACCCGATATTGCACTTAAACAGTTTGCCGGAGCAATTAGAAATAAACCAGCTTATCGATCATCTTTTCCGGCACGAATCGGGAAAGATGGTCTCGGTTTTGACCAGGATATTTGGCACTGAAAATCTCGACCTCGCCGAAGACGTAGTTCAGGATTCGTTGACCGAAGCGATAAAACAATGGGCGTACAAAGGCATACCTGGCAACCCTTCGGGCTGGCTGTTCCGGGTAGCAAAAAACAAAGCGTTGAATATCATCAACCGCGAAAAATATAAAAGACAATACGCCGCCGATGTTGTGCACCTGCTGCAATCCGAATGGACGGCTGAACCGGCAGTAACCCACTTGTTTTCAGAAAAAGAGATTTTGGACGACCAACTGCGGCTGATGTTTACCTGCTGTCACCCGTCCCTTACCCCCGATTCGCAGGTGGCCTTGATATTAAAAACCCTTTGCGGTTTCAGCATTCCTGAGATCGCAAGGGCGTTTATGACCCATGAGGAAAACATTAACAAACGCCTGGTAAGGGCGCGGCAAAAGATCCGCGAAAGCAAAATTCCATTTGAAATACCGCCGGGGCAGGGGCTGAAACAACGGCTGCAAACCGTTTTGGAAACTATTTACCTGCTATTTAACGAGGGCTACAGCGCTTCATCGGGCCGCGATCTTGTCCGTTATGAATTATGCGAAGAAGCTATCAGGCTTGCCGAAATCATCGCTAACCATCCCTCTATCCATAAAAAATCGAACGTTTACGCCTTGCTTGCCCTTATGCAGCTAAACGCATCGCGGTTTAAAGCCAGGCAAGACGAGGAGGGAAATATTTTAACCCTTGAGCTGCAAAACCGCTCCTTTTGGGACCTCTCCATGATGGGAAAGGGATTTTCAAATCTCGAAAGATCAATGCCGGCGGAAGAAGTTTCTATTTATCATATCCTGGCAGCTATCTCGTCCTACCATTGCTCATCTCCTGATTATAAATCAACGGACTGGAAAAGTATCCTGGCGTTGTATGACAAATTAGTTGAAATTGACAGCTCGCCGGTTGTGATGCTAAACCGCACAGTAGCAATAGCAAAAGTAAGCGGCGCCGCAGCGGCCATCAATGAATTGGAAAAGCTGCAAAATATACCAACATTTGAATCGTACTACCTTTTTTATTCGGTATGGGCCGAATTCTATTCAGAATCGGGACAATTTGCGAAAGCAGCCGGTTTGCTACAAAAAGCTATCGCCCTTGCGCCGCTTGATAGTGAAAAGAGTTTCATGCAGAAAAAATTAGCGTCCTGTTATGAAAAAATATTTTAGGGCCAATGTCCTTTCAGGTAAAAGCTGTTTGTCTTTGGGGTATTAAATCAAATAAAAAAATTAAAGAAAATGAAAGACTATTTATTGATCCTGAAAACGGAAGGCAGCGTATGGACCGACCTTTCGCCCGAACAACTTCAAAAACACATTGAACACGGCGGCGCCTACATTGGCAACCTGATAAAAGAGGGCATACTTAAAAGCGCCAACCCTGTTGATAAAGGAAGCAGGATTATAACCGGCAGCGGCGGGATGCTCAAGGACGGCCCCTTTAATGAAAGCAAAGAAGTAGTGGCCGGTTATTTTCATATCGTGGCAAAAGATATGGACGAGGCCGTTGCGATTGCCAAAGCCAACCCGATCTTTAATGACATTCCTACAAAAATTGAAGTACATCCCATGATGGCAGTTCAAGGCATATAATAGCATTTAAACAAAATCACAACCATTTAAAATAAAATTATGAAGAAACTACTTTTCCTGGCAGCGATTGTTGCCGCCTTAACAGCCTGTAACACCAAAACTCAGGAAGCTGCTGCTCCGGCTAAGGATACCCTTAAATACGCCTTCAAAGCCACTTATTCATCCGACATAACCGTCCCCGGAAACCCTGTCAATGCCCAGCGGGTGCTACAGGTTTGGAAAATGTTCGAGACTGCGAACATCCAGGCGATGAAGCCCTACTTTGCTGATTCGGTTAAGTATAACGATGCCAGCGGAATGCATTTTTATGGCCCTGCAGATAAATTACTTTTTTACGCAAAACAAGATATTGAAGCGCTCGACTCGATGCGTTTTGACATAGTGATGTGGCAAAGCGCCCACATTAATGACAAAAATGAAGATTGGGTAAACATTTGGTCGCGTGAAAGAAGGTACCCTAAAAAAGGCGGCAAGCCCGATACCGTTTTAATGCAGGAAAACTGGCAGGTAAAAAACGGGAAAGTTGTGGCTTTTGATCAGTATACCGCCAAAAAATGATCCCGTGGATTGTGATAAGTTGTAAAGAGTTGTAAGTAAGTTGTAGAGGTTGTAAGGGTTTTAATGAGTTATAAGAGTTGCCGCAAGTTGTAAGGGTTGCAAATCTTACAATGACCCCATGACTTAATGACCCAATGACACCTTTACAACTTATGGCTGGTTTTTTGCTATATACATGCATATATATATTTATGCGCAGATAATCTTTTGTGAAAATCGCAGTTTAATAAAGTACAGTATTTCCTCAGCATCATGAATTAAATTTCTACAGTTTTTATCCTGTTAATACCCCTATGGAATTGTTCGTGAAGAGAATACTTATTGTTTTTCCGCTGCTTTTTTCTGTTTTAACCGCCGCCGCCCAGGGACCTTGGGAGTTGAAGAAAAACGAAAATGGTATTGCGGTATATACCCGCAAGGCGGCTAAAGGAAATATAAAGGAATTGAGGGTAGTTTGCGAACTCGATGCAACTAAGGTACAGCTTGTTAATACCCTGGTAAACATCAGCGATTATAATAGCTGGGTTTATTCAAACAAAAAATCTACCGTATTAAAGACGGTGACTTCCGAAGATATAATCTATTATACCCAATCGCACTTGCCCTGGCCTATAAAAGACCGCGACCTTATTGTTGAGCTTAGTATTAAACCAACACCCGAAATGCTCAATATCATCGCTAAAAGCCTGCCCAATTACCTGCCTAAGAATAATAATTACGTGCGCGTACCGTATTCGCTGGCGCAATGGAAGGTGACCCAGGCCCCAGGCAACAAACTGAACGTCGATTATACTTTTAGTGTGGATCCCGGTGGCAGTATCCCGAGCTGGCTTGTTAACGCTACTTTAACTATCGGGCCTTATAACTCATTTATGAAACTAAAGGAGTTATTAAAAGCTCAAAGGCAGGCTGTGTTAAATTGATAAATAGGCGGATCGGCAATCGGTTACATCCGTCACAATAAATTACCACCACTCAGGGCTTTATAGTCATCCTTGTCCCTTGCGAGTGCGCGTTAAACTCAGGTGCATACATGCATTGTACGCTGGTTATCCCGGTTGAAAAATTGCCGGACTGGGCTACCCGCAGCCGGTACTCAAACACATAATTGCCTTTATTTAAGTAACTGATAAAAAAGTTGGTAGCCACATCTTTTGTTACCTGGTAATAATATAAGCCATCCTGGTATTTATAGGTTGAAAGCGCATCAACAGGCTCGGTTCCTGCCGGGCGCATATCTTTTAGCTGCACATATTCAAAATCGCGGTCGGCTTTAAGGTAAACTACTACTTTTAGCAGATCGCCTGTTTTTGGTTGATGGGCAGCGTCAACAGCCGTTAATACCGGACCTGCATCGGTTTGTTTCTGGATAAAGTATTTTCTTTCCAGGTGGATATTTGTTTGCGATGAAGTGATCTTATCCAAATTGTCGAGGTACTGCCAGTGCAAAGCGCCCCAGCTGGTGGTTTTGCTATTGTTGGTAATCTCCACTTTCCCCAAGGCCGGCTTTACCTGTTCATCCGCCCAGCTTGTTTTTATATAACCTGTGCCGGCATCGGCTTTAACACCGGGTTTTAGTTCTTCCAGCAGTTTGCTATCCAGTTTGATGGTTGACTTGCCGGTATCCGCCAGAAGGTTGCTGCCTTTTAGCAATAAGGCATAGCAAGCGGCGGCGGTGGCTTTGGTAGTCTTCCAGTCGCTGGTTTGTTTATTGCGCAGCAGCCATATCTTCATTTCATCAACCGCTTTGGCATTGCCGCCGGCTTCGGTAAACAGTTCTATCAACAAGCTTTGTGTCTCAATCGGCGACTCATACCAATAATAACCCTGCTGGTTTTTTGCCCAGTACATGCCCATATCGTCCGATTGCTGCGCAGTTTCCAACAACGAGCGCTCTATCATCGCAGTTATAGCAGGTTTTTTATAACGCTGCATGGTTAAAGCGATCAGCCCCTGCTCGTAGGCATTCCGGTATTTCCAGTTATCTGCGGCCCATTTTAAATAGGCTTCGAACGCTGCCTTTAAATCATGGTTCATTGATTTATTTATAAAATAGCTGCGGGTAAACCAGGCATGTATCTCCAAATCGCCGTAAAACCATGCCCCGTTGTTATTTTTTTTGCGGTATTTATCATCGCGCACCAGCTGATCATCCAGGTACCTTATTGCATTGTCGGCCACCTGTCCCAAACCTGGCTGGTTATCAGCAATACCTATATGGTAAAGCTCACCCATCCCTTCGGCAATATGCTGTGTGATATACCTGTCGGACCTATCCCCACCGAACCAGGTAAAACCGCCATCAGGCAACTGCCGTTTTTGTAGCTTTTCGAGGTTTAGTTTTAGTTCATTGCTCATTTTGTTGAGATCGAAAAGCAGGGCGATACGCTTTTTTTGTTCTGTTTCGCTCACCGCGTCGTTCAACCAGGGCGTTTCTTCGATCAGGGTCGATTTTAACTCCTGGTTTTTTTCAAGATTCGAAAGCAGCTCTGTGCTATTGCTCATTTTCCATTGATCAAATACCTGTTTTATAGCCGGCAATTTATTGACAACGCTTGTCGCCAAACTATTGGCAAAATAACGGCTGAAAACCTGCTCCGAGCACTCGTACGGAAACTCCATCATATACGGCAAAGCCTGTACCGCGTACCATGCAGGGTTTTGTGTATACTCCAGGGTGAGCGTTTTATTTTTTAGGGTCGAACTTTTTTGGTTAACCAGCTTATCAAAAGTAAAACTCCGGGTTTGCCCCGACCGTACCATCATCGGCATCGATTCGGTAACCAGCGTACGGTTGGGCAGCACCGGTAAAGTATTTTCTTCGCCATCGGTAAATTTGCCTGCATCGGCGGTAAGGCGGTAAGTTATTGCGTCGAGTCCTGCCGGGATCACCAAACGGAATGAAACGGCTTTGTTAGTGCCCCCATCAATTTCAAATTGCTGGCTGGCATCACTGGCGTTTACAAATAAAGCTACTGGCTGCATATTTAAAGCATTAAAAAGCTTCATTTGTACTTTGCCGTTTAATTTATCGCCGGTTAAGTTTGCCAAACGGGCCGAAATGGTTATGGTATCCCCTTCGCGCAAAAACCGGGGCGTATTGGCGCTGATGCTCAATTGCTTTTGGGTAACGACCGTATTTTCGATATACCCGGTTTGCAAATCCTTCGTATGCGCAAATCCCCTGAACTTCCATTTGGTAAGCGCCTCGGGGATGGTAAAATCAATCAATATTTCGCCTTTTTCGTTGGTATGGAGTTGGGGGTAAAAGAAGGCGGTTTCGTTGAAGTTGGAGCGGAGGGGGATGGGTTTTTCATCCGGTTGCTCGTTCAACTTTCGGGCCATGCCGCCAGCCAGGTAGCCAGCATGGTCGTATCTAACTTGAATCCCGGCTGCCTGGCCTTGCAACAGATGTTCAGAGTCGGCTGCTGAAATGTCCTTTGCATTAGCTATGCCCCGGATGTGAACAGTTGCAACGCTCCCGGTCATATTCTTTTTATATTGCGTAGAATACCCGGTAACCACTACCTCCCGGAGCTTGTTTGTGCTTGACTTTAGTTTTACGATCAGATTTTCCTTTTTGCTCGTAAGAACATTTTTTGGCTCGTACCCTTCGTACACAAATTGAAGAATGCCATTAACCGGCACCCTTATTTTAAACTCTCCAATTGAGTTTGTCGTTGTTTTTATTTTAGAGTTTTTAATTAAAATCGTAACGCCTGCAATTCCTGCTCTGTCATTTGCATCGATAACTTTGCCGCCGATGTCGTAGCCGTTTTTTATTAGTTTGGCATTTTTTGCAAAATCGACTTCCAATTGCCTATCAATTGCAGCGATTCTTAAATTCTCTTTTACCTGTTCAAGGTATCGTCGATAACCAGCATTGTACCCGCCGAAATAACTATAACCAAACAAGTTTAGTAGCTCATATGTGCGCGATAACAAATTGTAATTAATTTGCCTATAACTCACTGGAGAAGAGTTGCTTGCCGAAATAAAATCATAAACCATCCACGCAAAATAATTTGGTTGTTCACTTTCTCCCTGGTTGAGTGCAGCCTGCCAATCTTGTGACGGTGCAATATCATCCAACGAGGCATCATACAAACCGGCCACAATTTCGGCAGCTTGCTTTTCATTGTTTTGACCGCTTACCACCAATTTCCATTGCTCTTTTTCACCAGGCTGAAGCTTATTGCGAAATGTAAGAAACTTAATTTTGAGGTTCTTATCGGCATTTGAAAGGTATATTTTCTGATAACTGGCGTACATCCTGTTTTGAAATGTCATCATAAACTGAATGGCTACATCCTTATCAGAATCTGCTATGGGCACTTTAATTTTTTGCTGCTCTTTATCTATATACAACCATTGTGACGAGATTAGTTTAGCGCCTCTATAGCGTTCCATCAATACGTTGATCTTTTGATCGATGCCTACTAAAAAAGAAGCGGTGTCGCCGGGTTTTACATAGTTAAGTACCGGGATCACCCAATCTCCAAACTTTACGGGTTTGGGATGCTCGCCCACCAGGTCAATATATTTTATTATTGAAGCGGTATCCCCTTTTTCATTCCTTGCCTTAATGACGACCTGGTACATTCCTGAGGGCTGTTTATTCAAGCCTGCCAGGTTGATCACTCCGGGCTGTAGCGTATCAACTTTCAAGTTTAAACCAACTACTTTATTAAGCTTTTGCCATGTCGCGACTAAATCTTCATTAGCATAAGCATAGCCAGGAAAATCATTTTTGAAATCATTTTTGCTTATGATAAACTGATCTGGGTCCTGCCATAGCCTGTTAATAAATAGCCGGTCAGGGTTTTTTAAAGCATAAACATCAATCTTTATTTCACCTTTCTGAACCTGGCCGTTCAGGTTAGTAATTTTTATAGGCACTCTCAGAGAATCCTTTGCCAATACCTGTTCAGGGAGGTAGTAGTCAATCTTTATATCATTATTACCAATAATAACCGTTGTTTCACCCGAATGAGTCTCGCCGCTTTCATCGGTAACGTCAGCCTTTATGTTATAGCTGTAGATTGCATCGATTTTATTTGAATCGCCCGGAGTTGCCCTAAATTTTATTTTGTAGTTGCCCTGATCATCGGCCGTTATTGTGTCGGTTTTTATTTCCGTTTGAACATTATTGTAATAATTGGGCCGATATATTCCCCGCCTGTACCTATCATTATAAAACACGGTGTTTTGCGAACGGGTAATATGATAAGCCACCTTAGCCTGCGACAAACCGTAGCCCGAAAAGGCAGCGACATTTCCTTTAACCGTAATAGAATCATTTAGCTTATAACTCTCTTTAACCGGCAAAAACATCACCTGGAAAGTCGGCCTTTTATACTCTTCAACTTTAACCTCAATTTGACCATCGTCCGTTCTCAAAGTTACATTGCCATTGAGCATGGTTTGCGGGATTATAAAACTACCGCTAACTGTACCGAAGTCATTAGTTACCAATCGCAATAGTGAAACTTGTTTATAATTTACGTCCAAAAACTCGATCTCAACCTTTTTGTTGGCCACTATTTTACTTTTACCGGCCAACGTCTGTAGTTGTATTGCTTTGAAATAGATGGTTTGACCCGGGCGATAGATTTGCCTGTCGGTAAATAAAACTGTTTTATCCTCCGGCTCCTCAATGTCTGAATTATCAATTGCCCCCTCCGATCTCGCATTTTCTTTCAGGGTATCTCCATTTAACGAAAAAACAATTGATGCATCCCTGCTTGAAATTTTGTTTGGTTTAAACAAACCCTCACGATTCGTAATCCCATTTTCAATAGTGTCGATTGCTTTGGTTGTATTTTTGACCTTTTCATATTCCGGAAAACTTCCTTTCATAGTTACTTTTACACCACTTAAGGGATTACCGGTTTCCCGGTCCATCACTCGCAATTCAATATCATAATCGGGGTCAAGTCTCGAAGTAAAAGCTAAATGACTCACCCTAAAATCTGCAAGGCTTATCAATGTAGTATCATCTGATGCATGATCCTTTATTAATAAGACATAATTGTCCGGATCAAGCGCATTGATCTTAAACTCTAAAGAATGTGTACGAAAATCCCCAACATTAACCAACTTAATTGTATCCTGACGCAATGGTTTTAGCCTTTTCAGAAAGGCTAGTTTGGCTTTTTGCGTCTCGTTTTGGTAGTTCACAATATCATACCGGTAATTTTTCAATGAATGGTCACCGTAATATTTTGTTAATTGGTCCTCTGATAATTTATAAATTTCAATCCCTGCGGTAACAAGGTTTTTGTATTCAAGCAATCCCAGGATAGGTTTCCCTGGCACATTCACATCCTCAACCGTTGCTGAAAGCTCCTTTTCTTCTATCTGTCTCATCAATGTCGCCGCATTCTTCCCGCCCAAACTTTCCGGATAAGCGGCAACCGCTTTCTTAAAAAACCCATAAGCAATGGTCAAACTATCCAACCCCTGGTAATACTGCCCCTCTAACACCAAAGCCTCGCTGCTGATAGGCTTGGCCGAAAAACGTTCAGCAATCTGCTTTAAGGCAGCCAGGTACAATGAATCTTTATGCTCAACATTTGCCCGCGTATATAAAAACTTTAACCGCTGCATATCAAGATCGGCTAATGCTTCTTCATCCCGCTTTTGCAGGTGAAACAGCGTGGCCTGCTGCAAATATTTTATCCCCTTATATTCAGTCGAGGCGGTATCCGTCGTTTTGATTTCCAGGTTTGCAAATGTGCGGCTGTCGCCGAAGAACCGGGCATCGTTTAATGAAAATGGCAGTCGCGGTTTTGGCAAGCCGGCTTCATCGGTCAGGAAAAAATCAAAAGCACGCTGTGCCAGCAGGTCATACAATGTTGGCCTCAGGTAACGGGTGGTGCTATCGCCTTCCAAAACCCCATCAAGCACCCCAACGGGCGTGTTTTGCTCTTTTGCGACATCATGTAATGAAAGGCTGTACAGGCGGCTTGTTTCGTCGATGATCGTCCGCAGGTCCCATTTGGCAAAATCGCTGTCGGGTTTCTCGAGTTTGCTGCGTTGCGCAAACTGGTAGCGGTTCTGCTGGTAATAGTTCCAGTACATTTGGCCAAGCAGCGACTGTAAAACGGGTTTAACCGGGTAATCGGCCCGCCCTATATCCGTTTTAAGCCGGCTGATGATCGCCGCCAGCGCATTCTCCTCCAGGTAGGATTGAAAAGTCATCCGGTAAATTACCGCTCTCACCTGCTGCGCCGCATTGTTGTTTTTGCGTGCGAGGTTATCAAGCCGGTCGACCTCCTTTAATGCAGATTTTGGCAGGCCGATATTAGCGAGGGAATCTATTTTAAAGCTGATTGCCTGGTATTGGTCCTGCGCATTGCTTTTGGTAATCGCCAGCAGCATAATTACTACGAAAAAATATTTGAGCATTTTTAATGATGACTGCATTTTGTTCAGGCTGAATGGATAACGTTGACTACTTAAGCGCATTTATCGGAGTTTTATTGCAGGATGCACTTCAGCCCGGTTTTCCATAAACAAATTCAATTTAATTATTGTATTTGTACCATGACTGGAGATTGAGGACGTTTATAGCTCTCCGCCGGGTTAAAAATCACCCCGTCATTATTATGATGCCTGTATTGCTTTTCCCGGCGTCAAAAATGTGATCGCTATCCCGCCGAGGACGATAACGCTTCCTATGATCTCGTGCAAATCCAGGCTTTCGTTCAATAAAAATGTCGCCCAAAAACCGGCTAATACCGTTTGCGCCAGTAATGCTATGGATACTTTGGTCGAGGCTAAAAAGCGCAACGTATGATTAATGGTTAGCCAGCCTGTTAGCTGGCACACAAGCCCTAAACCTAAAAAATACAGCCAGGCCGGCTCCGAAAATTTAACCATATTGTGCTGCTGAAATACGCATATACCAAGCAGGAGCAAACTTGCCGCCAGCATATTATAAAACATAAACGTGGTGGTATCAATTTTTTGCAAGATCCCTCTTGTGATCATGATATATATGGCATAAAACAGGCTTGCCAATACCGCCAGCAATATACCCGGGTTAAGTTTTAACGCCGCAACATTTTGATACCCCACCAAAATTACCATCCCTAAAATAGCTACGACCGTGCCTATCCAGAATAAATTTCCTGAACGCTTTTTTAAAAGTAAAAAGCTAAGCAGGCCTACCCAAACGGGCGCCAGGTTGGCTACAAGGGTAGATATGGTAGCGGATATTTTTATCAGGGAAAGGTGCCAGACGGCAATATCCAAACCAAAAACCACACCGCCAATTAGGGCAATAATTAAGTCCCTTCGCTTAATTTTAAGCTTGCCTTTGACTATGCAATAGGGCGCCAGGCATAGCCAGCCAATAAAGATCCGGTAAAATGCAGAGGTAATAGGGGGTACGCCCGCAAGCTTTACGAATATTGGCGAAAATGAGATGCACAAAATGCCAATGATGAGACTTGCTTTGGGGTTCATAAAAGCAAACTTAAACAAATTGCCTGAACCGGGTTTCTATGAATTCGCTAATTCCAGAAATTCCCGCACAGACAATCCGCGGATAAATCAAATAATCGTATTTTTGCCGCTCAAAATATATTTCTATGGGTCAGCGAACAAAGATCAAAGCATTGCTGGAAAGCGAACAAACCGATGTTAACGTTATTGTAAAAGGATGGGTACGCACCTTCCGCAATAACCAGTTTATTGCTTTGAATGATGGCTCGACCAATAACAACTTACAGGTAGTTGTTGATTTTGAAAACACCGATACGGCTCTTTTAAAGCGGCTGACCACCGGCGCAGCTATAAGCGTTTCGGGTACCCTGGTGGCTTCGCTCGGCAAAGGCCAGAGAGTGGAAGTTAAGGCAAAAGAAATTGAAATATTGGGCGATTGCGATCCGGAAAAATATCCTTTACAATTAAAGAACCGGCCCAGCCTGGAATTTTTAAGGGAAAACGCGCATCTGCGGTTCCGTACCAATACGTTTGGCGCGGTTTTTCGCGTGCGCAACAGCCTGGCATTTGCCATACATCAATTTTTCCAGGAACGTGGCTTTGTTTATCTGCATACGCCTATTATAACCGCATCGGATGCGGAAGGCGCAGGCGAAACATTCCATGTGACTAATTTCGACCTGGCCAGCCCGCCGAAAACGGAGAGCGGAGAGGTTGATTTTAAAGAAGATTTTTTTGGCAGGCCGACCAACCTTACCGTATCCGGCCAGCTGGAGGGTGAACTTGGCGCGATGGCCCTGAGTGATATTTATACTTTCGGGCCCACGTTCAGGGCCGAAAACTCAAATACTACGCGTCACCTGGCCGAGTTTTGGATGATAGAGCCTGAAATGGCCTTTTATGACCTGAACGATAACATGGATTTGGCCGAGGGCCTGCTGAAATATGTTATAAAATTTGCTTTAGAGAAAAACGCAGAAGATATTGCATTTTTAACGACACGCCTGCAGGATGAGGAAAAGCAAAAACCGCAGCAGGACCGTTCGGATATGGGCCTGCTGGAAAAGCTGCAGTTTTGCCTAGATAATAATTTTGAGCGTTTAACCTACACGGAAGCGATTGAAATTTTAAAAGATTCTGTTCCGAACAGGAAAAAGAAATTCCAGTATCCCATTGAAGGCTGGGGGACCGACCTGCAATCGGAGCATGAACGCTATTTGGTTGAAAAACACTTTAAAAAGCCGGTCATCCTTAGCGACTATCCAAAACAGATCAAAGCGTTTTATATGCGGCAGAATGAACCGGATGCTAACGGACGCGAAACCGTGCGCGCAATGGATATCCTTTTCCCCGGCATCGGTGAAATTGTTGGCGGTTCGCAGCGCGAGGAACGCCTGGAAAAACTAGAGCAGCGCATGGACGAAATGGGCATACCTAAAGACGAGCTTTGGTGGTACCTGGATACCCGCCAGTTTGGCGCATGCCCGCATGCAGGTTTCGGGCTGGGTTTTGAGCGCCTGGTGCAGTTTGTTACCGGCATGGGCAATATAAGGGACGTGATCCCCTTCCCGAGGTTCCCGAAAAATGCGGAGTTCTAGTGGGATTACACCGATTAGTTGGCGATTACGCCGATTGGTTAACAAATTCGCCGATTTGAAACTGATTGCACTGATTCTCCAAATTAAATCGGTGAAATCATCTTAGGTAGCCGGTGTAACCATAAAATGTACACTCGGTGAAATCATTCCCAAATCGGTGAAATCCAATATGAGCAAATTAGAACTCTCCACCCTGATAAACGCCCCGGTTGAACGCGTTTTTGATTTGTCGCGCAGTATCGACCTGCATGTTGAATCAACCAAACATACCGGCGAAAAAGCCATCGCGGGGCGCACCAGCGGTTTGATCGGGTACGGCGAAACCGTCACCTGGCGGGCAAAACACCTGGGCATTTGGCAAACACTTAGCTCAAAGATCACTGAATTTGACTATCCCAACCACTTTACCGATGAAATGGTTGAAGGCGCCTTTAAGTCGATAAAACATAAGCACCTGTTTTATGCGGTTGACGGTAAAACTTTGATGAAAGATATTTTCGTATTTGTGTCGCCTTTTGGTATTCTCGGCAAGCTGGCCAATTTTCTTTTCCTGACCAGCTATATGAAACGTCTGTTGGAAGAGAGAAATGGCGTAATAAAGGAAGCGGCGGAGTCGGACAGGAAATTTTACTAAACGCCAACGATGAAGCGCATCACTTGTTGTTAAAATCGCTGCGATCTTAACAACAAGTGAGGAATCAATCACCTTTCTCATTCAGCCGCCGCAAACTTCAAACAAACCGGGTTGCCGATCTCAAAATTAGATGTTTCGCGGCTTAACATGCCATTGCTGCGGTCGATGCGATAGATAAATATCTTGTCGCTATCCTGGTCGGCGACTAACATAAATCTGCCGGTTGGGTCTATTGCAAAATCGCGGGGGTTTTTGCCGTAGCTCGACATGCGCTGCACAAATATCAGTTTTCCGTCGGTAGGGTCAATCGCATATACGCTGATCTCGTTGGTTTCCAAACGGTTGGAGGCATATAAAAACCTGCCGTCCGGTGATATTTTTATGGCTGCGCCGGCTGTTTGTCCCTTAAAGCCGTCACGCAGCAGCGTAATGGACTGTTTTTCCTTTAGTTTGCCGCCATCATAATCAAAAACATGCACGGCCGATCCCATCTCAGTTACCATGTAAACATGTTTTTTATCATTTGAGAAAATAATGTGACGCGGCCCTTCGCCATCTTTCACACTTACCGAAGCCGGGTTGGCGGGAGTTAGCGGCTGCGGGTGCGAAGCATGGTACCGCATTATATTCAGCTTATCAGTCCCCAAATCCGTATAAAGCAAATACTTTTCATCGGGCGAGAGCATGGCAATATGCACATGCGGCGCTTCCTGTCTTTCCTTATCAACGCCATGGCCTTCATCCTTAACGAGCTGCGAAACCGGGCTGAGCGAGCCATCTTTATTTATCGGCAAAACTGCCAGGCTCCCGCTGCTATAGTTGGCGATGAATGCATTTTTTTGGTCTTTATCTACCGATACATAACAAGGGTCGGCGCCGCCTGAAGATTGCTTGTTTATAAACACCAGCTTGCCCTGTTTGGGATCAAATGTAAACGCGCTTACTTCGCCATCTTTACCATTTTCATTAACAGCATAAACAAACTTGTTGTCGGGCGTAACACACAGGTACGACGGGTTGCTCACATCATCTATTTCATTTAAATAGGCCACCCTGCCTGTTTCGGCATAAAAGCGGTAAACATAAATGCCCTTGCTCTTGCCCTTGGTATAAGTACCTATCAGCAGATCGTAAGTTGATGGGGCTGTTTTTTTATGCTGTGCATAGATAAGCACAGGAAACAACAGCGAAATAATAAGCAGAAATTTTTTCATCGCAAGAAGAATTGGTTATTGACCCGCAAGGTAGGAATTTGAGCTGAAAGCGAAAAGCATAAAGCTGAAAGCTTTGTGTTAACACTTAATAATAAGCTTTTTGCTTTGGGCTTTCTGCTTTCAGCTCAAATCAGGTGTTTCAATTGTATCACTTCACTCTCTTCCAGGTAGCGCCAGCGGCCGCGGGGGAGGTCTTTTTTAGTAAGGTTGGCGTAAACCACCCTGTCGAGCTTTACCACCTCGTAGCCCAAATGCTCAAATATGCGGCGAACGATGCGGTTTTTGCCGCTGTGTACCTGTATGCCTACTTCTCTTTTTGTCCCGCCAGCTACATATGAGATAGCATCGGGCTTTATAAAACCGTCTTCCAATTCAAGGCCAAAGGCGATTTTATTCAGGTCGCCCTGGGTAAGGCTTTTATTGAGCTCCGCCTGGTAAAGCTTAACGATATTGTTGCGTGGATGTGAAAGCTTATCGGCCAGGTCCCCGTCATTCGTCATTAAAAGGAGGCCTGTAGTGTTCCTGTCCAGGCGGCCTATCGGGTAAATCCGTTCCCGGCTTGCCTTTTCAACCAGGTGCATAACGGTGCGGCGTTCCTGCGGGTCTTCGGTCGTGGTAATATAATCTTTCGGTTTGTTTAACAGCACGTAAACCATTTTTTCGCGCCTGAGCGTTTCACCATTATAGCGTATCTCATCTTTCTGAGGGTCAACTTTAACACCGAGTTCAGATACCACAACACCGTTAACCGAAACAACGCCGGCCGCTATCAGTTCATCAGCCTTGCGGCGCGAACAGATGCCCGCGTTTGAAATGTAGCGATTTAACCTGATCAGACCGGTATCTTTACCTTCAGCGCTTTTTTTGCGGCCGCGCAAGGTCTTTGGCGGCGCATCAAGGTCGGGTGTTATTTTATCGTAGGATGGTTTAGGGCGCTGCGGACTGTCGGCGCTATATGGCCTGTCATCTTCTCGTTTTTTAAAACCGGTTTTAGCAGATGGCCGCCCGATGAACTTTTTATCCCCCGGCCTTTCGTCTTTACTACCCCGGTACTTGTCGGGGCTATCAGACTTACCGCGTGAAGTAAAAGGCTTTTTCTCGCCTGTCGATCGTTCGCCGCGCCCACGATGACTATCAGCGCTGCCGGAGCTTCTTTGCGGCCTGTCGCCGGTATTAAAAGATCTGCCCGGAGGTTTGTCGCGCAAACTGAATGGCTTTTTTTCGCCCGTTTTGTCTTCTCCACCCCGATAGCTATCCGGACGCCTCTTCGGCCTTTCATCGTTGTCCGCTACCCTGCCGGTGTATGGCCGGCTCTTTGGCGCAAATGATTTCCTTTCAGCACCGGAATCACTGCCAAAACTCCTTTTCGGCTTGTCGTCGTTATCAGACGGCCTGCCGGTATACGGTTTATTTCGGGGCGAATAGGATCGCTTTTCGCTGCTGCTGAAGCTGCTTGCCGGTTTGTCATCACCGCTTTGCCTGCTTTTATAGGGCTTGCCGGCGGATGATGAAAATGATCTTTTTTCGCCGGAGCGTTCGGTGCTGTATTTCGCAAATGGTTTGCTGTTTTCGGTTTGATCAGGACCGGACGCGGATTTTCCCCTTGATGAAGATGATCTTTTCGGCCCGTCACCTGCTTTTGAAGCCCTGTTTGACGATCTGCCGGATTGGTCGTTACGACTGTTCCCTGGTCTCTTAAATACCATAATTTTTTTGTTAGCGCTTTCGCAGCGTGAGGGCACAAAGATACAGTTTTTATAAAGATTTTTTAACTTTTTTAATAGTTAAAAAACTTTCTCAAAAGGCAATATAAGATGATTTTTGAACCCAGAACTGTTTTGGTATTTGGTTTATAACTGGTAATATCTTGATAATCTGGTCTATAGGAGATACCTTTGCAAGCGCTTTTTAAAATGTGGCACCTATTTAATTTAAACGAAATGACCCAAAAACGCTCTATTACGTACTCCGTAATGGCAGTTCTTGTCATCATTTGCACGCTTAATAATGGCGCAAATGGTGATAAAAATGTAACGATGCCGATGTCTGTTCCTGAAGGTGCAAATGCCCTGGCAAGGAATTCAAACCGCGATTTAACCTTCTGCAACGAAGCCTTGCCGGTTAGCGACATCACCGTAACCCGTAAACTGCAGCACTCGCTGCAAAAGCACAGCTATAAGGCCATACAGTCGAACATTCTTCAAATCAAAGCGATTAAATTATTCCCTATCATTGAACCTATTTTAAAGGCCTACGGCATCCCTGATGATTTTAAGTATATGCCGCTTGTCGAGTCGGGATTGGACGCCGGCACATCGTCAAAGGGCGCCAGGGGTGTCTGGCAACTGATGCCGGGCACGGCCCGTATATTAGGTCTTACAGTTGGCCGCAAACACGACGAACGCCTCAACCTCCAAAAAGCAACCATTGCCGCCTGTAAGCATATCCGGGACCTTTATACCGAATTTAACAGCTGGACGCTGGCAGCAGCCGCTTATAACGACGGAGACCGAAAGATAGCGAGAGCTATAGACAGCCAAAACGAGGATAATTATTTCAGGATGCACCTTAATCACGAAACGGGGACCTACGTATATAAGCTTGTAGCGATGAAAGAGATAATCAGCCAACCGGAAAAGTATGGCTATGAGAATTACTCGAAGCCGCCGCAGTCGACGGTTTATTATTAAACTAGGTTTTAGAACTGCTATTACGGGCCGGCTTTTCACACAGAGCGAAAGCGGCTTTTCTTTATCCGCCAATTTTAACAAATTCCGAATTCAAGGGCCAAAACCCTAACGGTTTTTGATAAAAACGATATGTTTTTTCGATGCCCGGGAAAGCGCGTTAAGGCGTTTTAAAAGCCGTTTTTGAACCGAAAACCGTTTTTTTAAAAAGTCTTAAAAAGCTAAGTATTTGATAATCTGATTTGTATATCTTACCTTTGCGGCACATTCTACCAAATGTTATACTTATGGATAAAAAAGAAATGACTAAGAGACACTTCATTACGTGCTCCGTAATAGTGCTGCTGGTTATCATTTCCGCGGTCAATATTTGCAGTACAGAGGCGAGCACAATTGTCAAAAAACCTGTCAAAGCATGCGCCCCGCCGCGGGTTTTCAAATCAAAATTTATTTACAAAAATATCGACGAGAACGACTTCAGCTTCGCAAACGAAGCGCTGCCGGTTAATGATGCCACGGTGAACCGTACCTTACTGCGTTCCCTGAAAAAGCACAGTTTCAAATACGTTCAGTCGAATATTTTGCAAAGGAAAGCCCTTGAATTGTTTCCGATCATTGAACCGATTTTAAAAGCTCATGGAATTCCCGACGACTTTAAATACATCCCGCTAGTTGAGTCGGGCCTTGATGGCGGCATTTCGTCAAAAGGCGCAAAGGGCCTTTGGCAATTTATGCCGGGTACTGCACGCACCTATGGCCTGAAAGTGAACCGGGAAACCGATGAGCGCCTAAACGTAAAAAAATCAACTATAGCAGCCTGTAAATATATCAGGGAACTGTATGTTGAATTTAACAGCTGGACTTTGGCGGCTGCGGCCTACAACAACGGGGAAATTAAATTGGCAAGGGCTATAAGCAGGCAAAATGAGGACAATTATTTCCTTATGCATTTAAACCGTGAAACTGCGGCTTATGTGTACAACATTATTGCCATGAAAGCCATTATCAGCCAGCCCGCGAAGTATGGCTATAGAAAAACGTTCGGGGTTTTAAAGCCATCCGAACTGCTGGCATCTAATGACTAATAGGTTTAACATAAACCTGTAAAAATTTATATTACGGAGCACGCAAGGCCGATCTTCCCACCCGGAAGACCGGCCTTTTTGCGTACATTTGTGGGCAATTAGTGATTTATTGAATTAGTGAATTAGTGATTGAAGTAACTAGCCAGGGGATGATTAAGTTGGGGGCGATATACAGCCATCGTCAAACTATCTACTCAAGCCTTATAAAATTCACTAATCCGCTGATTCGCGCTTTAAAAAATCACTAATTCACTAACTCACTAATTCAGTAAATGATTACAAAGGCTATCGATCTTGGCGAGCAAAACGAAGTGGAAGTGTACGGGGCCAGGGTACATAATTTAAAAAATATTGATGTTTCGTTTCCGCGCAACCAGCTGGTTGTTATAACCGGCTTGAGCGGAAGCGGAAAGTCTTCATTAGCGTTTGACACCATTTATGCTGAAGGCCAGCGCCGGTACATGGAGACTTTCTCGGCCTACTCGCGCCAGTTTATGGGCGGGATGGAACGGCCGGATGTGGACAAAATATCGGGCTTAAGCCCGGTTATTGCCATTGAGCAAAAAACCACCAGCAAAAATCCGCGCTCAACAGTTGGAACCATTACGGAAATATATGACTTTATGCGTTTGCTTTTTGCCCGTACAGGGGAAGCATACTCCTATGTAAGCGGTGAAAAGATGGAACGCATGTCCGAAGAGCAGATATTGCGCACCATATCCGAAAAATTTAAGGGGCAGCCTGTGAATATATTGGCGCCGGTGGTAAAGGCCAGGAAAGGCCACTACCGTGAGCTCTTTGAGCAGGTACGCAAGCAGGGCTATTTAAAAGTTTGGATTGATGGAGCTATTGCCGATGTGGAACCCAAAATGCAGGTCGACCGTTATAAAATTCATGATATTGATATTGTTGTGGACCGGTTGGTCGTCAGCGAAGATGACAGCAAGCGCCTGTATACTTCTATCCAAACCGCGTTAAAAATTGCAAAAGGCATTATCCGCATTGCTGATAAGGATAACAATGTATTTTATTACAGCAAGTACCTTATGGACCCGGTTTCGGGTATATCCTATGATGAGCCGCAGCCGAATACATTTTCATTCAATTCGCCTTATGGCGCTTGTGAAAAGTGTAATGGATTAGGTTATATTTTTGAAGTAGATGAAGCTTCAGTTATACCCAATCCAAAATTAAGCATTTTGAATGGCGGCCTTGCGCCGATCGGCGAATACCGCGAAACATGGATATTCCAGGTGCTGAAGGCGCTGGCCAAAAAATATGATTTTTCTCTATCCACCCCCATCGAAAAACTTTCAAGAGACCATTTGGATATTATCCTGAATGGATCAACCGAAATGATCACTGTAGCTGTTGAGTACAACAAATGGAACGTGCAAAGCTACCAGGTAAGTTTTGATGGTATTATTCGCATGCTGGAAGAGCAGCAGGAGCGCCGCGGTGAAGAAGGTATGGATGACATGGAAAATTACCGCGTTTTGCGGACATGCCCGGTTTGTGAAGGCGCCCGGCTTAAAAAGGAATCATTACATTTTAAGGTCGATGAAAAGAACATTTTCGAGCTGGCCTGTATGGACATCAGCACGCTGCAACAATGGTTTTCGGGGCTGGAAGACAGGATGTCTGAACGCCAGAATGTAATCGCCAAAGAAATATTAAAGGAAATAAGGGCCAGGATAGTTTTTTTGCTTGATGTTGGCTTAAGCTATTTAACGCTCGACCGGACGGCCAAAACCCTATCCGGAGGCGAGGCGCAGCGCATCAGGCTGGCTACACAAATCGGATCGCAGCTGATGAATGTGATGTACATTTTGGATGAGCCCAGCATAGGCCTGCACCAGCGCGATAACGAACGGCTCATTAATGCCCTGAAACATCTGCGCGACCTTGGGAACACGGTACTTGTAGTTGAGCACGATAAAGATATGATTTTGCATGCCGACCATGTTATTGACATGGGCCCGGCAGCCGGCGTACACGGCGGCGAGATTGTAGCGCAGGGCACTCCAACCGAATTAATGAAGGCGCACACGCTTACCACCTCGTACATAAATGGCGAACGTGAAATTGCCATCCCTGCAAAACGCCGCGAGGGGAATGGTAAAACACTAACCTTGAAAAAGACTGAAGGGCATAATTTGAAGAAGGTCTCAGTTGACTTCCCGCTTGGAAAGCTTATTTGTGTTACCGGCGTATCGGGCAGCGGTAAATCAAGCTTAATAACTGAAACTTTATATCCCATACTCAATCATTATTTTTTCAGGGCAAAAAAACATCCCCTGCCTTATGAAAAAATTGATGGGATGGAGCATATTGATAAAGTGATAGAGATTGACCAGGCCCCGATCGGCCGTACCCCGCGTTCAAACCCTGCTACATATACAGGTGTATTTTCGGATATACGTAACCTGTATGTTCAATTGCCTGAATCAAGGATAAGGGGCTACAAGCCCGGCCGTTTCTCTTTTAATGTAAAAGGCGGGCGTTGCGAAACCTGCCAGGGCGCCGGTTTAAAGGTTATTGAAATGAATTTTTTGCCGGATGTGCAGGTACCCTGCGAAGAATGCGGCGGCAGGCGCTATAACCGCGAAACGCTGGAAGTGCGCTACCGCGGAAAATCCATCAGCGATGTGCTGGATATGAGCATCGAAGATGCAACGCCTTTTTTTGAGCATATCCCGTCTATTTACCGCAAAGTAAAAACTTTGAATGACGTAGGGCTTGGGTATATAACCCTGGGACAATCATCCACCACATTATCAGGCGGCGAGGCGCAACGGGTAAAGCTGGCTACCGAACTTTCCAAAAAGGATACCGGCAATACCTTCTATATTTTGGACGAGCCAACTACCGGGCTGCATTTTGAGGATATAAACGTGTTGCTGGGCGTATTAAATCAACTGGTTGATAAAGGCAATACCGTACTGGTAATTGAACATAACCTTGACGTTATAAAAGTAGCCGATCATGTGATCGACCTCGGCCCCGAGGGAGGAACAGGCGGTGGCAAAATACTATTTTCTGGCACGCCGGAAGCATTATGCATGGTAAAAGATAGTTTTACCGGGCAGTTTTTGAAGAAGGAGATGAAGGCGAAATAAAAACGTCAGATTTAACTTGAAAAATATTGGAGCGCATAAAGGCTTAGAAATACCCAATTTGAAGAATAAATATTAAATTTGTTTGTAATAATTCAATTTGTCATGACAACTATCACCATAGATATACCTGATAACCATACTTCGGAAGTTTTGACGCAACTAAAAAAGTTTGGTGTGAAAATTAGGGAATCAAAATTATCTAAGCTGGATAAACTTACCAAAGAAGATTATGAGAAGCATTTTTTACATCAAGCTGAAGCAACACGTAATGCGGTACTAAAATACCTATGAACATCCGCCAGCGCGATATTGTTGAAATTGCTTTTTATACAGGAAGAACGCCAGAAACGCATCCCGCTATAGTTGTTTCTGTAGATGAGATATTTGAAACAGAAAGCTTCTTCTATGCAATATTGCTCTCAACTAAAAAAATCTATCCCGAATTTACCTTTGAAATAACACCCGATATGATCAATAATCGACTTAACGAACGAGCGGGTTTCGCTGTCTGCCACATGATTCAACTATTTTATCCCCAGGATGTTACTGCCCGTGCTGGAGCCTCCCTTAAAATTAATGCACTTCAAAAGGTAATTAGCAAAGTTCAGGAAGTTGTTTTTGGCATTGATCTATAAGTATTGGGAGCGAAATGGCCAAACATATCGATGAAGCTTATTGAAGAATGGGAACAAAAAGTAATATTTCAGCACAGCACCATGACAGTTAAGTAAAATGCATTTTTCGTGCATGCAAATACCGTTCTTTTATGAGCCGAGCCGCCCTGCTGCCAAATCACCTACTATCTCCTTCACCGTCCTTTTTTCCTGAACCCCCGTTTGCATGTTTTTAATAGTAAGCAAACCGCTTTCCATTTCTTCACTGCCGATAATGATGGTAAAAGGAATATTTTTACTGTTAGCATAATCCAGCTGCTTTTTTATTTTGGCGCCTGCGGGGTAAAGCTCGGCATTGATATCCTGGCCGCGCAGTTCCTGCAAGATGGGCAGCGCGAATTTTTCGCCGTCTTTGTCGAAACAGCAAATTAGCAATTGTGTCGATTGATCTGCCGTTGCCGGAAACAGGTTTAGCTCCTCCATCACATCGTATATCCTGTCGGCGCCGAAGGAAATGCCAACACCCGTAATCCCGCTTAGCTCGAACATCCCCGTAAGGTCATCGTACCTGCCACCCCCGCCGATGCTGCCCATGGCCACTTCATTCGTTTTTACTTCGAATATTGCGCCGGTATAGTAATTCAAACCACGGGCCAGCGTAATATCGAGCTCAAGTTTGGCATTTTGCAGCAGGAAGCTATCGATATAATCAAAAATAATTTCGATCTCATCACAGCCTGCTAACCCAATTGCCGAGCCTGCCAAAGCCTTGCGTAAACTGGCAAGCTTAATCGAGTTCGACCCTTCCAGCAATATTACCGGCTTTAATTTTTCGATGTCTTCAATGCTGAAACCTTTTTCTAAAAGTTCCTTTATCACACCGTCAAGCCCTATTTTATCAAGCTTGTCGATTGCTATGGTAAGATCGATAATTTTATCAGATTTATTTACGGTTTCGGCTATCCCGAGAAGGATTTTCCGGTTATTGATTTTTATGGTAAAATCCTGTAAGCCTAAATTGCTCAAGGTTTCGTCATAGATCAGGATAAATTCCGCTTCGTTCAATAAAGAGCCGGAACCCACTACATCCGCATCGCATTGATAAAATTCGCGGTAACGCCCCCTTTGCGGGCGGTCGGCACGCCAAACCGGCTGCACCTGGAAACGCTTGAACGGGAAAGTGATCTCGTTCTGGTGCATTACCACGTAACGGGCGAAGGGCACAGTGAGGTCGTAGCGCAGTGCCTTTTCAGAGATTTCGGCGGTGATTTTTTTTGAATCCAAACCGAATTCGGCAGGGGTAATTTCAAAATTATCGAGGTCGAATTTCGATTCGGTAATTAAACTTCCCAAATCAATTTCCTTATTTTCCCACCGCGATCGTAAATCAACTAAGTTATTGGCTTCATCAATATAATAGGCAGCGTCTTTTTCATTATCCGAAAGGTTCGCCTTCTTAACATTGAAAGCGATCATTTTATTTAAAACACTTTCAATAGTGTTAAATTTTTGACTTATTGAGGAAATATAATCTCCGCTGTTCAAAATTTTAAAAATCAATTTATCACCCTCATCTCCGTATTTACCGGTCAATGTGGAAAGGTTTTCCATAGCCGGCGTTTCAATTTGCTGGTAGCCATATTTACGAAAAACGCTTTTTATGGTATCAAAAATAAAATTACGCCTCGCCATTTCGGTGGGCGAAAAATCGCGCGTACCTTTTGGAACTGATGGTTTGATGGATGCCATAGCCGCCAAAGTTAACACGATTTTTCAATCTTGGATATTTTTAAAGGCGCTTAACGTGGCTTTGCCGTTTAAATATCGTCAGTGCGAAACGGTTATCGCAATGCAATAAAAATCCACAATCCTTAAATCCCATGAATCTTAGTTAAGGATGACGATGGTAAATAGAATGCAATAAAAATCCTTTAATCTTCAAATCCTATGAATCTTAGTTAGATTTGAATAATGAACGTCATTGTCACAACGCAACGCCTTATCGTCCGCGAGTTTGTCCCCGAAGAACAAGAAACGCTGGTAAACCTGTATAAGGATGAACGGGTAAATAAATATGTTGCCAAACGCAGCGACGAACAAACGCGGCAGAAATTTGCCGAGGCGCTGGCCGAATATAAAGCCGGATCGGGATTAAGCCGCTGGGGCATATTTAACCCCGCTGACAACGATTTTATCGGCGTTTGCATATTAAAACCCGCCGACTCGGACCCGACCCGCATCGAACTCGGCTATGTGCTGGCCGCAAAGTACTGGGGCCAGGGCCTCGCAACCGAACTTTGCCGGGCATTGATCTTCTACGGATTTAAAGATAAAGGCCTGGCCGAGATATGCGCGTGCACGCACGCTGAAAATATTGCATCGCAAAAGGTCTTGTTAAAAGCAGGTTTAGTGCGCGATGGGAATGTTTTTTGGCATGGCGATAATTTACCGTTTTTTCGGATCATGCGTTAAATTTTAGAAAGTTTTGAAGCTGCAAAGCCCTCAATGAGGCCCTTAAAAAAATAAATACCTTCGGGTTAAACATCTTACATCTTCTATTTGCCTTATTAATTTAATTTGAACCATGCACATCATCATACAAACGCCGCGCATCACCATCCGCGAATTTTTACCTGAAGAAGAAAATATCTATTTAAGTCATTTTAATGACGAATTGGTAATCCAGTATATCCCGAAACGCAGCAGGGATGAGCGTATTAATATTTTCCGGAAAGCGTTGGACCAATATCCTCTTAGTAAAAAAGCGGGGATATGGGGAATGTTTGATAAAACTGATGGCAACTTTATCGGCAGCTGCCTGCTGCGGCCTTTTGATAACCAGCCAGGGGTACTGGAGTTGGGATACAGCCTCGAAAGAAAATACTGGGGGCTGGGGATCGGAACCGAAATGGCCGCTGCAATGATCCGTCATGGTTTTTCTGACCATGAAATTTTTGAAATTATTGCGCTGACCGACCTGGAAAATACGGGCTCACAGCTGGTGCTTGAAAAGGCCGGGTTTAAGCGGACCGATAATTTGACCAGGGATGGGGAAGAGCTGGCCTATTTTCGCCTGTCGCGCCGTGCATAAAAAAAAGCCCCGGGGGCACTACTCCCGGAGCTAATAAAGATAAACTATAAAACTGAACTAAAAGCCTTTTTTGAAGCCAAAAGCAGAAGGCTTAAAGCAAAAAGCTTTCTGCTTTAGTCTTTGTGCTTTCCGCTTTTCACGAGCACCCCATCGAGTTACCGCAATTCAAACATTTGTAACAGGTGCCCGATCGGATGGTGGTATGCCCGCAGGTACTGCAAGCAGGGGCATCACTTTGAACGCCCATGCTTAGGTCAAAGCTATACTGTTTCTTACTAACTGGATTGCTATCGGGACTGCTACTGCTACTTAAACCTGCTACTTTATCCACCGGTTGATATATATTACTCTCATCCGTATTAACATCGCTGTCGCTCATCTGCGGGTTGCCGGTGATGCCCTTTTGCTCGGTAATCACGTGCACCAGGTCGGTACGGTTCTGGTATTCGTAGCCCAACATCCTGAAAATATAGTCGATAATAGAAGTGGCGCTTTTTATATTGGCATGGCCAACTACCATACCTGCAGGTTCAAAACGGGTAAAAGTGAATTTCTCGACATATTCTTCCAGCGGAACCCCATATTGAAGGCCCACCGAAACCGCTATGGCAAAGCAGTTCATTAACGAACGAAACGTGGCGCCTTCCTTATGCATGTCAACAAATATCTCGCCCAGGGTGCCGTCTTCATATTCGCCGGTCCTTACATAGATCACCTGGCCGTCGATGCTTGCTTTTTGGGTATAGCCCCGGCGCTTAAAAGGCAGACTCTTCTTTTGCACCACCCGCGAAAGCTGGCGCATAAAGTCGGTATCTTTCGATTTTTCCATGATGGCGATAGCGGCTTCGATTACTTGCTCGGAAGTAAGGTCGCTCAATTTTACGTTGGCGGCTTCGCCTAAAGCTTCCTCAACGGTTTCGAGTTTTTCTTCGGAAAGCCCCTCTTTTTCCTCTTTAACATCCGATTTTGTGGATAAGGGCTGCGAAAGCTTGCAGCCATCGCGGTAAAGGGCATTGGCCTTCAGCCCGAGCCGCCACGAAAGCTCGTAGCAATCTTTTATCTCGTCGACAACCGCCTCGTTGGGCAGGTTAATGGTTTTTGAAATAGCGCCGGAAAGAAATGGCTGCGCCGACGCCATCATTTTTATATGCCCGTGGGCGTGAATAAAGCGTTCGCCCTTAGCGCCGCATTTGTTGGCGCAGTCAAAAATAGGATAATGTTCTTTTTTAAGATAGGGCGCCCCCTCGATAGTCATGGTGCCGCAGATATACTCATTGGCTTCGGCAATTTCTTTACGGCTAAAACCTAAGCCGCGCAGCACATTAAAATCCGGTGCATTATACTGGTCGGCGGTAAATCCGAGCCGCTTCAGGCAATCTTCACCCAGCGTCCAGATGTTAAAGGCAAAGCTGATCTCGAATGCCGCGATCAACCCTTTATCAAGTTTTTCCAGTTCATCATCAGTTAAACCTTTTGCCTTCAGTGTATTGACATTAACATGGGGCGCGCCCTTTAAAGTAGCTGCACCTTTGGCATAATTAACAATGGCAATAACCTCATGTTCCTTGTACCCTAAATTGCTCAAAGCTTCGGGCACGGCCTGGTTAATGATCTTAAAATAACCGCCGCCCGACAGTTTTTTGAATTTAACCAGCGCGAAATCGGGTTCAATGCCGGTTGTATCGCAATCCATAACCAAACCTATGGTGCCGGTTGGGGCAATAACCGTGGTCTGTGCGTTGCGGTAGCCATATCTTTCGCCCATTTCAACAGCTTTATCCCATGCATTGCAGGCGGCTGACAATAAATAATCAGGGCATTGCATTTGGTCTATACCTGGAGGGTGGATTTCCAGGCCTTCGTAGTTATCCGTTGAGTTATAGGCCGCGTAGCGATGGTTACGCATCACCCGGAGCATATGCTGTTTGTTTTCCTCATAGCATCTAAATGTTCCCAGCTCACGGGCCATTTCGGCGGAAGTAGCGTAGGCAGTGCCGGTCATGATTGCGGTAATCGCGGCGCCTATGGCGCGCGCCTTTTTGCTGTCGTAAGGGATGCCGTTCACCATCAATGCCGAGCCGAGGTTGGCATAGCCCAAGCCAAGGGTACGGTAATCGTAAGATAGCTGCGCCACTTCTTTTGATGGGAACTGCGCCATTAATACCGATATTTCCAATACGATGGTCCACACCCTGCAGGTATGCTCAAAACCTTTTACGTCAAATACGCGTGTTTTCGGATCGAAGAAATGCGCCAGGTTGATGGAGGCGAGGTTGCATGCCGTATTATCGAGGAACATATATTCCGAACATGGGTTCGAAGCGTTAATGCGCCCGCCTTCGGGGCAAGTATGCCACTCATTTATCGTACTGTCAAACTGAACGCCAGGGTCTGCGCAGGCCCAGGCTGCGAAAGCAATATCGTCCCATAGTTTTTGTGCTGGGACGGATTTAACGGTTTTGCCCGTCATGCGACTGGTTAGCTCCCAGGGCTTTTCGTTTTTTAATGCCCTGAAAAAGGCATTGGGAATGCGAACCGAGTTATTTGAGTTTTGGCCTGAAACTGTCTGGTATGCTTCCCCCTCATAATCCGAGGAATAGCCTGCAGCAATCAACGCGGCTACTTTTTTCTCTTCCTCCACTTTCCAGTTAATGAAGCTTTCAATTTCGGGGTGGTCAAGGTCGAGGCAAACCATTTTGGCTGCACGGCGCGTTGTTCCGCCCGATTTGATGGCGCCGGCGGCACGGTCGCCGATCTTTAAAAACGACATAAGGCCGGATGAATAGCCGCCGCCCGAAAGTTTTTCACTTTCGCCCCTGATCTTTGAGAAATTGGTGCCAACACCCGATCCATATTTAAATATCCTGGCTTCGCGTACCCAAAGGTCCATCACGCCGCCGTCGTTAACCAAATCATCTTCAACCGATAGGATAAAGCAAGCATGCGGCTGCGGACGCTCGTAGGCTGATGTTGATTTGCTGAGCACCTCGGTTACCGGGTCGACGAAATAATGCCCCTGCGGCTTCCCGGTGATGTTATATGATGAATACAGCCCCGTATTAAACCACTGTGGCGAGTTTGGCGCAGCCAATTGTCCCGTAATGGTATAAATAATTTCGTCATAAAATATATCGGCATCCTGTTGCGAAGCAAAATAACCGTAGCGCATGCCCCAGTCTTTCCAGCAATTGGCCATGCGATGCGCCACCTGTTTGACACTTTTTTCTGACCCGGTCGTTCCATCGGCCAGCGGCACACCGGCTTTGCGGAAATACTTTTGCGCCAGGATGTCCGTCGCCACCTGCGACCAGGCCGCCGGCACCTCTACGTCGTTCATTTCAAAAACCGCGTCGCCCGATGGGTTGCGGATAACTGACGAGCGTTTTTCGTATTTGAAAAGGTCGAAAACGTTAACCCCCTCTTTGCTGAAATACCTTTCAACTTTTAATCCTTTACTGTTGGATGCGGATGTTTTTTTTGTAATACTTTTTTTCATGGCAGATGAAATATGTGTTAACCCTGTATTAAAAAAATTACTTAGGGGTTTTTTACTCAAATTTATTATTCCATCAAACAGTATACTATTCAGAGTTTTCAACACATGCCGGGGAAAGTGGCTGCATTATGCGCTTGTATTTTTAATTTGGTGGTTTACAAGAAATTGGGGGTGTTGAAAACTAAAAATTGTGGCTTTTTTTCAGAAATCTTGTTATTATGCTGGGCTGGCTTAAACTATTGTGGGGGCAAGCTGTAAAACGCCGAAACTCCGGAAGCTTGTACGAAGATGCGTTCAGGCAGCCGGGAATAGCCACACCTGTTACAAAAAAGTTAAATTATTTTAAACTTTTCCTTTTCCTGCCTGTCATAAACAAAGTTTGACAAAATTTATGGCTATGAAAACGCTGAGAATTTATTGGGATTATTATTTTGCCAACGCTGATAAGTTATTCATCAGGGCCTGTGAAGCGGGGGTGTATTGACTGTTGAAAGGTTGTAATGTTGAAAAGTTGTAATGTTATTGAGGAGCATTTTTAACCTTCAAACATTACAACTTTTCAATATTGAAACAACTACTCAACCACCGTTACCTTCAGCATATTCGTCTTCGCCTTTTTAGAAATGGGGACAGAGGCTGTGTTAATTACTACATCGCCTTCCTGCACCAGGTTGGCTTCTTTCAAAATGGCGTTTACGTCAGCAATGGTTTGGTCAGTACTTTCCAGTTTGTCATAATAAAAGGTTTTTACGCCCCACAGCAGGCTTAGCGCATTTAACAGGTGCTTGTTAGCTGTAAAGATATAAGTGCTTGCCTTTGGGCGATAGCTCGATATTTCGAATGCCGTGTAACCCGAAGTCGTCATTGATACAATACCAACCGCATTTGTGTGTTCGGCCAGGTAAACCGCCGAACCGCAAACGGCGTCGCTGAGGTAATCGGGCGAGGAAACATCCGTATTTGCTTCTTTATTGGTATTAAAGGGGTAGCCCAGTTCTTCCACGTTTCGCACTATCTTAGCCATCGTTTCAATAACGATCACCGGGAACTCGCCGACAGATGTTTCACCGCTTAGCATTACGGCATCTGCGCCGTCGAGCACTGAGTTGGCCACATCGTTTACTTCAGCCCGTGTAGGCCGCGGCGTGGTGATCATCGATTCAAGCATCTGCGTAGCAACAATAACCGGCTTTGATGCTAAGCGGCATTTGCGTGCAATCATTTTTTGCAAAAGTGGCACCTCTTCCAGCGGCATTTCTACTCCAAGGTCGCCCCGGGCAACCATAACGCCATCAGTGGCGGCTATAATTTCGTCGATATTGTCAATCGCTTCGGGTTTCTCCACCTTGGCAATCACTTTGGCAGCCTTACCGCTCGCGGCGATGATGCGTTTAAGGTCCATGATATCCTGGCCCGTGCGCACAAATGAAAGGCCTATCCAGTCAACATCCCAATCCAACGCGTATCTAAGGTTTTCCAGGTCCTCTTCAGTTAAGCTTGGGATAGATACCTTAGTATTTGGCAGGTTAACACCCTTGCGCGAAGTTAAAATGCCGCCGTGAATGATCTCGCAAACCACCGTATCCTGCCGGTTTGTTTCAATAACTTTCATTTGTATCTTCCCGTCGTCCAGCAATATAATTTCGTTGGGCTGCACATCCTGGGGGAAGGTATCATAGGTAATATATATCTTATTATCGTCGCCGATACATTCGTGGGTAGTAATATTGATGCGGGTGCCGTTAACCAGGTGTATTCCGCCGTCTTTTACCAAACCTATGCGGATCTTCGGCCCCTGCAGGTCGGCCAGGATACCCACATTTGTTTTATATTGTTCATTTATTTCACGGATGGTTTCAATTACCGCCTTGTGGTCCTGCGCTTTTCCATGCGAAAAATTAAGGCGGCAAATGTTAACACCGGCCTTTATCATGGCAAGTAATACATCTTTTTTAGCCGATGCGGGGCCCATTGTGGCAACAATTTTCGTTCGGTTATAGTTTAATTTCATAATTATCTGGTTAAAAAAGGCTTATTTTGGCTGCAATAGTGTAATTATGACACTGCAAAAATTTGCGCTAAAATAAGAGATTTTCACGTGATTTTATTTTTTTAGGGTCAATCTTTACGGCTGTTACTATTTCGGGTATTTTATTTAACGACGAAATAAGATGATCAAGGTCATGCTCATCTATATAATTTTTGATCAGCAAAAAATAATCAGCTTTACGCATTTCGGGTATTAAATAGCCCTCAGAGCCCTTATTTGCAATAAAATAGAAGTCGGTTTCAGTGGTTTCCCACCTGTAATAAAAGCGGGAAAACAGGTCCGGCCGGGTGGCGGAAAAAATATCCACAGGCAAATCGGCTATCTTAATAAAATTAAAATTTAAAAACTTGTTGATAAGATAACAAATGCGGTAATCTTTTAATGAAGTTGTGATAGCGATGAGGACAAAATCAAGATCGATCTCAAACTTTAAAACTTTCCTGTTCAAAATCATTACTTTTGTTGCGATAAAAATACAAATCGAAACACTTGCTTTAAAATTATTGTTGCAGATTATGCAAAAGTTTTTAGATTTGATATTTAACAGAATTTATTTTTCCTTTGCACAAATTTTTTATTAATCATTAAACTATAAGACTATGTCTGATATCGCTTCAAGAGTAAAAGCTATTATCGTAGAAAAATTAGGTGTTGACGAAAGTGAAGTAACACCCGAAGCTAGCTTCACCAATGATCTTGGTGCTGACTCGTTGGACACCGTGGAATTAATCATGGAGTTTGAAAAAGAATTTAACGTAGCTATCCCTGACGACCAGGCCGAAACTATCGGTACTGTAGGCCAGGCTGTTGCTTACCTCGAAAAAAACGTTAAATAAAACTCCCCAATCGTATTAAATGGAGTTTAAAAGAGTTGTAGTAAGCGGGCTTGGAGCACTTACTCCAATTGGCAACAGCGTTCCTGAATATTGGGAATCATTGATCAATGGAGTGAGTGGCGCTGCCTTAATAAAGAGTTTTGACACCGAAAAGTTCAAAACTAAGTTTGCATGCGAGGTAAAGAACTTTGATGCAGATGCTTTTTTAGGCAGAAAGGATGCAAGAAAACTGGACCCGTTTGTACAGTATGCCTTGTTTTCGACAGAAGAAGCGGTAAAAGATGCGGGATTAGATTTTGAAAAGCTGGACACCAGCCGGATAGGCGTTATCTGGGGGTCCGGCATCGGCGGTTTAAAAACGTTTTTGGACGAAGTTGTAAATTTTGCCAAAGGCGATGGCTCGCCCAGGTTCAATCCATTCTTTATCCCCAAAATGATAGCCGATATCGCTCCGGGGCATATATCTATCAAATACGGCTTGCGCGGGCCAAATTTTTCGACTGTTTCGGCCTGTGCCTCGTCAAACAATTCCCTTATCGATTCATTTAACTACATCCGCCTTGGCAAAGCCAACATGTTTATCAGCGGCGGCTCTGAAGCGATTATTAACGAAGCCGGCATAGGCGGATTTAATGCCATGCATGCCCTTTCGACCAGGAATGACGATCCGGCAACAGCGTCGCGGCCGTTTGATCTCGACCGCGATGGCTTTGTAGCAGGCGAGGGCGCCGGTACCATTATTTTAGAGGAATTGGAACATGCCAAAGCCCGCGGCGCAAAAATTTACGCCGAAATGGTGGGTGGCGGCATGAGCGCCGACGCCTACCACATGACAGCCCCTCATCCCGAAGGGCTTGGCGCTGCCCTTGTAATGCGGGCTGCGCTGCAGGATGCCGGAATGACAACTGCGGATATCGATTATGTGAATGTTCACGGCACCTCCACGCCCATCGGCGACCCACAGGAGGTTAAAGCAATACAGGATGTTTTTGGCGACAATATTTATCGTACTAATATTAGCTCGACCAAATCAATGACAGGCCATTTGTTAGGCGCCGCTGGCGCTGTTGAAGCAATTGCCGCCATTTTGGCGATACGGAACGACATTATCCCGCCAACCATTAATCATTTTACAGACGACCCTGCTTTTGATCCTAAAATAAACTTTACATTTAATAAAGCCCAAAAGCGCATAGTTAGAGTAGCGCAAAGCAACGGTTTCGGTTTCGGCGGCCATAATGCTTCCGTTATATTTAAAAAGTACGAAGAATAAATAAATTTGGATGCCTATAAGTCGTTTTTACAAGCTTTACATATCTCCTAACAGAAAATACGTCAAGGTTTTAAAAAATTTACTCGGCTTTGTGCCGGGTAACCTATCGTTATACCGCATGGCATTCCGCCATAAATCTGTCGCCCAAAATGTAAAGAAGGGTGTAAAAAACAGCAATGAACGTCTTGAGTTTTTAGGCGATGCCGTACTGGGATGCGTGGTTGCCGAAGTACTTTTCAAATTGTATCCTTACGAAGACGAGGGCTTTTTGACCGAATTGCGCTCAAAAATTGTAAGCCGAGTAAATTTGAACCAGCTAGCCCGAAAGCTCGGTTTTGACAAACTGATAGAGTACGACAATCGTATGCTCAACTCGTCAAGGCAGGGATCATTGCTGGGCGATGCGTTCGAAGCGCTGATCGGCGCGATATACCTCGATAAAGGATATGAATTTACAAAAAGCTTCCTGGTAAATCATATCATAAAATCGCATATCGACATTCACACCCTTGAACAAACTGAAACTAATTTTAAAAGCAAACTGATTGAGTGGTGCCAGCGCCACAGTAAAGACATTGCTTTTGACCTTGTCAACAATGATGATGGTGAAAATGCCAAGCTATTTACGGTACAGGCAGTTGTCGATGGCGAAATAATGGGCCTGGGAAAAGAATTTAGCAAAAAAAACGCGGAAAAACTGGCTGCCGAAAAAGCTTGCGAGTCGTTGGGAATTTAAGTTTCTATAGGATTTATTATTCAGAAGCCCGTCCTTTTGGGGGCCGGGGAGTTAACGCCGGTGCAATGAGGTGCGGCAAATCCAGGGCTTCCTTATTTGCATCATAATATTCAAAATTGCTTTTGATCTGCTTCATCAGGTCATAATCATTCCAGCCTTTCAGGTCGTCGTATGAAGGCGTGTAGTATTCCATAAATCTTTTTGCAACACTGTCGGACACCCTGGTAACTCTTTTAACAAGCGACAACGTATAGCGCCGCCTTATTTCGGCGTATTCGGCTTCATTTTTTGAATACTCGGCAAATCGCCGCGCCCTGGCGGGCCCGGCGCCAAATAATTCATAAAGCCCGGTTAAGGGTGATGTTAAAAAGGATAGCGCGGGCGCCTTGCCGTTGTAAAAAACACCCTGTTTCTTATAATCAGCCATTACATCGTTCATCTCCTGCCTTTCCGATTGCCCTTTTACGGTAACCGTGGCCAGCTTTATTACGGGCTGCATATATACAGGTATATCGCTGCCGTTCGCGATCACTATTTTTTGATCGGTGTAGTCGGTTTTTGTAAAAAGCAAAGTATCGCCAACTGAGGCCTTAACGGTAAACCAGCCAAGCTCATCGCTCATGGTAAGGTCTTTGGTTTTAAGGTTATTGATCAAAACCTGGGGCACCCTTTCAACACTAAGCCTTCGCGAGGTAACCCCGTGTATAGTCAGCTGTTGCTGGGCCGATGCATACAGCGCAGGTAAAAAACAAGTTAAGATCAGCCCAAATCCACGAAACCACATTTTACTAAATTGAGGCGTAAACATAAAAAATCTATTTGAAACGAAATGTAAAAAAGTGTTAAAGGGAGTCGGGAAGTCGGGAAAGTCCGAAAGAAGGGCTGCTTTTCAGGTGCAAAGCAGCCCTTTATTTAGCTAATTTTTCGTTCGGACTTTCGGACTTTCCCGACTTTCCGACTAAAAAACTATCTTTGCGCATGATAAAATCAATGACAGGGTACGGGACTGCCAGCTTCGACTCGGAGAGCACGAAATATACCGTGGAAATAAAATCCCTGAACAGTAAATTCCTGGAACTGTCATTGCGCCTGCCAAAATCTTTTGCCGAAAAGGAATTCCAGCTGCGTAACGAGTGCAATAAACAAATAGAGCGGGGTAAAGTAAACCTTTCCATCAATGTTGAACAGGCAAATACTACTGTAAATGCCGCAGGAATTGACAAGGACTTGCTTAAACACTATTATGAGCAGCTAAAATCCGTCTGCGCCGACCTTAATGAACCTTCCAATAACCTATTACAACTTGCCCTTACATTGCCCGAAGTGGTAAAATATGACGAGGAAACCGTTTCGGAAGAAGAGTGGAAAATTGCAGAAAAAACATTTCAAAAAGCCTTAGCGGCATTTCAGCAATTCAGGGCAGATGAAGGAAATGTGATTGAGCAGGATGTAAAGATGCGCATAGGCATTATTTTAAAGCACCTCGAACTTATCGAGATCGAAGAGCCAAAACGCGTCCCGGTGATCAGGGAACGCCTCGACCAGTTTTTAAGCGAAGCCGTAGGCCGGGAAGCCATCGACCAAAACCGCTTTGAGCAGGAGCTGATATACTATATTGATAAGCTGGACATCACCGAAGAAAAAATACGATTAAAGGCGCATTGCGACTATTTTATAGAAACATTGAAAAACGACGACGCCAATGGTAAAAAACTGGGCTTTATATCGCAGGAAATTGGCCGCGAAATAAATACCCTCGGCTCAAAAGCAAATGATGCCAATATCCAAAAACTTGTTGTGGGAATGAAAGAGGAGCTGGAGAAGATTAAAGAACAGCTATTGAACGTGTTGTAATATTGTTCATAGTTCATGGTTCATAGTTCATGGTAAAAAGCCAAAAAGGTTACCAACACACTATATGCCTTTGACTATGAACTATGAACCATGAACTATGAACCAAGACGGAAGACTCATCATATTTTCAGCGCCATCGGGGGCGGGCAAAACGACCATCGTACACCACCTACTTAAAAAAATACCCGAACTGGAGTTTTCTATTTCGGCTACCACGAGAAAAGCCAGGGGTGATGAACAAAACGGCAAAGACTATTATTTTATAAGCAAGGAAGAGTTTTTGCACCGGATTGCCAAAAAGCAGTTTGTTGAATTTGAGGAAGTTTACAGCGGTACCTTTTACGGCACGCTGCGCACCGAAATTGACCGCATCTGGGAAAAGGGCAAAACAGTGATCTTCGACATAGATGTAGAAGGCGGCCTGCACCTGAAGCGCAAATACGACGGCCAGGCCCTGGCCATATTTGTGCAGCCGCCATCATTAGAGGTACTTATCGAACGTTTAACATCCCGCGGCACCGATACGATCGAAAAACTGAATGAACGTGCGGTCAAGGCAAAAAAAGAATTGAATTATGCCCCGCAATTTGATTATATCTTAAAAAATTACGATCTTCAAACGGCATGTGAAGAGGCGGAGTCTCTTGTAAAGCGGTTCATAGTTGATGGTTCATAGTTCATAGCTACTGCTTTCCCTGCAGAAAGGTAAGCTCGGATGAACGATCATTTTTGCAAGATTTTTTTGATTCCATGTAGCTTCTGTGCTTCGCCGATATTTTTTCAAGCTATGCACCATGAACTATTAACCATGAACTAAAAAATGAAAATAGGTTTACTATTCGGCTCGTTTAATCCTGTACATGTTGGTCATCTGATCATAGCCAATTACATGGCTAATTATACTACGCTTGACAAGGTATGGCTGGTGGTATCGCCCCAAAATCCTTTAAAAAAATACCACGACCTGATAAGCACCTACGACCGCCTTGAAATGGCCAAGCTGGCGACCGATAATTCGACCAAACTGGAGGTGAGCGATGTAGAGTTAAGGCTGCCTCAGCCCTCCTACACCATCGACACGCTTACCCATCTGAAAGAGAAATACCCGCAGCATGAATTTGCCCTCATTATGGGCTCCGACAACCTGGTATCGCTTCCCAAATGGAAAAATTATAAGCTGATATTGCGCGATTACCAAATTTACGTTTATCCCCGTCCCGGCTACGAAAATACCGACCTGGCAACTCATCCATCAGTAACCATAACCATGACCCCGCTCATGGAGCTTTCAGCAACATTCATCCGCCAGTCCATCGCCCAGAAAAGAAACGTGCAATATTTTGTGCCGGACGTGGTTTTAGAATTTATTGATAGTAAGCACCTGTATAGGTAGGCCGTAATCTCCGCCGAAATGGCTGTGGAACAATAAAACTCCCCCTTTAGGGGGTTGGGGGCCTCAGTCCTGCGTTATCGGTTCGTGATGCGCGTGGCAGGCTTCGGCGCATAGTTTACAGGCCTCAGCACATTGGCGACAATGGTCATGGTCATGTTTTCCGCACTCATCGCCGCACATCCGGCAAATTTCTTCGCATAAAACCAGGTATTGGTGCGCAATCTCAGAATTGCGTTTTAACAACCTTGCCCCTTGTGTGCAGATATCGGCACAATCGCGGTCGAGCGCTATACACCTGGCTATTGCAGCAGGATCATCTTCGTGCAGGCACGCGTCGGCACAATTTTCACATGCTAGGGCACAATCCAACAACTTTTGGATCAATGCGGTATGATCGTGATTTTCCATGGTATTTATATTTAGTCACTATTTATAAGAATGGTCGGGAGTAATTTTTGTTTTGGAAGTTTGAAAACATTTCAGCAGCCCGCCGTTATTATTCTATTCTTTGTATCTTTATAAAAAGAAAGTTAACTATGCTTACAAAAGAGAAGGTAAAAGAGCTTGTCGATCACATGCCAGAAACGTTTTCGGTTGATGACATTGTGGAGGAGATCATCTTATTGCAAAAAATTGAAATGGCAAGGAGACAGGTTCGAGATGGTGATTTTTTGACAGAAGAAGAATTAGATAAAGAGGTCGATCAATGGGATTGACCATTGTTTATTCGAAAATTGCCAAACAGGACTTGGCGGAAATTTACAAATACATTAGCAGGGATTCCGTTTATTATGCAAAGCGAGAAATAGCATTAATTCTTGCGGCGATTAAAAAGCTAAAATTAAACCCGTTACTAGGACGAAGATTTGAGAAATCGGTCGACGAGTTTACCAGAGAATTAATCTTTCAAAACTATCGGATTGTTTATGATATTGAGGAAGGTACCCGGCTCATTATTCTTACAATCCATCACCACTCGAGACTAATTTCCAACAATCCTGCATTTAAAGATGAGGAATAACAGTTACACTCACCGTGAGCGAAAAAACCATCTTAAAACTGAAGTTGCCAACCGACCCGCTTTGGGTAAAAAATGTAGTTGAAAGCAATATTGAGGAGCTATTAACCGACCATGCCTTTTGCGAGCAGAAAGCTGCCAGCAATGCCATAACACTTATTGTCCAAAACCCCAATCTATCCGACCTGGTGCAGGAAATGGCCTTGCTTGTGCAGGAAGAGATGGACCACTTTAAGCGTGTGCACGATATTATTTTAGAGCGGGGCTATGTGCTGGGGCGCGAGCGCAAGGACAATTATGTGAATGAGCTTCGCAAATTTATTATCGCCGGCGGCAGCCGCACGGAGCAATTGGTTGACCGTTTGCTTTTTTCGGCGATGATAGAGGCGCGTAGTTGCGAGCGATTTAAGGTATTGTCTGAAAATATAAATGATCCGCGTCTCTCAGCTTTTTATCACGAGCTGATGATCAGCGAGGCTACCCATTATGCCACATTTATACGCCTGGCTAAAAAGTATAACGAAGGTATAGACGTCGACGCCCGCTGGAAGCAATATCTTGCTTATGAAGCACAGGTTATCCAAAATTACGGCAAAGCGGAGACGATACACGGGTAAGTTTGTCCATAGTCCATGGTAGATAGTCCATTGCAGGAAGCCTTACGTTATGGGCTATCCACATGACCTTTTCCTAAATGGCTATGGACTATAGACCATCGACTATGGACTTCCCACAACTCCGACTACGCTCCTCAAATAATTATCCATCAAAACCATATCCACCTTGTCGTTTATAAAACCGATGTGCATGTCGGGGCGGATGATCAATGATTTTGCCTGGTTTTGTTTTATCTCAAAGGCGTCAAAAACATGCTGATTTTTTGCCGACGGCGGCAAATAATAGTAATTTAAAACGGCGGCATAGTTCTGGGTGATCCATTTGGCGAGCATAAACAGATCAGGTTCTGATAACTTCCCTAAAACAATAAAGGTAAACCCCGGCTTACGGCACCATTCGTGCAGATCGGTTTCTTCCTGCTTTTTTTCATCGAAAACTTTTAAATAAGGCAGACGGTCTCCGGCTTTTATTTTGGTAGCCTGGCTTATATGCAGGTTTATAGCGCTATCGCGGTAGCTTATCCCGATTTGCGAAACGCGTTTGAAACCGAACTCTCTGAAAGATTTTTTGCCCCATACCCATTTCAGCAGGCCGGGCAATAACCATCGTTTAAACAAGCGGCTAAGCCAGTTATTTGATATGATTACCGTAAAAACCCTGTCGGTAGTTTTCAAAAGTGATTTGGCAACCGGTATCCTCTCGGCGGCATAGCTATCCAAAACGGATTCGCTTAGCTGTTTGTTTATCACACCAGCTAGTTTCCAAGCCAGGTTGTATGCATCCTGCAGGCCGGTATTCATACCCTGTGCACCAACCGGTGAATGGATATGTGCCGCATCGCCCACCAAAAAACACCGCTGCTCCCTGAACCTGTCAGCCATACGGTGATGCAGCCTGTAATCGGTGAACCAATAGTTTCGCACTACATGCAAGTCAAGTTTAACAATATCGTTCAAAAAGGGTAGGAGATCGTCCAATCGCAATCCTTCTTTTTCATCCAATATATCAGGCAGGTTGCCGATAACACGATAACAGTTTACTTCGGGCATCGGGAAAAAACCGGCTATGCCCCTTTCGCCTAAAAATAGACTTACCGAGGCATCGTCAAGCTCCTTGTTATCGAGTTCCAGGTCGGCCAGGTAATAGGTATGCCGGTAGGTTTCCCCGCTGAATGATATATTTAACTGCCGGCGTACCATGCTATGGGCACCATCGGCGCCAACAACCCAATCGCAGGTAATTTCCTTAGTATCTGTGCCGTTTTTTATTTGAATTTGGGCTGAGGAAGCGTTTTGTTTTAATGAGATCAGGCTTGTGTTCCAATAAACGGGGCAACAGTTTTGGGTTAAATAGTCGAGTAGCAGCCGTTCATTTTTACTTTGCTGGTACAATTCGAGGAAAGGAAACAAGGTTTGGCCCTCACCCACGTTAATTAGCGAGAGGCTCGTTATTTTTTCGCCGGCCCGGTAAAATGACACGCCTTGTGCCTTTTTTCCTCCCTTAATGATAGCATCCACGATGCCCATTTGCCGGTATATTTCGAGCGAACGGGCTTGAACGCCTAACGCTTTCGACTCATCGGTGGGCCCTTGCTTGCTATCGATTATTAGCGGCTGCACGCCATACCTTAATAACTGCGCCGCCATCATAAGTCCCGAAGGCCCCGCGCCTGCAATTAATACCTTATGATGGTGCCCGGTAATAAACATGGATTATTTGTGGAACATTAAAAAAATTGCCGGGCGCTTATGGAGCTCGGGTACTTTTTTTTGCCATTCAGCGACGGTCTTTGTCTGGACAAATTCAGTAGCCGCCGTCAGGTCGCATGCTATACATAACCTTGTTTTGTGATGTGCGGTTTTTAATATTTCAAGGAGGAGCGGGTTATTGCGAAAGGGCGTCTCGATAAATATCTGCGTTTGGTTATTTCGTTCCGAGAGGCTCTCAAGCTCCCTGATCCGTTTGCTGCGGTCGTTCTTATCTATCGGCAGGTAACCGTGAAAGGTAAAGCTTTGCCCGCTAAAGCCCGAAGCCATCAGCGCCAGCAGGATAGAGCTTGGACCAACCAGCGGAACAACCTTTATGCCCATACGATGCGCCTTTTCTACAATTTCGGCGCCCGGATCGGCTATGCCCGGGCATCCGGCTTCACTCATCAGGCCCACATCGTTTCCTGCTTGTAGCCCTTTAAAAAAGTCCCCTGTGCCCAGGTCGCGGTTGTGTTTGCCATAGTCGTGCATGATCAGCTCGCTCTGCGGTGTTTTAAGTCCGGCTTCTTTCAAAAACTTGCGGGCTGTCTTTTCATTTTCAACAATATACTCCTTTAATTTGTTAATGGTTTGTATTAAAAAGGGCGTAAACGACCTGGCCCCGGCGTCTTCGGCAAGGGGTACGGGTATTAAATAAAGCGTTCCATAGGGCATATTGCAAAATTGCTCTTTTTTGTTTAATTTAAGCTACTGAAAGGATGATCAAAAAAATGAAAGAATTAAGTAAAAACTGGTTTATTGAAGGATCGATTGATTTTGAGTATAAGAAGTATATCCTGCTGGATTACCTGCAGGAAATTAATCGCCATTTTGACAAAAGCAAACTCTATCCGAACCTTACCGACCTGATATTCCACTTTAACAATTTACTCTATTTTAAAAAGAATAAAACTATGTTGCAGCAGGCCTTTCCGCAACGTTTAACATCGGCCGATATTGAAGCGGTAAAGCTTACCTATCAGAAAATAGTTGACGACGATAACTCTATGAAGGAGATAGAAGCCATTATTACCTATGCCTTACAAAAAATGGATCCCGCCATACAAACCGGTAAGGAAATTTATGATTTTGTGGAGAGCCGCCTCAACATCGATCCGGTAGGTATTGTACCATTAATGCCTTACCACGGTTATTTCTCACTGCGCAATGGGCGGGAAAAAACACACGGCATTTATGAATACCAGATCACCATATTTGAAAATAAGGACGATAAATACCGCGGCATCAATATAAGTTTCGTTGATACCTACGAAGAAAGCATCACCAAAACACCCGAAGCCGTTAAACTCGACCTTATCCGCCTGAATAAGTATATGCCAAACCCGGCTGTTTACTACGTGCAAAGCGATATAAGTTTCCCGCTGGAGCAAACACTGCTGCCGGTAGCCAAAAGGAGCCTGGTGAAATACATTTCTAATGCAGCTTAGCTGATGTCGGGATTCGGAATTTCGATTTCGGGCCGGCTATTTTCATTCATTCTTACGAGAGCCATTGCGTTTTGGAATTATTAAATATTTGCGCATGCTGATTGCTATTGGGTTTACCCGGTCGCCAGCAGCGGTATCAGGTTCGGGAAATTGCGAGAAGGCATTGTTGATTATGAGAAGATCCGGATTTTAAGTGATTTGGCAGCGAAATCGACCGAAAGCACTGATGCAAAAGATTGATGAACATTTAGAGCCTTAACAGCAGGACATGATTTTATTGGAGATTCCGGTTCAGACAAAATTGTATATATTGCTTTATTATTCGACAAAGCCTTTAGCAGTAGAAATTCAAATAAATAAAATGCCTCAAACAACCTCAGGTTCATCAACCACAAAATCAGCCATCAATCCAATTATCATCCTTGGCATTTTATTTTTTGTTTTTGGGTTCATCACCTGGTTAAACTCTGTATTGATACCTTATTTGAAAATAGCCTGCGAGCTAAACAATGTCGAGGCTTACCTGGTAACCACCGCATTTTATATTTCTTACCTTGTTATGGGCGTTCCGGCCGCCCGCTTATTAAAAGGTATCGGCTTCAAAAAGGGCATGTCGGCGGGTTTGCTCATTATGGCGGTTGGCGCGCTGATTTTTATACCAGCTGCCATGACACGTACTTACATGCTGTTTTTGTTAGGGCTGTTTGTCCAGGGCACCGGTTTAACCGTTTTGCAGGCAGCTTCCAATCCTTACATTACCATTATAGGCGACCGTGAAAGCGCTGCCAAACGGATCAGTATCATGGGGATATGCAATAAGGCTGCCGGCGCAATTGCCCCGATAATTTTGGGCACAGTGGTTTTAAACGATGCCGATGCGCTGGTAAACCGCATAAAGGGAATGAATCTGGCGCAGAAGGCCGTTGAACTCAACGGTTTAGCTTCAAAGGTAATAGTGCCTTACATTGTAATTTTGATCTGCCTGGTGCTGCTGGCTTTTTTCATTTACTTTTCCGGTTTACCAGCCATCGATACCGATCACGAGGACGAAACGCTGGCCATAGCTAATGTTAAAAAAACAAGCATATTCCAGTTCCCCCACCTGGTGCTGGGTGTGCTAACCCTATTCTTCTATGTAGGTGTTGAGGTGATGGCCGGCGATACTATCATCCGCTACGGCGCTTCCCAGGGCATCGCACTTTCAACCGCCAAGTTTTTTACCACATGCACATTGGTCGCCATGATTGCCGGGTATATAACGGGCATCCTTACAATTCCAAAGTACCTAAAACAGGATAAGGCTTTAAAATTTTCGGCCGTTTTGGGAGTTTTGTTTTCAGTTGCGGCAGTGTTTACACATGGTTATACATCGGTTTTATTTATCGCTTTATTAGGATTGGCAAATTCATTAATGTGGCCCGCTATATGGCCTTTGGCCATTGCCGATCTCGGCCGTTTTACCAAGATAGGCTCCTCCCTTTTAATTATGGGGATTGCCGGCGGGGCATTGATCCCATTGCTTTACGGCTATCTAACCGACCTGTTTAACGCACGCATCGCCTATTCGATATTGGTGCCGTGCTATTTGTTTATCTGGTATTACGCCGTCTCAGGGCATAAGATCCGAAGGTAAAAACAAGCCTCTTGTCATTAACCGCTTGTTTTTTTAAAAATTCCCATTATCTTTATTTCCAATAGCTTAAAGATCTTTTGCCTTTTTAAATACCTATGATAATAAGTCATCAGAATTTAAAGCGGTCTTCCGCTTTATTTTTGTTAACAGGCATTTTTGTAATTGCAGCTGGCGCCATTTCAACCCTGGGTTGGCTAATCCATATCGAAAATCTTAAAAGTGTTATTCCACACTATACTGCCATGAAATTTAACACCGCCCAGTGTTTTCTTATTTCAGGAATATGTTTTCTGCTCCTTATAAAATACGATAACCCATTTTCAAAAAGCGTATTCAAAGTTTTAGCCGGCTATCTTGTCATTTTTTCTACCGTTTCATTATCGCAGGATATCTTTCACTGGTCGGCCGGAATTGACCAGTTCTTTGTGGCTGATAACGATTCCATAGCAAAGGGACTTCCTTTTCCGGGCAGGATGTCGCCATCAACAGCCTTTTGTTTCAGTTTACTCGCAATAAGCTTTTTTGGGATCTATGCTAAAGCGCGCGCATTCAGAAACATTGCCCAATATCTTTTGCACGCCATAACTTTAACCGCTTTTATATCATTGATCGGCTATCTGTTTAAAGTACCTTACACTGACAAATTCAGTTTTTTCTCCACGATGGCTCTGAACAGCGGTATCGCGTTTTTACTGCTGTCCATTGCTGCCTCCGCTATTAATACCAATTTAGGTTTCACCCGTTTTTTTACAGGCAATGGGATCGGAAATGTTATGGCCAGGCGACTCTTTCCGGGGATGGTCGTTAGCTTAGTTATTATAGGATATATCGGTATTGAACTGCAGCGAAAAAACTACCTGACAGATGAGTTTGGGGTTGTGCTTTCCACCGTCGCATTTTTACTTATCGGGCTTTTCTTAATACAGAATGCGCTGAAAGAAATGAACCGCCTGGATGCGAAAAGGACCAAAGCAGAAAATGAAACGCGTTTACTAAATAAAAACCTCGAAGACATTGTGTTACAACGAACTATCGAGCTTAAAAACAGTAATGATAAATTTATAAAGATATTTAACTCGAGCCCTGTATGTATAACCATCACCGGACTCAATACCGGTGAATATGTTGATGTAAACCCGGCCCTGCTTGAAATGTTAAAATATACACGTGAAGAACTGATCGGCCGCACATCAATAGAATTGGGTGTTGTTGACCATGATTACCGGAATTATATGATCGATACCCTAGCGACCAAGGGTTTTATCAGGAATGAAGATGCTGTATTTAAAGATAAAAACAACGAAGTTAAACATTGTATAGTCTCTTCGGAATTGTTTGAGGATAGTAATCAAAAATATATGATGTCCTTTGTTTACGATATAACGGAACGGAAAATAATTGAAAATAACCTGACGGAGGCCAAAGAGAAGCTGGAAATACTAACAGATAAACTAACCAGCCAAAATAAACAACTCCTAAGCTTTGCGCACATAACCAGCCATAACCTGCGTTCGCCGGTGAGCAATTTGAGTTTACTCGTAAATTTTTATAAAGAAGCCACCAGCCAGGTAGAGAAAGATGAATTATGGGGCAATTTTGAGACGGTTATCAGCCACCTCGTATCGACGCTGGACGAGCTTATGGCAACATTAAATGCCCAGGAAGATAACGGCAAGGACAGCGAAGAACTGAGCTTTAAAAAAACGTTCAATTCAATCAGGGAAATTTTAATCGGGCAGATCAGGGAAAGCAAAGCGATAGTGAAAACCGATTTTTCGAAGGCCCCTCATATTTTCTACCCTAAAATTTATATTGAGAGCATTATGCTTAATCTCATCTCAAACGCAATTAAATATAAGTCGCCGGCGCGGAGGCCCGAAATACTTATCGAGAGCGACCATATTAACGGCGAAACCATACTCACGGTTAAAGATAACGGCCTTGGGATTGACATGGAGCGGCATGGAAAAAACTTATTTGGCATGGGAAAAACATTTCACAGCCATGCCGAAGCCAGGGGTTTGGGCCTTTTTATTACCAAGACGCAGATCGAAGCGATGGGCGGCGAAATAACAGCCGATAGTAAATTAGGCGAAGGTACCAGGTTTAAAATCATATTCAATAAACAACAGGCGTAGCGGCCTTCAGTCAGGCAGAGTACAGGATATTTTGTCTGGAATTAAATTTCTAAGCCATTGTTGCCGATTAACCTTTTCTTGAAGAGCCATCGGCTCGACCTATTTTGTAACAACGGGTTTCAACCCGTTGGGTGTACGGCACAATAATAGAAGTGCCATGGGCACGGCTCATCTTATTCAGATAATTGGGTGGGACCCGCCGCTTTCCGGATTGCGTGAAATAGGGCAATTGCCGGATTATATTGGCCGAACCTATGGTTCTTTTTTTATGCGTTGCTTTTTTTCAACGGATTAAAATCCGTTGTTGCAGTATCGGTCGAGGCTATGCCTCTTCTTATTGCGCATCTTAGCCGTGCAATACGGCGCGGAGCCAAAAGTTTTTATTTTCATATAACCATGCAGGTTAATCAGGGCTTTATTTTTTTAATATCGCTGATTTCAATTACCGTATTGCCGGTTTCGGGGGCCGATGAAACTGCTTTTTTTAATGTTAACAGCATTTGTTTGAGCGAAACCAGCGCTAGCGAGCGGGCCTGCACCGAAGTTGAAGGGATCAGCTCAAGCAATTTAAAAACAGGGTTAAACAACAGGGGCCAGTAATGCCCCGGGCCAACAACGTACCAGGGGCGTATAAATGTTGAGGGTATCCCTGATGCTATGATCTCCTGCTCGCCCTGCCTTCTCGCTTCCTGGTAATCGCCCATAACCTTTGTGGGATATTGGGCCACGCTCATATACACAAAATGTTTTGCTTTTGCCTGTTTAGCCGCTGCTACTGATACTTTAAGCGAGGCGAGATCAACCGAAAAAAACAACAATTTTTTCTTTGGGCCGGGATGGCTCACGCCTAATAAATGAATAAATATACTTCCTTCGGGGATAGCATTTACATAAGATGAAGCGTCAAATGCATCGGCAACAACAGGTGTACAACCTACAGGCAGCTTCTGTAAAGATTGCGGGCGAACTAAGGCCGTCACATCAAACCCTTCATCCAGCAATATTTTTATCAGTCTTTTTCCGATGTAGCCCGTGCCGCCAGTAATAAACACGGGGCTTTTCTTTTTCTCCATAAGGTTTAACTTGTTATGGATAAAAATACGATGATTATGCTACATTGGTTTTATTATATACTTAACTGCTTGCGGTGTCAAGTCAACGAACTTTAGCTGAAGCCCTGAGTGGGATTTCGCTTTCTTGTTACCTAGAACTTAAGACTTTCGACTTGAGACGATACTAGGTTAACTCATCCTCTTTCAAATGCAGCAGTATAAGTACCGGAACCAGGAAGTTAACAATTCTTTCGGCGCTGATCAGCCCGTTCCAGATATGGCTTTGCCACATTACAAACCATTCGCCGCCTATTACTTCAAAACCTAAAAACCATATTATTATCCCGATAGTAATCCCGGCCACAGCCCAATTTTTTGACGAATGAAACATCTTAGCGCTCCCGTTTAAATTTTTAAACAGCAGCAAGCTCCCTTTGGCGCAGCAAAATGCCATCGCAGCTTCCATCAGGATAATAAAAATATAGGATGCATGAAAAATAAACGGAGAGTCGATACCCCGGTAGTGAACATTACTTACGGGAAAGATAGTGTCCATTTTCATTACATGTTCCACAAACTGGTAGTTTGTGACATAGTCTGTCGTGTTCCCGATAACAATCAGCAGCGCCATCAGCGCGATCGCAGCCACAGAAATTGTCTTGGCAAGCCGGAACAGGAACTGAACGGAATACATATTGTGATGATTTGTTTAACAAATATGTTATTATCATTTTGCAAAAACTAATCAATTAAGGCAATTCCCTTTAAAATCCTCTGTATTTTTACCCGGTATTAATTCCTGATTATATGTTGAAAATCAGCCTTGTTCAATTTATCCCGGAGTTTGGCAGCGCTGCCCGAAACCTTCAGCATATCGCGAACCTGCTGAATGGCCTCGAAACAGATATTATCGTATTGCCTGAGCTATGTACCACTGGCTATTCATTTTTAACAAGAGAAGAGGCATTTGCAGCCGCCGAAGGGCTGGACGGCACCGGCCCAGCCCTTTTTCAACGGCTGGCCGAAGACAAAAAGGCTTTGGTGATTGCCGGTTTTGCTGAGAGAAGCGAAGACAGGGTTTACAATTCGGCTTTGATTGCGGCCCCAGGCGGCGAGGTTGAAATTTACCGCAAAACGCATCTTTTTTACCGGGAAAAGCAGTGCTTTAATGAAAGCGATTCGGGATTCTTTGTGGTACAGCATCCATACCACGATTGCAAGGTTGGCGTAATGATCTGCAACGACTGGCGTTATCCCGAAGCGGCCCGCAGCCTGGCGCTGCTTGGCGCCGATGTGATTGCATGCCCCTCAAACCTGGTGTCGGACCTATGGCGTATAGCCATGCCGGCGCGGGCCCTGGAAAATAAGGTTTACCTGGCACTGGCCAACCGCTGCGGAACCGAGATCCGCGAAATGGCAGACGGTAGCACACAATCGCTCACTTTTACCGGTGGCTCGGTATTATATAAATACACTGGTGAACCCATTGAACAGGCCAGAAAATCCGAAGAGCGCGTCATCACGCTTGAAATTGACCCGTTACTAACCAGGGATAAGTCGTTCAACGCATTTAATGATTTGCTCGGCGACAGGAGGCCGGACTTGTATATCGGGTAAAGCCTGCAATTGCCAGTCGTTCCGATATATGATGCATTTCAACCGATTAAATGACCCGCATCATTTAACAGTCTCACCCGCCAGCCTAACTTAGATCAAAAGTAAAGGTTATGAAAAAGCTCCATTTTTTCCTTGTATTTCTCCTTGCATTGTCAGTTAACCTGTATGCCCAGGACGAAAACAAGACCGTTTCGAAATTTGATTTCATTCCCGGAGAAAAAATTATTTTCTATGACGATTTCTCATCCGGCAATGTTGGCGATTTTCCCGCTTTATGGAATACCTCGTCGAGCGGTGAAATTGTTACCATGGCCAAATATCCCGGTAGATGGTTCCAATTTACAAAGGGTGGTTTTTTCATCCCGGAAGCAAAAGAAAAATTTGCCGATAATTTTACCATCGAGTTTGATTTTGTGCCGATGGTAACCACTAATTCAGAAAATATGAGCGGCATTGATTTCTTCATTGTATCGGGCACACTGAGTAACCCTAACGAAGGCGGCGCAATCCCGGGCAAGGCAGGCACTAAAATAACGATGGGATATGACCAGATCGACTGGACCAATTATTCACAAAAGGACGAAGGCTATAAAGATCACGGAAACAGTGTTTTCCAGTTTAAAACCGGTCAAAAATACCATGTGGCATTTTGGGTACAAAAACAGCGGATCAGGATGTACGCCGATGAACAAAAGGTGCTTGACCTGCCGCGTGGCATGATTGCTGACTATGTTTACAACATTTTCAGGGTGGAAACAAGCGATGAGGCAACCCCCATCATCAGCAACTTCAGGATTGCTGCCGGCCTTCCCGATATGCGGAATAAACTGCTTACCGAGGGAAAGCTCATTTCGTACGGAATACAGTTTGACGTAAATTCGGACAAGATAAAGCCGGAATCATTCGCGACATTAAAAGAAATAGCGCAGGTTTTGAAAGACAACCCCACACTTAAAATAAAAATAGTGGGACATACCGATGGAGACGGCAGCGATGCGGCCAACCTGGATCTTTCCAAACGCCGTGCGGCATCAGTTAAAAGCCAGCTGAACCAAACTTTTAGCATTGATAATGGGAGGCTGGAAACAGATGGGAAAGGAAAAGCCCAGCCAATAGCGCCAAATGACAACGCAGTGAATAAGGCAAAAAACAGGAGGGTAGAGTTTATTAAGCTCTAAGCCCTTAATTTTTTACATTGATTATAACATTTTAAAATATGTGGTGGGCCTATTTATTGGTTTTTGCAGGGGCGTTTTTGTTCGACGTGGTACCCATTCCTTTTCCCCCCGCTTTTACTATCATGGTTTTTCTTCAGATCATGTTCGGCCTGGATATCTGGACCGTTATTGTAATCGGCGTTGCGGGTTCGATCCTGGGCAGATACGTCCTTACATTATATATTCCTCGCTTATCGGGCAGATTTTTTAAAAGAACAAAGAACGAAGATGTTCAGTTTCTTGGCGAACAAATGAAAGAAAAAATATGGCGCGGACAAATGGTAGTACTTGGTTATTCTTTATTGCCGCTTCCAACCACACCGCTATTTGTTGCCGCCGGTATGTCCCGGATTAATGCGCTGTATGTTATTCCTGCATTCTTCATCGGTAAATTTACCAGCGACACTATAACTGTTCATTTGGGTAAATATGTTTCCGAGCATTTCGAAAATTTATCGGCCCTGGCATTCTCATGGAAGTCGATTACAAGCACTTTGCTGGGGCTGCTCCTTCTGTGCGCCCTTTTATTTATCGACTGGCGTTCACTCATTCAGTACAAAAAATTCCAGTTGAACTTTAAGATTTGGAAAAGCAGCAATCCAGTCAGCGACGTATAACGCAAACATTTTTAAGAGGAAAGAATAAGGCGTTGAATTATTTTGTTCTTTCGTGAACCGGGGCAAGTTCTTTCAGTTTGCTTTCGGGCTTGTCTAAGTAAAAATAAGCAGTCGCCGAATAATCATCAACCCGGTAAAAGTTTACCCAGCCTTTCGGGAAGTTCGTGTCGGGCAGCGCTTTTGGACGTGCCAGCAGCATGGTAAAATTATGCGCACCTGCCACCGTTACCGGGATTAATGGAACGCCTTTTGCCTGCAGCGCTTTTACTTCGTCATCACCGCCGCCGCCAATCTCCTGTATCGTCGCCTTGAAATTATCTTCGAAATAAACCGGGTCGGGGATATGGAACCTGTAAAACGCATATTGTTTTTTTGCTGTGTCGGCAAGTAAACAGCCCTGGTATAAATTGGTAAATTGCCCCTCGCCCCAGCCGGTACCAATATAATCCTCTGAGCCCGTGCCGTTTATAGTAGGATATTTCTTATCTCCGTCGATATAAAGCTTTACCTCGCCTTCGCCCCACCAGGTATGGCCATAGGCGGCATCAACGTTAACGCCAATATTCACTCCCAAAAACCGGCCCTTTCCTTTTATTTCCGGCAGTATTTCGAAATCCTTACCCGGGGTTGAATGAATAGATCTGTTCCAGCAGGAGTGGAAATACAGCATATTGTCCTGCGGTTTGTCGAGCAGGCTGTAATCGATATCAAAAAAAAGTAAATCAAGATCGGCGGCGCTTTCATTGGTCAAAACCACTTTTGCCCCCTTTTTAAACGGCATGGGTATATAGCAATTAAAGCTCCTGCCCTCCGGGTCAGTAAAAAGCGCCGACTGGAAGGCGACCAAATGGTCAAGGCCGGTGCAGAAAAAGTCGCCGAAAGGCACATCCACAGCAGGTTTATCAGCGCCGTCCCAATACATACGCAAGCGCAGTGCGCGCAGCATTGCCGGGCTGCGATCATTAAAAGTAAACCACATCCGCTGAATGATCCCGGCTGAACGAACGCTCAGCAACGTTTTACTTTCCCCGGCCTTAAGCGGTTCAAAGGCATTGCCTTTGGCCCCCAGGTTGGTTTTACCGCCTGTTCCCTTTACTCCGTTTAGGTTTTCAAAACTACTTACCCGCGAATGCACCCCCTTCGGCATGCTATACAATTCCTGGGCTGATAATTTACCTGCAATGGCAATAAAAAAAAATGGCAAGGATAATCGGAGGCATATTTTGCAATGTGCTGCTTTCATTTTAAATTATAGTTTTCTTCTGTGCATAAAATCGGTTATCCTGCCATTGTCCCCACAATATCTGCCCTGTCATCCGCCTTTCCCTGCAACCTGTTAAGACTAAATAATGGTTTGATGGTAATTTTACCGCCCTCAAATGTACAGGCAAAGCTGTCGCCGTGCACGGTTTCAATATAGCGCCAGCTTAGGAGCAGGGTATTTTCATTTTGCCAGCCATAGCTTGCTGCTACAATTGAATCAAAGTCGATACGACGGAGGGAGAAAAGGGAATGTGCGGAAGGCTTAAGGTTGCCCTTTCTTATCCAATGGTTTATCCCATTGGTGATGACGATATCCGGTTTGCCCTCTTCTTTCAAAGTAAAAACACAGTTACCGCCCATAAAATCAAAAGTTACGGATTTAGCGTTAAACGGGTTTTTATCAAGCATAAATTCCTTACCCGATATTTTTTCGGCAAGAGGGGATTTTGACGCCAGCTGCGGCGGGTCGTATTTTAGCGCTTTCAGATCCTTAACGAGTGTTTTGTGCGCTTCCTTATCAGCCGGCAGCGAATTCGCTTTCATTTCAGGAAGCAATACGTCCCAAACAATTTGCATGGCCGTTTTAGTGTCGATGCTTTCACTGGTGATGGCTACCACGGCATCAAGCCCCGGCAATACCATACTGAATTGCCCGAAAGCGCCATCGGCTCGGTAACCGCCGGGAGGGTTCAGCCAAAACTGGTACCCATAGCCGTAGCCCCAGCTGCTGTCGTTATGGCCGTTTTCAATTTGTTTGGCCGATGCTGCGGCTACCCAATCCGGGCTAATTACCTGCTTACCGTTCCACAAGCCTTTTTGCAGGTAAAGCTGGCCAAATTTGGCAATATCTTCCGTAGGCATACGTAAATGCGATGCACCCATATTTATCCCTTCCCAGTTTGCGCCCCAGGTGGTATTGGTGATGTTAAGCGGATCGTACAGGCGCGGTTTCAAATACTCGTGCGCCGGTTGGCCGGTTACTTTCTTAATGATAGCGCTCAACATAAAACTGGCGCCAGAGTTATACATAAACTGGCTGCCCGGCTTAAAAACTACAGGCAGGCTTAGAAATGTTTTTTCCCAGGGAACACCCGCGGGCGATGCCTCTAAGATCAGGATCGAATCTTTTCCGTGACCAACCGACATGCTCAGCAAATGCCTGATCTTTAGTGAAGCCAGGTTATCACTTACCTGAACAGGCAAATATTCGGGAAAGAATTTTATTATGGGGTCATCGACCGAAAGCAGGCCTTCTGACACGGCGAGGCCAATGGCTGTGCCAGTAAAGCTTTTGCTTAACGAATATAATTGCTGCCTGTGTTCGGACGAGTATGGTGCCCACCACCCTTCAGCAACTACATGCCCGTGCCGGAGGATCATCAGGCTGTGAAATTCCTGCTTGCTTTGCTTTATGGCCTCCAAAAACCTGCCGATGCCGGCTGAAGACATCCCCTGTTCTTCGGGTGTGCTGCGGGGCAGCGTAAATGACCTTTCCAAATTATTCCGCCGGCTAACACTGAATAACGAAGGGAGTGTGCCAAGGCCGAGGGTAATTAATCCTGCGTCTTTTATAAATTCTCTTCTGCCGCTCATTGATAGAATTTTATGATTGTTGATTATTGAGGCGATTAAAGTTATAAAGATTATAGCAGGATTTATTTTTCGAGGCAGTAATTTTCATCGCTTTAATTGGGGGTTTATAAAAAAGTTTGGATTACTTGCAAATAAAAAGGCGCATACTCACCTGCCTAATCGGTAAATATGCGCCGAATATTAAATTGAAGCCTATTTTTACTTTTTAGCCCCGGTGGTATTAGCTGTAAAAGGTATCAGCCCCGTGTATATGTGGCTTAGTTTACCCGGCTTTAAACTAGGCGTCGGCCTGTCATGGTGGCAAGTAAAGCACGATGTTGAGGCCAGTTGAATATATGTTTCCATTGTACTGTTGGCGAGTACGTTTGTCCCTATTGATACCCCCGCAGTGGTGTCGCCGCCAACGCCGTAGCTTACGCCGGTCGGGGGGGCGCCGCCGCTGGTCCAGGTCGCACCGATCAGCAGGTAATTCTTCCGCAGATCATTTCCAACCAAAGATTTCTGGATAGTATTGTTAATGGATATGATCTCGCTGTTTGAAGCCGAGGAGCTTTTATTTTCCTGGTTGGTAACCGAATCCATAGCGCTGCCCCAGGGCATGGCCATCAGCGTGTTGCTTGGGCTGATGGTATAGTTTACCACCGGTTTTATTGTATCGCCGAATGAGGCGCCCGTTACCGTATCGCGATTGATCATATGGGCGATATTAGGATTCTTATAGCTGGCGTTCGAACTAAAAAGCCAATTTTTACCGGTATCCTGCTTTACGGTATCTATTTTGTTATTCACATCAACATAAGTGTAGGCCGCATTTGGTGTAATGCCCTGGTGCTCAAAGGTAGCCCAAACCATTTCGGGATGATGGTTAACACTGCCTACAATGTGCATGCCCAGCATGGCTACTTTTACTGTTTTTTCACCGGTTGGCACCCATTTAGCTGCATTGGTGGTATCATAGGTTGGCACGATAGCCATTACGGTAACGTAATTTTCAGGGTCTTTTAGCCTGCTTGCTTCTATCCACGAAGTTTTAATTTCAATGGCCAGTGCATTTGAGTCAGGAAGCGTAGCCGGCTGCGAGCCATGGTGCAGCCTGGCATATGCGCAAATGCTATCCCTGGCCTTTGCAGTGGTCGGAAATTCACTTCCGCTCATTGCTCCATCCTTCGATGCGGTTAAATACCATGCATAAACATCATTTACCAGCGATAAATAATAGATCAGGCCGCCGTTTTGCGCCATCAGTACATCGCCTGTGGCCTGCCCGGCTTCTGATTGTACCTGGTTGCCGTCCTGGTCGAGGAACACTTCTTTTTTACCAATTATAAAGCGCTCTACAATGCCTTTTTGATTTATTTTATGCTGAATGATAGCCTGCGGATGCTGAATTGGTTTGCCGGCCTGGTCTAAAAAGGTGGCAATGCCATTATTGTCTATTTTCAGATCGCTCACCACAACGGCGCTGCCGGCTGCGTTTTTAACCATTGGCTTTGCCTTTGGTGTTGGCTGAGCGCTCTCTACCTCAAACATTTTACCGGTTTTGCTAAAAATAACAGGCAGCCTGTTCGGGCCATCCTGGGTAATATGGCTGAACATTCTCAAAGGGCCTGAACCATGTGCCGTCATGGTACGGTTGCCGGCAGAATCCTCCGGCGAGACATTGTAAAATACCGGGCCTTCCAAAACGGTGCCCTTACTGCCGAAGGCGCCCTGCGCCGGGGAGGTTATCCAGAGAAACATGTTTTCGGACCATTTGTAAAAATCGCAGTTGTTTTGGTGCGGAAATGTAACGCTGTTGGCAGGGTTCACAAATCCGTTTTCTGTCGGCGTACCGCTTGCAAACCAATGGTTAAAAGTGTCCTGCGCAACGGTACAGGATGCCAGAACATTTTGGGGAAGGTTATTTTGACTTAATGTAGAGGCCGACTTTGGCGTACATGCCCATACAAGGGCAAAAAATGCGAGGATTCCGAGGGTAATCTTAGCTGAGTTTTTCATTTTTGTAAGTTTAGGTGACTATTAATTAAATGTAGGTTTTGAAAAGATCGTCGGGTAACGAATGCGTTTTTATTAGCATAAGGTACTTACTCGCGCAAATTAATATTTATGCGGGTAGCCGACAAACAGAGATAAATGCGATGTTTCATAAATAATGTGAACGGTTAGGTAAAAGCCCCGATAAGGTTTAAATAATGAATTATAGTGTTAAGCTATGCATAAAAATCGGGAAAAGTAACAAAATATAAAAAATATAGAAGCGGTCACAATAATTAACCAATAGTTTATTTTAAACAAATACAAAAAACATGGCGGCGTTGTCTAAACCGATCCCAACATCCGTCTAAAATTGCCCTTTTTTGATTTTATTTTTTTGAATGCTTTAAAGCCCGCTTATCCCTTATTTCATCAAAAAACGGTGTTCTTTTTTCCTCCACGCATTTTGCTGCATACAAGTATAATGCGGCGCTCCAGGTTTGCCAGTCAACACCCATTACGTCACCTGTCTGTGCTTTTATACATTCGTTAAACCCGAATTCCAGGCCCGGGTCTTTTGATAACCTTACAAGTTTGGTTAATTCCATCAATTTTTGGCCGGCAAGCTTATATTTTTTTGCCGCGACCAGGGCGGCGATGTAAAATCCGCACACAAATGGCCATATTCCGCCATTATGATAGTTACCCGGCAAATTAAAAAATTCATAGCGCGGATGCCAGTCCTGGTCGCCGGGCGTAATAAAAGGGAAAAAATTAGGCGGCAGTTCAACGGCCAGCTCATCATTTTGCCTCATTGCGGAACACTCTTTTTCAACCCATGAGATGATCGCGGAAGCGCCTGACGGCGTAACCAACCCGGAAAGGATAGCCAGGCTATTCCCCAGCAAGTCAAAGCGCTGGCTCCAATACACTTTGTACGACCAAAAGGCAAAATACGGTAGGCTTTTTACTTTTAATCCCTCGTGTATATGGTGCGGGATGAATCCCCCGTCTATCGTAAAACGTTTCATTTCCCGGCTTATCTGTGCGGCGCGCGCATCCTGCCCGAGTAGCCGCAAGTAACAATAGACTAATGTGTTAACGAACAATCCGTACCCTACTACCCATTGCTCATCGCGCCAGTCGCTGGTAGGCTGTTGGGAAACCATGGCCCTGTCGGATGGGCTTTGATACTCCATCCAGGTAAGTGATTTGCTTACGGCCTCGTCTAAAAAGTCTTTTTCGCCGGTTAACTTTCTGAAAATGGCAACTCCCAGCAAAAATAACGGGGTAGTGTCGCTGGCGCCGCGGTCATCTTTATCATGAACCAGCGATGGAATATGGCCTCTTTCCGTTTGATTTTTAGCCAGGGTTTGCAGCACCCTGCGGATGCTCGCTGTCAACCGGGGGTCTTTGCTCACGGCTATCCCGAATATCGAAAACATCAGGTCGCGGGTATAGGGCTCGGGATATCCCCAGCCCGCAGTCCGCGGCAGTCCGCGGAATGGCCCTGCCGCATTATGCAGCAATACCTCCACTGCTGCTTTTTTTGCTGCTTCTATCGCAATCCCGTCAGTTTTGCGCATCGGTTATTATTTTTCGTTTAAAAATCTGTCGCTTCCGCCAATAAATTGTGCGTCCGTATCCCTCATGTTATCCCTAATTTCCGTTGCACGATGCTTACAAATTGCTCCGCAACAATCCTGTAGTCAAAATTCTCAACCACACGTTTGCGGCCGGCTTTGCCCAGCTGTATGCGCAGCAAACGGTGGTTCATTAGCTCCAGCAGGTATCCCGCAATGTCATTCACGTTGGCCCGGTAGTCTACCACGCGCGGTATATCGAAGTCTATCCGGTGGCCTTCCTCATACCCGGCCTCTTTGCCGGGTATAATATAGTCGACCACTATTTTTTGCGAAACATTGGCGAGGTAGGCGGTTTTCCCGTCGATCATCGTGTCGAGCATGCCCATTGCTTTTATGCCTATCACCGGTTTTTCACAGGCATTGGCTTCCACCTGCGCCATTCCAAAACCTTCCAGCCGCGATGGCGCGGCATAAATATCACAAGCCCCGATAAGATAAGGCATATAATTGCGTGAGGTTATGCTGGTTGTATAAATAACCCGGTCGGCAATCCCAAGCTGCATTGCCAATTCAAGGTCGGCCTGGTTTTGAAGCGATGTGCGCTCCTGGGGCCATACTTTGCAAACGTATTTCCAGGGCGGCACCTTATCAGTTATCAATGCCAGGGCCTGCATAACCTCCTGCGCACCCTTCGATGCCGCGTCGCCACCGACCGTAAGGATCATCAATTCGTCGGGCTTTATTTCTAAAGATTCCCTTACTGCTGTCACCCTCCGATCGTCCTTTGCAAAGGGAACAAACGTATCCGTATTGCATCCGACCGGAAGCACTTCGATATTGCCTGAGTCGATACCGTCCCGCACGTACATTTCTTTTACCCATCTGGATGTTACCAGTATGAGCGGCAGGTTATTCAATACGTCCTGGTAGTTGGCAATATACCCATCGGCAACCAGCCACGGTACCGGTCGTACGCCATGTTTTTGTGGATGTAATATCAGGTCGGGTGTGTGCCCCCAATAGCCTATGCCGACTACCGCATCAGGTTTAAACCATTTATAGTACCATTCCTTTTCCTGTGTCGATTCGCAGTTAACCGCATAAGCCTCGACCCCCATCTCGCTTAATCCCCGGTAAAGCAGGTTGCCCTGGGTTGCAAGGCCGCTCGGCGATGCCGGGTAATCATATAATAGCAGAACTTTCATGGCGCTATATTTGCGTTAATCAGCCATTCAAAGGCATTGCCGGCATTGTAAAATTGCCAGAAAGCCTCTTCCTTCGGGGTCGTTTGCGCCTCCCAGCTGTTTTGGTCAAATCCGTAAATATTCGTAATAATATGATATTTCTGTTGCCAAATGTCATGGGGCAGCGTGTAAAATAGCGGTGCTCCTTCGATAGCCGCGGGGTGATACGATCCCTGACCGTCTTCATAAGCAAAAGCCCATAGTTCGGCGGCGGTTATTTGGTTTGAATGCCAAAGTTGAATAACCGCATTGCCAATTTCCTCGTGGCGGCGGTGCCGGCTATATTCGCCATAAATACTATGTGTTATAATCAGATCGAATTGCCTTGAGGGCAGCAGTTTCAATATTAAGTTTTGGACGTCGTCTTCAGTCAGCCTTATTTGTTCGGGATCATCGTCCAGGTCACCCATTATTCCTCCCGCGCCTAAAAAATCCAACGCTTTTTTAAACTTTGGGGCGCGGTCGGGATCAGTTTTCCGGCAGAGGGAGGCGATAAAATAACGCCGGCCGGGATTACTTAAAATTGTTCCGCCAGCCCACAGGGTTTCATCATCAGGGTGCGCCACGATAAGAGCAATTGTTTTTACACTTTCTTTCATCAGGAGATTAAAAAACATTTACAAAGACAAATGGTTTTTAATTTTCAGCCGGATAGGTTCTGTTTAACTAATTTTAACACTGTGCAGCTTTTGATCGAAATATTTGGCCAGGGCAAAAATCTTACAACCCTTCAGATGGTTTGCAGGGGGATAGTTGTCTTTGTGATGGCCCTGGCGCTGATCAGGATATCAGGGCGGCGTTCGTTCGGCGTCCGTACGCCGCTCGACAATATTATCCTGATATTGCTTGGCGCTACTTTGAGCCGTGCCGTGGTTGGCGCTTCTCCATTTGTACCGGTTACCCTAACCTGCTTTATAATTGTGCTGCTGCACCGCATGCTGGGATGGGCCATCAGCCGCAGCGAACGGCTTGCCCGGTTTATAGAGGGCGATAAGATATTGTTGTTTAGCAAGGGTAAATTTAATGACAGGCATTTGAAAAGGTCGCTCCTGTGCAAGGAAGATATTATGCAGGGTGTAAGGAAATCGGCTTTAACGGATGACATGGACAAAATCGACCGGATTTACATCGAACGAAACGGCGAAATAAGCGCTATTAAGAAAAGTCCTTAGTCTGAAGTCGAAAGTCTTAAGTCCAAACAGGATTAACCTGATCCTCGTTTTAAAGACTTGACAGTAAAAAATCTGGTTTCCGAAGAGCGGAGAGCTCGCAGCCGGCCATCCCTTTTTGCTGGATCAGTACTTTAAATTTACTCCCCATCTCCACAAGCAGGGTGCGCGTAAGCATCACCTCCTGGACGGCCAGTTGGGCTATACTGCCGGCTGCTGCGGCTGTTTTTCTCAAATGGTCCTTAAATCCGAGCGCGAGCAGGAAGTCTGCCTGGCTGATTAAACCGCAGCAGGCCAGGCCGCTCTTTTCGCCCCAATGGCAAAGCGCCGAGAAATTCACATGCGCGGTAATGTCTTGTTTGCCGATATTAATGTAGGGCTCATCATTTATTTGATGCTTATGGTAGCATAACAAGGTGCCCCGGCTTCTATGGGGCTTGTATAAACTGTCTGATAAATAGCCATAGTCTATGGTCATCACATATCCTTTTTTTAGTGCTTTTGCGATGTCGGCAATCCATCGAACAGCCTCGATGTTTATTTCCGCGCGGTATCCTTCCGGCAGCGTCACATTCAATTCGGTTACGTAGTCTTTTAGTGCATCGCCGGCCGGCCTAAGTAGCTCTGCAAAGCCATTTTTATCGTCCACAAAAACCTCCATCAGTTCATCCTGCATAACTACCTGGTGTACCGGAAAATTGTCGATAAGCTCGTTTGACAAAATACAGCCGGTAAATCCTTTTAGCTCGTCAATTGACTTGTGCCAGCTCACCTTTTCGTGCAGCAGGGTTTTTTCCTTTTCGCGCATGGGGCCGCTTTTTTCAATTATGGCATAATGCACCTTATTGTATAAACCGCTGTTATCGTGCAGGTATTCCAGGATATCATGGCAAAGCATTCCTGTGCCGGCGCCATATTCAACTATTGTAAAATCATCTTCTCCCGTTAAATGCCACATTTCCTCCAGCTGTTTGCCAATCATGGCGCCAAAAACCGGCGTCAGGTTCGCACTTGTATAAAAATCGCCGCCTTTGCCTATTTTTTCGCTGTTGTTATCATAGTATCCTAAGCCGGGATAGTACAAGGCCATTTCCATAAAATCGCGGAAGGAAATAGGCCCTTCCCGGTCGATGCGCTGCTTAATGATCTCTGAAAGTTCCATTATCTACCAATACAAACTGGTATCATTATTGTTCGTTTTTCATCGCGCCTGTGTTTACTAAAAACATTATTGCTATGCCCTGGACAAAGAAAGATTACCCCAATTCGATGAAAAACCTGCCTGCCGCAGTGCGTAATAAGGCTGTTGAAATTGCCAATGCCCTTTTGGACGAAAGAAATATGGACGAAGGCATTGCTATAGCCACGGCCATAAGCCGCGCAAAAGACTGGGCCGAAAATCATGGCAAACCATCGGAGGCTCCCGAAGGAACTTCACGCAAGACCGATGTTAAGCATCATGGTGAAGACCGCTACGTAACTCCCCACGGCAACGAATGGGCGGTAAAAAAAGATAAATCAGCCCAGGTGGAAGTTTTTGACACTAAAGCGCAGGCGCTTAAAACTGCATCGAAAGAGGCGAAGGCGGCAAATGCCTCGGTGACCGTGCAGGGAAAGCATGGCAAAATTGAGCGGAGGCAGTCTTTTAACCCTAACCGCAGGGCGCCAAAGCAATCCTAAAAATGAACGGTATGACAACAGCACATTCATCAAAGAAAAAATGGTCGGCTGACGTTACAGAACACAGCAATGCCCTTGATTTGGAAAACAATGTATTTGAATCGAAAGACCCTAAAAAAATAGCGGAATCATTAAAAAGATCGGCAGAAAAAAGTAAGCGGAAAAAATCGTCGCCTTACCGGTCGGCTATGTCGATGCTTACGTTTTATATCAACCGGGCGGGCAAAAACCTGGAACCCGCTCAAAAAGACGTGCTTGAAAAGGCGAAGGACGAATTGCGTAAGGTATTTGGAAAGGAATAGCGCTGCGTTTATCTCAAGCCGGTTTTGCGCAATGCTTCCTTTTTATTCCGGACATGCAGTTTTTCGTACAGGTTGCGGATATGGGTACGGACGGTATCAATAGCTATAAAAAGATGATCGGCGATTTCCTGGTAGCTGTAGCCCTTGCTCAGCCACGCAAGTACTTCGTTTTCGCGGTCGCTTAAGCTGTCTTTGGCATCCACGTAAGGCGCCTGCTGCTGAAAGGCCATAACCACCTTTCGGGCAATCTGGCCGCTCATCGGGCTGCCGCCTTTGCGGAGGTCTATTAACGATTCGATCAGCCTGTTTGAAGATGTGTTTTTTAACACATAACCAGTTGCCCCAGCCTGCAGCGCTTTAAATACCTTATCGGCATCATCATAAACGCTAAGCACCATAAACTGGATATCAGGCCGCTGAGGTTTTAACCAGCCAATAAACTCAATGCCCGATTTGCCGGGTAACTGCAGATCAGTTAACACCAGCTCAATATCGTTGCCCAAACCGGCTGCAAAATATTCCTCGGCCTCTTCGGTGCTGATAAAAGAAGCCTTTAAATTAAATTCGCCGGAACCGGCCAATAACGCGCCAAGGTAATTGCGTATCTTCTCGTCATCCTCGATAATTACTATTGGTGTCATCTGCTATAAAGGTAGCGCTTTACAAACCACAGGACAATGTTAAAAAAGTAGTAATTAACCGGGTGGGGAAAGGGCGAAGAACGAAGGGCCGGATCAATTGCCAGGATAAAAAGCTAAGTGACCAACGGCCATATGTTTCCAATTATTTCTCACGACTTTGCGGCTGATGCCGGGTTGATAATCAGCGTGTAAATCACCTTCAGCCCTTTTTGCGGCATGCGCCAGCTGATCGTACCGCCAATATCTTCCATTCGTTTTCGCATATTCTTTAGCCCGTTTCCTGTTGGCCGGCCAATCTTCAGCGGCAGTCCTACGCCATCGTCGCTAACCTCAAAGGTAAGGCGGCTCATTTCGCAATCAAGCAAAAGTGTAACCCGTTCCGCCTGGGCATGTTTCATTACATTGTTCAGCGCTTCCTTGGTAACCAGGTACAAATTGCGGCGTTGCTCGTTGCTTAATTTTATCTGCGGCACTTCTTCAGGGAAATCGATTTTCAATATCAGATCAAAGGGCTCAAACAGCTGCTGCATCTGCTCCCGTATATATGCGAGCAGGTTTTCGAGCGAATCGTTTTGGGGGTTTAGCGCCCAAATGATCTCGCTCATGCTCTCTACCAGTTTTCGGGCGGCGGCCGAGATATTGCCCAGGTCCGTTTTTATTGCCCGTTCGGTTTTCTGCTGTGTTTGTATCAGTTCGCTCAACAGGGCAATATGTGTAAGCCCGCTTCCTATTTCGTCATGCATATCCCGGCTGATACGGTTGCGTTCAGCATCAACGGCAGCCTGCTTTTCAAGCTGCCTTAAGCGTTTTTTAATTTTTTGCTGTGAGACAAAATAAGTCAGGTAAATGATAAGGACCAGCGAAATGAAGGCTGTCAGCACATAAAACCAAGTCTCCTGCCAGAACGGTGCATCAACTTTTATTATCAGCCTCTCCTCTGCGCTCCATACGCCATCACTGTTCGCGGCTTTAACTCTTAACAAATAGCTTGCGGGCGCCAAATGAGCATAACGTATATTTTTATCATAGGAGGTGATCCATTTTTTGTCCCATCCTTCCAGCATGAACGCTATTTTATTGGCCTGCGGCCTGGTAAAATCAAGCGCCGCAAACTGGAAGCTGACGTTATTCTGGTCGTAGGGGAGCGTTATGGTTTTATTCTTGGCGAACAAGCTGTCTTTAATATAAGCTTTATCGTCGACATTAACGGATGTTACAGCCACACCCGGAACTGCGGCCGCAGTAGCTTTAACTGCCTTGGGGTTAAACCAGTTAAATCCTTTTATACCGCCAAAATAAATAGTTCCTGATGGCCCTTTGTAAAATGACTGGGTATTAAATTCATTGCTTTGCAGGCCGTCCTTAGCAGTGTAGTTTTGAAAAGTGTTTTCCTTGCGGTTGAAGAAGCAAAGCCCCATATTGGTGCTCATCCAAAGATTATGCTGCTCATCTTCCAAAACTCCATAAACATAACTGTTAGCCATGCCATTCTTTTCATCGTACACTATATATTTCCGGCTAACCGTATTAAATTTTATCAAACCTATGCCAGAGCATACCCAAAGTACATTTTGGTCCTGTTCATCGTGATGAATGCTTCGCAGGTCGATCAGCGGAAAGCGCTTCTCTATCATAACAAAATCGTCGCCTGTTTTCCGGTAGTGTATTAAGCCATGCAGCGGTGATGAAGCCCAGATCGTATGATCGCCCATTTCAACAATATCTGTTACCAGGATCGTGTTTTCAACGCTATGCTTGCCAAAACTGCCCTGGTACTTTCCGCCGGTTTTTTTAATGGTCATCAGTCCCCCGATGGTGCCAGCTAACAATTCGCCATTTTGCAGCTGGATAAGTTTGTATAAAAAGTTAGTATGCTCGTTTAGCTGCAGGCCATTAATGATCTTTATGGCCGTAAATTTATTCTTCCTTTCATTGAAAACTGCGACACCCAGGCTTGTAGATATCCACATATTACCGGCCCTGTCTTTAAAAATACTTGTGATAATCGGGCCGGGTAAACCATTTGGTTTAAATTGCTGATAGTTGATCGCTTTTACGCGCCTGGTTACCGGGTTATAAATATTTAAGCCGCTGCTGTGCGTGCCAAACCATATCCGGCCTTGTTCATCCTCATAAAAACACTTTATAAAATAGTCTTTTAAAAAGGGATAGTCGCCCTCGTTTAACGGAAACAGGTTAAATTTTGGCGGTTTAAGGTCCAGCTTACACACCCCCCCGCCATCGGTGCCTATCCATAAATTGTCCGAACGGTCTATCCACAAACTGGATATTAAATTAATAGGGAGCGTTTTTACCCTCGAATTATCGTGCAGGTATTGGGTAAAGGAGCGACTGCTTTCATCATAGCTCACTAAACCAAAATCATAGGTGCTTAACCATACCCGGTGATAGTTGTCACAGCGGATAGCCTGTACATCAAGTGTTTTGTTTGCCGGAACCGGGTAAATTATTGTGTCTAAAACATGAAATGCGGTATCCGTTATCGTAATTTTTCCGGCGGCTTCCACAGTGTACATCTTACCATGGCCGGCATAAAAGATCGAATGAAACGATAGGGCAAACGGCGAGTATTTAAGTGCTCCCGTTTTGGTATTAAAAACAAGCAAGCCGTTGTCATCCGGCGCTTTTACCCATATCGTGTTTTTGCCATTGGTGGTAAGCTGTGACGCTAAAAAGTCAATATAAAAATTTTTAAAACGGAGGGCAGTAAGTTTAAGGCTATTGGACTTAATATGATACCCGTAAACGCCCGCACCCGGGTCAAACAAATAAAAGATGTCTCTGTCATCGATGAAGATGCCGGCGGTCCAGCCATACCTGCTGAAGACAAGCTTACGGGTTAGCTTATCGTTCAATGGATTATAATAAAACAGTCCCGTCTCGTTGCAAAACCAAATATTGCCGCGACTGTCTTCGCAGATGTTGCCGTGTATGAAATTCGAGTTGGCTATCCTCTTATCATTTATTTTGTAAACCCGTATGTTCTGCCCGTCATAACGGTTCAGACCGTCGGCGGTACCAAACCACATAAAGCCTTTTTTATCCTGGTAAATGCTGTAGACGGAGCTCTGCGAAAGACCATCGTTAACGCCGATATTGTCGAACCGCGGGATAATGTTTTGTGCATATATCTTGCAGGTAATACCTGCAAAACACAAGATAATAAATAGCCGGTTCATTAACAGGGATTTTGGATGATATAAATATAGCCGAAATTTAATGCATATAATGAGGTAAAAGTATTATTCGCGCGTATGTTATATATTAAAAATTAGGTCGGCCGTTCGTGAAGGGGTACTATTTAAATATCCCTCAGTTAAGAAAATACCACTTTTTTACTACTTTTTGACAGCCGGCCGCATTAAACTTTTTTTGAAATTTATAGCATAAAGTCTTAATGGCTACAAATTATGAAAACTTTATTGCGGTTAACGTTTGTTAGTACCCTGGCTATTTTTATTTTATATAGCGCTGCCGATGCCCAATTATTACATTGTGATAAATTGCAGCAGCTTATTAAAGTTGCGGTAAGTGATTCAACGCTGAGTGTCATAAAGGGTTCAGCCTGGGACGATAGCGGCAGTAATTACAATACCTCGTTGTCGTTGTGGGAAACAGTTGACGATTCGCATTTTCAAGAGATTTCGTACAATAGTTCCCGGCATAGTTTTTCTTATGTGGCCCAATTGATAAATGATGGAAACGGAAAAAAGGAGTTCGACGAAATCTATAAAATAATGCAGAATTGTTTGGCGGGGAATTGGCGCCTGGAAACTGTTAACACCGGGTATCCAATTAAATACCGGTTTCGCAACCCCGATAACAATGTAGTTGTGGACCTTTTTAACGATTTGGGTGTTGTAAACATAGTATGCTATAAAAGCACAAAAAAATAGTACACCAGCAAAAGTTTGCAGCGCCTGCTACAGCATAGCTGCGGCTCAACATAAACTGCCGTGCCCCCGGCGAATAAAAAATACCACTTTTTTACTACTTTTTGAATAAGGTTTGCAAATGGCGTTTGGTGAAATTTATAGCTTAACTACGTTAGAACCAAATTTATGAAAGCATGCAAGTGTTTGATATTTAAACTTATGTTAGCCGCCTCGCTGACAAGCATATCGGGGATTGCCCAAGCCCAGGAAATAAGCTGCGAAAACTTGCAGCAGGTAATTAAGCTTGCCGGGCAGGATCCCACGTTAAAAGCTATAACCGGCAATATAGTAAAGGCGGCAAAAGGCGATGAAAACGCCCAATACACAGCGCTTATGCCGATTTGGAAACTGGGCGAGGTTTACGGGCAGGCGATCTACCAGGGCAAATATAGCCATGATTATGAATATGAAGCGTATTCGTCCAGCCAGGGGTCAGGAAAAGAAGAGATGGACGCTGCTTTGAAGGCGATTCGGGCATGCGTGGGCAATAGTTGGGTGGTAAAGACAGAAAAAGACGGTCTTGGCGATACCCTGACTTATTTTAAAAACCCTGCCGATTTTGTAGTTATAGACATTGTAAACCATGACGGCATGGTTGTTTTGGACTGCTATAACGACAGCAAACACAGCGCACCGGAATGCACCACCGGCAGTTGTGATAATTATTGGGGCAGCATACATTTTTTTACTGAAGATAACTACGGCGGTACTTTTATCGACGGTACCCTGAGCGGCATTGGGCGCGTTAACTGGTATTCGACGAGAAAGTGGTACCAGGGATCATTTATCGATAACCAACTGGCGGGCTTTGGCACCATGTACGATGAAAACAATAAGGTTATAAAAACAGGTTTCTTTTTTAACGGGGATACGGTTACAATTGACCAATATAAGAGCGGCTGCCAGTTTGGCGATTGTCAAAACGGATTTGGTGTAAAAATTATATCTAATAATATATATATAGGCAATTTTAAAGGCGGCGTACCCGAAGGGCTTGGCGAAACGGTTATCGGCAGCGGCGAAACGCAAGCGGCATATTTCGGCCACTATGTGAACGGCCATTCCGACGGCAAAGGGATTTTTGTAAACCATAAAGGCAATTATACTTTTGGCAATTATACAGATATGGTTGCCCGCGGGAAATATGAAGTGGACATGACCGACCGGACAACCATCCAGGCAAACACCACCGATAATACATCCAGTTTTTTCGATGAAAACAATATTTTAACCAAAGCCGGCACCGGAGTGGATGCATTTGTAGAAAACACATCGCCATCGTACCTTAATTTAAAAGCGGCGGCAAAATCGGTAAGGCAATTTTATGCTTACCGGCCAGGCGGCTACAAGGAAATAAAGGGCGAGCAAAGCAAACTATTAAAAAATCTAGGTTTGCAAGGCGGCTATAAATGCTCATTGCTATTTCAGAAGCTATACGACGCGACCATCGATGCAGACCATAATAACTATTACTTCGTCACCGTTTACCTTTCCGGTAAAAGCCCGGGCAAATTGCAATGGATAAATATCTACAACAAATATTATGATATACTGCGCAAGGCGCTTGGCAACCGGTGGAAAGTCATTACGGACGGCGGTAAAGCCAACGCTGCAAAACCTTCCGTCAGCCTTGTCTGTCAAAATATATTTGATAAGACGCAGTCGATAAACCTTTCATACGACCAGCGCGGAGTTCAGATGGAAATTCATTAATGCCTTGTGTATTTTGTTGATTTGGCCTTCCGCGCTCAATGCGATAAAGTGTAAAATACCACTTTTTTACTACTTTTCCAGTTCTCAGGCAAGGTGGTATTTCAACAACTTTGTGATATACAACACCCCACCAATTAAAATAAATCATGACGGTTTCTTTTCGTTCCCCATTTATTGCTTTCCTGTCGGTTATTGTTGCCGGGCTGCCAGGCATTGTAAAGGCCCAGCGGTTAGACTGTGACAGCTTGCAGCACATTATTAATATCGTTGCCTGCGATTCGATGCTAAGCTCGTTAAAAGGCACAGCCGAAGACAAGGACAGCGGCGACAAAATATACTTTTCACAGGTGTCATTATGGACCCAGCTTGATGATCTGCGCGGCCAGGATGTGGCTTACGATAAAGTTCGAAGGGGCTATAGTTTCCGTGCGTACATCTATAACTACAGTTCACCGGCTGATGAATTGGCCGCAACGTTGAAAACGTTTCATGATTGCCTGGACAAAGATTGGATTTCCAGCGCGGTTTACGGCAAGTCCGGTGACACGATAACCTATTTTAAAAATCCAGTTAACTATGTTGTTATAGCGATAAAGCGGCTCAAGGAAAGAGTGCTTATTGAATGCTATAACGACAGCAGAAAGCCGCGCCCTGAATGTATCAGCGGCGATTAAACATTGGCAGCAAGCAGGGCGAAGTGCCCGGCACTATTCATTGAATGCGCATCTGAAGCGGTTTAGTGCAATTGCGAAATACTACTTTTTTAACATTTACTGAACAAACGCAGGGACGTATCTTAGTCAAAAAACCAAAACAAAAAAACCATGAATATTTTAGTAAATCATCAAATCTCCGATCCCGAAGCTTACTGGGGCGCATTAAGCGCTAACCCTGCCGTTCCTGAGGGTTTTAAAGTTGTAATGCTGATGGCCGGCGCTGACCCGTCTGCTGCTGCCTGTTTGTGGAAAGCGCCCGACGTAAGTTCGCTAAGAACCCTCGTAGACTCTACTTTGGGGCATTCGAGCACTAATACTTACATGATAATTAACGACACAAAGTCGTTCGGTCTTTAGCAAACCGGCCCGACCGCATTTTACTGCCAATGATTTCTGAAAGGCTGTCTCAAAATTGAAAGTTTCGAGACAGCCTTTGTTATTTAATTCCTTCCGCAGCAGCCGGGATGACCGGGGGTGAGTCAACCGCGTCCGTTCATAACTATACCACTAACGTGACACAGCTAACGGTAAGGCGAATCAGTTCGGTTAACACAGCAGAAATTTGTATAAAATAATCGTGGCGCGTCTGCGCTGCTGCCCAAATACAAGCCCTTGACGCTATGCTGCAATATGCTTAATTTAAGCAAAATTTATAGCGAACTCTAAGTGCCTTTTTTTGCGCATTGCCGGCTAAAACATCTCATCCTGTTGCTCACAGGGCTTGTACTATTGTGTCCTGTACTTACGGCGGCACAATCGTTTGCGCCCAATCCCGATTGGCGCTTCGAGAGTTTTAACAGTCAAAACCACTTTGTAGGCGGTGAGATACACAGCATCGCCATGGACAAACATGGTTATTTATGGACCTGCAGCCGTGGCGTACAGCGGTTCGACGGGCATCGTACGGTTGATTATAACAGCTTTTTGACAGGTAATAACGCCATCCGCAGCAATTCTGCCAATATTCTTGCATTGTGGTTACCGGCCAGCGCGGGACAACGACCCAAACCTATACCGTAAATATAACGCGGGCTGGTTCTCCAAATGCAAACCTTTCGAACCTGAAAATAAACAGCGGGGCAATACCTTTAACCCCAGCATTTAACTACAATACCACCAGCTACGCGGCTACCGTAACGAACGCAACGACATCAGTGAAGATAATCGCCGCCACGGCCGATGCAAATGCTACAGTAAAAATAAACGGCACAACCGTCGCATCGGGAACGGCTTCGGCGGCAATCCCGTTAAACCCCGGCGCTAACACCATTACAGCCATGGTAACGGCACAGGATGGAACAAGCACAAAAACCTATAGCATCACCATAACCCGGCCGGCATTAACCAACGCCAACCTTGCAGGCTTAACATTAAGCGCGGGCACGTTGTCGCCTGTATTTGCAACCGGCACCTTCAGCTACACCGCAACTGTAGCGGGGACGGCTACCTCGGTTACGCTAATCCCCACCACCAGCGATGCAACAGCTACGGTAAAAGTGAACGGTACGGCGGTAAGTTCCGGAACAGCATCGGCCGCTATTCCGCTAAACATTGGCTTAAATTCCATTACTACAGTAGTAACCGCGCAGGATGGGACAACTACCCAAACGTACACCGTAACGGTAGGCCGGGGGGCATCAAATACAAACCTCAGCAACCTGAAGATAAACAATGGGGCCGTACCTTTAACACCTGCATTTAACTATACCGTAACCGGCTATACGGCAAGCGTACCTAATTCCACCACATCGGTAAAAATAACGCCGGCCGCAGCAGATGCAAATTCAACTATTAGAGTAAACGGCGCAACCGTTAAATCAGGAACGGCATCTGCCGCAATTAATTTGAATGCGGGGTCGAATACCATCACCACGGTGGTAACCGCGCAGGATGGGATAAGCGCTAAGAGCTATGTTATAACTGTAACCAGACAATCGTCTGATGCCAGCCTTGCAAACCTGGCCATAAGCAGCGGAACGTTATCACCGGCATTTGCAGCGGCAACTATCGACTATACCGATTACGTAGCCAATTCGGTTGCATCTGTAACCGTAACGCCCACGGCGACAGATCCGGGCGCAAGCATAACGGTAAACGGCACAGCGGTAACATCGGGTACAGCATCAGCCCCAATTGCCCTGGCAATCGGCCCCAACACAATAACCATCGTGGTAACTGCCGGGGATGGCGTCACCACCAAAACCTATACCGCAACGGTAAACAGGATGAACCTCTACCTGTCAAACCTGAAAATAAACAATGGGGCAATAGCCTTAACCCCTGCCTTTCATTTTAATACCACCAGTTACACGGCAAGCGTAAGTAATGCCACCGCCAGCATAAAAATAACCGCCGCGCTGGCTTACAGCGGTTCAACGGTAACCGTAAACGGAATTGCGGTAACATCAGGCACTGCTTCGGGAGCCATAGCTTTAGCAGTCGGACCTAATACCATCAATACGGTAGTTACCGGCGGCGATGGGACAAGCACTTGTACCTACACCATAACCGTAACCAGGGCGGCGACCGGCCCGATAGCGGAACCCCTCGAGGCGGTAAGCGTTCAAAATCCGGCAAACACTCCGCAAATTGAAGATGGCGTCATATTTCACCAGGGCATTTCGCCAAATGGTGACGGGCAAAATGACTTTTTAGTGATCGATGGCATCACCAATTATCCTGATAATAAATTAATGATCATGAACCGTGGCGGCCAAGTCATATTCGAAGCAAAAGGCTATGACAACGTTTCAAAGGTATTTGACGGGCATTCCAATAAAACCGGGGCCAAACAGTTGCCCGGCACTTATTTTTATTCGCTGGATTACATGGTCAGAGGAATAGCTAAACATAAAACAGGCTTTAATGTGCTGAAGTATTGATATTGGTGATTAGCGGTTGGAGATTAGAGGTTAGTAAGGAAACTGATCTCTGATCTCCAGCCTCAAATCACTGTCCCTTGCATTGAAGGTTAGTTGATTAGCGGTTAGGAAAAAACTAATCTCCAGTCTCTAACATCCCATCTTTAATCTCCCATCTCTAATCTCCAGCCTATAATCACCAACACATATACCCCAAAGATGTTATAGACACGCGCTATTATTTAGGGTACTTTTAATGGCTTAACGCCAGGTTATTGACCGCGGGTTTTTTTACCATTATATTTTTTGACCTGCCAGGAGGCGCCCGGACTGGTTAAACTGTTGATAGCAGCTCCCGGTATTGAGATCATAGCGCTGAAATTGCTCGCCGGCAGGCCGGTTTGGGCTGTAGTAAAAAGTAATATTATTAAACTTCGTTTAGCAGTAATTTACTAAATGACAGTCAATTACCGTTTTCTTAGCGTATGGGATAGTTAAACCCTGCGTTGGAAACAGGGCATTAAATTTTAAACGATTATTAAATAAAACCTTTAATATGAACAATTCTTGCAAGCACGTTTTCTCCCGGATCGCCTTCGTTTTTTGTTTGATCATATTATCCGCCCTGACGTTTACAGCAGCGGCGCAAACCTGGCAGCCCCTTGGGCCCGACGACGCAAACGAAGCTTCCGGAGGTTCCGTCTCAGCTGCCGGCCTGGTAACTGATCCTAACGGTGTGCCTTACCTGGTTTATCCGGATGGCAGTAATGGCAGCAAAGCAACAGTGAAAATGTATAACGGAACAAGTTGGACCGCAGTGGGCTCGCCTGATTTTTCACCCGGCTTTGCCTTCACGCCGTCCCTCGCATTTAACGGCACGACACCTTACGTGGTTTTCGAGGACGCCACTAATGGGTTCCGGGCAACCGTAATGATGTATAACGGCACAGCCTGGGTGACCGTGGGCGCAGCAGACTTTTCACCGGCGCAAGCACGCACTCCATCTCTTGCTTTTAACGGCACAACGCCCTATGTGGCTTTTGCCGATGCCAATAACGGCAATAAAGCAACGGTGATGATGTTCGACGGAACAAATTGGGTATCGGTAGGCTCGCCTGACTTTTCGGCGGCCGGCGCCGACTTTACAACCCTCGCATTTATCGGCTCGACTCCTTATTTAGCATATTCAGACTCCGGGAATAGTGACGTGGCGACAGTGGTGATGTTTGACGGGACAAATTGGGTGCCGGTGGGCACGCCTGGCTTTTCAGGCGGCCGCGCCATCTCCTTGTCAATTGTAGTTAACGGCACATCGCCGTACGTTGTTTACGACGATTTCAATAATGCCTCTAAAGCCACGGTAATGATGTTTGACGGCGCGAACTGGGTAACGGTAGGCCCGGCGGACTTTTCGCCAGGCCAGGCCAGCAACCCCTTCCTGGCCTTTAATGGCACAACGCCTTACGTAGTTTATGCTGATGGTGTGAACGGTAACAAAGCAACAGTAATGAAATATAACGGCGCCACCTGGGCAACGGTGGGTTCGCAGGGTTTTTCGGCAGGGGCGACCACCTCCACCGCGCTGGCCTTTAGCGGCACAACGCCCTATGCAGCATATACGGATGGAACGGGCGCAGTAGTTATGATGTATAACGGTACGTCATGGGTTCAGGTGGGCACTTCGGGAATTACAGGCGGCGCAGCTTCTTCGGCTTCCCTGGCTATCCAGGGCTCAACGCCCTACGTGGCATATGCTGACAATAGCAATCAAAATAAGGCTTCTGTGATGAGCTATAACGGGACGGGCTGGGTACATGTAGGCGCGGCGGGGCTTTCGGCTGGCGGAGCTTCATTGCCCACGCTGGCCTTTAATGGTACAACACCGTATGTGGCCTATGGCGACTTTGCGGCCGGCGGCAAAGCTACCGTGATGAAGTATAGTAATTCGTTCTGGTCGCTGGTAGGCATCGCGGGCTTTTCTCCGGCGCCGGTTCCATCAGCCGCGCTGGCTTTTAGCGGCACAACCCCGTACGTAGCCTTTTCGGATGGAGCTAATGCCGGTAAAGTTACGGTTATGAAGTACAACGGCTCCTCCTGGGGAACGTTAGGCCTCCCGGGCTTTTCGCCAGGACAAGCTTTTAGCGTTTCCCTGGCCTTTAGCGGCGCAACGCCGTATGTGGCCTTTCCGGATGGCTCGAATTTCGGAAAGCTTACCATAATGCGGTATGACGGGGCCAACTGGGTGCTAGTAGGCGCAGCGGACATTTCTTCGGGTCCGGCCCAATCACCCATACTGGCTTTTAGCGGCACAACGCCCTATGTAGCTTATGGCGATGGCGGTAATGGCGGGAAAGTTGCTGTTATGATGTATAATGGCACGTCATGGGTGCCCGTGGGCGCGCCGGGCATTTCAGCCGGATCGGTGCAGTCCGTGTCTTTTGCTTTTAGCGGCACGACGCCCTACGTGGCTTACCCGGATGGCGGAAATGGCAATAAAGCTGCCGTAATGCTATACAATGGCACATCCTGGGTGCCTGCCGGCGCATCGGCGCTTACAGCAGGCGCTGCAAACTCCGTGTCGCTTGCTTTTAATGGGCCGGTGCCGTATTTAGCTTTTACAAGCGGCGGCCTGTTTGTAAAATACTTCCACTCGACGGCGCCAACCGTACAGGCAAGTAACCTTATATTTTCAGGGACAACCGGAACCACAACTACAGCCTCGTGGACAAACGGCAACGGCGCATCAAGGGCGGTGTTTATGTTTGCCGGATCATCCGGCAGCCCGGCTCCGGCGGACCTTACCGCCTATGCTGCTAACCCTGCCTTTGGCACCGGCAGCCAAATAGGCAGTACAGGCTGGTACTGCATTTATAACGGTACCGGCACAACCGTAAATATTACGGGCCTAACCCCCGGTACCGCTTACCAGGTTATGGCCGTTGAATATAATGGCACAGGCAGCAATGTGGCTTATTTAACTACACCCGGTTCTGGAAATCCTGCCGGCCTGAGCACTGTCCCGCCTCCAACTGTAAGCTATCCCAGCCCGAAGGTTTATGCGGTGGGTCAGCCCATTACACCGTTGGCGCCCACCGGTGGTAATATTTATACGCCTGCTTTGGGCGCCTCAACCCTCGCAGTCACAGGCTCTACTGTCGGCCTGGGTGTCGATAGCACAGGCAATATTTATGCATGCGACCCCGCAAACAGTAAATTGCTCATGTACGCTCCCGGCAACTCGGCGCCGGTGACTTTATACAACGGCGCTGTAAATGGCGGCGTGGGCGCCGGCAATATTGGCAGCACCCGCGATATTTTCTTTACCTCAAACAATACAGTAATTGATCTGAACACTGTCCCCGGCGCCAGCCCGGTTAATCTCGGATTGAATATTTCCGGAATCGCAAGTCTGGCCGTTAACGCCCCTGCCTCAGGGGAGGAGTACGATGTTTATTTTGCAGACGCCGGCGGCCAAATATATTGGCTGTCAAGAGCCGGCGGGACCTATAGTGCGCCGGTTGCAATTGCAAACGCTTTCACTACCAAAGGATTGGCCGTTGACCATACCGGCCATCTTTATTACATCGGTATTGATAACAAGATTTACGAAAGTACCGCGATCCATGGCAGTGCCAGTACCCCCGCGGCCTTGCTTACCCCTAATCCGTCTTTTAGCCAGCCCTCGGCCATCGCGGTTGATGCCGCGGGCAATGTTTTTGTATGCGATCAGTCAGGTTCTTCCTATATTTTAAAGGAGATACAGGCCAATAGCAGCAATATCGTAACTATTTGTTCCCTGCCAAATATCGGTAACGGCATGGGTTTCGATAAATCCGGCAACCTGTATATCGATTGCCTTAGCCAGCTGGTAAAAATTGGGCCTGTCGGCGGCTATTATGTAAATGGCAGCCTTCCTGCCGGGCTGGCCATTGATAGCTCAACCGGCGTGATCAGCGGCACCCCAATCGCTATCAGTCCGGCAACCGATTATACTATTACCGCCTATAATGGCGGTGCCGGCGCATCTGCAATAGTTAACATCCGGGTGGCATCAACCGCGGCTAATCTTTCCAGCCTTGTATTAAGCGCCGGCGCTCTGACTCCGGGCTTTTCAGGTTTTACTACAAGCTATACTGCGAGTGTCGCCAATTCAACAACTTCCATTAAAGTAACGCCAACTGCCGCCAACCCGCCTGCCACGATAACCGTGAACGGCGTTGCGGTTGCTTCCGGTTTAGCATCCCAAAGCCTGCCTTTAGCCGTAGGGCCTAATATCATTACCACGGTAGTAACAGCGCAGGACGGCATAACTACCCAAACTTATACCATCACGGTAACCAGGGCTGCATCAGCCAATACCAATCTCGCAAACCTGAAAATAAATAATGGCTCAATAGCCTTAACCCCTGCATTTAACTATTTGACAACCAGCTATACGGCAGGCGTCACAAATACAACAGCATCAGTTACGGTAACGCCGCTCACCTCCGATGCGACTGCAACCGTAAAAATTAATGGCGCCACTGTGGCATCAAAAACAGCCTCGGCAAGTCTCCCTTTAGTGGTTGGCGCAAATACCATCACCACCGTAGTAACCGCACAGAACGGAACAAGCACCAAAACCTATACCATAACCGTTACAAGGCCGGCATTGACCAATGCAAACCTTGCCGGTCTAAAATTAAGCGCAGGCACACTGTCGCCCGTATTTTCCAGCGGCACCAATAGTTATACGGCAATTGTAGCAGGCACTGTGACCTGGGTTACGGTAATGCCGACCACCAGCGATGCAACGGCAACGGTGCAAGTAAACGGGATAGCCGTTACCTCGGGCACGGCATCAGCAGCAATCCCGTTAAATACCGGAACAAACACCATAACCACGGTGGTAACAGCCCAGGATGGCGTTACCACCCAAACCTATACGGTAACCATTGGGCGGGGGTCATCAAACACCAACCTTACCAACCTGAAAATAAATGCCGGTGCAATACCCTTAACACCCTCGTTTATTTATACCACAACCAGCTATACGGCAAGCGTACCCAATGCCACGGCAAGCATCAAAGTAACGCCAGCCATAGCCGATGCAAATGCAAGCATAACTATCAACGGCACGCCTGCCACATCAGGAACGGCATCAGCGGCCATCCCGTTAAACTTTGGTCCAAATGCAATAACCACCGTAGTAACTGCACAGGATGGCATTAGCACTAAAACCTATACCATCACCGTAACCAGGCCGGCACAGACCAATGCAGACCTTGCCGGTCTAAAATTAAGCGCAGGCACACTGTCGCCCGTGTTTGCAACTGCAATCAGCAGCTACACGGCAACCGTGGCAGGCACGGTAACCTCAGTTACATTAACCCCAACCGCCAGCGATGCCCAGGCAACGGTACAAGTAAACGGGACAACTG
>Ga0207667_10000153_pt1 | contig 103057 bp, 91 predicted proteins | sample KBSCornC52_FD_184301 | JGI IMG/M metagenome (GOLD analysis project Ga0207667, IMG submission 184301) | Corn rhizosphere microbial communities from Kellogg Biological Station, Michigan, USA - KBS Corn C5-2 (SPAdes) (version 2) | ecosystem: Host-associated > Plants > Roots > Rhizosphere > Soil ... | reverse complement strand
CTTGACCGTATGCGCGATGCCGCCCAAGGTCCGCATGACCGAGTTGGCTTGCCAGTCGATGTCTTCGTCCAGGAGTTGGCGCTCGGGAGCATGCGGACCGGGCGACGCGACCGCCTCCGCCGCCACGTTGTTGGAAAAGGAGGATTTTGCGCGCAACCGCCGCTCGGTCACGTCCACCCGCCCGCCGTCGGCCAACGAACAAGCACCGAGCCCCGCCACCCCAAGCGCAAGAATCGCCCTTGCCAGGTCTCGCTTTCGGGAGGTGACGTGCCAGTTCAGCATGCACCCAGTCTGACTCGCTCGCTACGTCACGGCTTGGGTCGCTCTAGCCCGGCCGTTTGCGCCTGGCCTCAACGAGTCGCACGGGTCTTGGCACGGAAGAACTCGACGAACGCACGCAGCTTGGGCGCCATTTGCGCACGGCTGGGGTAATACAAAAAGAAGCCGGGAAACGGCTGACAAAACGGCTCCAGCACCCGCACCAGCCTCTTTTTGGCGATCAGCGGGCGCGCCGCGCAGTCCATCACGTAGGCAACACCTAGCCCTGCCAGCGCGGCGTCGAGCATCAGCTCGCCGTCGTTCAGCAGCACGCGCCCGTCGACCGCGACCACGAAGTCCTTGCCGTTCTCGGTGAACTCCCAACGATAGACGACGCCGGAAGCGCGGCCTCGATAGTTGATGCAGTCGTGGGTCTGCAAGTCCCGCGGGTGCTTGGGCTTGCCGCGCGCGGCAAAGTAGCGGGGTGAAGCCACGATGGCCGAGCGCAGCGGGCCACCCAGCGGCACGCCGATCATCTCGCGATCGAGCATCTCGCCGATGCGAATGCCGGCGTCGTAGCCTTGCTCCACGATGTCGACCAGCGCCTCGTCGATGGCCACGTCGAGCCGCAGCTCCGGATAGGTAGCCAAGAATTCGTGCAGGTGGGGCGCCAACAATTGCTGATAGCCGAGCCGCGGCACGCTCAGGCGCAGCACGCCCGCCGGACGATCTCGCAGCTCGGCCAGCGCCCCGAAAGCCTCGTACACCCCGGCCAGCGCCGGCTTGAGCCGCGCGATGAAGCGAGCCCCGGCTTCGGTCAGTCCCACGCTGCGCGTGGTCCGTTGCAGCAACCGCACGCCGGCTCGCTCTTCCAAGGCGCGCACGCTTTGGCTGACGGCGGAGGCGGTGACGCGCAGCTCAGCGGCGGCTCCGGTAAAGCTGCGTTTTTCGGCGACCAGGAGCAGCTCGCGCAGGCCAGAGAGGTCGTCTCGCATTGTTAAGCTGTACTACATACTGCATGCGCATTCGACGGCTTGTTCAATGCAATCTGCGGACGTAGCTTGCTCGGCAGGAGACGAGCACATGAACGACACCAACAAAGTCTGGTTCATCACGGGCACTTCCACTGGTTTCGGCCGGGCGCTGGCGCTCGAAGCCGTCGCGCGGGGAGAGCGCGTCGTCGCAACGGCGCGGCGTGCCAACGCCGTCGCCGACTTGGTGGCGCTGGCGCCCGACCGGGTGCTCGCGTGCGAGCTCGACGTCACGCAACCGGCGCAGATCGAGCGCGCCGTCGACGCGGCGGTGGCGCGCTTCGGCGCCATCGACGTCCTGGTCAACAACGCCGGCTTCAGCATCGTCGGCGCGCTCGAAGAAACCAGCGATGCCGAGCTGCGGGCCACCATGGAAACGATGTTCTTCGGTCCCGTTGCCGTCATGCGCGCGGTGTTGCCGCGAATGCGGCGACGGCAGACAGGCTGCGTCGTGCAGATCACCAGCGTGGGCGGCTTGATCACCGCGCCCGGCTTCGGTCCCTATTGTGCGGCCAAGCACGCGCTCGAAGCCGTCTCCGAAGCGCTGGCGGCGGAGGTAGCGCCGCACGGCATTCGCATCCTGATCGTGGAGCCCGGTGCGTTCCGAACCGAGCTATTCGGTGGCGGCTTTCGCACCATGCCCGAGACCCCCGAGTATGCGGCCAGCGTCGGCCCTACTCGCCAATACGTCGTCGAATCCGCCGGCAAACAGCCGGGTGATCCGGCCAAGGCGGCGCGAGCCATCTGCGACGCCGTCGCGGCCGGAACGCCGAGCCTCCGCTTGCCGCTCGGCGCCGACGCCGTCCAGTCCATCCGCGACAAGCTGGCTCGCGTCGCGGCCGACGTGGACGCCAGCGAGCCGGTTGCCAGCGCAACTCAGCTTTGAGGCCGGGCGCTCTCGCGCGTAGCCGGTTTGTCGGTGCGATGCGATTTGCCTCGGCGTTCGTAGTCGCGATTGCGACGGGCAGATTTCATTTCTGATCTGGGCGATCACCGACTCGCGCTGCGCCGGTTTCGAGACTACGTATGACGCATGAAGGTGCTTAGGGCAGTATTTGCAGTCTGCTCGCTGCCATTGGCAATCGCCTGCGGTGGAAATTCATCGAGCCATTCGCCCCTCACCGAGACCGGCGCCGAAGCCGTGTTGCCCAGCGAATGCAGCCCCGCCATCGGCGTCGACAGCCCCCTTTTGCTCGACGATTTCGAGGATGGAGATCTCGAGCTCAGTCAGGCGAGCAACTTGCATGGCGCCTGGTACGTGAACAACGACGAAACGGGTCAGCAGGCCCCTATGCCAGGCGCGGAGACCAAAGGTTTGATCGTCAGCGGTGGCTCGCCCGAGTCACCAGCGAACGCGCTGCACACCAGCGGCTCCGGCTTCGAGCGCTGGGGTGCGTTCGCGGCCGCGCACCTGAACGCTTCCCGCAGCCACGCCTGCATCTACGACTTGTCGAGCTATGCTGGACTCCGCCTCAGCCTCAAGGGTGAAGGCAGCTTGCGCGTGAACTTGGGCACCACCTCCACCACGCCCATCGTCGATGGCGGCAGCTGTAGCGGCGACACCTGCAGCGACTACGGTAAGAGTCTCGAGCTGGGCCCCGACTGGCAAAGCGTCGACATTGCGTTTGCCGAGCTCGAGCAACCCGCTTGGGCCAGCCCCGCCGAGCTCAATCTAGCGGAATCGCTGCGAATTTCCTTGTGGGCGGAGCGCGCTGATTTCGATTTCTGGGTGGATGACCTGCGGTTTTATCAATGACGACAGCTTCTCTTTCCAACGTGACCGAACGCATCTCGCTCCGCGCTGGGCAATTGGCCCGGATGGGCCGACTGTTGCAGCGCAACTTGACCAGCCGGGCACCGGCCGTGGCGGCGGGCGGGCCGGTCGTGTCTTTGACGTCGTTCGGCAAGCGCGCGCGCACCGTCGCTTTCACCATCGAGTCGATCGCCCAAGGCAGCTTGCTGCCCTCGCGGTTGCTGTTGTGGTTGGACGAGCCGGCGTTGTTGGCCACACCGTCGGCCATGTTGGCGCGACTGCAGCGCCGCGGAGTCGAGGTGCTGGAGACCGAAAACTGGGGCCCCCACAAGAAGTACTTTCCCTTCGTCGCCTCCCAAAGCGCGTTCGCGGTGCCGCTGGTCACGGCGGACGACGACGTGCTCTATCCCGAAAATTGGCTGGCGGACTTGATGGCGCAATACCGCGCCGACACGAGCTCGGTGCATTGCTACCGCGCGCGCGTAGCGGGCCTGAATGAAGGCCGGCTGGCGCCGTACGCCAGCTGGCAAGAATGCTCGACCACGGAGCCGAGCCATCGCCACTTCTCCATCGGCATGGCCGGCGTGCTGTTCCCGCCCGCGGTCCTGCAAGAGCTGCAAAAGCGCGGCACCGCCTTTCGCGATACCTGCCCTCGCACCGACGATATTTGGCTGAATTTACAGGCTCAACGCGTCGGCGCGCGCGTGCGCCAAGTGCGGCCGCAGCCCGAGTATTTCATGCTGCTGCCCGGCACGCAGAAGAGCGGCCTCTTGCACAGCAACGTCCTGGACGGCAACGACTCCGCGCTCAGCGCCGTCTACCAGCCCGCAGATCTCGAGCGCCTGGCTCGGTCTTGAGCGCGCCTCAGGGCGCTTTCTGATAGATGCGCACCCAGTCGATGGCCAAGGCCTGCGGGAAGGCGGCGTCGTCGATGCCGTAGCGGCCCGCCCACTGGCCGCCGATGGCCAGGTTCAACAGCACGTGGGCCGGCCCCGCCAGCTCTCCGTCCTTGTACTTCCATTCCACGGTGCGCGTGACGATCTTGAGACCGTCGACGTAGAGGGTGAAGTCGGCCGGCGTCCACTCGACGCCCACGGTGTGAAACGCTTCGTCGAAGTTGAACGGGGCGCGGTAGTCTTGGTGCTGTTCGACGAAGCGCTCGTTTTGGTACAGAAAGCGCGGCTTGAAGCCGTCAGGGGTGCGGGTGGCAGCGCAGTGAATCTTGTTCACCTTGTCGTCTTTGCCGTTGTTCACGAATTCGAAGAAATCGATTTCAGGTGGGTGCCCCAAGCGACCGGTCTCGGACACGTCCGAGTTGATCCAGAACGCCGCCCAGGTCCCGAGCCCGCTCGGCATTTTGACGCGCGCCTCGAAGAAGCCGTAGCGCAGGGTAAAATCCGAGCGAATCATACCCGACTGGTAGTTGATGCCCGAGGGCTGGCTCAGCTTTTCACGCTTGGCAACCAGGCTGAGCACGCCGCCGGACACGCGGTGGTTGTCGTTGTCGGCATAGCGTTGGTTCTCGTCGTTCAGTCGGTCCAACGTTTCCGACGCGTAGATGTAGCGGGTGAACCATTTTTGGCGATTGAGCGAGCTGCCCGAAAACTCGTCATTGAAGACCAGGCCGTAGCCCGGCGGCACGTACGACGTCGCCCAGGAGCTGACCGGCTCCGTACGCGGGATGGGCGGGCGTTCTCGCAGCGACGCCGAGTCGATCACCACCTCGGCACCTTTGGCACTGATGGCGAGCTCGGCCAGAGACGTGTATGACGGAGCCGTCAGCTCCAGCACGTAGCGGCGAGCTTCACCATGTTGCACGTCTCGAACGAAGCTGCGGAAGGTGCCCTGGTGCGTCGGCTCGCGAAAGCGCACCGCGACCGATGCTGGCTTGTCGCCCTGAACCCGCGCCGAAAACTCCAAACGATAGGAGTGGCCCGCCTTGAACGTGGTTGCGCCCAGGCCGAACTGCGCATCCGAGCTGAACCGCAGCTCCGTCTGCTTCGAAAGCTCCGGGGGCAGCAATTCCCGTGTGTCGACCACGTAGCTGGGTGGCGGCAACGTCGGTGGCGGCGCTTTGCTGCGCTCGGCCAGCCGCACCTCCGCCAGCTCGGCCCCGCGCGCGCTCTGACAGGCGCCCAGCAGAAGCGCGAGCAGCCAAAGCGGCGAACGGGCGGTCATGGGGCTCGCCCCAGCGTCAATGCGGAGTCGACCAGCGGCTCGGGCCGAGGCCGGGCTTTGCCGAGCGCCGAGCGCACGAAGCCGATCAAGGTGCTGACCAGCGCGCGGTTCAACACGCTGCACGCCACCACGAACGCCAGCGCGCCAACCGGTACCAAGATAGCCAGCCGTGCCCAGGCGTGCAGGCCTGCCGGCAACGCGGCTTTGGCGCCGAGCACGCCCAGCGCCATCAACAGCGCCGCCAGCAGCGGCACGAACGCGCCGCGAAACTGATCGACCACGCCGAAGCCGGACGCCGCCTTCAGCTGGCGGACGTTCACGGGCAACCCAATCAGCTCGCGCGCGATCCAGATCCCCACCGCCCAGCCCAAAGTCGGCACGCGCGTGACCGCAACCGCCGCGAGCACGAACGCAAACTCCACGGCCTTGCCGACCACCAAGTCTTTGGGCCGGCCCATCGCCGTCAACAGCGGCGCAACCAGCACTCGCGGCGCCTGAACGATCACCAAGCACGCCAGGGCAGCCACGTACGGCGCGCTCGGCAGCCACTTGGCGCCGAACAGCACCTCCACCACTTCGGGAGCGAGCACGCCGATGCCGATGAAGCTCGAATAGAGGATGGTGCAGGTCAAGCTCATCGCCAGTTGAAAGGCGCGCTTGAGGCGTGGAAAATCCGATTGCAAGCTGGCCAGCATGGGCAGCGCCACTTGGGTGGCGGCCGTGGAAGCAATCGCCCAAAAGACGTCGATGGTGCGAAACCCGAGGTTCAGGTAGCCCGCCACCTCGACCCCCAAGAAAACACCCGCCGCCACCGTGAACAGGCGCTTGATCCCGAAGCCCAGGAACAAAGTGCCCATCGAGTACACGCCGAAGCCAAGCAGCTCTTTCAGCTCCTTCAGCCCCAAGCGAAAGCGCGGCCGCTCTTGGCAGGTTTTCCACAGGAAGGCCGAGCCCACGGCTTGAATCAGCACCTGTTGCGCAATCAGGCCCCAAACGCCGGCCCCCGCGACGATCAGCGCGATGCCCATGGCCGCGCCGGCAATTCGACCGAGCAGAGAGCGCAAAGCCAACGGTCGAAAGGCAAAGCTCCGACGCTGACGGGCAACGATGGTGGCGCTCAGGGCGGCCGCCGGAAAGCACAGCGTCATGGCGCACAGAACCAGGGCGGCGCTGGGCTCGTGGACCGAAGCCGCAAAGTACTTGGACGCGCCGGCGCAGCCCACCATGAGCAGCAGGCTCAGGCCCATGTTGAAGGTGAAGGCCGTATCATAGTGCAGCTCGGTCACGTCTTTGCGCTGCACCAGCGCGTCGTGAAAGAACATCGTGACGAAGACTTGCAGCACCTCGATCAACGCCAGCACGATCGAGAACAAGCCGAATTGGCTGGTCGAAAGCAGATGCGTGTAGATGACCAGCGTGCCCATCGAAATGAACGCGAGGCCGCCATTTTCGACCAGGCTCCACAGCGCCGATTTGGCGGTTTTGTCGCGATCGATGGTCATGACTGGGCCTGCCCACGGCGGAAACGCAGCTTCATCAGTTGCTGCGCGGGGCCGCGCGGTGAAAGCGCGAGCGCGCCGAACCAGGCCGCGTGGGCTAGGCTGAGCCGCGCCGGATAGCGCTCCTGGCGTAAGACGCGGAACGCCTGCTGCAGCAGCCGCGCCCGCGTGTCGCGCTCCGAGCCTTCGTAGCTGAGGCCCAGCGTCTTGGCCATCAAGCGGTAGTTCACGAAAGCCAGCTCGTGATCCAGCGCGCTCTGGTCCGGCAGGCTCACGCCGCGCTCGCGGGCGTGCCGCTGCATCAATGCGATCTCCGACGCGCGTTGCCGAATCCGTTCCGGCAGGCGCTGCCAATCCGAGCCGGTGTTGGACCACAGGTTGTTGCCGTGAATCCGGTAACTGGCGAGGGTTCGGGCAATGGTCACGACTTCTCCGTAGACGGGAGCGACGGTGTTGAGCGCGCCGTCAGGACCGTGCTCGGCAGAAAGCGGGAACAGCGCTTCCGCAAACCAACGCGAGTAGGCGTTTCCGACCGACACCGGCCAGCGATACGTCCCGGTTCGACGGAACGACTCACGCACGCGCGCGGCGTCGTAGCCTCCGTCGAAATTGCAGAATTTTCGGCCCAGATCGCGACCGTTGGCGTCGATGATGCGTAGATCCCATTGCACCTTGGCTACGTTTTCGGACCAGACGGAGGCCACTTGGGCCAGCGCGTCGGGCTCCAACAAGTCATCGGCGTCCAAGAGCACGATCACGTCCCCGGTCGACTCGGCGAAGCCGCGGTTGTAGGCGGGGATCGAGCCCTGGTTTGACTGATCGATCAGCGTGATGCGGCTGCCGAAGCGCGACAGCACCGCCAGCGAATCGTCGCGCGAGCCGTCGTTGACGGCGACGATTTCCACGTGCGGATAAGATTGAGCGAGCGCGCTTTCGACCGCCGCGGCTACGTATTTTCCGTAGTTGTAGCAGGTGACGATCACGCTGAAGCGAGGGCTGGGCTGGGTCATGAAGCTCATCCGGTCACGGCGGGTTGCAGCGCGGGGGCGTCGGTGTCGGGCGAAGCGGCACGGCGACGGTAGGCCTGGGCGACGCCCGGCGTGAGCCCGATCAGGGCCAGGGTCAGGAAATTTTGCTCGGGCGACAACAGGTGACCGCCCATGATCAACCAGCCCCAAAACAGGGTGGCTCGCACTTGAAGCGAGAGCGACGGGCGGCGCAAGGTCACGAGGAACAACGAGACGAACGCGGCGAAACCCGCCGCGCCATACTCGAACAGCAGCTTGGCCCAGGTCGGGTCGTGGAACTCGTAGTCACGAATGGTGCGGAAGATGGTGCCGGGGCCATGACCGAGCCAAGGCGTCCACCAAGCCGCATCGATGCTTTCGGACACCAACCGACCCGGCGCGACGTAGCGCATGTAGCCGCTGCTGTAGGTGGAGTTGAATTCGCCCACGCGATCGAGCGTGAACGACAGGTTCAGCGCGTCGCCCAACAGCCAGAATACCAAACCGCCGACACAGGCCATGACCGCCAGACGCAACAGAGTCTTCGGGCCAAACGGGTGCATGGTGCCGAGCAAGAGCGCGAGGATGCCGGTGCCGGAATAGGTGAGCAGCAGCGCCAACCCCAACAACGCCATGCGCGGCTTACGCCGCTGAGTGAAACCTTCTGCGATCAGCGCCAGGGCCATCAGGTACGAAAAGCCGGAGGGCTCGCGAAAGAAGAAGCCGTTCGACTTGTTGAACGAGCCCGTCGGAATCACGGTGTTGAAGGTGCCGGCGGCCCGCAGTTTTTCGGGAATGTAGGGCGTAAAATCGAACAACCAGGTGGCGTGCACCACCGTTTGCGCCGCAAATTGCACGATACCGAAGACGGCGCACACGACCATGAGATCGAGGAATTTGCCCATGACCCAGGCCGCGTCGTCGTGCTCGTCGAGCGAGCCGGGTCGCAGCACGAACAAGAACGGGAAGTACATGGCCGCCAGCAGCACCAGCGAGCTAGGCGACGACGCTCGCTCGTTGAACAACAGGCTGATGAGCGCCACGCTCAAGCAGACGCCGTAGAGCAGCAAGCGCTCCAGCGACAGCGTGAGCGCGCCAACACCACCCGCCAACACTAAGAATAGATAGCCGCCGAACAGTGCGGCACTGGCCGAGAGCGCCCCCGCGCTGAGGCCAAAGCGCTCGAGCACCGTGACCGACAGCAACAGCAAGATCATGCCGCCGCGCACGAGCGAGCGACCACGTGGCAAGAGCGCGACGGCCTCCGTCATGTGACACCTGCGGCGACTCGCGGCCGCGGCAAGCTGCGGCTCGCTTTGGCTTCGCGGTAAAGCTCTCGGGTGGCGAGGCCAATCTCGGTCCAATCCGCACCCAGAGCAACCGGCGCGGGTCGGCGCCGCGCCTGCGCCGCCGACGACATGGCTCGAGCCAACGCGCTTGGGTCAGCCACGGGTACTAGCTCGCCCTGCTCGCCTTGAGCCAGCTCTTCGGCAAAGATGCCGACGTTGCTGGCAATCAGCCATTTTTGCAGGCCTTTGACCAAAAAATACACGCCGCTCGCGTCGATCTGCCGGTAGGGAAACAGAAAGCAGTCGGCCCCCGCGAACAGATCGGCCATCTCTTGCTCGGTTTGGCGTTGCGGGCGCAGCTCTATCACGTTGCTCAACCCCAGCTGCTCGATGCGCGCCAGGATCGGCTCGAGCGCCATGCGCGGACGGCCGGCGACGACCACGCGCAACTGGCGGCGCTGCGCGGGCGGAATCAGCGCCAAGGCTTCGACCAACACGTCGAGCCCCTTGTAGGTCTTGAGCTCACCGAACAGCACGAAGCGATACGGACCGTCGCTGTCGCCGGCCACCGCCGCCGCCGACGGCGCGGTGCCGAGAGCCAGAGCGCCGTGCGGAATGACACGCAGCTTTTGCTCGGGCGACCCGCGTCGCAGTAGCGCCTCGCGCCCGGCGCGCGTGTGCACGATGACGCGATCGGCCAAGCGCAGGGGCAGATCGAAGCCCCAGCGCTGGAGAAAAGTCATGCGGTCACCGTTGTACGGCACCGTGTCGTGTACGGTGACGACCAACGGGCACACCAACCGCAACAGCAGCATGGCCGCGGTATCCAAAGGCGGCACGACGACCCACTGAAAGTGCACCACGTCCGGTCGCAGCTCGAGCGCGCGCTTGACGAGCTTGGCCAGCCCCCAGGCGTGAGCAAAGCCCTTGCCCAGCGCGCGTAGGCGAGGCGGCAGCGTTTGCCGGTCAATCCAGCGGTAAAACAGCGGCTCTGCGTAGGCCGACGGTAGCTCTTCACGATCGGCGGGGCGCGTGGGGCGAACGGCCCAGGTCGGCGTCACCCCAGCCCCGAGCAGGCCTTGCGTGAGCGCGGCATCGTAGGGCGCCGTGAACAACGACGGATCTACGAGCAGCGCGCGCAGCGAGGCCGCTTCGCTCACGAAACCTCCCCCGTGACGCTGCGGAGCCGCAGCGGCACCGCCATGTGGCGCCCCCACAGGCGCTCACGATGGGCGAAGAAGCCGACGAAAAAGCCGAGGGCCCAGGCCGTGTGCATGGTGGCGGCGGCGGCTACGCCCAGCAGCGCCGCAAAATCGCGCTGGCGCACCGCCAACTGGCAAGCCACCGCGCAGAGCACGCTGAGATACAACGCCGGCCAAACCAGCAGCCAGGCCGTCCACGGCATGGCTAGTAAGGCCAGGCCCGAGAGCGCCAAGTGGGCGGGCACGGCCAGCTGGCGCAGGCGCAGTGAATGCGGGTGACGCCGCACGGTGCGGGAGCGCCCTTCGCCGTACTTGAAGTACTGCCGGTACAGCGCGGGCAGCGTCTTCCGCGGCGAGTAGCCGACGCGCAGCTCGCTATTCAAATAGATGCGCGCACCCAGCGCGCGTTGTCGGCAGTCGAGCTCGGCATCTTCGTTGTGGGTGAAGCTTTGATCGTAACCGCCGGCGGCGCGAAAGCTGCTCATGCGGAACGCAGCGTGATGACCATGGTCGACGAAGCCGCTGGTATGCCCGCCGCGGTGGGCCGAGCCACCGGTCCCGACGGGCGAGTTCGAGACCCAAGCGATCGCCTTCTGCAGCGGCGTTTCGCCCTTGGAATCGAGCGGCACCACCACCGAGTCGGCCTGGGTTCGTTCGAGAGTCTCCACCAAGCGAGCGCAGTAGTCTTCGGGGTATTCGGCGTGAGCGTCGCAGCGAATCAGCACGTCCGCGTCGCGCCCGTAGCGCCGGACGGCCAAGTTGACGGCGGCGCTCTGGATGCGCGCCGGGTTTTCGATCAGCATCAGACGCGGTTCTTGGCGCGCCAGCGTTCGCACGATTTCTCGCGTTCCGTCTTGGCTGCCGCCGTCGGCGACGACGAGCTGAAGCTCCAGCCCGTCCGTTCGCTGCTGCAGCAGACGCCGGAGCACGCCTTCGATGTATGGAGCTTCGTTCAGGCAGGGGACCACTACCAATGCGCGCGTAGACATGACTTCCTTCAGCTGGAGTGATGAAAAGAAACGGCCACGCCGATGAGCTGCGCGGCCTTGGGTGAAGCGGACGCCGCCACCGCGGCGGCGCCGACGACGAGCAGCACTCCCGCGACCCACCAAGCCAGGGCCCGGCTGCGCGGCAAACGCTGCAACTGGGCTTCCGGCTCGGCGTCGGCAACGGCAACGGGTTGGCGGCGCGGGCGCGAAGTACCGGGCGCGGACGAGGACTGACCGACGTCGTTCAGCAGCACCGCTGGCTGCGCCACCCCAGCGGCGGCCAGCGCGCGCAGGTGCTCGAAGGCATCCTTGCGCGGTGTGCTGCCCAGGCGCACCACGCTGAGCACGGTGTCGACGAGCCCGGAAAGGACCATGGCGTCGGAGGCCTGCGGGAAGCTGGGTGCGTCGATCAGCACGAAATCACAACGACTCTTTGCCTCCTCCAGCATGGCCGCCATGCGTGGGCTGCTGAGCAGCTCCGCCTGCGCCAAGCCGCCCGCGGGCAGCGTGTAGTAGTGACCGACACCCGACGTGATCGGCAACGTGACCTCGGTCCACTCTTCCTCGCCACGCAAGACGTGACACAAGCCGGGGGGTTCGGGATGAGTCTCGTCGAAGTAGAGCGACTGATTCGGGCGCCGCAGATCGGCGTCGATGACCAGCACCCGTTTGCCGTCGGCCGCCAACAGCGCAGCCAACGCCAGCGTGCAGGTGGTCTTGCCGTCGCCGTCGCAAGGAGAGGTGACGAGCACGGTGCGCCCACCCACACCAGCGCCGAGGCGATAGAGCTTGGCCCGCAACGTGCGGAACGCTTCCGTGAAGGAGGACGAAACGTCGTCGCCAATCACGTCGAACGAGCCGGCACCGACGACGCCCCGGCGCTCTCCCCGCCGCCGCAACCGCCGCGGAACGTTGGCTAACACCGGCGCTGCGCCGAACGCGCTGGCAGCCTCGGCCGCGCTCTGGAAGCTGCCCGCGAACAGGCTGCGACCCAAAGCCAACACCACTCCGAGCAGCACCCCCAGAGGTGCGCTGGCCAAGCGCAACAGCAGCTTGGGCGAATCTTCGCGGTGCGGCGGCTGTGGCACGTCCAACACGCGGTTCTTCGACAGCGTGGAGGCCTTGATGATGGCCGTTTGCTGCTGCCGCTCCAGCAAATACTGGTACGTGCGGCTATAAACGTCCGACTCGCGCGACAACTGCAGTAGGCCGAGCTCCGCGCCGGGCACGGTTTGCAGCCGTTTTTCGTATTGGCTGATGATGCCGTCCAAGGTTCCCAGGCTCTCCTGGGCGCGCGAGGCTCGGCTCGAGACGTAGTTGCGGATGCTCTCGAGCTGGGCTTCGACCTGACTGCGTTGGTCGCGCACCTCGGGGGCGGCTTCATTGAAGCGGCTGTCCAAATCCGTCAGCTTCTGACGGGCCTGGGTGAGCGCGTTGGCCATGCCTTCGAGCACCTTGTCGTCGGCTTCACCGAGCAAGAACGCGCCTACGGGGGGGTTGGGCGACTTGAGCGTGCGCTTGACGTCGGACAGCGCCGCGACCTCCAAGCGCGCGGCCACGCGCTGCTCTTCGTATTTGCCAATCTGCTCGATCATGGCCTTGGCTTCGTTGTCCATGACCACCACGCGGTTGTTGCTGCGATAAGCGGCAAGCTTCCGCTGGATGTCGTCGAGCGAGTTGCGCACGCTGGTCAGCTGCTCGGAGACGAACGCTTCGGCGGCGCTGGCGTCCTCCACCTTCCACGCCTGCCGTTCCCCCAAATAAGCGGCGATCAGCCGGTCGAGGAACAGGGCGGCCTGGCGCGGTGAGCCGGAGCTGAACTCCAGCGTGACCACGTTGACGGGGGGCGACTGGGGCGTGGGCTTGGGTGCCGTGACTTGCAGCGACTTCAGCGCCGCGTCGATCGCCTCCAGCTGGGGACGAACCACCACCGCGTACTCGGCGCCGGCCCGGGGGGCGCGTTCCTTGCCGCGCTGCAATTGCAGATCGGCGCCGGGCACCTTGGCGACTTCGCCCAACTTGCCCGAGCCAATCTTCACGTTGTCGCGAAGGACGTCGTAGTCGGTCTCATTGACGAAGCGGAGCGTGTACGCCTGCTCCTGGGCCCGACGATCGGTCAAGAGCGTGTTCTGGGCGACGAGCTCCTCCGAAGCGACGTCGAGCAACAGCGGATCGCGACGCGATAGCAGCCACTGCCCGTAGCGTGGTTGCCGCTGCCCGAGCGCGCTGATGCCGACGTTCAGACCCGACTCGAGCACGGCGCGGGACACGAGCGACCGGCTCTGGATGATCTCGATCTCGCTGCCGACGATGCCCTGATTTCCGGCCGTGATCTCGATTTCCTCTTTGCCGTGGGCGGGACCGCCGTTGCCTTGCGATTCCAGCTCGCCCAAGTACAACCGGGCTACCGAGCGAAACTGCATGCGCGAGCAGAGGGTCAGCGCCATCACCACGGCGAACACCGCCACCGCGACGCCGAGCACCAAGCGGCTCTGCTGCCTAACCGTGTGCCAAAGCTGCTGAAGATCCAGGGCGTCGGTGCGCCGTGGAGCCCCTTCGTTAGTAGGCATTCTTGTTCACGAACCCTTTCCAGAGCGTCAAAGTCAATATCTTGAGATCGAGTGCGTACGACCAATTCTGGATGTAATAGAGGTCGCACTCGATGCGACGGCGCAGAGAGGTATTCCCGCGCCAGCCGTTGACTTGAGCCCAGCCGGTAATACCGGCCTTCACCTTGTGCCGCAGCATGTAGTGCGGAATTTCTTGCCGGAATTGATGGACGAACACCGGGCGCTCCGGCCGCGGGCCGACCAGCGACATCTCGCCGCGCAAGACGTTCCACAATTGAGGCAGCTCGTCCAAGCTGGTCTTGCGCAGCAGCGTGCCCAGCAGGGTGCGGCGGTCGTCGGCCTCACGCGCCCAAACTGCGCCGGTTTTTTCCTCGGCGTCTACGCGCATCGACCGAAACTTCAACATCTGGAAGGTCTTGCCGTCCAAGCCCATGCGCTCTTGCTTGTACAAGACGGGGCCCGGCGAGCTCAGCCGCACTACCAACGCAATCGCCAGCAACAGCGGAGACAGAATGACCAGCGCCAAGCCCGCGACCACGATGTCGGTCAGCCGCTTGCCGGCTGCATACCAGCCGATCAACGGCGAGTCGTTGATGCGCACGACGGGCACGCCGTCGAAATCTTCGACCTCGCAGCCGAGCGTGACGTAGGCGTGGACGTCGGGGACCAGGCGCACGTCGACGGTCTCGTCCTTCAACAAGTCGAGCAGGCGCGAAACTTCGTCCTGCTGAGACCAAGGCACCGAAATCAGCACCTCGTCCGCTTTGACGTGCTGAATGAGCTCGGCAATTTGGCCGAAATGTCCCAGTACCGGCTTACCGCCCACGCCCACGGCGGTGGAGCCTTCGTGCGTGACGATGCCGCGAACCTGCAGCCCTAGCTCGGGAAAACCGTCGATTCGCTCGATCAAGCGCTCGACCGCCGGACCCTCACCGGCAATGATGATGTGCCGCTGATTGAAGCCGCGCAAGCGCAAGGCGCGAAAGGCGCTGCGCACCAGCAAGCGCATGGCCACCAAGCCCACCGCGGCCAGCACGCCGAAGTACAGCGTCACGAGCCGGGAGTATCTGTACGCTTCGAACAAGTAAGTCAGCGTGACGAAGAGCAGCAGCGCCAGGCCGTGCGCCTTGAGCAGCGCCTGCATCTCTTTCACGGCGCCGAAGGAGCGACCGAACTGATACACGCGCAGGGTACCGAACACCGCCAGCCACAACAACGTCACGAACGGCGTCAACGCTGCGTAGGCCGAGAACGCGGGGAAGCCCTTCGTCACGGGAATGATGGGCCACGAAAAGCGCAGCCAGTACGAAGCCAGCCAGGCAAGCACGATGATGGTTGCGTCGACCAGGCCGAGCACGCCGCCGAGTAAGTTTTGATAACGTTTCAACATGGAGGAACCTATTTGGATCCGTTGTCACCCGAAGTATCGAGGTGTCTTGCAAGCGGTCGGCCAATGCGCGGCGCAGCACCGCGCGTGGGCTCGAGCATGGGCAGACTCGCGTGATCACGAAGTGCGACTCGCAATCGACACACGGCGCGGCGCTTCAAATTGCTACGACGCGCGGCCCCACCGTGGCAATTGACGGCGCTGGGCCCTCGCAAATTCACGGCAATTGCTGCGCAAAAGTGGCTACTCGTCGGTGTCCGCAACATGTCGAATGGACTTCCGCAAGGAAGTATCAGGCGTCAGCCCGATACTGTTTCACGACTCGCAACATGCGGAGTGAGCGCCGCACCAACGCAGGCCGAGACGCGGGCAAGAAGCGCCAACGCACCAGCTCGGCGCCGAGCTTGGGCGGAGCCACCGCCACCGCCACGCCCCAAGCCCACAAGGTGGCGCGCGCGCTCGCCGTAGCACCCTGAGGGGTGAAACAAGCGGCGGTCAGATCGCGCAGCAGCTTCCACGACGAGTCGTGCTCGATGGGATGCTCGGCCGGCAGCAGCTTGAGCGAAGCCAGGCGGTAGGGCAAAAAGCTCAGGCTGCGGTTGAGCACGTCGTCCGTGGCAGGAACGCCGACGCCCCTAGCAGCGGTGCGGGCGAAGCGCAGACGAAAGCGCGCGCGCTTTACCTCGAACGCGAAGCGCCGCGCGTCCAGCGTCGCCATCGCGCCTTGGTTCTTACCGTGCAGGCGGTACGACACCAAAGGCTCCGCCAATGTGACCACGTCGCCGAGGTAAGGCGCAGCGGCGAGGCAATACGAGTCGGCCGCGCGATCACCGCCGCTCAAAGGAAAGATCTTTTCCAAGAAGGTGCGCGAGTACGCGTTGCCGGATCCCGGCGGCGTCGGATACGCCGCCGCCTTCAGCGCCCACTCGCGAATGTCCTCGCTACTCGGAACGCTGTGGAATTGCGGCAACACCGCGCCGGTCGCACGGCCTTTTTCGTCGATGATTTTCATCTGAAACTGGACCTTGCTCAGTCCGGCCCGCCACACGGTCGACAACCGTCGCATCAGTGCCGGGTCGAGCAGGTCGTCCGAGTCGAGGAAAATCACCACGTCACCGCGGCTACGCGCGAAGCCGGCGTTGCAGGCCGACCATTGCCCTGCGTTCGCTTGGTGGATGACCGTCACGCGTCCGGCGTAGCTCTCGATGATGCTGCGCGAGCGATCGGTCGAGCCATCGTCCACGACGATGACCTCGACCTCCGGCCAATCCACCGCCAGAGCGCTGTCGATGGCCTGAGCCACGAAGGCTTCGTAGTTGTGGTTGCAGATGATCACGGACAGCAAGCGCGGCGCAGCAGGCGCGGCGCTGCCGGCGTTTGTTTCCGCAAAGTGCACATCGTTCACGACCCGCGTCGACTGAGTCACGGCGCGCAGCAAGCGCAAGTGTCGTGCCGTGTGTGCATCCGAGGTCGCCTCGAACGATTTGCCCGCGCAGTCGCCGCGATCTAAGCGTGGAATGAACTAGGGATGGGGTGCACGCAACGCGCGATGTTCATGGCAATTCTGACTGAGGCTCGTTTGCGTACCGGCGACACTTTCGCCTCGCTCACCTCGTAAGCCGAGCGTCAGCTCACGTTAGTGGAGGCGCGCCGAATTCTGCGGCGATCGCTGGTTGTTCGTTGATGACCGCGGCCCACGACCTACTTCCGCTTCACTCACGACATCACTGCGAAGCACAGAACGCGCCGTTGGAAACATTCGCGGGTCGTTCTCGTGCTCAGCACGGACCGTGCATACGGGGAGCACTTGTTTTGATTTGGCGTCCGCCCCGGCCGCCACCTCTGCGCGTCATGGCCTTTACATCTCCCAGCTTCCTTCTGCTTCTGCTCGCGTTCGTGCTGCTCACGAACGCTTTCCCGTCGCCACGAGCGCGCAGCATCACCCTGTTCATGGCCAGCGCGGTGTTCATCGCCAGCTACGTCGACAGCGCGCTGCAACTCCTGCCGTTGGCGGCTTTTCTGGCGTTTGGCTACGCCAGCATCGAGCTGCTACGGCGCGGCCGCTCGCGCGGCTTGTTGGGCGTCTTGCTAATCGGCCTGCTGGGCGGTTTCGTGGTGCTCAAGCGCTACAGCTTTCTCGGACCGGCCGTCCAGCTGCCCTTTCCGTACTTGATGGTGGGGCTCTCTTACGTCCTGTTCCGCTTGATCCATCTCATGGTGGATGCGCAACAGGGGGAGCTCACAAGCCGCATTCCAGCTTTGCAGTTCGTCAACTACTGCTCGAGCTTTCTCACTTTCACCGCCGGCCCCATTCAGCTGTACCCGGAGTTTGCGAGTGAGCAGCAGGCTCGGCCGGCCCAAGATCCGGCGAGAGTTGGGGCTGCCTTGGCGCGCGTCGTGCGCGGGTTCGTCAAGGTGGGAGTCGCGTCCGCCATCCTCAATTACGTGTTCGTCGCGCTGTCCGGCCGGTTGCTGTCGAACAGCCCGTTGGGCGCGAGCAGCACTTGGGCGCTATTTGGGGCCAGCGCGGTCACGTACACGGCGTACCTGTACTCCAACTTCGCCGGCTACATGGATATCGTGCTCGGCGTAGGTGAGCTCGCCGGCCAACGCCTGCCGGAGAATTTCAATCAGCCGTTCGCCGCGCGCAGCTTCTTGGACTTTTGGTCACGTTGGCACATGACGCTGTCCAATTGGTTCAAGGTCTACTTGTTCAATCCGCTGCTCAAGGGCCTGGCCAAACGCTACCCGTCGAATGGCAGTGCTCCGTACTTGGCAGCGGCAGCGTTCTTCGTGACCTTTCTGGTGATGGGCTTGTGGCACGGCACCACCGCCGTGTTCGTGATCTACGGCCTATTGCTAGGTGCAGGCGCCAGCATCAACAAAGCTTGGCAGGTGTTCGCCAGCGCACGTTTTGGCAAACGAGCCTACAAGCAGGCGGGCGAAAGGCCGCTCGCCGTGTATGCCGCGCGCGGCTTGACGTTCGCTTACTTCGCGCTGGCGTTGGCCTGCCTGTGGCTGGACTTGCCGCAGCTGTTGGGGCTGGCACGCCGCTTGGGTCCAGGCGGTCTCGTCGCCAGCTACGGCGCGCTCACGCTCGGGGCCGCGCTGGTCTTCGCGTCGTGGGACGCCGCGAGCGCATGGCTGCGCACGGCGCGCGCTCGCTGGAGCCCGCTGTTCGGCTCGCCGCTGGCGCGTGACTTCGCCTTGGCGGCACAGATTTTACTCGTGCTCAGCGTGGGCTCGTTTTTCCACAAGGCGCCGGAGTTCGTTTACAGGGCATTCTGATGAAGCTCATTTTGGTTCGATTGGGACGGCTCGCGGGCGCGCTTTTCGCGCTGTACGGCGTGCTCTTGGCCATTGCCTGGCTGGCGGCACCGCGCGACGCCAAGGGCCAGCCCATCGACACCGCGCGCGCAGCCGAGACGCTGTACATCACCGAGCCGAAGTACGTCTTCTTCGCGCGAGAACGGCTGCGCAACCCCGCGCCCCGGGTGCTGTTGCTCGGCGCGTCCAACACCATGGCCGGCTTCAAGCAGCGCGAGCTGCAGCCCCTGCTGCCCGAGCTCGAGGTACACAACTTGGCCGTCGGCGGCGCCAACATCCACGAGCTGGCACAAGTCGCGGAGCTCGTACGTGAGGTGCAGCCCCCCGCCGCCCGCCGCCAGACCACGTACGTGCTCGGTCTCTGGTACGGTCTGTTCGCCTCCGACGAAGCGCGCTGGCACACGCCCGATCGCAACGCCGGCGACACCGACATCGACATCGAGCGCTACCGCTACGGCTTCTACCGCCGTACCGAGCAAGGAGCCGTGGCGCTGCTGCCGCCCCGCTATCTTGCCGCCGGAGAGACGCTCGTGCTGCCGTATTTGGCCCTGGATCGCGCCGCCCGAGATCTCACCGTGTCGCTGCGGGCCGAGCTTTCGGGCAAGGCGCCCAAGCTCAACGACGAGCAACGCAACGCGCGCATCATCAGCCCCGACGAGCAACAAAAGTACCTGGCTTTTTGGCGCGACTACATGGGCCAAGCCGCGCAGCTGAGCGACGCCTCGTTCGTTCAACTGCAGCAGCTGGTCCAAACCCTGGTCGCCGACGGCAGCCGCGTCGTGCTCGTGGATCTTCCCATACCCGGCTGGCACTCGCGCGGCGCGGCGCTGGCCGCCGATTATCGCGAGCGTCTACAGCGCGCGCTGCCCGCGCTCACGGCCCTGCCCGGCGTCACCGCGCTGGACATGGCCCACGACCCCACCGCCAGCGATGACGACTACAGCGATGAAGTGCACCCCAAACCGCGCGTCAGCCCACGTTGGGCGGAGCGGTTGGCGCGTGCGCTACGAGCCGCCCGCGGCACCCCCGCAGACGACTCGCTCACCGCCTCGACCGCGAGAAATGACCATGGATAACCAAGCACACTACGCCACCCTCACCACTGTTTTTCACGACGTGTTCGACGACGACAGCATCGTCGTCACCCCCGAGCTCACCGCCGACGACGTGGACGAGTGGGACAGCCTGCGCCACATTCGGCTGGTCGCCGCCGTCGAGAAGCAATTCGGTCTGAGCTTCTCCGCCGCCGAAATCGGTCGCCTCAAGAACGTCGGTCAGCTGGTGTCGCTGATCGAAGCCAAGTCGGGCCAGTAGCCATGGTCGAAGCCGTTGCGCTCACTTTCGCCGACTTGACCGAAGGGGTGCGGGTCGTGGCGCCGCTCTGCATCGACGCCGGGCAGATGCAGCGCTTTGCGGAGCTGTCCGGCGACTTCAACCCCCTTCACACCGACGACGCCTTCGCGCGCCAAAAGGGCTTCGACGGCAAAGTGGTGTACGGAGCGCTGTTGCTCGCAAAAGTTTCGGAACTGATTGGCATGCGCTTGCCGGGGAAAAACAGCGTTTGGGCCAGCCTGTCGGTGGACTTCCTGAAGCCGTTGTACGTGGACCAACCGGCCGAGCTCGAGGCCGTGGTCGCGCGCACGTCGACCGGCACGGGTCTGGTCGAGCTCGGTTTGACCCTCCGCCGCGGAGACAAGCGCCTGCTGAAGGGCAGAGCGGAGGTGATCGTTGTCGAGTAATCCTAGCAACGTCGAGCCGTGGCTGCTCGTTTCCGGCGGCAGCGGCGGCATCGGCTCGGCCGTGTGCGTGGCCCTCGCCGAGCGTGGTATCCGCCCATTCGTCGGCTACCACCGTTCCGAAACTTCCGCTCGAGCCTTGGCCGAGCGCTGCGCCGGCCGTGCCCTACAACTAGATTTGGCGGATTCGGCGAGCATTGCGCGAGCCGCCGAAGAGCTCGAGCAGTGTCCGCTGCTGCTGGGCGTGGTTTTGGCGGGCTCACCACCGCTCAGCTTGACCTCGTTCGGCAAGATCACCGCCCAAGAAATGCACGAGCAGTGGCAGGTGAACGTGCTCGGGCCGCAGCTGCTGCTGGCTGAGCTCGTTCGCCGTTGCTTTCGCAAACGTAAGTCCGGCTCGGTGGTGGGCGTGCTGACCCGCGCCATGGGCTCGGAAGACTCGGGCGCCGCGCCCGGCATGGGGGCCTACGTCATCGCCAAGCACGGTCTCGCCGGCGTGCTGGCGCTGTTGGCGGCAGATCACCCGTGGCTGCACGTGCGCTCGGTCAAGCCCGGCTACACCGAAACCAAAATGCTCGACGCCTTCGACCCGCGCTTCTTGGAGCTGCAACGTCAAAAGGCGGCATTCCAAACCCCGACCCAAGTCGCCGCGCTCATTTTGCAGGAGGCACTACCCGCATGACTTTCGATCTCTACGCCGGCCTGCGCTGGCTACCGGCCGCACCGGCAGATTTTGCAACGCAGTGCCGTGCCTTGCCGGGCTCCCCCGACGCCATCGGCCGCCAGGCGCAGCGTCTGGCCAGCCACGCGCTCGACGAAAACCAGCTCAACCGTTTGGCCAATGCGCTCGGGAAAGCGCGCGCTGTCGGCGTCTCGCTTTCGCCGCTCACCCCCTTTCGGCTCGGCATCGTCAGCAACGCCACCTCGCACTTCTTGGTCCCGGTACTGGTGGCCACGGCCGCGCGTCACGGCATTGCGCTCGAGTGCATCGAGGCCGACTACGGCCAGGCCATGCAAGCCGCGCTCGATCCGGATTCATCGATCAATCGCGCCGGTTGTGACGCCGTGCTCGTGGCCATCGACGCCCGCGGCCTGCCGCTCGCCTGCACCCCCGGAAACTCCACCGCGGCAGAGCAGGCGGTCGAAGCCGCGCACGCCCAATTGCTGGCCATTCGCGACGGCTTTCGCAAGAACGGCGGCGGCAAGACCGTTTGCATCCTGCAAACGCTGGCGCAACCGGTCGAGAGCCTGTTCGGCAGCTTCGACGCAGCCTTGCCCGGCACCCCCCGCCGGCTGATCGACGAGCTGAACCGCGTGCTCGCCGAAAGCGTCGCCGGCAGCGATGACCTGCTGTTCGACGTCGCGCACTTGGCGGACACGGTGGGCCTTTCGCGCTTTCACGATCCCAAGCTGTGGAACCTGGCCAAATTGCCGTTTTCCAGCGAGATTTTGCCGCTCTACGCCGACCAAGCTTGCCGGCTGGTGGCCGCCCTGCGCGGCAAGAGCAAAAAATGCCTGGTGCTGGATCTCGACAACACCCTTTGGGGTGGAGTCATCGGTGACGACGGCCTCGAGGGTATCTTGCTGGGCCAAGGTGACGCCACCGGTGAGGCGCATCTCGAAGTGCAGCGGACGGCGCTGGCGCTACGGCAGCGCGGCGTGGTCTTGGCCGTCTCGTCAAAAAACACCGACGAGATCGCGCGCCAACCCTTCGCCAAGCACCCAGAGATGCTACTACGCGAAGACCACATTGCGGTGTTCCAAGCCAACTGGCAAGACAAGGCCAGCAACATTGCCGCCATCGCGGAAGAGCTGAAGCTGGGGCTCGACTCGCTAGTCTTCTTGGACGACAACCCGGTGGAGCGTGAGCTGGTGCGACGGTTGGTGCCCGAGGTGGCAGTACCGGAGCTGCCCGACGATCCAGCGTTGTACGGCCGCACCCTGCTGGCCGCCGGTTACTTCGAATCCATCGCTTTTTCGGCCGAAGACAAGCAGCGAGCCGATCAGTATCAGGACAACGCGCGGCGCGTGGCGTTGCAGAAGCAGTCGGGCGACGTGGACGGCTACTTGGCTTCTTTGAACATGCGCTTGACGTTCCAGCCCTTCGACGACGCGGGGCGAGCGCGCATTGCTCAGCTGATCAACAAGTCCAATCAGTTCAACCTCACTACGCGACGCTACACCGAGCCAGAGGTAGCGCTCGTCCAGCGCGATCCGTCGGCCTTCACGTTGCAGGTGCGGCTGGCCGACACCTTCGGCGACAACGGCATGATCAGTGTGCTCATCTGCCGGCAAGTCGAGGACACCTGGGAAATCGACACCTGGCTGATGAGCTGCCGAGTGCTCGGCCGCAAGGTGGAGCAAGCCGTGCTGCGCGAGCTGACCGAGCAGGCACGCGCGCGTGGCGTCACGCGGCTCTTGGGCCGCTATCTGCCGACGGAAAAGAACAAGTTGGTCGAGCAGCACTACGAAAAGCTGGGCTTCACGCTGCTGGAACGAGGTGCCGATGGCAGCAGCTCCTGGCAGCTTCCGGTCGACGAAATGCCCGCCAGCGCGCCGCTGCCGATGCAGATCGAGCGCTTGGGTTTTGGAGACGCAGTCGCGGCATGAGTACCTTCACGCGTCGGGTTCTGGGGCTAGCCATGCTGGCCCTGGCGGGTTGTGGCTCGCGACCGGCCGTCGTGGCCCACGCGCTGCCTTCGCCGGTGCTCTCGCATCGGCAAGAGGTGTTGGATCGACAACTCGTGGAAGACATCATCGGCGAGCGCGACGGCGACGCCTACAAGGTCGGCGCGGGTGACACGCTGCTGGTGGCGGTTTACGGCCACCCGGAGCTTTCGCTGGCCCCCTATGCCGGCGTCGGCTCGCTGTCGGCCAACAACAGCCGCCTGTCGGGCCTGGCCATCGACAATGACGGCACCATTCAGTTCCCGTTGATTGGCACGGTGCAGGTGGCGGGCAAGACCACGGCCCAGCTCCGCACCTACCTGGAGAGCGAGCTCGTCACGTACGTGAAAGAGCCGCGCGTCACGGTTCAGGTCGTGTTCACCGGCAGCATTCGCTACTACCTGTTGGGCGAATTCGCGCAGCCGGGCCTCAAGTACAGTGACCGGCCGCTGCGGCTGCTGGAGGCGCTGTCTTTGGGCGGCAGCGTGCAGCTCGACAAGGCCAGCTTGCGCAGCGCCTACGTGGCGCGCGCCGGCAAGCGCCTGCCCGTCAACTTCTATCGCCTGGTTCGGCTCGGAGATCTGTCGCAGAACCTGCGCTTGCGCTCGGGTGACGTGGTGATGGTGCCCGACAACGCCAACGAACGCGCGTACGTGTTCGGCGGCGCCTCCGGCAGCAACCCGAAAGGCGGCACCGTCTCGTTCGTCAACGGGCAGTTGACCCTGTTGCAGGCGCTCGCCCAGGTTGGTTTCGGCACCACCGAGCACGTGCAGGGCAAGCTGTCCGAGACCGTCGTCATTCGCAGCGAAGCGGATCGCGGCGAGCTGTTCGTGATCGACGCCAACCGCTTGCTGGCGGGCGAAGCGGCCGACTTTCAGCTCGCGCCCGGCGACGTGGTCTACGTACCGCCCACCTGGGTCACGAGCTGGAACCAAGTCTTGTCCCAGCTCTTGCCCACTCTGCAAACCATCTCCGGCGTGCTCGCGCCCTTCGTGCAGATCAAGTACTTGTCGCAGTAGCTCGCCGCGAGTCGCCCGCTACTTGCTGCAGGCCTGCTGGTACGCTGATTCCTGAGCGTCGCAGCCGGCGGCGGTGCAGACGTCGGATGAAGTCAGCTGGCAATCCGACACGGCCTTCAGCGCGTCTTGGCAAGCGGACGACGCCTGGGAATGGGCGTCGCACAGCTGCTTACAGGTATCGATCGGTATCATCAGCGCGCACGAGGCAGTCGCCGATTTTTCGCAGACTTGCTTGCACGACGCGAGCTTGGCCGAGCTGCCACCCCCGTCGTCGTCACTGCCGCAGGCCACGGCCCCAGCCACCAATGCCAACAACACCGCCGAAATCCTCAATTTTCGCGCAAAGCTCATGAAGTCCTCCCGTTAGCTACCCCTCTTATACTCCAGCCCTGCCGAAACCTACCTCGTGGGCGGGTCCTTAGCTGCTTTTCAGGGGTCCGGCCGCCAACGCCGCCGCGGCGGCAAGCTTGTGCTTGGCTCGCCAGGGCGGGCCAACGGATCGGCCCAGGGCTTGGAGGAAGGCCTCGATGTCGGCCCCTTTTAGCGCGCGCGCGGCCTCGTCGAATACGCGCTCGCGCTCGTACCAGTGCACCGGCCAGCCGCGCGCTTCGGCGGCACGGGCCAAGGCTTCGCGATACATGACCGAATCGGCGACGGTTTGCGCGCGATGGTCGGCGATGCGCTGCTCGATGGTGGGCGGCAGAGGCGGACACGCGCGCAGCGCAATGCGGGCAATCGGCACCGAGACGGCGTTGCTCAACGCCTCGAGGCTCGCTCGCGCGCCGCGCGCCGCCGCCTCTCGCACCTGCTCCACCAGCGCCACGGCCTCTGGCAGCGAGATGGGGCGCGCCCAAGGACTGTCCAGGTAGCGCCCCATCGCCCATGACCCTTCGTGATGGTGCGGGTGAGTCGGTGTTCCGCGCTCGGTCAACTCGATGTGCCGGCGGTCCAGTAGTTTTCCCTCGCCCGCGAGCGTGACCAAGACCGCACCGTTACCGTGCTCGGCAACTCCAACGATGGCGGCGGGCAGCATACGGGGTCTGGCCACCATGTCCGCTCAACCGGCCCTGAAATTCGCGGCTAATAAAGCTAGACAGCGGCCGCTCGCTCCCGCATTGGCCGTCGGAAGCACGGCACGGATTCCGGAACTAGGGCACTGGCCAAGGTGTTTGGAGGCCGGGCGTTGCACACGGCAATATTAGGCGATTTCGAGGGTGGGCGGCGGCGATCTGGGTGTCGCCGGTTAGGGGTAGGAGCGGCCCTTCGCGGCGCCTCCTCCGAGATCAAACGCCACGCGCCTGTGCGAAACGATCCAGGGCCCTCGATGTGGTAGCACCGCAAACACGGTAGCGGCTCATGAGCAAGCGTAGCGGCAGTGAGGCAGGCGGTGATTTCGACGCGGCGCGCGCGTCCAGCCAGTCTCGCCGCTCGCTACTCGCGGGCGTGGAAGGCGTTACGGCCGAGCTGATTCGAGAGCTCGACTGGTCGAAGACCGCGCTTGGACCGGCGTCGCAGTGGTCGCGCAGTCTGACCTCGCTCGTCGCCACCATGCTGCACTCGCGGCATCCTATGTTTCTGTGGTGGGGCCCGGAGCTCGTCCAGTTTTACAACGACGCCTACCTGCCCAGCTTTGGGGCGGGCAAGCACCCAAGCGCCATGGGCCAGCGCGGTCGCGAGTGCTGGCCCGAGATTTGGTCCATCATTGCCCCACAGATCGAAGACGTCATGTTGCGCGCGAAGGCCAGCTGGAACGAGGACGCGCTCGTGCCCATCCAGCGCAACGGCCGCATCGAGGAGGTGTACTGGACCTACGGCTATTCACCGGCATTCGACGACGACGACACGGTGGGCGGCACGCTGGTCGTCTGCACCGAAACGACGAGCCGCGTCCTGAGCGCGCGCCGTGCCGACTTGGTGCGTCGCATCAACGAAGGCTTGGCCGCGTGCGCCGAGCCGAGCGAAGTCATTCCGGCCGCCGAGGCGGTCTTGCTCGAAGCTGGCATCGACGTGCCGTTCTTCGCCGTGCGCCCGCTGCCGGGCTCGGCGGCACCGGGTAGGCGCGGTGAGCAGCTGGTCAGCGTTGCTCCCCCGCGCGTGTGCGAGCCATGGCCGGAGCCGGTCTGCGAAGCGTTCGAGATCTCGTGTCGAGCGCCGGCGGCCTGGCTGGTATTCGGGCTCAGCCCGCGCCTGCCGTTCGACGCGACTTATCGCGAATTTTTGAAGCAAATCGTGGAGCAAATCGAGCACGCTTCGGCGCGCATCGAAGCGTTTCGCGTTCGCGCGGTCGCGGAAGCCGAGCGTCGGAATCTGATCATGCAGGCGCCCGTCGCCACCGCCTTGGTCACGGGTCCCCGCCACGTGTTCGAGCTCACCAATCCGCACTACCAAGAAATGATTGGCGGCCGCGAGGTGCTCGGCAAACCCTACGTGGAGGCTCTTCCAGAGATGGCCGGCACCGAGCTCGAGCGGATCATGGATCGCGTGTACCAGCTGGGTGAGCCGTTCTTCGCCGAGGAGTATCTGGTGCGGCTCGACCGGCGTGGGCGTGGCCCCGAGGACGTGTATTTCCGGTTCAACCTGGAGCCAGTTCGCGACGAGGACGGCGAAGTCTTCGGGGTGATGGTGGTGGCGCTCGACGTCACGGCCCAGGTCACCGCGCGTTTGGTCGTGGAGAAATCGGCGACCGAGCGCGAGAAGTTGCTGGCCGAGCTCGAGGCCGCATCGCGAGCCAAAGACGAGTTCTTGGCCACGGTATCGCACGAGCTCCGTACCCCGCTCACGTCCATCTTGGGTTGGGCGCGGCTGCTGAACGAAAGCAGCGAGCCCTCGCGCGTCAAGAAAGGCATTGCCGTCATCGAGCGCAACGCCAGGGCGCAAGCGCAATTGATCGAAGACATCTTGGACGTATCACGCATCGTTTCGGGCAAAGTGCGGCTCAACATGACCAAGCTCGAGCCTTCGGCGGTGATTCGGGCCGCGGTCGAGACCGTGCGCCCGCTGGCCGACGCCAAGCAACAAGAGCTGCAAGTGGTCTCGGAGGGCTCGCTGCCCGTGATCACCGCCGACGAAGATCGCCTCCAGCAAGTGGTGTGGAACCTGCTGTCGAATGCGGTGAAGTTCACGCCGCCCGGCGGCCGCATCGAGGTGCAGGCCCGAGCCGCCGACGACTCATTGACCATCGAGGTCCGCGACGACGGGCCCGGCATCTCCGCCGCGTTCCTGCCGCACGTCTTCGACCGCTTTCGCCAAGACGACAACTCCACGACCAAGCAACACGCCGGCTTGGGGCTGGGTCTGTCGATCGTTCGCCACCTGACCGAGCTACACGGTGGCAACGTCACCGTCGCCAGCCCCGGTCTGGGCCAAGGCGCGTGCTTTTCGGTGGTGTTGCCGCTGCGCCCGGTCACTCCCACCTCGGTGTTGCTGCACGGGGAGGTGGTCGAGCACGCGCCGTCCAGCCCCGAGGCCAGCCGCGCGCTCTTGGCTGGCGCCCGACTCCTAGTCGTCGACGATCAACACGACGCGCGCGAGCTGATCGTGACGGTGTTGGAAGACGCAGGGGCGCGTGTCACCCAAGCTCACACGGTGCGCGCGGCGCTGGCCGCCCTCGCCCAGCATCCCACTCATCTCGTCATCTCCGACATCGGCATGCCCGACGAGGACGGCTACTCGTTCATCGCGCGGCTGCGCTCCAGCACGCCGCCCATCAGCGAGCTGCCGGCCATCGCCGTCACCGCCTTCGCCCGCGCCGAAGACCGCGCGCGCGCCCTCGACGCCGGCTTCAACGAGCACATCTCCAAGCCCATCGACCCTCGCGCTCTGGTCGAGGTCGCGGCCCGCTTGGTAGCCGCGCGCCTGGGGGCTCGGACGCCATGATCGACGACCAAAACTTCGCCAACCTGTTCCGGCAAACGCCGGAAATGGTGTGCATTTTGGCGGGTCCAGAGCACCGCTTCGAGTTCGTGAACGCAGCGCACGTGCGCGCGCTCGGCTTCGACGCCACCGGCAAGGCCGTGCGCGAGGCGCAGCCCGAGTCGGTGGAGGTGCACGGCATTTTGGACGAGGTGTATCGCACCGGCGTCACCGCCGAGTTGCGCGAGATTGCCGTCACGCTGAGCAACCGCACGCGGTACTTCAACTTGACCTACGCCGCGCGCCGAGACGGAAGCGGCGTCATCGACGGCATCATGATCATGGGCTCCGAAGTGACGCCCCAGGTTCTTGCCCGTCAGGCGCAAGAGCAACACATCGTCCAGCAAAAGCGGGCCCAAGAGCGCATCGAACGCAGCGAAGACCAGCTCACGCTGGCGCTCGAGAGCTCGAAAATCGGCTTTTACGACTGGAACGTACAAGAAGACTCTTTCACGCTCAGCCCGCAGATGCGGGCGGACTGGGGCCTCGGCAACGAAGAGCGTAAGTGGACGCTCGCCGATCTGTCCGAGCTGATTCACCCCGACGATCGCGAGCGGGTCCAGCGGCAGGTCAACGCCTCCCTGGACGAGCGCCAGCCGTACCAGATCGAGTATCGCATCGTTCGCCCCGACGGAAAGGTGGTGTGGCTCGAGGTGCGCGGCAAAGTGCACTACTCCGCCGACGGCAAGCCCACGCGTTTTTTCGGCACTTCCAGTGACATTTCGGCCCGCGTCGAGCACGAACGAGACTTGCGGGCGCTCGCCGATTCGATGCCGCAAGTGGTGTGGACGGCGCGAGCCGACGGCGTGCTGGACTACACCAACCAACGCTGGGCAGACTATTCGGGCAGCTCCGATCCGGCGCGCTGGCTCGACTTCGTCTTCCCCAGTGAGCGTGATCACGCCATGTTGAGTTGGGGCACCTCGGTCGCGTCTGGCACGTCGTACGAAACCGAGTTTCGGCTATTGCGCGACAGTGATCAGACGTACCGCTGGCATTTGGTGCGCGCCGAGCCGGCGCGCGACGGCGCGGGGCGGGTCACGCGCTGGTTCGGAACCTGCACCGACATCGACGACCAGCGACGTAGCGAAGACCTATTCCGTTTCCTCGCCGACGTGAGCGTGGTCTTGGGGCGGGCAGTGGAGACCGACGACTACACCACGACCGTCGCCAACGTCACGCGTTTAGCGGTGCCGGTGGTGGCAGATTGGGCAGCGGTGGATTTGGTGCAGCCGAACGGCACGTTCCGTCGCCTCACCGTCGCTCACGTCGACCCGGAGAAGGTGGCGTTGGCCCAAGAGATCTGGCGCCGTTGGCCGCCGAAGCTCGACGACCCGGGGGGGCGCGGCCGAGGTCGTGCGCACGGGCGTGTCGGAGATCACGGCCGAGGTTTCGGACGCGCTGCTCGCGGACACCGTGTCTGATCCCGAGCGCGTGCGGGCCATGCGCGCGCTCGGGCTCAAGTCGCAGCTGCGCGTCCCGCTGCTCATTCGCGAAAAGGTCGTGGGCGCCATCACCTTCGGCTCGGCCGAGTCGGGGCGTCGCTTCACCAGCAACGACCTGCGCTTCGCCGAAGATTTCGCGCGCCGCGTCGGCGCAGCCATCGACAACGCCCAGCTCTTTCGCTCCGCCCTCGACGCGCGCCAAGCCGCGGACGACGCCAATCGACTCAAAGACGAGTTTTTGGCGACCATTTCGCACGAGCTGCGCACGCCCCTGAACGCAATGTTGGGCTGGACGCGGCTGCTGCGTGGCGGGCAGCTCACGCCGGAGCGGCAAGAGCGCGCGCTCGACACCATCGAACGCAACGCCGTCACGCAGGCCCAGCTGATCGAAGACTTGCTGGACGTGGCGCGCATCGTCAGCGGCAAGCTGCGCCTCGACACGCAAACGGTCAGCCTGACGCACGTGATCGAGTACGCCATCGATTCTTTGCGCCTGGCCAGCGACGCCCGCAAGATTCAAGTGCTGACGTCGCTCGACTCGCTGGCTGGCAACATCATCGGTGACCCGCATCGCTTGGGACAGGTCATGTGGAACTTGCTCAGCAATGCCATCAAGTTCACCCCTCGCGGTGGACGCATCAACGTGAGGCTCGAGCGCGTCGACTCCAGCGTGCGTGTGTCGGTCGCCGACACGGGGCAAGGCATCGCCGCGGAATTTTTGCCGCACGTGTTCGAGCGCTTCAAGCAAGAGGACGGCAAGATCACGCGGTCGCACGGCGGTCTCGGCCTGGGATTGGCCATTTCGCGGCACATCGTCGAGCTGCACGGCGGTCGCATTTCCGTGGCTAGCAAAGGCGAAGGGCAAGGCGCCACGTTCACGGTCAGCCTGCCCCTGGCGCCGCTCCGCCCGGAAACTCGCGGAACCGCCTCGCGGCTGTCGAGCAGCGTGGGCCACGTCGACCTACAGAAGCGCCCAGAGCTCGTCGATTTGAAGGTCTTGGTCGTCGACGACGAGGCCGACGCCCGCGACCTCGTGGCGGCCGTGCTCGAGCAAATGGGCGCGAAGGTCAGGCTCGCCGGCAGCGCGGCCGAGGCGCTGGCCGCGGTCGAGCGCGAGCTGCCCGACCTCTTGCTCTCCGACATCGGCATGCCGGGCGAAGACGGCTACGCGCTGATCCGCAAGTTTCGCGCTCTGCCGGGGGCCGCTAACATTCCCGCCGCCGCGCTCACCGCCTACGCCCGCGCCGAAGACCGCCGCAAAGCCTTGGACGCGGGCTACATGATGCACATTCCGAAGCCGGTCGAGCCGGCCGAGCTCCTGTCCGTCATCGCCAACCTCACCCGCTTCGGTCCGCGCAAAGCCCCCTGAGCCGCCTGCGTAACTCCGCCAAAGGGCGGAGAGCGCAAGTCCGATAGCGGCGGTTTGCCCGAGCACTGCGCGCGGCAGATTGGAAAGGTGGGGAGCCTTTGCCAAAACCTGAGACCGGTTCCAGATCGCTGAGGCGTCATTTTTTTCGGCCAATGTTGCTAACAACAGAGGCGATTTTGCAGGAGCTCGGGGCGCGGAGATTGGAAAGACTGAGAGCCTTTGCCAAAACCTGAGACCGGTTCCAGATTGCTGAAAAATTCATTTCGATATCAGCGCTGGCAACATCGTTGTTTGGCAATTACGTTGAGTGGCTCCACCCCAAAGCACAGAGGTGACGACATGGTGAACGTTCGACGCTCGTTCGCGGCCGCAGGTTTGTTCGCGCTTGCCCTTTCGGCGTGCAGCGGCCAATCGCCGCAAGAAGAGGCGCCCGGCGACGCGGCCCTGCCATTGACGACGGTGTCCAGCAACTCAGTCGTGGCCACGCTCTCGATCAACCAGTGGAACACCGGCTATTTTGCCAACGTCACGCTGAAGAACAACGGCACCACCGCTGCCAGCGGTTGGTCCGTCGCCATCGCGCTCGGCGCGGCGAAGGTGACGAACGCCAGCAACGTGACGCTGTCCGGCACCACCGGCAACGTCACCGCTACCAGCAGCGCCGATTGGAACCGGTCCATTCCGGCCGGCGGCAGCCAAACCTTCGGCTTTCAAGCTGATGGCACGGTGCGCCCCGAGCTCACGGCGGTCTCGGTCACCAGTGGCGGCGGCAGCGCGGGCTCCGGCGGCAGCGGCGGAGCCAACGGTGGAGGGTCCAGCGCCGGTTCCAGCGGCAGCTCGAGCGGCTCGGCAGGCAGCGCGGGTGCGGGCAGCGCGGGCTCCGGAGGCGTGACGGCCCCCGCAGCCGCCAGCGGCAATTTCAGCAACGTCTGCGATCGCTACGGGCAGCGCACCTTGAACGGGTACTTCGCCAACAACAACGTGTGGAGCGCGCAAGCCGGCTCACAGTGCATCGCAATGAGCGGCACGGTCTTCACCGTCACCAGCGCGAACCACAATTTGAACCCGAATTCGCCGCCCTACGCCCCCGCCTCGTATCCCTCGATCGTGAAAGGCTGCCACTACGGAAATTGCACGGACACCTTTCCGCGACAGGTCAGCACCATCAGCCATATCCCGAGCACGTTCAGCATCTCCCCCGCTGCTGGTACATGGGATGCCGCGTACGACATCTGGCTGGATCCCACCGCGCGCCGCGACGGCGCCAACACCGGGCTCGAGATCATGATCTGGCTGAATTTCGGAGGAACGCCGCAGCCCATCGGCAGCCGCACCGGCACCGTCACGCTTGCGGGAGCGACCTGGGAGGTCTGGCTCAGCAACGGCAACGAGAATGGCTCTTCACGCACGATCAGCTACCGGCGCACCCCCACCGCCACGTCCATCACCAACTTCGACGCCCTCGCGTTCGTGAACGACGCGGTGGCACGCGGCGTCGCACAACGGTCCTGGTACATTACCAGTGTGCAGGCCGGCTTCGAAATTTGGAATGGCGGCGCGGGTCTAAAAATCAACCAATTCGCCGTCGGCGCGCAATAGGCTGGCGCCAACGGTCTCGGGCGGTCCGTCGAAGCGCGGGCGAGTGTGAAACACCCGCGCGTCGAGCACGGCAAAGACGCGCGACACGGCCTCCCGGGCCGCCATGCGCAAGCCTTCCGGGCCGCCCACTCCCACCGCATCGAAGGCAAAAGCCTCGAGCCCGTGCGCGCGCGCCAAGTACACCGCGCGCTCGTTGTGAAAGCGCTGCGAAACGATGATGACCCGACGCAGGCCGAACACGTCTTTGGCGCGGACCACCGAGTCCAAAGTGCGAAACCCCGCGTAGTCGAGCACGAGCCGCGAGGCTGGCACTCCCGCGCGCATCAAGGCGCGCCGCATCTCGCTCGGCTCGTCGTAGTCCGGCCGCGAATGGTCGCCGCTGAGCAGTAAGAATTTCACGCGCCCGGCGCGATACAGCTCGGCCGCCGCCGCAATGCGCCGCACGAAGAACGAGTTGCTCCGTCCGTCGCTCATGGTGGGCGAGCACCCGAGCACCAGCCCCACCCGCACCGGGGGTAAGTCTACGGCCGCGGTTTTGACGAAAGGCGCCGCCACCGCCGAAATACGCAGCGTTGCCAGCGCGGCCGCTAGCCCGCCGCCGGCGAGCGCGAGCGCCGCCATCCACACCATTCGCCGTCGCGGTCTCATTCAAAAAGCGCGGAACGCCCAGCGGACGAGCACCATTCCCGCGCCGTCGCCCCCGCGCTCGCGCACCGATCCGTAAGCGCTTCCGGCCCCGTTTGCCGAGAGACCGCGGCACGGTTCGCCATCGTCCTGAGGGCAGGCTAGGCTCGGGCAGGCTGATGAAGACTACTCGCTGCGCTCCTCTCACCGTTACCTGGCCCAGCGAGCAACTCCGCGGCGCCGCGTTGGCCGGCTTGCTCTGCTTTGCGACTGCCGCCTGCTCTTCCAACGACGACACGCCCGGGACGAACGGCTCGGCCGGGGCAACCACTGCGGCCGGCACCGCGGGCGAGCAAAGCGCCGCAGGCTCGGGAGCGGTAGGAGCCGCCGGTGCCACCAACGGGGCGGCGGGCGCCCACACCGAAGGCGGCGCGTCGGCGGCGGGTAGCGGAGGCGAAGCCGGCGGCGGAGTCCCGACCACTGTCGGCGGAGCGGCCGGCGCGGCTGGCGCCAGCGACGTTGGCGGCGTCGGCGGAGCCGGCGAAGCTGGCGGAGCCGGTGGAGCCGGCAGCGTCGTCGAGCCGGCGCACATCACCTCGAGCACGAACGTCGGGGTGCTGACGGAAGAGCAATTCACCGCACTGTGCGACGAGCGCGACGGCACCGTCGAGGTCATGCCCCACTGTGGCGGCTTCGCGACGGCCGCGGGGTTCTCGTACGATAGCGGCACGCAGCTGCTGTCCGAGCACACCTGCGCGGGTGCCAACACCTGCGGCGGCTGGAACTGCATCACCACCAAGTAAAGTCGTCCGCCGCGCTCGGCCTTCCGTAGACGCCTGAAGGTCAAGGCCCGCACACGGTCGCCCCGTGCGAGCACGCGCGGCACGAAGCGTGAGATCTATCCCCACGGGGTGAAGTGCTACGCAAGCCCGACGAAATTTAAGTATTCGTAGGGTGCGAAGGATCGACGCGCGGCTCTGCTCTAAAGGGTGTCGCGGACGGGAAGGCTCGTCTGTCGCTCACGGGCATTGACACACAAGGCAGGTCGTTGATGATCAAGACGCGCTTCGGGCTCGGTGGTTTGTCGTTCGTGCTGCTCGCGCTCACCGCGTGCGGTGCGCAGGTCGACGCTTCTTCTGACGGGTCGGCGGTCGGAGAGCAAACGCAAGCTCTGACCACGGCAGAGACCGTGCTCGGCTTCGAAAGCCCGCAGGTTTGGTCCGTCAGCAGCGGCACCACGGTGTCGTCCTCGGTGCACTCTCAAGGTAGCGCGGCCCTGAGCGTGACACCGAACGGCTTCGCGCAGCTGACTTCCGTGCCGCTTTCGACCTTGGCCGGAGCAACGTCTACGCTCTCGCTGGACGTGCAGCCCTCCGGCCCCTTGAGCTGGGGGCAGGTACAGCTGTTCGTCAACGCGCCATCGCGAGGTTTGTACACTGCCTTCGCGGGTCAGGCGTCGCTCCAGGGGTTGCCGGCCAACACTTTCAGCCGCTTGGACTTCGCGCTGCCCGCCAACGTGCAGCAAGCGCTCGCGGGCAGCTACTCGGACCTCTCGTTCACCATCGGCGTCGGCGTGCCGCAAGGCTCGGTGGTGCTCGACAATCTGCGTTTCGCGGGTCAAACCAGCCCCGACTGCGCCGCTGGCAGCGCCTACACGCTGACCATCAGCGGAGCCGACGGCATCGACCCGGCTACCGTGGAGGGCATCCGCTGCACCTTCTACGAGGTGTATCCCGAGCTGGCGGCCGCCTACAACCCGGCCGCCCAAGTCACGGTGCCGCTGACCTTCGTGCCGGAAGGGCCGAACATGCCGCCAGCCTGGGCGAGCGGTGGAGCGCTCTTCATCAACAAGGGGCACATCATGCGCAACCCGCTGGACTGGGACGTCATCGTGCATGAAGGCATGCACATCGTTCAAGCGGGCTACACCGGTACCGTGCCGGGCTGGATCATCGAAGGTACCGCCGATTTCGTGCGCGACAAGTACGGTTTGACGAACGCCGAGAACCACTGGTCCATCCCCACTGGCTACGAGTACGGCCACCACTACACGGCCGGATACGGCGAGGCCGCGGCGTTCTTCAAGTGGATTGACGCGCACTACCGCGTTGGGCAACCGTCGGTGACGCAAGCGCTCGACGACATCCTGCGCGCCGGCAGCTATTCCGAGGCCCAAACGTGGGTCAGCTTGACCGGCTCGAGCTTGCTGCAGCTGTGGAACAGCTACTCGGGAGGCCTCGCACCCGCGCCCGCCACCCAGGGCATCACCGTGTACGAAAGCGACAACTTCGGTGGCCGCGGGGTCATGCTCGACCGCGGCACGTATCCGTTGATCGAGCTGCGCGCGCGCGGCATCCAAAACGATTGGATCTCGTCCCTCAGCGTACCGGCGGGCTACACCGTCACCGCCTACACCGACGACGGCTTCCAAGGCAGCCAGCTCGTCTACACCTCGAGCGTAAGCTCGCTCGGCGCCCAGAACGACCAGTTCAGCTCAATCGTCGTGCAGTAGGGGTCCTCACATCCAAGGCCCTTCGTCGTCGCGTCGGAGGGCCTGCGGGTGCGGGCGTGCAAAGGCGCGTGGTTCCATGGGCTTAGCTGCGAGTCGAATCGCCGCGTTGCCCGGGCCGCGGATGGAGCTACCCGTCCATCGTGATTGACCCTGCCAATCGCGCCAAAATCGACAATTGGATCAATGAGGCGCCCGAGCTTCGCAAGGTCGAAGTCGAGCCGCTCGCCAACGACGCCTGGGAAATCCGCGTCACCGAAGACGGCCAGGTCGTGTTCGAAAACGCGGAGGTGGACACCGACGAACCGCTGCTGCGCCGAGTCGCCAACTGGTGCGAGCAGCACACCAAGCACCCGGTCAAGCCACCGGTAAAAGCTGGGGCCGCACCCGAACGCCTGCTGCTCCGCCGCCGGGCGACCTACTGAGCGCGAGCTTGGGCTGCCGCGCCGCAGATCTCTTGCAGAAACTCCCGTAGCGTCGCCAGGCAAAGCCGGGCGACCGCTTCGGGCTGCTACCCAGCTGAGGGGTCTTATCGGGAGCCTCCGAGATTTTCACAGGAAGGGCAGAAGGGCAGAAGGGCAGAAGGGTAGGAAGGCGAGAGACGAGAACGCATTTTTGTTTTTGGAGGACCAAAACCAAAAATATTTCCCTCGAAGCCCAGAAGGTGACCGGTCCGCCCGATCGCAAGGGGCCGCCGGCGGCAGCGCGAACCCCAAGTCTCCTTTGCTCGCCCTTCTGCTCTTCTGCCCTTCCTGTGAAAAAATCTTGATCGCCTATGGTGGCCTGGATCCGCCACGAAAGCTTCTGCGATTCGGGCTGCGGATTGGCAGCCCCCCCCGGACCACGCACGGAAATTTTCTGTTCACGCCTTGACTCTCCAGCAACGGGAGACCTCACGCTAGGGCCATGAAGAAAGGGTCCCTCACCATCGGCGAGCTGTCGCGTCGCACGGGCGTGCCCGTGAAAACGCTGCGCTTCTGGTCGGACGAGGGGCTGCTTCCGCCCGCGACGAGAACGAGCAGTGGCTATCGCCTGTACGCCGAGGACGCGACGATTCGTCTCGAGCTCGTGCGCACGTTGCGAGATGCGGGGCTCGGGCTCGAAGCGATCAAGAAGGTGCTGCGCAACGACCTGTCGCTCGCCGACGCGCTACGCCTTCAGCTCGCGGCCGTGGAGGCTCATGCGTCGTCGCTCCAGCGCGTCGCAGCGGCCTTGCGCGCGGCGCTGCGAGCGGGCGACCCCAACGAGGGCGACGTGAGGAGACTGTGTGCCGTGACCCAATTGACCAACGAAGAACGCAAAAACGTGATCGAACAGTACTACCAGCGCATCGCGGAAGGCATTCCGGCCGACAGCCCGTGGCGCAAGAGGTTGGCCGAAGCCAACAAGCCCCAGCTACCGGACAATCCGAGCGCCGAGCAGCTAGACGCCTGGATCGAGCTGTGCGAGCTCTTGACCGACGAGAGCTTCGTCGAGCGGCAACGCAACAACACCCGCGAGGCGGCTGAGAACAAGCTGGACATGCTGAAGTTGCGCAACGCCAACATGGACGTCGCGCGCGCCGCCGCCAACGCACGCGCCCAAGGAGCTTCGCCCGGGTCCGACGCGGGGCGCGCCGTCGTCGAAGGCTTTCTCGCCGGCATTGCCGACGCCGCCAACAAACCAGTCGACGAGCGCCTGCGTCGCGGCATGTACGAGCGCTACCTGTCCTACGATCCGCGGCACGCTCGCTACTGGGAGCTGGTAGCTATCATGACCGGCCACGCCTCCGCGCCCGGTACGGCTGCAGATTGGAGCTTCGTCGCCGACGCCGTCAAAATTCACCTGGCCCCGCCCGGCGCCGCTTAGCGGGGCTGCTTGCCGCCCGACCGCGTTCTACAATGCTCGCCCCCCGATGCGCATTCTCGGCATGAGCGGCAGCTTGCAGCGAAAATCCGGTAACTCGACCCTGCTCGAGGTGGCGGCCGGCGCCTTGCCCGCCGGCGTCACCCTCGAGGTTTACGACGGACTGCGGCAGCTGCCGCATTTCGATCCGGATATCGAGAAGGACGGCGCCGCGCCGGCTTCGGTAGCGGCCCTGCGCCGCGCGATCGCCGAAAGCGACGCGCTCTTGATTGCGTGCCCCGAGTATGGGCACAGCCTGCCCGGCTCGCTCAAGAACGCCATCGATTGGTTGATCGGCTCGGGCGAGCTCGAAGGCAAGCTGGTTGCCATCACCGCCGCCGTCCCTGCCGTGGAGCGCGGCCAACGCGGTCTGAAAGCGCTGCGCGACACGCTGGGCGCGGTCAGCGCTCGCATCGTAGGCGGCGACCCCATTGCGCGCGGGCCGAGCTTCGACTCCGACGTGGCCAAGCTGGTGAATGTGCTGGTCGAGGCGGGACGCGCGTAACTTTCGAGCTGCGAAGAAATTGGCTGCCGGGCGCGCTACTCCACGCAGCCATCCGCGTGAGCGGGGGCGCCGTTGGGTGCGAGCCAGCCGTAGCTTTCGCTGGAAAACGAGGTGAAGACCCAGTCGGCGTCGAAGCCAAGGCGGATGGCCGGGCCGTCTCCGCCGTCGGGCAGCGGAAGGCGAAGGACCGGAATGTTCTCGACCCCCTCAGGGGCGCCATTGGCGCTGAAGTGGAGATCGACGACGCCGATCTCCGCAGACGCGGCCATGACTCGGCACTGCCAGCGGCCGGCTTCGACGTGGTGGAAGCGCAACTCCAAGGGCTGCGGAGTGAGCGCGGCGTCGTAAACAGTCGTGCTAGCGGAGTAAGCGACGACGGAGTCGCTCAGTGGCGCTGCCGGGTCGAGGTTGAAATACATCGACACCGCGGTCGTGCGCTCGCCAGCGCAGCTGAGCGCCTGGGAAGTGGGCAGCGGCGCGGTCGGCGGGTGTGGCAAGCAGTCGAGCACGGCGCCGTCGCGTTGCTGCCCGACTTCGAAGGAGCGACCGGGGAGCGACGTGACGCCGTCGACACCGTTGCCGCCAGCGTCCGTGCTGGGGCCGAAATCGAGCTCGATGGGTGCGCCTAGCGTGCCGCCGTGGTTCGGGAGGCGCAACCGGCGCGTGGTCGAAACGGCACGGAGCGAGCCGTTCGGGTTGAAGGCGAGCGAACCACTCGCCACCTCGAGGCCGGGCACCTCGCCGGACAGCAGCACGTGGTAGTCCCAGCTTTCGTCGCTCGATTTGCGCAGCCAGAGCTCGAAGTCGACGAGCGTGCCCTCCGCGTCGTTGGCCTGAACGGGCAGCGAGAGATCTGCGGACGGCGCGAGCGCATCCCACGGTTCGTTCGCAACCGGGCTCTCGGCGGCTAGGTTGGCGCGCAGCGAGATGCGAGTCGTGGCGACAGCGCCGCACAGCGGCCCCGCAGCAACGGCGTTCGGGGGCAGCGGCTCAGCACCAGCACAAGCGGTGCCCCAGCGCGCTTCGGCACCATCGACTTCTTGCGCGGTGATGGTCGCTGCGTCGGCGAGCTGCGTCATACCGGTGAGGTCGAGCTCGACCGCGCCTCCTGGCCCATTCGCGGTGAGCAGTCGCAGCTCTTGACTCGGTTCGACGGACACGGCGCCCTGTTCGTCGTAGCTCAGGTGGCCTTCGCCGATGACGAGCTCCGTGCCGTCCATCAGCACGTGGTAGTCCCACCCCTTCGCCACGCGCACGAAGAGCATCCATCCGTCTTGCGAACGACCTTGATCGTCGTAGCCGGTGAAGCTCGAGCCAAGTGAGGACGTAGCCCACGGGTTTTTGGCGCTGAACGGCGCCGCGAACGGAGAAAAGAAAGCCTCCGCGTCGAGGTTGCCGGCCATGCGTAGATGACGGGTAGGCACTCCCGCGCAGCGCACCGCTTGCCAGCCGGTGCCCGGTGTCGCCATGGGTTCGTCTTCCTGAGTAGCTGCTGGTTCACCCCCAGCGGAGCCGATGGCTTCCGAACCGGCTTGTGGAAGAGCTCTGTCGGGCTCGGCGCCCTTGAGCCCGCTCCGCTGACGCAGCACGCCCATGCCGCTCAGGCTCCTGGTGGGTGCAGCAGTCGTCGAAATGCCGTCTCCAGCGTCGTCGCTGGTACGTTCCGGTCGCGCCGGTTCGCGCTGCTCCTGTGCGCCGCCACCGCCCAACGCGTTCCCACACGCCGCCAGCTGAAGCCCCATCGCCCCCACGACCCAACCACGCCCACGATGATTCATTGCCCGGCGCCGTGCACGAGCCGTGCCCTTCGCAAGTGCGCGAAAATCAATCCCGCGCGAGGCGCTTCGTCAAGCGGATGACACCCAGTGACGGTAGCCGCCCTCACAGCATGGCGCGGCAGCCTTTGCTGTCAGCCACTTCGTTCGGCTCACACGTCTCGCCGGCAGGACAGTCTTGGTTCGAGTGGCACAAAGTGCAGTTGGTGATGGCGTTGCAAGCGAAGCAGCAAAAATGCTGGGTGGAAGGCTGGTTTTGGCAGCGCGCTCCTTGGTTCGCCACGCAGTATTGGTTGGTCGGGCAATCCTCCGGACCATCGCAGTCTTCACGCGCAAATGGCGGCGCTTCACACGCGGCCGTCGCGCTGGCGTACGCGGTCGGGTCCTGGTCTGGGTTCGGCACGCACCGTGGCGACGATTGGTTTTGGATCAAGCAACGGATGCAGGTTTGTCCGACGCTGCAGCGCTGGTCGCCGCACGGCCAGCCGTCTTCGTCTCCCGGCGCGCCACCAGCTCCACCAGCTCCGGCTGTGCCGCCCAGCTCGGTGGTGCCACCGAACCCAGAGTCGCCGGCGGCGTTGCGGCCACCGGCCGGCGTGCCGCCCGCTGGAGTGCCACCTGATTGCGTACCGCCGGCTGCGTGCGTGCCGCCCGCGTGAGCGCCAGCACCGCTGGAGCTTCCGCCCGTCGCCGGCGCCCCGCCCGTCAACGCACCCGCGTGACCCGCGCTATTGCTACCCGCGCTGCCGCTCGCATTGCCGGTACCGTTGCGACTCGTACCGCCGCAACTACCGAGCAGCGGCGTGCCCAGTACCAGGGTGACCACGAATACCACCCCGCCTCTGACAACCGCTCCACTGCCTCGAAGACCCGCCATGACTCCAATTATAGTGAGATCGAGCTTTGAGTCTGCCTCGAATGGACGAGCCTGCTCTCGCCGCATGGTGTAGATTTCTGTCAGCCGAAACGGACGAAGAGCTCGAGGTGTTGGCGATGCAGTATCCCATCCTGAAAGAGGCAAAGGACGCGCTCGAAAAGCCGAGCGCAGACCCCGAGGCGCGGGAGCGCGCAGAGCGTCGCGAGATCGAGCTCAAGCTCTATGAATACGGCGCAGCTACCATCCGTGCCGAGGCGCATGCCGAGGGGCGCGCCTACGGCAAACAGGCGACCTTGCGGCGCCTGCTCAACCTCAAGTTTGGCGAGCTCCCGTCGCAAGTCGAAGCCCGCGTCGCCACCGCCACAGACCTGGATCTCTGGCTCGAACGCCTACTATCCGCGGATACGCTGGAAGCGGTTTTCTCGGACGCGGGTAGGTAGAGCGTCGTCAAATTGTCCGGCGAGCCAGGGCTTCGAGGTGGTCCGCGGCCCGAGCGGCGCCGCCGGCTTGCTCTACCGAAGCACGTACGCTCTGTGCTTTCTCCCGATACTTGAAGCGCTCGGCGAGCGCGGCGGCGATGGCCGGCGAGCGCAGCTCGGCCTTTGGAACGGGGGCGGGCGCGACTCCCAGCTCGGCCAGGCGGCGGCCGTGGAAGAATTGGTCGACGATGTGCGGCACCACCAGCTGCGGTACTCCGCTGCGCAGCGCTGCGGCGGTCGTGCCCGCGCCACCGTGATGCACGATCAGATCGACCCGTGGAAATAGGGTCTGGTGCGCGACGTCGCCCACGGCAAATACACCCGGCGGCAGCTCCACTCCGGCTTCTTCGCCGTGCGACGAATGCAACACCACGCGCGCGCCGTGTCGCTCCGCTAGCTCACGCGCAACCACGACCACCTGGGCCCGATCGACGCTCGGCATGCTACCAAAGCCAAGGTAGACGACCGGCGACGCCGGTTGCGAGCCGCGTAGAAAGCCCTCCAGCGCGTCGGGGAGTGGCGCGGCCAGCTCCGGACGCGGCACAAGCGCCGGCACCTGATGGTTCTCACCCGGCAAATCCGCTGGCAAGTCACCCATCACGCGGTCTTGCGCCAGCAAAACCTGGGAGCCGTGAATGGCTCGCCACGAAGAAGCGTAGGGCGGAAGCCCGCGCTCGCGCCGCAAGGCGTTGAGGGGTCCGCCCAGCGTGAGCTCGAACGTGGTCTGAATGGCCAGCCAGAGCGCGCGGTTCACGAAGCGCGGCTGGCCGAACACGGGCGTGAGCGCCGGCGCATGCGAGGCCGAGCACATCATGCTCAGGGTGTAACAACAAAAGACGTGAGGCACGCCGAGCGAGTCGGCCAGCATCTTGGCCACCAGCGACAGCCCCGCCGCGACCACGATGTCGTGATCGTGCGACGCTGCGAACAGGTCACGTGCCTGGTGGGCCAAGTGCCGCCGAACCAGGCGAATTTGCCCCGGCAGCGCGATGACGGGGTGCTGCTCGGTCATGTGGCTGTTCTGGCGAATGATGACGTTGATGTCTTCACCCACCGGGATGAAACCGAAGCCGCGGGACTCGGCCCAAGGCCGAAAATTGGGCGACGCCGCCAGCGTCACGGTGTGGCCGCGGCGCGACAGCTCTTCGCCGAGCACGAGCTGAGGTTGAACGTCGCCGCGCGAGCCGAGCGGTGCAAGCAGAGCTTTCATGGAACCTCGACCGCCAGACGCAAACCGATGGGTAGCTCTTCGCCAAACCAGGCGGCGCGCTCGGCGTCGACGAGCGGGACGAAGTCGCGCACGGAAGCGACGAGATCGGGAGCCGCGCTCACGGCTTCCAAGCGACGCACCACCTCGGCGCGGGTCGCGGGGGAAACGTCACGGGCGCGGTCGTTGGTGAGGCGCGCCAGCTGAGCGGCCGTGACGGCGGCGGTGGGCACCTCGTGCCAGCGTTCGCTCAGCAGGTGGGTCAGCCAGTTTTCGGCGGCCAGTGGCGAAACGACGTGATGGGCGCTCGCATAGCCGGGCACCCGCGCTCCGATGCGACCGAGCGCGCTCCACAGCCGCGCGTCGTGATCACGAAAGGTGTGCTCGATCAGCCAATCGCCGAGCTGTTTGCGGCGTTCGGCCGGCACGCGCTCGAGCGACGCCATCAGCTCGAGCATCTCGAACGAAGGCTCGGCCGCCTTCAGGCTCTTGCTGCGCTTGGCCTTCAGCTCCGCCGGCGCCCAGAACGGCTCGAGCAACCCCAACAGTCGGGTTTGCGTTTCCTCGCGCAAGCCGGCCACGACGCGGCGCCAAGCGATCCAGAATTGGGGCCAGCCGCGCGCGCGTGCCGCTGCGGCAATACCGGCGTCGAACAGCGGCACCAGCTGCGCAACACGCTGGTCGTCGAACGGCGCACCGAACCCCGGGCGCAGACAGTAGCCGGCGAGCATCCAGAACACGCGCTCGTGGTCTTCGGAGCGGCGGCGCGCAGTGCGGCCTTCGGCCAAGGCGTCGAACAGCGCGCGGTTCGTTTCGAGCGTCCAGCTGCGGCGTTCCCCCAGCATCCGCTCCAGCTCGCGCGGCAAGTCTTTGCTCTCGCGCTCCTTCACGTCCGTGCGGCCTTCGCCGAATACGCGACGCACGGCCTCCAGAGCCTCGCTCAACCGAGGCGGCGGCGGTCGTGATGGGGTCGGCGGTTGCGACGGAGCGCCGGCCGGAGCCGGCTCGGCCTGGCGCAGCTCGAAAGCCAAACGAAAACGCCGGGCGGCGCGGCCTTCGGGCGGGTTCAGCTCGACGCAGGCCAGCTCGACGGTGCCGATGGCGCTGAGCTCGCCCTCCAGGGCCACTTCGAGATCGGCCTGCTCGGCGGGGTCCGCGACCCCTCGAGCGAACACCGTCGTGACCGGCGGCAGGGGCACGAACTCGTCGTCGAGCACGACGACGTCGCCGGGCTGGTGCGAGGTCGCGTTGTCCGACGTGTAGAGCTCGAGTCGCACGGGTTGGCCAACGCGCAACCACAGCCCGCCGGAGCGAGCGGCGTGGCGTTCACCTTCGCGCGCGCCTCGAGGCACCACGCACAGCGCCCGCCGCGACGCGCGCTCGTCGACCGCTACATAGAATCCACGCGGCGTACCGGATCCGATGCGCAGCCCTTGTCCGCCCAGCGAGCGACTGAATGCCACGGCACCGCGCGCGACGGCCAAGTCCGGCTCCGGGTACGGCAACAGCCGCACCTCACGACCGCTCCACTCCGAAACCACTTCGCGCACGCGCTCGGCCGCGCGCTGGGCGTGAAACAAGCCGCCGTTCAGCAAGAGCGCGTCCGCGCCGGTGGCCGAATGCCGCTGCAGAAATTGCACGACATGGCGCGAGATGGCCGGATCGCGCTCGTAGGGCAGCCCGAAGGCCACCAGTCCCGCGCGCACCTTCGGCGGCGGATCGGCTCGGGTCACCAGCGGCAAGAAGCCACCGAAAACTAGCGATTCGACCTGTTCGCGCAGCAGCTCGGTCGAAAGCGTCCCGCCGACCAGGGACGAACCGAGACCGGCGACACGGATCGGCACCGATTCGGGGGCGCCGGCTCCGAGCAGCGTCTCTTTGGCGGCGCGACACGCGAGCAGCAGCCGGCTGAAGCGCAGCGGGTCGAGACGCTCACCTTCCAGCAGCCGCTGCTCACAAAGCTGCGCGAGCGCGAGATCGATGTTGTCCCCGCCGAGCAGCAGGTGTCGTCCCACCGCCACGCGTTCCAGCTTCAGCTCGCCATCAGCGCCGCGGCGCGCCTCGATCAAGGTGAGGTCGGTGGTGCCGCCGCCGACGTCACACACCAGCACCATCGCGCTCGAGCGCTGGGGAGTGAGCAGGGCTTCGATGGCGTCGCGACTGCTGACGACGAGATCGTAGAAGGCCGCTTGCGGTTCCTCCAGCAAGCGCACGTGCAGGCCCGCCAGCTCGGCTGCCTCGACCGTGAGCTCGCGCGCCACCTCGTCGAACGAAGCCGGGACGGTTAGGACCACGCTCTGCTCGGACAGCGGTTGGGCCGGGAATGCGTCGTCCCAGCTACGCCGCACGTGTGCCAGTAACCTGCGGCTGGCTTCGACCGGGGAAATCTTGGGAATTTCACTGGGATCGGCGCCCCAGGGCAGGATCGCGTCCCGCCGCGCAACGCCCGCGTGGCTCAGCCAGCTTTTGGCCGAGGCGATGAGTCGCTCGGTGACTTCTTGACCGCGATGCCGAGCGTAGCGACCGACCAGCCACGGTAGCTCGCCGAACGGATCGGCGACGCTTTCGCCAGCGGCGGGCGCGTACAGAAACGACGGCAACAACCGCAATGACTCGAGCTCGTGCGCGCTGACCAGCTGCGGGAGGGGCAAGACTTGGCACGCAGCATCGGTTGCGTCACCGTCGGCGAACGCGACGACGGTGTGGGTCGTTCCGAGATCGATCCCGACGTGATACACGCTCAAGCTCCGCTCGCCGCTCCGTGCCGCACGCTGAGCTCGATCTGCCAGCGTTCGTTCGGCACGAGCGGTGCCTGCGCCACGGCTTCGAGCTTGAGCGTGCCGATGGCGGTGATCGAAGCTTGCAGCTGCACCGCCACCACGTCCCCGGGCACGCGGCCAGCGGACGGTAGGGTGAGCTCGATCAGCGGCAGCTCCTCGAGCTCGCTCGGGCTCCAGCGCTCCAGCAGGCTTCCGGCCCGATCGCCGCGGCGCGTCGAGGAGCCGAAGAAGCGAAACGTCACCGGCTCGCCCACGACCACGAACAGCTCCTGCGGTGGCAGCTCGGTCTGCGTGCCCTCCTCCATCCCGAACGGCGCCACGCACAGCGCCGACACCGGCGGTTCGAGCCCCGGCAGAGCCGGCATCGGGCTCTCGATGCCCACGTAATAAGCGCGGGCCGTGCCGCCGCGAATCCGCAAGCCGCTGCCGTGGCGCACGAGCCCGTAGTAGGCGGCTCCGCGCGCTACGGCCAAATCGAGATCTTCGCCTGGCAGCACCCGCGCCGGCGCCGCTCCGCGCTCTTCCAGCCAGCCGTTGAGCGTGTCCAAGACGCGCCGCCTCAGCACGTCGGCCTTCAGCACACCACCATTGAACAGAACGGCGGTCGGGGGGCGCGCCGCTTCGCCGTTGCCGAAAGCGTGGCGCGCCAAGAACGCCGCCAGGTGGCGGGTGATGGCGGGATCGCTAGCGTACGGCAAACCGACTTGGGTCAAGCCCGCGCGCGCTCGCGCCTTCGGCTGCTCGTTCGCGGCGACGCGCGGGAAGAACCCGTCGAGCAGATAAGCTTGCACCTGCTGCTGCCGAAGCTGGCCGCGAATCGTGCCGCCGATCAGCTGTGCGCCACGGCTGGGCAACACCACCGCGACCTGCTCGAGCGTCGCGTCGGACAGCAGCTTCTCTTTTCCGCTGCGGCAGGCGTGAGCGAGCGCGCTGACCTGAAATCGGTCCAGCTCCTTACCCTGCGTCGCAAGCTCTTGCCCCACCACGTGGGCCAGCGCCAAATCCATGTTGTCGCCGCCGAGCAGAATGTGGTCGCCCACCGCGACGCGCTGCAACCCCAGCGAGCCATCCACCGCCACCGCGTCGATCAGCGAAAAATCCGTGGTGCCGCCGCCAATGTCGATCACCAGCACCCGATCGCCTTCGCCCAAATGCGTGCGCCAAGCCTCGCCCGATTGCTCGATCCAGGCGTACAGGGCCGCCTGCGGCTCCTCCAGCAGCGTTACCTGCTCGAAGCCGGCCGCGAGCGCCGCCTCCACCGTCAAGTCGCGCGCGCCGGCGTCGAACGATGCCGGCACCGTCAACACGACCTCGTGCGCCGCCAGATCGCCGTCTTCCGGACGAGCGGCGCGGAACGCTTCGTTCAAGTGATCGAGCAGCCGAAACGAAGCCTCGACCGGCGAGATCCGCTCGATGTCGCTGGGAGCATTCAACGGCAGGTTGCCGGCACGTCGATCGATACCGCCGTACGAAAGCCAGCTCTTCGCGCTCGAAATCACGCGCTCCGGTGCTTCGGCGCCGCGCGCTCGCGCCAGCTCTCCGACTGCGAAGCGCCGCTCGCCGTCCCACGGCAAGGCCAGCGCCGCCTCACTTTCGTGGGCAAAGTACAAAAAGCTGGGTAAAAGCGGGCGCCTTTCGGCCGAGCCGGGCGCGATCAGCTGCTCGATGGCCAGCACCTCCACGCGCGCGTTCGGACTCGAAAACGGTGCGACCGCGAGCGCGCAATGCGTGGTGCCAAGGTCGATGCCCACGACCAGCTTTTCACTCATGACAGCTCCAGCTCCGCTGCAGCCACCAGCTTCGGATCATGCGATCCCAACAGCGTCGGCAGCGTCAGCTCTTCCACACGCCAGCCTCGGTGGCGCAGCACGCCGCGATACGGCGCGGCCCCGGCGACGTTGCCCACGAGCTTGACGTCGGGGCTAGCGCTCTCCAGCACGACCGACGACCCCTCGGCTTCGCTACGCACGCTCACCACGCGGGCATGCGTACGGAGCGCACGCCGGCAGCCCTCGTGCACCAGGCGGGCCGCCGCCCCAATGTCCGCGTCGTCGAAGCCGGCCACGTCCTGCTGAACGAAGTCGATGAAGCGACCTTCGCGTTGCAGCAGTGACAGCAACTGCAGCGCGCCGGTGGAGGCGGACGGCGAGGCGACGGTGGTCGCGACGACCGGTACGTCATCCTTGGGCGCCCTGGGCGCGGGCAACGCTTCCGGTTTCGGCGCCGCCCCGCGCAGCGCAGCAACGCGCGCCGCAAACTGACCGTCGAACAACACGCGAAAAGCGCACACCCACGACAGCCACAAGCGGCTCGGTAGCGACAAGCTCGGAGGCGACATTTGCGCCGCAGCATACGATCGGAAGGTCAATCCACAAGCCCGCCCCGTGGCCGGCGCCCGCCCTCCACGAAACCGCCTGACAGCGCACGCTTCTGCGGTAAAGCCCAAGCGATGAGCGAGCTTCGCGACGGCACCTTCAGGTCGCTCGCGGGCTTCAACTACCGACTCTGGGCGGTCGGCGCGCTGGTCTCCAACGTCGGCACGTGGATGCAGCGCACGGCCCAAGATTGGCTGGTGCTCACCGAGCTCACGCACCACAGCGCGACCGCGCTCGGCACGGTGATGGCGCTGCAGTTCGGACCTGCGACTCTGCTGGTCCCGTTCACCGGCTACGCTGCCGATCGCTTCGATCGCCGTAGGCTCCTGCTCGCGACGCAAAGCACGATGGCGCTGCTGGCGCTCGGGCTCGGGCTGCTCACGCTACTGGGCTGGGTGAAGCTGTGGCACGTGTACGTCTTCGCGTTGGCGCAAGGCTGCACGACGGCGTTCGATGCGCCGGCGCGTCAAACGTTCGTTTCCGAGCTGGTGCCGGAGACGCGCATCTCGAACGCAGTGGCGCTCAACTCGAGCTCGTTCAGCGCGGCGCGCATGGTCGGTCCGGCGGTCGCGGGGCTGCTGATCGGAAGCGTTGGCTCGGGCTGGGTGTTCTTGCTCAACGCCGCTTCGTTCGTGGCGGTGATTGGCTCGTTGCTGCTCTTACGGGTGAACGAGCTCTACCGGCGGGAGCCCATCGCGCAGACGAATCGGGGCTTGGCCCAGGGTGTCAGTTACGTCTGGCACCGCCAAGAGCTGCGCGCAGTCATGACGATGGTGCTGCTGATGGCGACTTTCGGCTTCAACCTGCCAATTTTCATCGCCACGATGTCGGTGCGCGCCTTTGGCCGGGGCCCCAGCGAATACGGCTTGGTGTCGTCGCTGCTCGCGGCAGGCGCGTTGATTGGCGCGCTCCTTTCGGCCCGGCGCTCGCGCCCACGCGGCGCGCTGCTCGTCATCGGCGCCGCGTTGTTCGGCACCGGGCTCGCGCTCGCTAGCATCATGCCCAGCTTCCTGCTGTTCGGGCTCACTCTCACCGGCGTAGGCATCGCCGCGCAAACTTTCACCACCACCGCCAACGGCACCGTGCAGCTTGCCACCGAGCCGCACATGCGCGGTCGCGTGATGGCCATCTTTCTTGCGATTCAAATCGGCACGACGCTGGTTGGCGCGCCCCTCGTCGGCCTCGTCGCCGACCACTACGGGCCACGCTGGGCGATGGGGGTCGGAGCCCTGGCAGGTCTGCTCGCTGCGCTCGTCGGGGTCTCTCAGCTGCAAGTCAAGACGGCGCCGTTGGGCGACGGCTAGGGCGAGCGCGAGCGGGCGCGAGGCGGAAAACCCGCACCGTCGCTGCTCGCGCCCGTCCGTGACGATTTCGATGACGTGACGTCAGAACATCACGTTGCCTGAGCCGAGGTTGAAGTCGATGTTAGCCCCGATGGGGTTTCGGGCGGTTTCGACGCGCGAGACCGCGTTCGAGATGAAGCCACCTCGGGCCGATACGGACGCGGCGAGGGCGTTGGTGATCTCGGTGCGGGCGAGCCCGATTTGGTCGACGGTGACGGGGTAGAAAGGTTGCAACGGGGCGTGGCTGAGCACCGTCAACGCATCGTTCAACTCCGTGTCGGCCAGCTTGATCAGGCTGATCTGCAAAGCGCCGCTGTTCGTCCCGCCGAAGCGGGTGAACAGGGTGCGAGCGGCGCTGAGCCGTTGCTTCGCCAGATCGAGGTTGAACGCCACGTTGAGCGCGCGCAAAAACCGACCGATCGCGTTCCCCTCGTCGTTGGTGAAGGTGATCGGATTCGGAAAGCGCGGCAGCATGTCCTTGGCGGCTTGCGACGCCCCGAAGCCACCCGGATCGATGTAGAAGAACACCGCGCTTTCGATCTCGCTCGACAAGAAGAACGCATTGTTGTGAAAGAACGGCCCCGTATCGGCGGCCTCGATCAAGGACGGCGTGTTGAACGTGCCGTTACCGAAGGCATTCTTTTGACCTACGTTCGGGTCGGCGCTGAGACCATTCATGTTGGGCTGCGCCAAACCGACGCCGCCAAAGCCACCATCGAAGACGGGCGTACCGTCGGCGAGAATGCCGATGTCACCCAACGCAGGCGCAGTGCGGATCTCGGTGTCGAAATTGCGGCCCTTGCCGGTGTCTTGAAAGTTGGAGCCGGCGTTGAGGTGACAAAAATTGCAGCGCCCGCGGTTCGGATCGAGAAAGACCTGACGCCCCAAGTTCGCCACCGAGTCGAACAAGTTGACCTGGGTCAGGTCGAGCTCGCGCGTGCGACCGAGCGAGCGTTGGAACTCGTTCGTGAGATCGAGCTCGAGGGCCGTCGCCTCGCGAAAATCGACGCCGGCGACGCGCGCGAGCGTCTTGGTGTAGTGCTGCTTGATGGCGCCCTGCAGGAACGAGCGCAGCGAGCCGTCGCCGGGCGCGCCGTCACCACCCCAGCCGGTTCGCTCGCCGGGTGGAATGGTCGTCTTCGGGTCGGCCGCATCGGCCGACACGGTTTGACTCAACCCCAACGTGTGAGGGACCGAGCGCAAGATGAACTTTCGCGTCGGATCCTCGAAGCCATCGACGTTTTCGAGCACATTTCCTGAGGAAAAGAGCCCATTTTCGCTCTCCAGCTTGGCCAGCGCCGGATTGTTCTTAAACACGAACAGCGGGTCGTTCGGATTCTGTGCGAACAGCGCGGTCACGAAAGGCCCGTCGATGGTCGTGTTGTGCCCAATCGGATGACACGACGTGCACGTGCGTCCGTTGCCGCCAAACGTTTCCCGCGCGAAGATGTCGCCGCCCGCGCAAATGCGAGCGGTGATCAGCCCTGCCACCACGCGCGGATCTTGTGCACAAGCCGTGAGCCGATCTTGCCCGGTGAGCGCGCTCGACGAGCTGCCGATTGCCTCCCCTTCCGCGTCGGCAGCGCTGCTGCAAGCACTGGCGAGCAAGCCAACGCCGGCGACGGCGATAATCGAAAGACTGGATATTCTACGAAACATTCTTTCGCTCCTTTGATCGCTGGTCCGTCAGCGACACACCTTCAGCTACACTCCGCCCGGCGACGCACGTCGGTCCGCGGACAGCTCCGCCACCACTCCGGGTTCGAGAGTTAGAGCCGAGCGCCCTCGCCATCCTTCGGAGCGGCCCAAAGTTTTTTTGTCGCAAACCGATGCTGCCCACCCCCGTCCGTGCTCGGCCTAACGGCCTGCGCGCGGCCGACCCCTCCCAAAGCTGTGCTCGCCTGCGGCTGCGCGCAGCAGGGAGGGGTCACCGCCGCGCGACATTTCCACGGCAACGCTCGCAGGCGTTGGCTCGCAAGATGCGACGGCGAACGCAATCAAAGCGCGACGGTCGGCGCCGCCATTTCGTTCGGTGCGCGCGGTGTGTCGTCAGGTGATTGCAGCGGCTCTTCGATCGGTTCGGATGGAGGCAGAACGTCAGGATCTTCACGCGGCGGGGGCGTTTCCGCGGGCGGGGGCACAACGTCGGGGTCTTCGCGCGGCAGCGGCGTCTCCGCGGGCGGAGGCTCGATGGGCGTTGGCTGCGGTCCTGGAGGCTGTCCGGGCGGGATGGGTTGAGTCATGTGATGATGCGCGTTGCGAGACGCATGCCAGGCTTCGGCGCGCTTGCACGCGGGCGCGGCGCCAAAGCGGGCTAGCGGCTTTCGCGCATGACCACACGTGACATGAGGCAAAAAAGCGACCACTCGCGCGGATGCGGCGGTCAATAGCGGCGGAGGACAGCCCACTCCGGATCCGATTTGACCGACAGGGACGTTTCCCAGTGGCCGTGGGCGGCGCAGTAGCTTTCGATTTCTTGCTGGATGGCTGCGCTGGAGTCGGCGTGGAAGTGGGCGACGCGCTTGCCGGCGAATGTCTCGTGGCCGATCCAAACCGCACGGTGCGAAAGCTCCGCGATCAGGCCGTCTTCGAGCGCATTGAGCTCATCGCCTTCTTCTGCGCCGTGTAGGCCGTTCTCGTCGGGCTCCCTCCAGCTTCGCCCAGCGGATGCACCGAGGCAAGCCGCGGCGCTGCACTAGTTGGTCGGCTCGGGCTCGTCTTGAAGGGCGGTCCAGAAGTCGTTCGTCACGAAGGTCCCGCCCGCCAGAATTTCCCAGCCGGTTTGGATGCTGGTCAGGTAATCGGTGCTCAGGATCGAGCCGTCCTTCACGTAGAAGTCGATGACCTCTTTCAGATCGAGGGTCATGTCGTCGACGCCCATGTCGTTGCCATTCACCGGCGTCGCGAACAGCTCGATCACGATCCGCGAGCCTGATTTCAGGCCCGTGTTCTTGTTTTCGCGGAAGGTGATACCGCCGAACGTGTGGGTGACGGCCGTCTCACCGCCCGACTCTTTGTCTTGCTCGTATTTGTCTGGGTCGACCACGCGCTGCTTGATCATCAAGTTGACGGGCGCCGTGCCCCGTCCGGGGCTGGCCGACTCGTGAAAGTAAATGTCCCAGAGCGCGTAATGACGCAGCGGTGTGCCGGAGACGCTCATCTTCCAGCGGATCTTCGCTTTCGTCAGCGCAGATACTTGAATGGGTAGACCGCTGTTCGGATTCTGAAAACCGGCGGTGCCGACGACCCAACCCCGCGCCATGTCCGGGTAGCTCTTCACCGTGCCGGAGTTGACGGTATCTTCCGACGCCGCGTCGACGCCCCAACAGCGAGAATTGACCGCCCAAAGCGTCAGCGCACCGGAGCCGGTGGCCTTCGCGTTCCAGAAATTTTTACGCAAGAAATTCGGACCGAAGTCTTTGCTGGCGTAGTTGTCGGCGCTGTCGGTCCAGGTCGCTAGGGACTTGTTACAGTTGGGATCAATACCGCCGCCGCCCGCCGCACCACCGTTGCCGCCGCCGACCGAGCCGCCGCTGCTGCCACCCGAGCCCGAGCCCGTCCCTGCAACGCCGACCGTACCGCTACCGGATACGCCACTGCCACTGCTCCCGCCGCTAGCCACACCGCCACCAGCGCCGGCGGTCGCTACCGCCGACGTGCCCGCAACGGCGCTGCTCGAGCCTGCCGCGCTGTTGGCGCTGCCGGCGCTCCCACCGGGCGGCGCGTCTCCGCCGGAATTGGATGAGCCCGAGCAAGCGCTCGACGAAGCCGCGAGGCTCAGAAAGAAAACGTTCCGCAACTGCGTGGCGCGCGCTCGCACGATCGAAGCTCCATCTTGGTGACTGGCCGAGCGGCGTGCTCGGTGTCTCGGTTCGCTTGCGCTGCAACGCGCTCGCTCCGAATGCCGTGCACTATTGCTCAGCCCTTCCCGCAGGCAAGCCACGACAACTGGATCGGTCGCCGATTCAGCAGCACACGCCTCCCCTCGCTCCAGGCACAGCAGTAATTTCCCCGAGCAACCGCGAAGCGCCCGCGCACCCAACGCAGCTGCGCTGCCGCGCCACACCGTTTGGATGGCGATCTTAACTGCGCCGCGGTTTCTCGCGTGCGCTCAGCGGCGGCGTTCGATTCGACGATGCGCGAAATGAAGTCGTCACCGTCGAAGGTGGCCGTCACGTAGAGCAAACAAGTGAAGGTCCCCCGCCGGTCGAATCAGAGATGACTTCGCGTGCGAAGTCATTCTGGCGCGAGGGAAGGGCGGCGGTCCGTGGCACTCCAGGCCGGAAAAAAGTCTGCCGGCCGTGTCGATTTCGCCGGGCGCCGTTCGTCGCGGGATCGAACCGGGCCCGTTGCCTGGACCCAACCCTGAAAATCACTGGAGAAACTGCCATGTCCAAGCTCACGCTCACCACGTTTTTGACCCTCGACGGCGTCATGCAGGCCCCCGGAGGCCCGCCGGAGGACACGAGCGGCGGCTTCAACCACGGCGGCTGGTTGCCTCCCTATTTCGCTCCCGAGCTGGGCGCATTCGTGGTCGACGTGTTCGAGCGCGCCGACGCCTTCTTGCTCGGCCGCGGCACGTACCAGATCTTCGCCGGGCACTGGCCGCGCGTGACCGATCCCAATGACCCCATTGCGTCGCGCCTGAACCGGCTGCCAAAGCACGTCGCGTCGAGGACCCTCGAGAAATTCGACTGGAACAACTCGTCGCTGGTGCGCAACGTGGTCGGCGAGGTGGCCGACCTGAAACGCCGCTACGACCGTGAGCTGCAAGTGCACGGCAGCGCCGGCCTCGCCCAGACTCTGCTCGAGCACGACCTCGTCGATGAGCTCAACCTGCTCGTCTTCCCCATCGTGCTCGGCACCGGCAAACGTCTATTCGGCAACGGCACCGTGCCGAGCGCGCTCGAGCTCCAGGGCTCGCGCACGTCGAGCACCGGCGTGATCATGGCAACCTACCGCCACTCCGGACGCCCGAAGTATGGGTCATTCATGCTCGATGGCTGAGGTGCGCCGGGGCCCCCCATCGCCCCCGTATTAGCTAGCCCTGCGACTTTGCCGCCGATTCCGAGGCACGACCGGCCCGCGGGTCGCCGAAGGCCGCGCGCCATCGTATGCTTGTCGTCGATGGCGCGAACCGGCCTGCTCCTGCTCGGCGGTTTGGTCAGCGTCGGAGCTTGCGCCACGCTCGAGCTTTCACTGCAGCCTCGACCGCCAGCTCACGCCGCCAAGCCAGCGCCGGCCCCGCGAGCGCTCGCCCGCGCAACTCCGGCGGCATCCGCATCCCACGCGCCCTGCCCACCCGAAATGACGCTCGCGGGAGGCGCCTGTATGGATCGCTACGAAGCCCACCTCCTCGTGCGGGGCAACGACGGCGCGCTCGTTCCGCACCCGCCCTTCACGTCGCCGAACGAGGGTTGGTTCGTCGCGGCGGCAGAGGCTGGCGTCAAGCCTCAGGCATACATCGACCAGGTGCAGGCAGCGGACGCCTGCGCGCACGCCGGCAAGCGGCTGTGCTCGCTGAGCGAATGGTATCAAGCGTGTACCGGCACGGAGGGGACGACCTATCCGTATGGTGCGCGCTACGAGGCGGGACGCTGCAACGTCGGTAAGCCCCATTTGTTGACCATGCTTCACGGCGCCAACCCGCAAGGGTGGAGCTACTCGGACTTCAACGACCCCGCGATGTCGGCGCGGCCCGGATTTTTGGGGCTGACGGGCGAATACGCGGGCTGTGCAGGGCCGAACGGCGTGCACGACCTGGTCGGCAACCTGCACGAATGGGTCGCAGACCGCGTCGACGCGACGCTTCGGCGCAAGCTGCCGCTGCCCGCCATCGTGTCGCGCCGCATCGGTCGAAAATCGGGCAACGGCATCTTCATGGGCGGTTTCTACAGCACTCGGAACGAGCACGGCGCGGGTTGCACGTTCGTCACCGCGGCTCACGAGCCGCGCTACCACGACTACTCCACCGGCTTCCGTTGCTGCCGCGATCCCGACGCTTCCATTCCCGCCTCATTTCGTGAAACAACGAAGAGTGCCTCAGACTAGCCAGCGCATCGTCGCAGTCGGTGACTTGAACGCGGCCTACGACGCATTGGTCGAGATCTTGCGCGGCACGAAGCTGATCAATCGGCGGCTGGAGTGGACGGGCGGACGGGCGGAGCTGGTCCAGCTGGGCGACATTTTCAATCGGGGCGACGGCGCCACGCAGGCACTGACGTTGCTGCTTCGTCTACGCCGTGAAGCGCCCCGGCACGGCGGGCGCGTGACCGTGCTGCTCGGCAATCACGAAGCCATGACGGCGCTGCGCCACGAGGGCTACTGCACCGAAGGTGAATACCTGGCCTTCGCGACCGCAGCCGAGCGGCGCGCCTGGCCCGCTCGCGTGCAGCGAGCACTGCGACGCCTGGTCCGACAGCGCTCGCGAGGTGTGCTGCTGCCGATCGAGCCTCGGCTCGAAGCTTGGAAAATCGAGCATGTGCCCGGCCGCGCGGCGCTTCGGCGCGCGCTCGGTCCGCGCGGCCAGCTGGGGCGAGCCTTGCGCGCCTTGCCGGTCGCGCACGTGAGCCAAGGCTCGCTGTTCGTTCACGCCGGTCTACTCCCGTCCTGGGCCAAGCTCGGCCTCGAAGGTCTCGATCGGCTTGCGGAGCAAGAATGGGCCGAAGGGCGCCGAGGTCTGTGGACGCTGCCGAAGACCGGCCTTTTTCGCAGCGGCTCCGGTCCGCTGTGGGATCGCAGCTTGGTGCGAGGCGGAGCCGAGGCCCGCCGCGCGCTGACTCAGTCGTTGGCGTTGATGGGGGCAGAGCGCATGATCGTCGGGCACACCCAGACCGCCTCCCTCGCTGGCGGCCGCGAGGGGCGCATTCACGTTCAGGCGGGTGGGCGGTTGGTTTCCGTCGATGTCGGCCTTGCCTCCGGTCCCCTCGCGCCGCGGGCCGCGCTCGTTCTCGAAGGCCCAACCGGCTACGAGTGGACTCCGCTTGGCACGCGCCTGCTTTGGAACGGGGCCGGCGCGCGAAAGCGACGCTGAAGTAGAGTCGTCGGCGATGTTCCGAACCAGCACGGTGCGATGGGTGTGGCCCGTACTGGGAGCCACGAGCTTGAGTGGCTGCGCCGCCGGGTCCAGCCCGGCCGGAAGCGCGTCAGCAAACCAAGCGCAAGAGTGCGCGGTGCAATTGCCGCCAACACAAGCGCAAGCCGCAGCGCCCGCACCCACCTCGACGCCGATCCGGGCCGCGCGCGAGTCGCAGCTGGTGGTGCACGCCGAAACGCCTTTGAGCACGCTTTCACTCGCGCTCGAGCAGCGCATTCAAAAACGCCTGGCTGAAGGCCACTTCGGCATCGGTCCAGGCGGCACCGTGAATTACCGCGTCGAGCGCGGTGCCTTGTCACTTGCGGTCACTTCGACCTCGCTGGTGATTGAAGCGCCGGTGAGCGCTCGGGCCGAGGCGTGTCGCGGCCAAGGCTGTTACGCTTCGTGTGAGCCGAACGCGGTGGTGCGCGCCTCGGTTCCGTTGCTGCTCGGTCCCGACTACCGCTTCGAGCCCAGCACGACTTCGCTCCGTTTCACGCGTGGTTGCCAGGTGCACGCGCTCGGCGGGCTGTTGACCATCGATCTCACGCCGACGCTCGAGTCGCAGCTGCAGCCCGAGCTTGCCAAAGTCTCGCGCCAAATCGATCAACAACTGCCGGACATCCGCGCCGACGTCGAGCGCGCTTGGACGGAGCTCGCGACGCCGCGACCTTTGCCCCTCAGTGGCTGCCTGCTGCTGCAGCCGCGCGCCATCGTCCAGGGGGCGCTCACCCCGTCGACCACCGCCCTGCGCGCGAGCTTCGCCGTGCTCGCCACGCCCGAGCTCCGCAGCCAGTGCGGCGACGAAGCCCCGCCACTGGCGCGCGACCTTTCGCTTCCGGAAGAGGGCGCCGTGCTGCTGGGCATGGTGACACCGCTCGAGGACTTCGAGCGGTCCTTCTTGGCTGCCGCTCCGGTGTCCGCCTCGCAACGGAGCCTCAAGATCACGGGCGCACGCGTGGCGGCCCGCGCCAGTGACGTCGACGTCACGCTCGAGCTGAGCGGCGACGTGTGCGGAACGACGACCGTTGGCGCCGTTCCCGATTTCTCCGGCAACGGCGCGTCCGTCGCGCTCGCGCACCCCACGCTCGGCAGCGGCGAACGCGCGCGATGGAAGGCCGCCGGAATCGACAGCCAAGCGCCGGTGAGCGCGCTGATTGCCTCGGCTCGCGTCACGCCCCTGCTCTCCGTCTCCGCTCTCCGCGACGCGGCACCCGCGCTCGCGCAAGCGATGTCAGTACCCTCCCTGCAGGTGAGCGCCCACGTCTCGTCAGCGCGCGCCGCCGGAGCCGCCGCCCGCGGCAACGACCTCATCGCGTGGGTTGAAGCGCGCGGCAGTGTCACGCTCCGCCCGACGTTGCGCTGAAGTGAGCGCGGGCCCGGGCGGATGCGTGCAGCGTGCAGCGTGCAGCGTGCAGCGTGCAGCGTTTGCGCGGGCGCGGCGGGCGGGCGAGGGGCGCGGGCGCGGGGGGATGCGTGCAGCGTGCAGCGTTTACGCGGGCGCGGCGGGCGGGCGAGGGGCGCGAGGGCGGGCGCGGGGGGGGCGGAGAAACGAAGCAACTGAGCCCACGCGGCACCGATAAGGGGCATGGCGGAAGTAGCGGGGGCGGAGAAACGACGAAGGACGCTCGATCCCAGGATCGACCTCGTCTTCTCCTTGTTGTTCGGGGCGGAGCACAACCGGCGGTTGCTCATCGCGCTCCTCAACGAGGTGCTCCGTCCCGCGACGACCATCGAGTCGGTGGAAGTCCTGCCGGCGCGACCCGAAGCCTACGACATCGAAGACAAAGTGGTCTTTTTGGACCTAAGGGTACGCCTCGACGGTGGCGAACAAGTCGACGTCGAGATGCAGACTCGACGCCACGTCGCGCTGCGACCGCGGGTTCTCTTCTACTGGGGTCGCCTGTACACCGGGCAGCTGCAGCGCGGGGAGCCGTACTCGGGCTTGCAACGCTGCGCCGTGGTGCTGATTGCGGACTTCGTCGAGCTCGCCGCCCCTCACTTTCACTCGGTATTTCAAGCAAGAGAGCGGTCGAGCGGCGAGCTGCTCACCGACCACTTCGAGCTGCACGTGCTCGAGCTGCCCAAGCTTCGGCACGCCCGAGTTGGAATGGACGAGCCCGGGCTGGCCGCCTGGTGTAGATTTCTCGCAGCTGAAACGGACGAAGAGCTCGAGGCATTGGCCATGCAGTACCCAATCCTAAAAGACGCAAAGGACGCTCTCGAGAAGCTCAGCGCCGATCCTGAAGCACGAGAGCGAGCCGAACGGCGCGAGATAGAGCTCAAGCTATACGAGTACGGCGCCGCTACTATTCGCGCTGAGGGGCGCGTCGAAGGACGCGCTGAGGGGCGCGTCGAAGGACGCTTTGAAGGCAAGCAGACGGCGTTGTTGGACCTGCTCACCTTGAAATTTGGCGAAGTGCCGTTGGAAGCACGGACGCGACTCGATACGGCAACCGAGAGCGACCTCGATTGTTGGCTCAAACGAGTACTATCTGCGGAGAAACTCGACACCGTCTTCCGAAACGACGGCTGACCGCGCCGCGGACATCAGCGAGCAGCGTGGGCTGGCGCAGCGCGCGCAGTGGCGCGCGCGCTCAGACGCACGCGCAACGCGCCCCGCGCAGACCGAACGCTGCACGCTGACCCTCGCTCAGCGCCCAGCGCCCGGTATCGCTTCCAATAGCCGACGCGCTGTCTCGGCTTCATCGAAGGGCTCCCCACCGCCGGGCAGGTGCTCACAGCCGTGGGTGTCCGGGCCCGGTTCCAAAATCGTCCAGCCGATCGGGCTGACGAGGATCGCAGCGTCGCAGTCTTTCGGATGTTCTTCGTTGAACGCTCGAACCTGTTCCGCGATCCGAGCCAGCGACGGTGGACCAGTCACCCAAACAACCTTCGACATAGCGCGCAAAGCCTAGCATCGCGGTCGCCGACCGCGACGAAACTACCACCGTCACGACCACGGCAACGACCACTGTCACGGCAACGACCACTGTCACGACCACGACCACGACCACGACCACTGTCACGACCACGACCACTGTCACGGCCACGACCACTGTCACGGCCACGACCACTGTCGCGGCCACGACCTCTGCCACCGTCGCGACCGCGACGTCGCGTCGACGCTATTGGTTGATCTCCGCCTCGACGAGCTGGGCCAACAGCGTGAGGGACTCTTGCCAGCCAAGGTAGCAAGCTTCCACGGGGATGGCGCTGGGGATGCCTTCCTGCACGACGGTCAGCTCGGTGCCGACGGACACCTTCTTGAGGGACACCGTGGTCTGCATCTGACCGGGCAGGTTCGGGTCGTCGAACTTGTCGCTATGGCGAATGCGCTGGTTGGGTACGAGCTCGAGAAACTCGCCGCCGAACGAGTGGCTGTGGCCGGTCGTCAGATTGGTGAAGGACATCTTGTAGGTGCCGCCGACCTCGGCCTTGATGTGGTGAACTTTGCCGGTGAAGCCGTGCGGTGGCAGCCATTTCGCCATCGCGTCGCCATCGAGGAACGCTCGGTAGATCCGTTCGGCGGGTGCACGAAGTACGCGGTGTAGCTTGACGGTATTTTCGGCCATGATTTGCTTCTCCTCAACTGGTTAATGAGCGGCCGCCGCCTCGGGGCGAGCAACCTGTTTCTACAATGACGACGAGCCAGCGAAGGCCCGATCGACATCGCCGCGCAACTTTCGACCGAAAAGAATTCGGGGCACTTTTGCCCAGACGGACGGGCGAGTCACAACTGGCCATGCAGTCGCTGCTACGGAATGCCCGGACGGATATTGAGCGGGGTTTGCAGCAGGGGGCGCCACGATTCACTGATGAAGCGCTGGATGTGGGTCTTCGGGCGCACGAGGCTGTACGAGTATTTCGCCTTCCAGCAGGCAATGGACCTCCGCCAGAGCCACGCTGGTGAGCGCGTAAGCTCGCTGGCTTGCATTCGAGCGCGTGCGATACAATCTCGCGTGGCCCCCATCACGACGCGCGCGTTGCTTTACGGCTTGTGCCTAGCGCCCTGCGCGCCGCTCGCTTGCGGCGGTCGTAGCCAAAATCAGCCGGCGGCAACCGCCGGCACGGGCGGCGCCACCTCGGCCGCAGGCGGCAGCGCGCAGGGCGGAACGGCCCAACCCGGAAGTACCAGCGGCGCTGCCGGAACCCTCACCATCATCGACGACACCTGTGACCGGCGTGCCGCTAGTGAAGCCGCATGCCGCGCTAAGATCGGCGAGACGTTCGTAGACTTCAAGTTGGGCGCTCATCAGGGCCGCTACACGCACGGCTGCGATCCGCAATGCGGTGACCGAGAGGGGCCAGAGTCCAGCGCCGATTTTGAAAAAGGCTCCAACTCTTACATCACGGCCTGCGAGGTTGGCCCTATGGTCACACTCACGTTCGAGCACGACACGGGCCCTTCCGAGATTGGGTTCTATCTCGACCGAGATTCTCCAGCCGGAACGACGTACACGTTGAGCGGCTGGGCAGTGCAGCCGTTTGCGGCTGGCTCCAACGTGTTCGTCGGCACGGCCCAAGCCGTGAACGTTGTCGATGCGAGTGACGCCGGGACGCTGGAGCTCAGCTACAGCGTCTGTCCCTGAGGGGGTGAGGTCGCGTCGCTCGTGGGGCCAAGGTGGCTACTTCGGCGCGGCGAGCCAGCTCAGGGCTTTGGTTTCGTCGCTGAAGACTTTGGCGTTGGCGCCGTCTTCGCGGGTGATGCGGCCGACTTGCAGCTCTCCGACGGGTGTTTGCACCAAGATGGCGACGGCGGCGAAACCCCGCATCAGCTGGCTCCGCCGCGTCGCCATCGCGCGTTCGAACTCGGCATCATTGCGACCGGGCGCAGCGCGAAGGTCGATGAGTAACCGCATGCGCTGCCGATCGAGAGTGTCGAGCGCGAGGATTGCCTGATCGAAGCCGGCGGTGACGTCTTCGACACTCTCGGACCGTTGGCCGCTGCGCGTGACGCGCGCCAAGCCGCGCAAGTGGTCGACGCTCACGGAAACGAATGCATTGCCAACCAGCTGATTCACGGACGCGGTCGAAGACTAGCACGATGACGTCGTTTCGTCCCGCTCATCATGCGCACCTACCCGCGCGTCAGCTTCCACAACATGGGCAAGATGCGATTGAGCAGCGCGGTTGCCGGCTCTCCGTCTGCACGCTTGACGATGCCCCAAGCCACCGCAAGCCGCACCGCCGCGCGCGTCTCCCCCGCACTGCCCGCCGCCGAATGAAAGCGAGCGCGACGATTGCCTGGGTCCGAGTACTCCGCCTCGCCAATGTTGAGCACCACGCTACTCGCCGCGCGCTGAATCTGCTCCGCCAGATTTTTGTCTCTCGCCTTGATACGCGGCATCAACGGCCGAAGCGTCTCAATCAGCTCAATGCTCAATTCCGCAACGATGAGTGGCATGGTTCTTACTCCCTTTCGGCCCGCACCCCATGCGAGCTTCACCCCCTTCCTCCACAGGCGCGCGCAGGCGGGGTCCAGGCTGCGAGCGGTCCCCCGCTCGCACCGGCGCAGCCGGCGCGCAGCGGCCTGGACGCCGCCGAGCACGCCGGTACGATCAACAAGCAAGCGAAACGGCCTCCTCCCCTCCCCGATCACCGTCACAAGCTCGGCGAAGCCGGCGTCCCTGCCACCACCACCACCACCAACACGGTCTCGACCACGACCACGACCACGAGCCCGGCGAAGCCGGCGTCACGATCACGATCACGACCACCGTCACGACCACGACCACGACCACGACCACGACCACGACCACCAAGACCTAGTTCCGCCACAGAAGCTTCTGCAAGTAAAGCTGCACGTCGGCAGCCCCCCGCTCTGAGACGGCTCGCGCGAGCGTCAGCGTGCAGCGTTTGCGCGTGCGCGGTGCGTGATGTGCGAGCGCGTCCGGGAGCGCGTCCGCGGTATGCGGCAACGACCTACGCGGCTTCGACCCGCGCGCGATACGCGTCGACCGTCTTCTGCCACGCCGCACGTGCGGTGCACCTCTCGCGGTAGGCGAGGAGATTTGCGAATGGCGCCAGCATTTCGCGGCGAGTTCCGGCGTCGAGCACGTGGCACATCAGGATGTCGGCGACGGTGAAATCGTCGGTGGCGATGTATTCGCGGTTGCTGAGCCAGCCATCGAGTTGCTTCAGCCGCATCTCCGACCAGCCTTGCAGCGCGTCGCTCGGTTTGGTGCCCTTCCCGCCGCTCAAGTTGACGAACCAGAGCGAGAGCAGCGGCATCTCGATGGTGGTCAGGGCGGTGAAGCACCAGCGCAGCACCTGCGCCTCGCCGGAGAGCTCGCGCGGCATCAGCTTGCCGCTCTTGCGCGCGAGGTAGAGCAAGATTGCGCCGGATTCGGAGACCACGACCCCGTCGTCATCGATCACCGGGATTTGGCCGAACGGGTTCAGCGCGCGGTACGCGGGTGAATCGAGATCGTGGTTGGGGTGGTCCATTCCGACGATCTCGTAGGGCAACCCCAGCTCTTCCAGCGCCCACAGCACGCGCAAATCGCGAGTGTTGCCGTGCGCTCCCTTGTTCACGCGAGCAAAGCCGTACAGCTTGACCATGCGCGCAGCCTAGCGCGACCGCTCGCGGATAACCCCCGATGCTGATACGCGATGGTGAATGGGTGAGGGCGTGGCAGGAATGCCTCACGAGGCGGTTGCACCGCGCCGAAATCTCGAAGTTCGGGCTTCAACCAGCGCGAAGGCTCGTGGCAGACTCGCCGTCAACCCTAGGCATTCTGCGGCACACCATGATCACACTCTACGGAATCGGCGACATCTTCGAAGGCGGGCACGGAGAGACGAAGGATCTGCGCGTGCAGTGGGCGCTCGAAGAAGTGGGTTTGGATTACCGCTTCCACGCGCTCGACCAGACCGCCGGGGATCTGGAAAGCGAGTCGTACTCTCGGATCAGTCCCTTCCACCAGGTGCCGGTCATCGACGATGACGGGTTCGTCGTCGCCGAGTCGGCGGCCATTTTGCTTTATGTCGCCGAGAAAGCGGGCCGGCTCATCCCGAGTGACGTCAAGGGGCGGACGACGGTGATGCAGTGGTGCTTTGCCGCCGTCAGCACGATTGCGCCGACGCTCCAGTGCATCGAGACCATCATCATCTTCGACGAGGACAAGAGCGCGACCAAAGTGCTCGAGGCGACGCGGCAGCTGGCGGGCCGCTGGTTTGGCGATCTCGAGCGTCGCCTCGAAGGTCGCGAGTGGCTCGCGCACACCGAGTTCACGGTGGCCGACATCGCGATGGCGTCCGTATTGCGCACCATCCGACAAATGGACTTGATGGATCCCTTTCCCCGCATCAAGTCGTACTACGAGCGCTGCCATGCGCGCCCCGCTTGGCAGCGCACCCTCGAGCTCGCCGCCGAGCGTCTGGAGATGACCGTCGACCAGCTCCGTTAGGCGGCTGTCGCGGGGTGCGCCCGCAGTACTACTGGCCGACCGCTGGCGTGCGGGCCGAGCGGGCCGCCAAGTACTCCGCATAGCCTCGCCAGTTCGGCAGGCCGGCGGTGAGCCGGGGCATGGCCGCGCGCAGGGCGATTTGCATGCGCTGGTTCAGGTTGTGGCCGGATAGGGGGTCTCCGGCCGTGAAGGCTTCGATGCCGGCTCGGCTGAGTCCGCCCTGCACGCTGTGAGCAGTCGTGAAGCACGCTGGCGAGCCGCACACGATCATCAAGCGCGTGGTCCCGGCCGAGCGCAGCTTCTGTAAGAACGCCGTGTCTCGGAGCAAATTGTAGCCGCCCTCAGCCAGGGCCACGACCGGAAAACGGGCGCGTTCCTCGAGCAGCACGGTGCCGGCCATGGTCGCCCCCTGGCTGAAGCCGGCGTAGATGGTGGGACCGTCGGCAATGTACGGACCAAAACGGGCGCGAGCCGCGTCAATCGCGGCCTGCACGCGACGCGCGATCGTGCTCGGGGAATCCCACGCGAAGCGCTGCGAGTCGAACTTCAGCCCTTGAGGACAGACCACGAACGGGTACTCGTTCGCGCCCAATCGCCAGCCTCCGCACGCCCAGTCGGGTCTGTCGCCGGCGCCATGCACCGCGACCATCAAAGGCCGCGGCTCGCGTATGCCGATCGGCGGCATGACGTAGACGACGTTGCCGTCGGCCAGGGTGAGCGGCTCGACCCAGTTGGCGTTCAACGGAGGCAAAGCCTCTGGCGGCGCCGCCGAAGGCGCTTGTGCCGTCGCCGAGGGCGCGCCCGGCGTCGCTGCACCAGAACCGGGCGGGGCCGCCGTCGCCCGTTCGTTGCTCGCCTGGCTCGGCGCCCTTCGACAGCCAACGCCCAGGCCAAAGAGCAAGCTCGCGATTACCGCGAGTCTCCGTCGTGACGAGAGACTCGCTTGTCGGAGGCGATTGGCATTCACTCGGTTTGGCTCCAGAGGCTGAATTCCGCCAAAATCGTAGCAGAGCTGCGAGTGGGAATGGCGTTTACACTCGCGCACCTGGTACTCCATTCTGCGCCAGCCGCGCCACCGGCGGCCAAGCTTGGCGCGGCGCTCCGAGCCAGCCGCGGCCCGCTTTTCGCTAGTCACCGCCCTGATGCTCGGCTCGAACGAGACAACGCGTGTGTCGCGAGAGACGCGCGGCGTAGTTGCGATCACTTCGGCGCGCGCCGACCGGCACCGTGTTGCGCTGGCGGGGCCGAGCGGGTTCCACCGCCGGCAGCCTCAAATCGAACGATTCGCCCTATTTCGTTGTGGACCCTGTGGGCAAAAGCAACGCGCGCCAATGCGGGAAGCCCGCGCTCGGTCGGGTCACTCGTCGAGCTTTGCCCTCGAGCGCTCGACGCGTGACTCAGTCGGCATCGCCTTCAAAAACGAGACATCGCCGCAAAACGCCCCGGCGCTTACTGCCAGCGGCCGCTCGCGCTCGCACTTGCTGAAGAGTCGAAGACTCGGAAGAGGCGCGGCGGCGCGAGCGACGCGAGAACACGAGCGTGGACCGCGACGCTCGTTGCCAAAATTACTTGCTACGACGAACGGCAGTCTGCATGATTATGGATCTCGTCAGCAGAGGGATGCTGACCATCAGTCAGATCGCGACCCGAAGAGCTCGAGCGCCACTAGCGCGCCGGGCCTGAACGAGGCCGAATTCAAGCGAATTTACGGAACCATGACGCGTTCCAGCAGGGAGGTACTGCGTGCCAACCATCATCAATGATTGCTCAGAAGAAGTACGCGTCGGTCAAATGCTCGGACGCTACGAGCTCCTCATGCCCATCGCAAAAGGCGGAATGGGCAATGTTTGGGCGGCGCGCCTCAAGGGCACGCGCGGCTTCCGTAAGCTGGTCGCCATCAAGACCATCCTGCGCGCTGCGGAGAACGCGCACCTGGAGCAGATGATGTTCCAGGAAGCGATGCTGGCCTCCCAGATCCACCACCCCAACGTCGCCGAAACGTTCGAGCTCGGCGAGCACGAGGGAACTCTATATCTGGTCATGGAGCTGGTCACCGGCGAGTCCCTCCGCTTCATTTTGCGCGAGGCGCAGGCTCACGGTGGTATCCCACTCACCGTCAGCGTCAATCTCGTCGGCCAGGTCTGTCGCGGGCTCGCCGCCGCGCATGACTTGCGCGACGAGGACGGGCAGCGGGTGGGCCTGGTTCACCGTGACATCTCTCCACCAAACGTGCTCGTCACCGACGCCGGCACGGTGAAAATCGTCGATTTCGGCGTGGCCACGACCGCCTCGAGCGTGACCTACGGGTCGGGCGAGATCAAAGGCAAGATTTCGTACCTCGCGCCCGAGCAGCTGCGCGGTGAGCCGCTCGACGCACGGGTCGACGTCTTCGCCACCGGCATCTTGCTGTACTTGCTCACGGCGGGTCGGCACCCGTTTCGTTGTGCGTCGGAGTCCGCCACGATCGCGCGCATCCTATCCACGGCTCCGGCCGCTCCGCCTTCGTCCTTCGTGGAGAGCTATCCGGACGCCTTGGAGCAGGTGGTGATGCGGGCGCTGGACAAGACCCGGGAGACACGCTTCCCCTCCATCACCGAGTTGCTGGAGGCGCTCGAGAACGCCGTCCCGTCGGCGTTTGGACCGCGCGCGGACGAGATGGTCGCGAGCTACGTTCAAAAGTTGACGAAAGATCGGTTGCAAGAACGCCGCTCGACTCTGCGCATCGCGGAGGAATGGGCGGAGACGTCCAGCTCCCGGCACTCGGTCAGCTCACTACCGGCGGTGACGGCGAGCTCGGCGCCCGCTGCGAAGCCTTCGCGCGCCGCCTGGTTCGGAGCGGGCGGGGTTTTGACGGGTTTGGCGGTCGCCGCGGTGGCCGCAACTGTGTACTTACGCGCGCCAACGGATGTGCCGGGCGCCGCGGCTGGCGCGCCAATCCGGGTGGAAGTGCCCTCGACCTCCGACCACGTGCCTTCCGTTACCGGACCGGCTTCCCCGCCGCTCGAGGAGTCGTCGCGACCGAGCTCGGCCGTGAAGGCGCCCGAAGCCGCTTTGCCGGCGGCCGTGGTCGATAGCGCGCCACGCCTCGAAGACAACGTTGCCAGGCGTACGAGACCGGACCCTTCCGAGCGCGAAGCTCGCAAGCGCGACACCGCAACGGAGTCGCCCGAAACCGAAGCCGTTGCCGAGCCCACTTCGCAGGACGCCGACGTTCCCGCGCTGGCCGCCACGCCAGATCCGGCGCGCGTCGCCGGCCCTCCGATCGTCACCGCCGCTCTCGCGCCGGTCCCGATGATCGTGCCGCAGCCGCGGCCACCTGCTTCCACGGGGCCACGACTCTTGGCCTCCAAGCTTGGCCAACGCCAGTTGCTCACGAACCCGAGCTCCAAAGCGGTGAGAGTGCCACCAGCGCTGCGATGCAGCAGCCAAACCTTCAGCGCCACCGTCAACATCTGTGTCGCCCCCAGCGGTGAAGTAACGAAGGTCGACGTTCTGCGCTCGGCCGGCCCGGCGCTGGACCCTCAGATAGTCGACCTGCTCTCGCGCTGGCGGTACCGTCCACTGCTGGAAAGCGGACGAGCCACCCCGTTTTGCTATCCGCTCAAGTACCAGGTGGAGTCGGAATAGGCTGCCAACGCTGCGACCCATGGGGCAAAAGCCGGAGTCGGAGGCAAATTTTCAGCCACGCCCGATCAACGTAGCGCGTGATAAAGCGAACGGATCCCCGCCACTCAACGGCGTGCCTACGCGACTCCAGAGACTGAAGCGAGCGTTGCGTCTTTCGATAGCGGTCGGGGTTCTCGCCGGTCTAGCTGCCGCGGTCGGCGCTTGCGGTGGCGACGACGACGATGCATCGAGCGGCGGCCCCGGTGGCACGAGCGGGATCGTGCTAGTCGGCGGCTCCGGGGGCGGCAACGCTGGCGATACCGCAAGCAGCGCTGGCGATACCGCAACCTCCGGGGAAGCGGGCAAGCCCACCACCGCGGGGGGCGCGGCAGGCGGAGAGCCCGCGATCGGCGGCGGCTCGACTGGTGGCACATCCGGGAGCGGTAGCTCCAGTGGTGGCAACAACGGCCTCTATCTGCCCTGCGCCTCCCAAGCCGACTGCAAGCAGTACGGTGGCGGCAAAATCTGCTGCTCGACCAGCAGCATGCGTTTCTGCACCAAGCAGAGCGCCTGCACTGGTGACGTGCTGCCCTAGCCGCCGCGCACGCCCCATAAGACAACGTCCCGCGACTCGACTATGGTTGGGCGGGCGACGAGATGCAGAGCATTGCCTATCGCAAAGGGGACGCCACCGCGCCGGTAGCCGCTGGCGCGAAGATCATCTGTCACGTGTGCAACGACGTTGGCGGTTGGGGCAAAGGCTTCGTTCTCGCAATTTCTAAACGGTGGCCCGAACCCGAGGCCCAGTATCGCGCTTGGTACATGCAGGGCGAACAGGCGGGCTTTCGACTGGGAGCCATCCAACTGGTGGAGGTGGAACCCAACTTAGCCGTCGCCAACATGGTGGCTCAACGCGGCGTTCGCCCTTCCGGCAGCACCCCACCCCTACGATACGACGCTTTGCGCGAATGCCTCGCGGCCTTGGCGGAACGCGCCACCGCCCTGGCTGCCTCCGTTCACATGCCCCGCATCGGTTGCGGGCTCGCCGGCGGCTCATGGCCCGAGGTGGAAGCCATCATCAAAGATACGCTGCTGTCCGCCTCCGTTCCCGTTCACGTCTACGACTTTTGACCAGTGCTTTCGAGGGGCGGTAGGCCCAAAGCCTCGCGAACGGGGCTGAACGAACGGCGATGAATGGGGCATGCCCCGTGCTGGCGTAGGGCCGCGACGTGCTCGCGAACGGGGTAGCCCTTGTGGCGAGCAAACCCATAGCTCGGATAGCTGCGATCGTACGCGAGCATGCGCGCGTCGCGCTCGGTTTTGGCCAGGATGGACGCGGCCGCGATGGAGAGGCTCCGCTCGTCGCCCTTGACGATTCGCGTCTGCTCGATCGGAACATCGCGCAACGTGCGCGCGTCGATCAGCAAATGCTCGGGGGTCACGCCCAAGGCTTCGACGGCGCGACGCATGGCGGCGATACCGGCCCAATAGATGTTGATGCGGTCGATTTCTTCGGGCTCCACGAAGGCGACGGCCCACGCGCAGGCCTCGCGCTTAATTAGCTCCGCTAGCTCCGCACGAAGCTCCGGCCGCACCTGCTTGGAGTCGTTGATGCCGGGCGCGCGCCAGTTGGGCTTCAGCACCACCGCCGCGGCTGCCACCGGGCCGGCGAGCGGGCTCATCCCCGCTTCGTCGACGCCCGCCACCATTACTACATCGCGCTTCCACAGCTCGCGCTCGAACTCGAGCATCCGGCGCAGCCGCTGACCTTCAGCGCGCCGCTCACCTCGCCTCCGCTCCACCGCCTGCAGAATGGCCCGCGCCCCCGCGCGCGGATCCGCACGCAGGGCAAGCTCGAGCGCCGTCGGCAAGGACCTATCGCCCTCGACGTAGCGCGTCCGAATCTCGGAAAGCCTCAGCTCAGGCACCGCCGCAGCATAGCGCACACGCCGCTTCGCTCCAGTCGGGCCGGGATGCCGTCGTTGCGATTGCCGGAGTGTCTCGGTCTCCGCGGGTGCTAGAAGCAAGGCACCGCTGGAAGCACAGGATGGCGTTCGAGAATCGCTCGAGTCACCAAAGCCCTCAGGTTCACCCTGTTCGACCATGAACGCGCGCGCCAGGAAGCAAGGCTCTCGCCTCCATGAGCGCGACGAGCTCGTTGCGTCACGGTCACGGTCACGGTCTCTGTCACGACCACGGTCACGGTCACAGTCCCTGTCACGGTCACGCTCACCAAGACCGGGATCCGCTACGTAAGCTTCTGCAAGCAAGCTGCGACACGGCAACCCCTCGCGATCACACGGCTCGTGCGGCCGTAAGGGCTGCCAACTCACGCCTGCCATAGGGGGCGGCAGTCTCTCAACAGCGGCACTTGCGATGCTGCTGTCAGTCCCCTGGCCGTCCGCCGCGTGGATTCAAGCCCAAATCGATGAAGTCGTCGAACTCAAAGAGTGACCAACTGCAGCCGTCGAGCGGTCGTCGTACGCGATGCTCTTCGAGTCCGGAGCCGATCAAGAGCTGGTAGGTGTCGTCGGGGACGCCGCGGCCCCGCAAAGCCTCGGCAAAGATCCCATCGGCTACGCGGGCATCGCGAAAGGCGGGGCCGGCGTCACGGACGCAGAGGATGTCGACGTCGCTCTGCGGAGTAGCCTGACCGCGTACCCACGACCCGTAGAGGATTGCGGTGTGACAGCCGTGCCGACGCATGACGTCGACGGTCAAGCGTTCGATGTCGGTGATGTTCATGGCGTCCGATGAACCGGGAAGCAGAAGGTCGTCGGGGCTTGGCTGGAAGCGCTAAGGGCAGACGCCCTGGTTGTTCGTGCCCGAAGAGGAAAAGGTGGCGCCGAGGCCTTCGACGATGGTGCGTAGCCACTCCGCCTCGCAGGTTGGGAGCAGGTGGTTTTGGGAGAAGTCGCAACCGTTTGGCACCGACTCCAGCGACGCTAGCGCTCGCAAGCTGACGAGCTTCGGGCAACCTGAGACTAGGATTTGGTCGACAGAAGCCAGCTTGTCGAGGCCGTCCAGAGATTCGAGCGCCTCGGCTTCGTCGATCATGATTCTGCCTCCGACCGTGGTCAGCTTTTCGAGCCCGGCGAGGCTTTCGAGCCCGCCGCTCCAAATTTCGATGCTGCCGCCAACGGCACGCAGAGCGCTCAGCCCCACTGCGGTGAGAGCAGCGTTGTCCCAGAGGTACAGCGCCCGATCAGCCACGAGGCCTCCCTCACCACCGATGTGCGCGAGCGCGGCGAGGCCGCCGAGGCTGGTGAGGGCCGGGTTGCCGGCAATCTCGAGGGTGCCAACGTCCTCGAGCTCACCGAGACCGGACAGGGTCGCGAGGTGGTCGTTGCTATCGATCGTGACGGCGCCGCCCACGCGCGTCAGGTTCTGAAGCCCGTCGAGAGAGACGAGCGAATTTCCGACGATGCGTGCATCTTTGCCGACTTCGGACAAGCCGGAGAGCCCCTTCAAGTCCGTGACGGGTGCGCCCGCGATGTTGAGCTTGCCGTGGATTTCAGCGAGTTGCTCGAGACCGGCAAGGCTCTCGAGCGCGGAGAGCGTCTCGAGGTTGAGTGTCTCGAGCTCGCGGACCTGCTCGAGATCGGCGAGGCTGGTCAGTGCATCGAGGTACGACAGGTCGAGCGTGCCGACATCACTCAGCTGCTCGAGACCGGCCAGGCTCTCGAGCGCCCCGAGATAGGACAAGGTGAGCGTGCCGACTTTGCTCAGCTGCTCCATGCCGCCCAGGCTCGCGAGAGCATCGAGATCGGACAAGGTGAGCGTCCCTACCTCCGTGAGACTCGCGAGCCCCCGCACCGTCGAGAGCTCCGGGGAGTGTTCGATGTCGAGCCCGCCGGCGGTGGCAACGTTCGCGAGTCCGTCGACGTCGCCCAGCAGCGGATTGTAAGTGACTTCGAGTGTACCGACGGCCTGCAAACTCTCGAGTCCTTCGAGGCTAGCCAATTCTTGATTGCTCCGGATGACGAACGTTGGCCCGACCTTGGCCAGCGACCCGAGCGCGTCGATGCGCTCGAGGGCGGAGTTCGCCTCGATGGTCAAACTGCCTGCGACCTGCACGAGGCTTGACAGGCCATCCAGGCTTGCGAGCGAGTCATTCCGGGAAACATGAAGCTCGCCACCGACGGACACGAGTGCCTCGAGCCCTTCGAGCGAAGGAAGGCTGGGGTTGTCCTCGATGACGAGCGCGTCGCCGATACTCGTCAGACTTTCGAGAGCCGCAATGGAGTGAAGCTTCGGGTTGTTGGTTAGCTTCAGGCCCGTCGCGACTTCGCGCAGGCGCGACAACCCTCCGAGATCGACCAGCTGCTTGTTGTCGTAAAGCTCGAGCTTGCCGACCCGCTGGAGTTGCTCGAGCCCTTCGAGGGTCGTCAGCGCACTGTACGTTGCGATCCGCAGGGTGCCGGTCACCTCGGTCAGACACGAAAGCGCCTGCAGATTCGTGGGTCCGTTGCTCACGGCGTCGATGAGAAGGCTGCCCTCCACTTTGCCAATGCCGCGCAGTGCGTCCACGTCGGCCTGAACCCGAATGCCAGTCTCCGCTGCTACCAGGACACCGGCGCAGGCCGGGTCAACTGCACCGCCGCCCGTTCCAGACCCGGCGGCTCCGACGCCCGTCGCGCCGCCGCTCGCCGATGCGCCGCCTGCGGTCGCGCCACCTGCCATGGCAGCGCCGCCGCCGGTGGACGTTTGCGTCGAGCCGCCGACCGCAGCGTCACCGCCAGGCGAGTCGCTCGCATTGGGCCTTTCGACGGATTTGCCGCACCCCAAGACGAGAGCACACACGGCGACGAGGCCAAGGCAGCGCGTGATCGGTAACAACATGTTCTTGACCCGTCGAGTTTTGCTGAATGACGCGCGGAAAGCCGCGACGCTCCCAGAGGGCTCCCCTGAACGCTAATACCTAGGAATTATCCACCGCCGACGGTGACGGTCAAGCCCTGCGCTTCTTGCTGCGGATGATGAGCCGTTGTATCGCCGCGGACGGTGAGCATGGAGAAGAAGCCGCGCATCTTCACGACCGCGTTCGCTAATGTGTACCCGCTCTACGTGCAGAAAGCCGAGAAGAAGGGGCGGACCAAGGCGGAGGTCGACGCCGTCATTGGCTGGCTTACGGGCTACACCGCCAAGCAGCTCGAGCGCGTAATCGACGGTAAGGTCGACTTCGAAGCATTCTTTGCGGGAGCGCCGCGCATGAACCACGACAGGCAGGACGGTGTAGGTCGTGACGAGGTCCGGGCCTCTGCCTTCAACGGCCCGTTCGACAGCCCTCGTTGCCGACGACCTACAGATCGACCTCGACGAGTTGGTCGTCGTTGAAGATAGAGTCGGGGGTGACGACGGTCTCGGTCGGATCGAATGTGGCGCCAGCGAAGCGCTTCCGGAGGGCTTGTTGGACGCGCTTGTCGTCCAAATTCATGTCAGCGGCTCGCTCGAGCTTTCCGAGCTGTATGCCGGCGGCGCGGTCGAACAGCTTGTATGCGAGCTCCGAGCAGTAGAGTGTCTCGTCATCCCATCGAAACCGCAGGTCGTAGGGGCGGCCCAGCCAAGTTTCGCCAAGCTTCCGCATCCTCGCGACAGCATCGCTCGAAAGGCGGCGGTCATCGTTACGTAGACGCTTGATGACATAGTGCTGACCACGACCGTGAACGATCCATTTTTGGAGCGGCGTCTTGCGGACTGGCGAAACTGCTTCGAGCACGATCGGCCCTGCGGGCTCGTTGAAAATGACGCCCATGTGTGTCCAGCGACTGTCGGTTAGCGCGCGGACCATCTCGCTTTGCCGGGACGTGGACTCCTGGAAGATGAGGTCCCCTTCTTGAAGGCGCGATGGCGCTGAGCTCGTCGTGGGCTGCTGTTGAATTGAAGGGCTGACCCCGCGTGGACGTTCCGTTGTATTGCAACGCTTACACGACGATCCTAGGGCCATGCCCAACACCACAACCCCTGCTGTTCTGAAGCTGACCAACGCGGCAGTGTAGCCCGCTCGCGCCGATCGGCGAGAAGCGGTGACGGGCGACGCAACTCAGCGCGAAATATGGGTCTTCTTGCTGGGAGCTCGAGGTGACTCGATATCGGGGAAGCGCGTGATGTTGATGAAGCCGGCGGCCCGTGCCTTGGCTACGAACGAAGCGACTCGTTTTTCCGGAACGCCCTTGACTATCTGAACCGCCATGTCGGTATGCTGTGGAGCTCCGAGGAGCGCGTACAGGTCCTGCTTGCTGTTGAGCACGGCCTCGAGCTGAGTCTCCTCAACCGCGGCGCCGTCCAGTAGGACTACCTTGGGCGAAATAAAAAGCATCGGAGGTGGGTCGAAGTCGCACCGCCTCGGGTCTCCGGGATCGGCCGATTGCCGAGGCTCGGCGACAATCAGCGCAGGCTTTGGCCCGGGCACCGGCGGCGCGGGTGGGTCCTGGCAGCTCAGCTCGAGCGGAAGCAGCGTGAGCAAGACCGGAAGCCTCAAGGTACCCTCCGACACTGCCGGCTCCAGATTGTTCCCGAAATGTTCGTTGGGCAGCCGCCTCAGTCATATTCTGAGGTCTCCTGGTCTTTGCTCTTCTACTTCTAGAGTCGAGATGCAGCTCGCGTCGGCGGTATCGCGGCTGAGCGGCGTTCAAAACGATGGGTCGTCGATGGTGAGGGCACCGCTGCTGACTGGCGCGGCGCTGCACGAAAGGTGACCGTTGGCGTCGAGATGGGTGGTGATGTCGGTGGCTCGCCACATGACACCGAAGCCACCGGGTTGCGCGGCCACGAAGTTGGGCGGCATGTCTGGCGGCTCGAACGCGCCTGCCCGCTCCCCACCGCAGTAGACGAAGACGTGAGGCTGCGCGGGCTCGTTGTCGAAGTTTTGGGCCATGACGCGGAAGGTTTCTCCGTCTCCCGGGTTGTCGAGCTGCACACGCTCGGTCGTGCCGTTGGCGAGGTCTTGATTGTTGTCGTCGGCCGCGCGCGGATTGGGACAATGACCGATGGCGTTGAAGCCTTCGAAGGAGGGCGTGCTGCACGCGGTTGGGGCCGACTCGGGGTAGCCCCAATCGACGCGCGCAAAGCCCCGTAAGGCGGCGGAGCAGTTGGAGGTGTTGCAGGTCGTGTCGTCCAGACCACTGAAGATGTCGGTGGAGCCCGGTACGAACCACGGCTCACGATCGAACGGCGTGTGCAGGTAGAGGTCGAGGTCCGTCGTCGTACTGGTGTCCCAGCACAGCTCGACGCGCATGCCGACGCCTTCCACGGGGACTTCGAGCTTGCAGGAGGCGTGATCGCCGGCGACCCCGGTCACATCGAGCGTGAAGTGATAAAATGCCGGTCGCGAAGGCTGAAACTTCACGACTTGCGAGTCCGCACCGTCCAGCTTGAACTGCGCGTTCTGCACGACCGCGTCGCAGTCCTCGGTCTGCACCGACCAGTGATACGACTTCACGTCGCCGCGCACGAAGTCGTTGGCGTCGAGGCTCGAGACTTCGTCCAGCTTGATTCCGGCAACGCGCGGGTCGTCGCCGACTAACTCGCATTCCGTGCTGAGCGGCGCGCCGCCTTGGCCGCCGAAACCAGCAGCGTCGATTCCGCCTTCGCCGCCGCCGCCAAAGCCACCTCGCCCGCCGCCGCCAAAGCCACCTCGCCCGCCGCCACCAACACCGCCCCGCCCGCCGTTGCCGACACCACCCCGCCCACCGCCACCAACTCCGCCGCGGCCGCCGACGCCAAAGCCGCCGACACCGCCTCGGGCACCGCCTTTCCCGCCGTTGCTGACGCCGCCTCGGCCACTGCCGTTGACGCCACCCCGCCCGACCATCGGCGCGACACCGCCGTCGTCTCCATCGCCTCCGTCGTCCGTCGGAATCGACGGCCCTTCGTCCAGGACTGTCAGCCCGGTTCTTGCGCCGCAACCGATCGCCAGCAACAACACCAGAACCGCCCGCTCCCGAACCATCGAGCCGACAGCGTAGCAGCCGCATCGCCAGCGGCACCACGGGAAAGTCCCGTCTCAGGGCACGCACGCCCCGACGATGAATGCGCGCAGCCCGCCAGCTTGCACGCTCAGGACGGAGGCTTGGGCGCCGGCGCTGGTGCCGGAGCGGGTTTGCCGGTGCCGCTCTTGTCGTCCTTTTCGCCACCGCATTGGGGAGTGGTGTCGGTGACGGCGGCGAATGCAGGAGCGACCGAAGCGAGAGCCACGGAAGCCAGCAGGCTTGCGACGAGGGTGCTGGGAAGAGGCTTCATGCGAGCAAGCCTTGAGCTGCACCCTCAGCCTGTCAAGCGCTCGGCCCGCGCGAGAAGCAAAGCTGGGCGGTGCATTTCGCGCCGTCCGGCGACATCAGAGCCAGATTACCACGCTCGCATGCGAATCATTCCGGCGCGAGCGGTGCGCGCGACTCAAACGCGAGCCGCCAGCTTGGCTCGCTGCTGAGCGGCCCTGACGATAGCGACCGCGTTACGCCTACCAACGAAGTCGAGCGACGCACCATCAGGCAGGTCCAATTGATACAACCTGGGATACCAGGGCGGATGTAGAGTCATCCACGGCATCTCTCGCAGATCGAGACGCGGCCAGGGAACGACGCGCACCACGCCCCCTGCAACCAACTCCAGCCCCTGATCGGTCGCGAACACCGTGCGGCCTCGAAACCAGAGATGAAACGCGAGCAGCAAGAACGTGCCCACGTGAAGCACCGCCGAGAGCGCCTCCGCACCCACCCGCCATTCACTCCACAGATCGAAGCTCGCGCGCAGCGCGTCCGCTGCCAACAGCACCGCAAAGACGCGACGAAGCCAGTGAAACGTCAACGAGTGCAATCGTTGCCTCATCGGCGATGTCGGGGTGCGTGCTGAATTAGAGCTCATCACACTCACCCAAGGTCACCGGACCGAATGACACGCTGAAGCAGCGCTCCGCCTGCGTTCAACACGTCGAGCCCACCCGTCATATGAGCCGCCCCCCCACGTGGTGTGACTTTCGAATCGCGGTAGCCCGACCTTCAAATCGAGTTGGTCCTCGGGGTTTGGAGGCAGCGTGGGCGGCTTCGACCCGGGCTGCGCTCGTGCCGCCACGGTCGCCTCCTGGCCCCCAGTCGCGGTCGCCAGGAAGGCGCCGTGCCCTTGTTGGAAAGATCGCGCTAACACCACCACCCCCGGCGGCGTGTCGCCCTGGCTGGCCGGGCAGTTGAGCACCCCCCCTTGCAAGGTAGGTGCCGCTAGATCAACGGAGCCGAGCCCCTCGTCCTCGGGGCTAGCGCGCCATGGAATTGAACGTGAGCTCGAGCTGATCGGATCTGGCATCCTGAAACGTCACGCCCCCAATCGGCACCAGACGCCGGCCAGTTTCCAAAAAAGCGAAGGCGGCAGCCAGCTCGTTCATCTTGGGGCACGTGTGCGGCCCTGCCTTTGTCTCTGTCACCCCTCCCCACCCCTATCACCACTACTGTCACTGTCCCGATCACCGAGACCTGGGCAGAAACTCAAGCGGCGGTTTCATCTCTGCTGAACCGCGAACCTCTCCGACGCGCCCATCCACCATCGGGCGGGCCAGTCCTCGATCCTGATATCAGGTGATATCACCTTATAATTAGGTGATATCACCTGATAATCGCGTCGCGGAGTGGCGCCGCGGGACATCGAGCTGGGCCCGGCCGTTGGAAGTTGCGCCTGCGACTGACCCGACCGTTCCCAGCCAGCCAACGTAGCGCGGGGCGCGGCGCAGCGAGCGAGCGAGCGAGCGAGCGAGCGGGCGGGCGGGCGGTGCTGACTCAAAGAGCGTGTCGAATCATCCAGGCCGCGATGGCGGCGCTGATTTCCTGGGGGCGATCTTCGGCGGCGTGGTGACCCGCGGACGGTAGAGTTGCGATTTCGAGCCCAGCGATGTGGCTGCGAGCCCACTCGACCATCGGCGCCGAGCCCGTGGGTGACGGCTGTAGACCTGCAGGGTTTTCGAAGGCGAGCAGGAGCTTGGGCACGCTCGGCGAAGTTTCGAGCCACGTGTCGTAGCGGCTCACGAGCGCGGTGACGTCGGCGGGCTCGCCCTCGACTGGAATCTCGCGGGGCCATTGCAGCAGAGGGAGGCGCGAAGCGGGTGTCGGGTACGGCGCATAGTAGGCGGCTACTTCTTCCTCAGCGAGTGGGCGCTTGATGCCGTTCGCGAGTGAGCGGGCCAAGAATTGGTTGGCTTCCAGCACCATCTTTTCGCCGACGCCGGGCGTGCGGATGGCGCGGAACAGCTCGGCGCCTTGCGGGCTCCATTCCGACCACTGTAGGGGGCGCAGAAAGGTCTCGAACACGACCAAGCCAAGCGTGCGCTCGGGATGGCGGGCGGCCCAATCCATGGCCAACACGCCGCCCCAATCGTAGCCGACCAACACGACTTTCTCGAGCTGAAGCGCGTCGAGCCAGGCGTCGAAGTAGCGAGCGTGGTCGGCGTAGCGGTAGCCGATGTCCGGTTTGCCCGAGTCGCCCATACCGATGAGGTCGGGCGCCAGGCAACGTGACCGCTCGGCGAGGGTTGGCATGACGCCGTGCCAAACGCGCGACGACAAGGGGTTCCCGTGGATCAAGACGAGCGGCGGACCACCCGCCCCTTGCTCACGATAGGTGATGAAAGAGTCGAGCACGGGCAGGCGGCGCACCGCAGCTGGTGCCGAAACCGGGCGGACGGATGCGGGGGATGTGGGGGATGTGGAAAGAGCGGACATCGTTTGGCTCCGAGGAAATGGGGTTGATTGACGACAGGCGCCGACCAAGCACAGCGTGGCCAGCAGTCGTTGGGGCAGCCTCATGACCAAGACTATGGGAGCCGGCGGTGATTACTGGTAGTGATGAATAGTGACGTGTAACCTCAGTATCCGTGAGCCTTTCAAGCCTGGATTTGAACCTGCTGCTGGTGCTGGACACGGTGCTGCGCGAGCGCAGCGTGGCGAAGGCAGCTCAACGACTGCACGTTACGCCCTCGGCCGTCAGCAACAGCCTGGCCAAGCTGCGGGCCGCCCTGGGCGATCCGCTCGTCACACGACGCGGCCGCGGCATCGTGCCCACGCCCCGCGCCGCTGAGCTAGCTCCGGCGTTGAAGCGCGCGCTCACCGAGCTGGACAACGCCTTGGCACAGGGCCCCTTCGACGCTGCGAGCTGTAGCCGCACCTTCACGCTCGCGCTCGCGGATGCTTTGCAAATCGCTTGGCTTCCGGGCATCGCCTCTGCCCTCTCGAAAAAGATGCCACAAGCCCGGCTGCGCGTGATCGGCATCGACTCATTGCTGTCCCTGGGCGATCTGGCATCGAGCGACGTCGACCTGCACGTCGGCGTCCGGGCCTCTGGCCCCGGCATTCACGCTGAGGCGCTGTACGACGAACCCACGCTGCTCGTCATGCGCCGCAACCGCCGCGAAGCGACGGTCAAGATGTCGCGGCAGCAGCTGGCAGAGCTCCGCCACGTTGCGGTCGAGCTGGCGCCAGGCCGCGGTTTTCGCGATCCCGTCGCCGCCGCGTACACGCGCGCCGGCATCGAACGCCAAGTCGCGATGACCGTGCCGTCCTTCGGCGCGGCAGCCGCCGTGGTCGCAACCACGCCGCTCGTCACCACGCTCCCGCGCTCGCTGTTCGTCGTGCAAGGCGCGCGCTGGGGCCTCTGCGCCGTCAAAGGCCCCGTTCCCGACCACACCATCGCCATCGCCCTGTGCTGGCATGAGCGCACCCACGCCGACCCCGCGTCCGTCGCGTTCCGCGGCCTCGTCGCGGCCGCTATACGAGCCGGGGCGGGGCTCTGAGGGGGGGCCAGCGGGAGGCGTTTGCGCGAGCGGCAACGGGAGGCGTTTGCGCGAGCGGCAGCGGGAAGCGTTTGCGTGGGCGGCAGCGTGCAGCGTTTGCGTGTGGGTGGTGCGCGGCGGGCGAGCGCGGGAGTGAGCGCGCCCGCACAGACGCACGCCCCACGCGCTCCGCGCAAACGCAAACGCTGCACGCTGACCCTCGCGCTGCCCCGTCACGAAAGGTCCTGTCGTCAGTTCAGCGTCACGTGTTGATTGAGCGTGGGTGTTGGGGAATCCTCGTCGAAACATTCACCGAAGCCTGAACATGTGCGAAACCACCGCACGAAACCTCGCTCAGCAAGCGCCTGCAGGTGAGGCTCAACGCGGCCGCAGCGACTGAGCCGTAGTTACTTATTCGAGTCTGCCAACGTGGGGCCGCGATGCACTATCGTTCTGGCATGGGCAGTCGCGACGAGCGAAACGGTTTCACGAGCTCGCTCATCGGGCAAGTCGTGGAAGGACGCTATCGCGTCGACCGACTGATCGGCAAAGGGGGCATGGGCGTCGTCTATGAGGCGCATCACCTGCTGATCCAGAGGAAGGTGGCGCTGAAAGTGCTCACCGCGAGCGCCGTATTCCTCCCGGAGCGAGCCGAACGCTTTCGAAGGGAGGCGTTGGCTGCGGCCGCAGTCGGCAGCTCGCATGTGGTCGACGTTTTAGACATGGGCCAGCTCGAGAGTGGCGCGCCGTATATCGTTCTGGAGCACCTGGACGGCGTCGACCTAGGGTACGCGGTCGCGGTGGCGGAGCGGTTCAGTGTCAGTCGCGCCGTGCACGTGCTCTGCCAACTGTGCGATGCGCTGTCGGCGGTGCACGCCTCGGGCATCGTCCATCGCGACCTCAAACCCGAGAATATTTTTTTGATCGTGCGTGACGGACAGCCGGACTTCGCCAAAGTGCTCGACTTCGGCATCTGCAAGTTCCTCGAATCCGCCGAAACGCATCTGACCGAAACGGGGGAAACGCTCGGCACGCCCTTGTTCATGGCGCCCGAGCAAGTCGAGGGGCGGCGTGACGTCGACCGCCGTGCCGACATCTATGCGCTGGGGGCCATCTTGTTCTTCATGCTCACGGGCCGCGCCCCCTTCGACGCGCCGAGCCTGCCCATGCTGTTCGTGCAAATCTGCAACCAGCCACCGCCCAAGCTGCGCACGTGGCTCGAGGACGCACCGGGCGAGCTCGACTACGTCGTTCAGCGCGCGCTGAGCAAACGCCCCGCGGACCGCTTTGGCTCCTGCGAGGAGATGAAAGCAGCCCTCGCTCCTTTGGTTCACGTCGAAGCGATGCACGACACGCTACCTTCGCTCGCGCCGCATGCGCTGTCGGCAAGCGTGGGGGTGTCCACGGAGGACTTGGTGAGCGCCCATGTCCCGCGGCGTGCCAGCGCAAAACGGTCTCTGCTCGCCCTGGGCCTCGCCGTGGGAGCGGGCGCCGCACTCCTACCGCTCACGCGACCGGCGGAATCGCCGCGCCGCGCCCGCGATGTCTCGTCGGTGGATCAGCGCCCCATCGCTACTCCGTCCGCCGCGCCGGTCGTGCTCGCGGCTCGGGGCAACGCTGCCTTCGATGCTTCCCCGCTCGATAGCCCCGCGGCCGGAGCGCGCCCGCCGTCCCCGCCCCCTTCTCCCTCGCGGCACGCCCCTCGCGCCAACAACCCCTCGAAGGGCTCAGTCTTGAACGATGTGGAGCCGCCCCTTCCAACTCCGCCTCCAACTGCGCCGCGCGAGCCGGCGCCGTCCGGCGCGTCGACACCTGCTCCGTCGGCGAAGGTAGGCATCGACGTACCCATCAACCGAGAGCCGAAACGTGGCCTCTAGACTGGCCGCCCTGATGGCGCTGGTGACCGCCGCCGCGCCGATGCTGCACACGACTCCGCTGACGGCCCAGGAAGCGGAGCCGAGCCCCGTCGACAGCAGCCCACCCACCGACTATCAGCTCGAAAACGCGCGCGTGATCGCCGCGCGCGCCGAACGTCTGTTCGATGCCGGGCACTTCCGAGTCGCGCTCGCCGAGTACACGCGTGCCTACGACGCTCTCGCCGGACATCCACGCCAGTACTTCGTGCTCTACAACCTCGCGGCTTGTAACGAACGCCTGTTTCAGTACGACGTGGCGCTCCAATTCTACGAAGAATACCTCCGCCGCGCGCCCGAAACCGAGCCAGACCGGGCCCAGGTCGTCGCTATCATGAGCACGCTGCGAGCTTTGCTTGGCACCCTCGTCGTCGACAGCAGCAGCCCGACTTCGATTTGGGTGGATGACCGGCGGCTGGGCACTGCCCCGGGCCGTTGGCTCGTACCGGCGGGAAGGCACGTCGTCGAGGCGCGAGCCGAATTGCATGAGTCCCAGCGGCGGGAAATACAGCTCGGCGCGGGGCAGCAGCTTCAGCTCCGCTTCGAGCTGGAGCGGCTCTCAGCGAATACCGGACCCCGCCCCACCTACTTTTGGGCCGCGACGACCCTGACGGGCGCAGCTCTCGTCACGGGTACGGTGTTCGGCGTCCTGGCCCTGTCCGCGCGTCAAGACGGACGAGAACGCGCGGCGTACTACCTCGACTCGCAAGCCGACGCCGACCGGACGCGTAACTATGCGTTGGCTGCCGACATCGGCTTCGGCAGTGCCGCGCTGCTCGGCGCGAGCGCCACGGTGCTCTATTTCATCACGGACTGGTCGTCGGCGGCCCGACCGGACGCGAAGCGGCCTGCGTCGCGCGGGCCGACGCGCATCCAGCTAGCGAGCTCGGGAAACTCCGCCGCCGCGCTGCGAGTGGTCTTTTGATGAAACCCTCGCGAGCTGCCTCACTGGCATGGCTGCTAGTCGCTCCGACGTTGCTCGGCTGCAGCCTGATGGGCTTGGACGACTTTCGCCAGCAGCGCTGCGTTACTGATACCGACTGCTTGCGCGCCCAAAGCGCGTTCGGGAACGCGGAGCGATGCGAGCTGTACGTCTGTCAGCAGGGCGCGTGCGTGCCGCGGCACGGCACCGAAACCTGCGACGGCAAAGACGATGATTGCAACGGCTTCATCGATGACGGCCTCGCGGTGACCCCGCATGAGCTAACTGGCACGAGCAGCCCCGATGCCGTCGTGGCGTATGCGTTCGGCCCCACGGGTGCCCCCACCGCTTACGTCGTGGGCGGCATCCGCGTCGGCGGCGAACGAAGCATGCACGGGACGGTGGTGAGTGGCACCGTCGCCGAGCCCCCGGTACCACTCGTCTATGCGTCCGCCGCCATGGCTGGGCCCGCCGCCATGGCTGGGCCCGAGCAGCCCTGCCCGGCGAACACGCTCAGCGCTGGCGTGGGCGCGTCGGTCTGCTGGTTCGACGATGTCGCGCTTGGCGCCGATCAGGACCAGCTCGTTTACGCGACCATCAACACGGCCGGCTGCAGCAAGGGGCAGCTACGGGTGGGCCTTGCGCTTGCAAGCGATCCGTTTCGCGTCTGGCTCGGCAGCTCACCGGCAGGTGAGGCCGCCCAAAGCAACATCGAGCTCGGGGTGGACGTCGGTGACAACAGCTGCTCAGGGAATTCAGTGCGCGATGAAGAGGGAGCAGCCGCGGGTGCGCGCAGCCCGGCGGTCGCGGTCCTCGAGGCCGCACCGAGCGGCGCCGGAGCCCTCGTCACCTGGCTTGCTGCAGCCTCCTCCTCGGAGCCGTTAGCGTCGTGCGGAGCCTCGGTCGACGTGCCGGTGCAGGCGCTCGGAGTGACGGTGCCCGAAGAGGCGCGAGGCGCCGAAGAGCCAAGTATTGGCCGCTCCAACGGCGGGTTGCCGGCTTCGCTCGGACAAAGCTCGAGTCTCCGACCGCCCGCGGTCGTGGGCGTCGCGGCACGAGGCAGCAGCGGCCAATACTTGGTCGCATTCCCCTCGAAAAACGAAGGTGTGGACGGAGTCGCGTTGGTTTTCGTCACTCTCAAGGGCGAGCACCTGAGCATCGAGAACGGGTCGTTCATCGAGGACGATCACCCGGATTTCGTCGCCCTGGCTAACAGCCGCATCGACGGCAAGCTGGCCTTGGCGTGGCGGAGCGGTTGCGGGCCGACGAGCAAGCTGAAGCTCGCGCTCCTGAGCACGGCGGGGAATGCCTTCGAGGGGTATCCGCTCTCGCTTGGAAGCGGAAATATCATCTACAAGCCGCAGCTCCTTCACGCATCTGACGGATTCGCGACGCAAGGCGAGCGCGGTGGCTGGTACATCACGTGGTCGGAGGCGCTCGCGCGCGGCGTCGGTCGTACTCGATTGGTGCGGCTCCCCGATGCGCCGTCTACGACGGTTCCCGAAATTTTCACCGTCACCTCGGGCGCGCGGGGCTTCCCTCTTTTGTTTCCAGGCGAAGACAGCACGGCGAATCAAGGCCTAATAACCATGACGAGCGCGGAGACTCTCGACGTTCGAGTCTTCCCCAGTTGGTGCCAATGACAGAGGTTGAAATTGGCAACGCCTTATTCCGAGGGTACAAGGCGATGACCGAGAGGAACCGATGGTAGTTTCGTCGTTCGCACGTTTGCGTTGCGGCGGCGCCCTGGCGCTGCTGGCGCTAGCCGCAGCTTGTGGCGGCAACAACGACCGTTCGCCCGGGGACAGCAGCGACGGTGGCCACGGCGGCGCAGAGCTGGAATCGCCCGGAGGAGCGGGCGGAAACGAAGCCGGCGGCAGCGCCGCTGCGGGGCAAGCCAGCGGCGAAGCGCGGGTTCAACCAGGAGAGCGCTGCTCCAAGGACGAAGACTGCGACGACGGCCTGTACTGCAACGGGCGAGAGCTCTGCAAAACCCAAGCGGACTCCGATTTCAAGCTGTGCGAGGTCCCGGAGCTCGGACCGTGCGTCGCGCAGAACTGCGACGAGGCCACTCGACGCTGCGATTGTTCGGGCGCCAAGGCCGATGACGACGGGGACGGCTTCAAGGCCGCCGGCTGCGTGTCAGGGAACGAGAGACCCGACTGCGACGACAGCGACGGCACGCGCTTTCCCGGCGCAGCGGAGGAATGCGCTCCCGCCGACCCAACGCACGACGAAGACTGCAACCCCGAGACCATCGCCGGCGCCGGCAAGAATGGTGACGAGGATGGCGATCAGTTCGTGAGCAGCGCCTGCGCGAACTTTCTACTCTATCAACTCTCACGCCATCCCGGCGAAGAGCGCCGCAAGAATTCCGGTCGCGACTGCGACGACAGCGCAGATACTGGCGCCAGAGTCCACCCCGGCGCCGAGGAAATTTGCGACGGGCTCGACAACAACTGCAACGGCATCCCCGACGAAACCACGGGCGTGCCGCTCGACAAGCTCACGCCGTACTACCGCGACGCGGACGGGGACACCTTCGGCAGCAATCGCGAAGAAGACATCCTGTGGTCCCAATGCAACGCGGCTCCGCCCGGCTACGTCACCGACCCCGGCGACTGCGACGACACGAATCGCTACGTCGCCCCCAGCCGCTCCGAAGTCTGCAACGGCATCGACGACGATTGCGACGACATCGTCGACAAGCCCGTCAAAGCCGGCACCCTACTGAGCGGCGAGCCCTACGACGGCGTGACCACCTTCCAATGCGTCTCTCATGCTCCCAACGAAGCCAGCTGGGACGTCACCAGCTGCCCAGAAAACAGGCTCGACTGCGACCACCTCTACCAAAACGCCTGCGAAGTCCCCGCCACCACACTCTGCAACTGCCACGCTTGCAACACCGACTGCAAGTTCTCCTGCGGCGCGAGCGGCTGTGAAGAGGTGCAGGGCGGGAGCACGGGTTACCTCCACACCTGCTTCCTGGTAGGTCCGAAGGACAACGCGAGCTCAGTTGCGTGCGCGGGGCGCAATGCGTCGGGACAGCTCGGAAACGGCACGTTCGAGGATAGCGTCATCCCGACCCCAGTCTCACTTCCTGAGCGAGTCACGTCGGTGACGAGCGGCGCGTATCACACCTGCGCGTTGGGCATTTCCGGACGGCTCTACTGCTGGGGCGAGAACGACTCCGAACGTCTCGGGGCCTCCCGCATAGAGAGTCACGTTAACTTCCCGGTTGAGGTTGCTCCGTTCGGGGTCTTCGATTTGGGCGGCACAAAGCAAGTGCTCGCTGCGACGAGCGTCGTGGCGGGGTTCGACTTCACTTGCGCAATTTATCAAGGGGGCCGAGTGGCTTGCTGGGGCAAGGGAGACTGGGGGCAACTCGGCGACCGTGGCTCCGGAATTGGGTACCACGCGTCTCTGCCTGCCCCCGTCCTCGTCGACAACGTGCCGCTCGTCGGCGCGTCACAGCTTGCAGCGGGCGCCTTTCATGCCTGCGCACTAATCGACGGAACCGTCAAATGCTGGGGGACCAACGACTCGATGCAGATCGGGCTTCCGCTGGACGCGGTCGAGCTCTCCGCCGAGCCCGTCACTGTACCTGGCCTAGAAGACGTCCACGTTGACGAAATAGCGATCGCGGGCGCTCATTCTTGTGCTCGCGCGAGTGGGCGGGTGTTTTGCTGGGGCGCCAACGACCTCTACCAGCTCGCCAATAGCGACGACGAAGTAGGCCCTGTCACCGAAATACAGCTACCGGAAGAGGCCGAGTCCATCATTGCAGGAGCAGAATTCACTTGCGCACTGACCTATTCGAAACGCGTCTTGTGCTGGGGAAGCAATCAATTTGGCGAGCGCGGCGTCATGAACGCTCCTATCGAGCCTAATTTCCTTCCCGTAGAGAATGTTAGCAAAGTCTTCGGCGGCCAGGGCTCACACCTGTGCGCACTGAAGGGTTCTAGCGCGTTGTGCCTCGGAAAGAACGAACGGGGTCAATTAGCGAACGGAACAACCACCAGCTCTACGGCAGCGACTCAAGTGGAGCCGCTGATCAAGTCTCAACGGTGCGCGGAGTAACCCGAAACAGCGGAGAAATTGATGTCATTTGTACCCGACCCAATCAGCCTATCCTTAGACGCAACAGGCAACCCTATCAGCGCCTCAATAAAACGTTTTGGGGGCGAGACTTATACGGTTACGGCAAACAACGCACAAGGCAACCCACAGCCGCCAACCGGGCATCCCTTCCGAGCGACGTCATTCAAGCCCAAAGGGTCTTATATGACCGCAAAACTGGAGTTCTCGTTTCTCGGTTTAACTGCGAAAGAAGATGAGGATTGGCGTACTGCCTTTGGTCGCGGCGATGTAGTGGTCATATCACTAAGCATTGACGGCACCAGCACAACGGAAGATTTGAGGGTTAGGCTAGGCGCCGCAACAGTAACCGCAGCAGCTAGCAGGCTGAAGCAAGCGGCCGTCACCCTCAAGAATGATAGTCTCGAGTTCATATCTGCGGGTCTTGCCTTCGTGCATGCAGTCCTCTCTGGGATTTTGCCATCCCTGACGAGAAAAGACGAAGAGGAACAGGCTTTCGCCCACGCTGAGGTACCGAAGCGGCTTGAGTAATGCGACGAACAGAATGACTGACCTATCAAACCGCCGCACGCTCATCCTGCCTTTGGTGACATCCAGACGTGCTCCGATATCCAAAAAACGTCGCGTCGACTAGGAGACCATCATGCCATTCGACCCAGTGACGATGACCCTAAGGGTGACGAGCGCCGGCTCGAGTGTTGCGCCCGTCGATGTTAAGCGATCCGGACCGGCTCCGTTCCGTTTGCGCGCCGGGAGCATCCCTACGACACCTCTTCCAGGCGCGCCCCTGCCCACTAATCCAGCACAACCTTTCAGTTGCCCTGACTCGACTACTGACTTTGCGACGGGTGGGCAGAAGTCGCCCCTCAGCTTTGCGAATAGTCAAGCGATGAGCCAGGATTGGAGAAACGCCTTTATAGCAAAGCGCACCTTGCTACTCCAAATGGAGATTCCGGGGCAGCAAGGGGAAAAGCTTACCGTCAAACTCCAGTACGTGGATGAAACTCAAGTTTCGCTTCGATCGGCTAGAGTCGTAGCGCCGTCCGGCGAAGGCGAAGGCGAAGGCGAAGGCGAAGGCGTGGATGGTGCGGTGAGCGGCTGCTCCATCTCAAACGCTCCGAGAAATGCCGCAGGCCTAGGTGCACTCACCTTGCTCGGTCTAATGCTCTTGCGCAGGAGGCGCCAGACACTCCGCGCGCGCTGAGTCGATGGACGTTCCGATTGCGCATGTTGGACTCGCCTCGGTAGCCGAGCATCTTGCGGCACGGCTCCGCAACGCCTCGCCGTCGTAAGTCAACCGGTAGACAAGCCTGATACTACGCCCCGCTCGGGCGGCGCATGTGATATTTGTCAATGTATGGGTCTGCTCGAGACCGACGAACGACAATGCGCTCTGGGCCCAGATCAGCTGATTGGTCGAGAACCGACGGCAGCGCTGCGCTTCGAGGACGAATCGGTGTCGTGGCGTCATGCGAGCGTCCGTTGGACCGGCAACGCCTGGGAGTTGCAGGATTTGGGCAGCACGAACGGGACGTTCGTCAACGGGCAGCGCATTGCGCCGGGAGCTCGGGCCGTGCTCCGCTCGGGCTTCGAGCTGCGATTTGGGGATTCGCGGGAGACGTGGCGAGTGGCGTCGGCCGATCCACCCGCCACCTCGGTGCTGGACCTGGAGACGGGACAGCGCCTGTTCGGGCTCGATGACCTGATCGCGATTCCGCCGACTTCGGACCCCGAGCTGTTCCTTTCGCGACAAGCGACCGGCGTTTGGATCGCCGAGCAGGGCGATCGGGTTTGGGAGCCGGGCGACCTCGAGGTGTTGCGGGTCGGAACTCGTCAATACCGTTTCGAGCCGAGCGCCCCGGTGCACGCCACGCGGGCGGGGCGACAAATGACGCCGGCGGGCCTGAGCCTCGAATTTGCGGTGAGCCTCAACGAGGAGCACGTCGCAATCACGATGGTGCATGGTGAGCGACGCACGCCGCTGCGACCGCGGGCGCACGGCTATGTCCTGCTCACCCTCGCGCGGCTCCGCGCGAAGGATCAATCCGACCCGGCGCTGCCGCCCGAGAGCCACGGCTGGGTCTACCAAGATCAGCTAGTCAAGATGCTAGCCACGACGCCCACCCAGCTCGCGGTCGACATCTACCGCGCACGCCAGCAATTCAACGAAGCCGGCGTGGCCGATGCGGCGCAACTCGTCGAGAGGCGCAGCATGACTCACGAGCTGCGCCTCGGCGTGCCTCACGTCTCGATTCGCAGCGCGTGACTGCAGTCGCCGAAGCTTCTGGCTGCCGAGCCGCAGATCTCACGCACACACGTAGCGACGAGCGTACGGCTTGCGTGATTTCAGTCGTTCACCAGAGGCGCTTGTGCTCGCGGGTCCACGCGACATCGTCGGGTGGACGACTCGCGTTGAGACCGAGGTGCATGGCAATCCCAACGATGACGGCAGCCGCGCTGGGAATGAATAAGATCCAACCCAGGAGGCGAGCCGTTCCGGGACCTTCGTTCAAGCTCGGTGGCGGCTGAACGGGGACGAGCCAGGAGTAGCCCAGTGCGGCGGTCGCCAATGCGCCGGCAAGCGCGCCGACGACCAGCAACAGAAGCGAAACGGCTCGAAGAAAAGTCCTCATGCCCGCGCGCCGAACGTACCGCCGTTGAGCAGCCGCCGCATCAGGAAAGCGGGAGGCGACAGGTGGCAACGAGCGAGCCGATGGGATATCGCCACGGGCGAGAGCGACGAGCTTGTAGTTCACGACGATGCGGCCGTCAGCTTCCTCGGCTTTTTGGGCAGCTCGGTTCTATCGAGACGTAGCAGCTACCCCTGCTCCGGCCATGGTGGGCACTGTGCGCGGCAAGCAGCGTATGCCGGAATTCCGAGCTCACAGTCGTAGGAGTAGGGACAGTTGCAAATCTGGTCACAAGTAAAGCTGACCGCAATCCCACAGGAAGCGGCACGTCTCTGTGCGGACTGACAGGCGCACCGCGAGCGACATTGAGCCACCGTCCGATTCTCTGAGGGGCTATTGCCTTGGAAGTAGTCGCAACTGGCGTCGAGGTCGCAACGATTCCCGCAGGCGTTGTCGGGGGTCAGGTACGTGCAATCCACCGAATACGTTGTTGTTCCACACGACTGGACATGGGTCGCCGCGCGACGGCAGAGCTGTTCATCGGTTTCAACCTGTTGTGCTTCACCGCCGCAGTGCGAGAGCACCAGGAGTGCCGCCAGCATGAGCAAGGTCAGCGCCCTCGGCGTTCCGCCGCCACCCGAGCGCGACAACCTAACCCCGTATGCGGGCGACAACCCCATGTTCAGTCCGCCCAATGTACCGCCCTTAAGCTGCGGCCGCATCAGAAACCACAGGCTTGCAGGCGCGCGCGACCTAATGCGTTGGCTCATCCTGGATCACGAAGCGCGAGCAGAGCTGCAACGACGGAAGCGCGCGATGAGCTGGGCCTCGGGCCAAGGCCCATCGAATCGGTCTCTAGGCGGGCGAGATGGTGCTCTAGATCTTGTGCGGAGCAGCCGCGGGACAACATCCCAACGATGGTCATAGCTAGGAGTCGTATTCGGTCGACGCGCTGGGAACGTGGTTGACTCCAATGGGGTCCCAGCTTCCCCAGAGAATGCGGCGCACCGCGACAAGCGTCTCCTCGACATCCGTCGGAGCGGCAGTGAGCGCGCTCCAGCGAGATAGCCAAATCGTGAGCGTGCGTTCATCGACGTCGACCTCTAGCCAGCCTCTTGCATCGGCCGGGGGACAGAACGTTTGCCAGTCGAGGTTTGGCGAGCGCACGACACCGCTCGGTAAGAAGGCGGAGAAGCGCCATCGTTCCTGATGGCTGGAGCTTCCGGGTGTCCCGGGGACGCCCCCCATCCAGGCCTCGCCGTGGATCGCGCAGCGCCCGTTCGAGATGTCATCGCGCTCCGGGGATAGCCCATCGCACCAGAGGCCGAGGATATCCCTGCGGCCGAGCGTGGGCAGCTCATCGCACACGCGGTACTCGAGGAACGTGAAGAACGCGGATTCATCCATGACTACCCGAGCTAGCTCACGATCTAGAAGTCAGCGGCAAGCCTGCGATGTCCCCGCTTCGTCGACAAGACCGCGGGCGTGGCGCGTCACCGGTTGGTTTCCGGAGATGGATGGTTCATCGCGCTGTCAGAAGGAATCAAACACCAGCGTCTGATGCCTTAGGTCAGCCAACGTACCGTTGGGGAAGACGCACGCCGGTTGCAGCCCACGTCGATAGAGACTTCGGCACCGGACTCGGCTAGAGGGGCCAGGCATGGCAAGGCCGGATTGGGTGCGCGCGGGATTGGTGGGCTGGAGCATTGCAGGGCTGTTGCTGAGCTGCGGTCAGGTGATTGAAGACGAATTGCCGAGGCCAACGCACGGGCCCCGCGGTGGCGCGGCGGGCGCGGCGGGCGCGGCGGGGGCAACCCCTAGCAACGAGGAGGCGCGCGCAGGAGACGCTAGCGGCGGAGCCGGGGCAACCACTAGCGACGAGCACGCGGGTGACGCGAGCGTGATCACGTCCGAGGCGGGCACTGGTGGGCTCGTCGATCGCCCTGGGCGCGAAGGCCTCGGCAGTGGTGGCGAAGCCGGTACAGGGACCGCGGGGGAAGGCGGCGGTGGGGCGCCGGCTACTCCTCTTCGCGGGCAAAGAAATGGCAGACCTCTGATGGGCGAGAGCTGCGCTATCGATGCCGATTGCGGCGATGATGGGCTGCGTTGCCTCGGGGCCAACGAGGACTACGACGAGGGGTCGGGCGCGCCCGCGAACGGCATCTGCACGGCCGCATGCACGACCGACAGCGCGTGCCGCATCTTCGATCAGGCGGCCATCTGCGCAACCCTGGACGAGGCTCCCCTGATGGGCGGGCTCGCAGAGGAGCCAGCACTGCGCTTCTGCATGTTGGGCTGCAGCCTTGGAGCGCCGAGCGGCAACTCCAAGTGCCACGGACGTCTGGATTTGGCTTGCCGGCCCTTCGCCCCCCCGGACTCGGAAGAGTGCTCGAAAAAGGCTCCGTGCCGAGAGGGCACCTTTTGCTACCGCGGCCAGTGTCGAGCCGCCGCCTGCGGGCCGCGCTGCAACAGCGACCTCGAATGTGCCGCCGGCAGGCATTGCGATCCGCTTTGGGGACTGTGCACCACTGAAGTGCCCGAATACACGCCCATCGGCGCCGAGTGCATGACCGAAGGCTCTGATGATTCAGTCTGTGGATACGGCGTGTGCCTTTACGTCACTGCCGAGCAGATAATTGAGGGCGAACCGCGCCAGGTCCGAGTCAAAGAGATGTGCACGCAGCCCTGTACGCTCGGCACCGTTTGTGGGGAAGGCACGGGCGCGTGCGTTTCACCAAGATTACCCGACTACGGACCCGGCGACGTCGGTTACTGCTTGCAAAAATGTGACTGCGACGCGGACTGCCTGAACTCCGGCGATCGTTGCCGCGCTCTTACGCCCGACAACGTCGAACGCTACGGGAGCCCCGGCGTTTGCGACTACATCCCCGAAGGCTCTCCGTCTATCGACTGCGCGAGCGGCGAGAACGGGGGTAGCGGTGGAGAAGGCGGGCGTGGCAACTGATCGTTGCCACCTGTTCCGTCAATTCGTGGATGCCCAACACGGCGCTGTCTTGTCCCGCTCGGTCGGTGCCGGACAGCGCTCGTTGCAAGTGTACAGCGCTTGCCCGCCGCAAGTGGTGTTCAGCGTGCAGCACGGATGCCACTTGAAGTAATACGGATAGTCGACGACGGCTTCGACGCAAACGTTGCAACCTCCGTCGATGCAACCATCCCAGCCGGTGGGTGTAGTTTGGTGACAGGTGGCCGGTAGAGGCAAACCGAACTGGCTACATTCCTCTTGAAGCGGTTCGAGAGCCCTTTCGCACTTGACGCCTGCGTCGCCGCCGGCGCCGCCGCTCCCCGCCTCGGCACCCGCCGCATCGGCGCCGCCGTTGCCCGCGTCGGCGCCCGCCGTACCGGCGCCGCCGACCATTCCTTCGACGGCGTGGCCAGCCGCGCCTCCAGCCGTCAACTCGCCGCCGTTGCCTTGCCCTCCGCCACCGGCGTCGCTCTCGGTCGATTCGGAGCCGCTGGTTGCGTCACCGCTGCCGCCGCCCTCGCCTGCGTTCGGTGCGGGCGGCGTCAAGTCGATGCGTGCGCGGTAGCACGTGGGAACCAGAAGCGCGGCGAGCCACAGGAGCACTAACGGGGTGCGCTGCCTCATGCTCATCTACCTGGCGGCGAAGCGGGCTCCGAGAGAGCCGACGGCGTCGGGGCCGCGGTGGCGCCGGCCATGCTCTCTGCTTCTCGCACCGCAAAACCCTGCGGGTAAGACGCTAGGTACCGTTCAGCCTCTTGCTTGGCTTCTGCGCTGCGACCGGCCTTGGCGAGGAGGCGAAACTTTCTGACCAGAGCCGTTTGCGCGAGCGGCGACGTTGGATGCTCTTGCAGCAGCCGCTCCAGCTCCGCTATCGCGCCCGCGACATCACCGTCACGGCTGGCATCCGCGGCCCGCTGGAATAGCCGATTCTCTTCCGCAAGCGTGCTCTTGGCTTCAGCGGAGTCGTTGGCGTGCGCCACGGACGGAGCTGCCGGAGCGAGGGCGAGCGGGATGCGGGGCGCGGCATCGCGCGGCGTCGGCGCGGGAGCCACCTGCTTCGGCTCGACCTTTGCCGGCAGCGCCACCAACGCACCGTTGGACACCGCAGGCTCGGCGGTGATGGCAAGGGGGTGCGCATCGTGTTTCGGAGACCAGCCGGCGACCAGCGCGACCGCGGCGGCTGCGGAGAGCGCGCCCGCCATCCACCAGCGACGTCGCGTCGTGGCCGCTACCAGCTGCGCGAGCTGCACGTCGATGTTCGTGGCGACGCGTGCCGCCCGCTGCCTCTCGGCTTCGCCGCTGCGCGTAGCGCCAGGCTCCTGCCCCAGTTGGCCGAGCAATCGACGCAGCTCGGCCGTGGCTTCGGGATCGTCGGGCCGGTCGATCATGTTGCTGCCTCGTGGTCGATGCGGATCTGGCCGAGCCGCTCCAACAAGTCTCTGCGCCCACGAGTCAGGCGCGACAGCACTGCGGCCTCGGTCGACGCGGTCAAGGCTGCTACTTCGGCGATGCCGTAGCCAAGCGCGTCGTGCAGGAGCACGGCTTCCGCACGCCCCGGGCTCAGGGTGGCGAGAGCCGTACGCAGCCGTCGCAGCTCGTCTCGGGCCTCGAGCACGCGCTCCGGAGGACGAGGGGGCACGGACCGAGTCGGAGCCTCCACGTCCTCGGAGCGATCGAAAATGCGGCGCTCCGAGCGACGAGAGCGAATCGCATTGAGACCGATGTGGCAGGCGATGCTCGCGGCCCAAGAGGTCAGCCGGCACCGTCGCAAGAAGCGCCCACCGTAGAGCGACCGCACCACTTCCTCGAAGGCATTCTGCACGCAGTCGTCGTGGTCTTGGTCCCCGGGCCCAAGCACGCGCGTCAGAGTGGCGTCGATGACTCGGATCAGCCGTTGGTACAGCAGACCCCCAATCTTCGCGTCGCCCCGCTGGACTGCCGCTATCAGCTCATCGTCCGACAGCGCAGGTTGCTCCACGAGCTCTGCGTCGACGCCGCCTCGCTCGGCGACACGAGCGCTGAACGGGAGGGTGGCGCTGATCATCTCGTGCGCTAGTAACGCCGCGTCGTCGGAGTGCGGCACCTGACCCGCATTTTTCTCGGGCGGCTTCGGCTCGGAGCTCAAAGTCGTCCCTCCACTCCGGCAAAAATCTCCATCGCCAGACCCGGGGAGCTCAGCACCAGCGGTTGGCTCCCACCCGCGCCGAAGGGTGGTAGCCGCACCAAGGCGCCAGCGGTGGCCGCGAAGCGACCGCGGGCCGGGAAGGCCGCCGCCGCGCGAAGCCGCAGGGGAAATTCGTGGTCCGACAGGTCTCGGTCGTCATAGCTAACGAACAGGTGACGGTACCCAAGCTCGAGCAGCGCGCTCCCCGCCACGTCGAGGGCGGTGATGACTCCCGACACACCACCGCCGAGGCCGACGAACATCCAGTTGGTCTTGAGCGGCCGGCCGCTGCTGGTGGCGTCTGCCGCCGTGGCGTAGCTGCCCACACCCTGCGCGAGCAAAGGGGTTCCAAGTAGGCGCACCCCGACCGAGAAAAAGCCTCCAAACTGAGGACGGCCACCTTGCCAGCCATGCCCGGCGAGCCCGCCCAGGGTCGCGCGCCAGCGCGCCTCGTGCTGCGCCAGCGAGACGACGCGCGTCGGGGGAGCGCCACCGTCGGGCTTCTTGAAGCCGACCGGCGACTGCAGCGAGCGTTCCGGCACACGCGGAGCATCGGGCTCGGGCTGCGGCTCCACGTCATCGGCGGATGCCTCCCCTACGAGTGTTGCCACCGTGAGCCCCACCGTCGTCCAACGTTCCGCGATCGAGTCCTTGTCGGAAAAGGTGAGAGCACGAGCCGTCCATTGCGCGCCCCCTCGGCTCACGCGGATGGTTACTTGCAGGTACTCGCCTCCTTGCCAGAGCACCAGCGCCACGGCTTGCGGCTGTGCGCTCTCTGGGAGTGAGGACGAAAGCTCGCAGCGGCCGGTCGACAGCGCCGCGCTGCAAGCGTTCACCGCAGCGGCAGCATATTCAGCCGGAACGTCGGCCGGCAACACGTCCATGCTCACGACAAGAGGCACCGAGGTGGCGGCTCGTACCATGGCCCCCCGGACGCGTCCCCAACCGCTGGTGTGCATGGACGACTTTTTTCGACCAGGGTGCCCCTGTTCTCGGGCCCCGCGGTACGTACCGGATAAGCCTCCGTCGGGGGGCCTGGGTTCGTGGTGGTTAGGTGGAACAGGAAATGATCGACACCTGCGCTGACGTCCGTCAGAGCCTGGCGGGAGCGCGCGCCCGTGAGCCGGGGCTGCACTTGGGGAACGCGCGAGCGCTACGACAGTCGAAGCCGTTACGGCTGACAAGTGGAGTGCGGGCTGTCCGCGCGGGGCCCAGGGAGCCCGATTCGCGTGGCTCGAGCGGCATTTCGGCCGAAGATCTGCGCCGCCTCTACGCCGAGCACCGCGCGATTCTGCGCCGGCATTGCACCCGTATCCTCGGAGAGTCGGCGTCGGCCGAAGACGCCGTCCACGAGGTCTTCTTGCGAGTGGCACGCTTTCGAGGACACCTGCCCGAAACCGCGGAGCTCCGACCGTGGCTTTTTCGCATCGCCACCAATCACTGCCTGAACGAGCTCCGGCGAAGAGCCATTCGCGCACGCGACCTGCCGGGAGCGTGGACGGATCACCCCGAAGACAGCTTGGTCGCGCGCAGTGACCTGCGCTGCTTCCTGGCGCACTTACCTCGCCGCGCGTGCGTCGTCGCCTGGCTCACGTTCGGGCACGGCATGCTGCAGCAAGAAGTCGCCGACGCCTTGGGAGTTTCGCGGCGCACCGTCGTGACCGATCTGAATCGGATACGCTCGAGCCTGTGCCGATTGCGTACGCCGCGATCAGCGGGTCCGCGTCGCCGGCATGAAGAGTCGACGACCTAGGGAGCGACGCAGCTCGAGCCGTCAGCGGTTTCCGAGCAGGCGCGCTCGCTGCCGCAGTCGACGCGCGACAAGGTGCCTTCGAAGCACCACGACAAAATTGTCCCATCACAGCGCCCTCGTTCGCCGACGCCCTCGCACTGCGACGTAGAAATTCGAGACGGGCAGCGGTCACACGCGGCCGTCGGCGCCACCAGCTCGGGATGGGCAACGAAGACCTCGTGCAGACTGCGGCCTCGCGCCCAGCGCGCAACCTCGTTGCCGACGAACCGAAAATGCCACGGTTCCGCGCGGTAACCGGTAATTCGCTCCTTACCGGGCGGGTAGCTGAGCGCGAAGCCGTATTCCGCAGCGTGATCAGCGAGCCAAGCGCCGGTCGCCTCCGTCGCATAGCGCAAATCGACGGCCGTCCCCAATTGATGCTCACTGTGGCCGGGCCGAGCCGCACGCCCCACTTCCGACGTCTGCATATAGACCGCAACCTGGTCGTCGTAGGAGCGATAGGCAGAAGCGACCTCGACGCTGAGGCCGGCTGAGCGCGCGGTGCGCAGCCAACGTTCGAGCGCAGCTTGTGCTTCAGGCACCAGTTGGAAAGGGCCATGTCCGTCGCGGCTGCCGTCGGCCGTGACCGACACCAGGAGAGGTGGGGCGAAATCACACGGAGCGACGCAGCGAGAGGGACTCATCCACGGAAGCGCACCGCCGTCTGCGTCGGATGGGCGGCCGCAACCAATCCCTAGGAGCAACGAAAGGACCAGTACCGGGGACCGCCCGCGAGTGGTGATGGTCATGCCAGTCACATAAACCGCGACCGGCGTCGAATGAGAAAAAATGACTTCTCATTCGGAGCACGTCGCCGGTTGTCGTCGGGCGAGCTTGCTCTCGCATGCTCGTCTTCATGCATCGAAGGCGAGCGACTCGGCATCACCAATGAAGGAGTATTACATGACTCGCATACGCCGCATCGCGGCCCCGGCCATCTGCTTCGCGTCTCTCGGTGTTCTGAGCTTCTCGAGCTCGGCTCTTGCCGCCTACAGCTCGGAGTTCGGCTCGTACACCCAATCGAACATCAACTACGTCGACTCGACTCACCAGCAATATGGCGAATGGAGCGAGGCGGCCACTTACTTCGACAAATCGGATCACTGGGGCAACAGCGACTTCAACGCCGGTTACCGCGTGTTCGGGTACTCGAGCGCGGCCAAGAACCCCAAGACGGTTTGGACTTACGCGACCGGCGCCTTGACCACCGACGTCACAATCTTTGGCAACACCTCCCACATCATCGACGTCTATGCGACGGGGAACACCAACGCGCGGCCCGCAACCACGAACGCCAACATGCAAGTGTTGCTGAAGGGTTACACCGTTTACTCACCTTCCACGACGTCCGGCACGAGCTGGTCGTGGTCGCAGCCGCTGTTCTCGGCCGAATGGAGCAAGAAGTTCTGGGTTGCGGGCTGGCTCCCCGTCAGAGTCAGCGCCAAAGTGACCGGCGTCGGTTTTGCCAACTACAACGTCAGGCTCAATCCGACCTACATGAGGGCGGGGATGGGCGGCGGCGGCGGGCTCTATGCGCAAGCGCGGGGTGACGTGGGCGAGTCGTGGCTGCTGGGTGCGTCGGCCTGGGCGAACTTGACCTTGGTCGAGCCCTCCGTGGACTTTTCGGCCGTGCAATCTTGGGATCTGCAGAGCAATGGCAGCAACTGCAACGTTACGTTCTGGAAAGGAATCAACGGGGCGCTCACGGTCAAGGCGCTGGGCGGCAACGTCAAGGCGCAAGGTCAGGCGTTCACCGGCACCTACACGGATACGATCTTCTCGTGGAGCGGTTTCACCAACACGTATCCCCTCTTCCCGTCGCAAATGACGGCCAAGACGGCCACGGATCCGATTCCGTGCCCAACCGTCGGCGGCTGAACGAGAGCACGTCCCGGCTTCGGCTGCTCGCGCCGTTCTCGGAATGGCGCGAGCACGCCGCGGCCTACCCCTACCTCGATTTTGTTCGAATCCTCAGGACCATAATCATGCGCAAGATGCTCGTCGTCGTCACGCTCTTGAGCGCCAGCACGCTCGCGGCCGTGCTGGTACGCACCAGTCACCAGCACAAGCTTCGCGCGGCCGCGATTCCCGCCGACTCGACGCAAGCGGCGGACGTTGAGGCAACCTCTCGAATCGAAGGAGGGAACCCGAAAGCGCCCGATGCGTGGAACATCGGCGCGCGCCATCGTTACTCCATCGAAGCTCACCTCGAGTTTGGTCTCAACGAAACGGGTGATGCGCCGACGGCCGCCGTTGCTTGGACCGGCACGCTCGAGGCCATCGTGACGGCGCGTCGCGACGATTTGACGGAGGTCGTCTATTGCATCACCGCGCCGCATTTCGTCGTCAAAGGTGACCAGCCTCAGCCACACCCGGTGCCGCAAATGGAGGCGCAGCTCGCGGCCAGCTTCGCCGCGCGCTACGACAATCGTGGCCGCCTGCGCGAAGTCAGCACCGCCGCCAGCATGGGCCCGGAGCCCCAACCCTTCGTTCGCGGTTTGCTGGCGAGCATGCAATTTACGATGCCCACGAACGATGACCCCCAATGGGCATCCCAGGAGCTCGACGCTGCCGGCGAATATGCCGCAATCTACCAACGGCTCCAGGAAAAGGGGCGCTACAGCCGGAACAAGCAGCGCTACCTCCGCATCGCCGGGCCGCGCGGGTTGACGCCCGACGGCGCGGCGGCGCAAGCGGTGGGCAGAGCCCTGTCCACCTTCACTATCGGCAGCGACGGTCGGCTTGCGGCGCTGGACCTGGCCGAGACCGGCGGGGTGAAGGTTTCGAACCAAGGCACTCAGTTCAATTCACGCGTTCGGTTGACCGTGCGCCTGCTCGAGCGCGACACGGCGAGCGCCGAGCTCATGGCCAGCCGCCTGCGCGACTTGGGTCCAGCTGGCGCGCCATGGCTCCCGTCCAACGGCGGTGGCCCGGGGGAGCAGGCCGATCGTGAGCTAGTCAATGGTGCGGACCTGACGCAGTTGCTCTCGGAGCTCGAGCGTCTGCCCGCGAACGCCATGAAAGATCGAGCGAACATCCAAGCCCGCCTGTCGGCGTTGTTTCGGCTCGACCCGCGCGCCGTCGACGACGCCATCGGGCGCATCCGTGCCAACGATGCCAGTGCAGACATGCTCGCAGCCGCCTTGGCCGGAGCCGATACGAAAGAGACGCAGAAGGCTCTGGTGAAGTTGGCGCTCGAGCCCGGGGGCGACGGAAAGGCCCAAAGTCGCGCGCTCACGAACTTGATGGCTGCCGATCATCCGGATCCCTCGCTGATGCGCGATCTCAAGCCGCTGCTCAATGATCCCAACCCCGACCTGGCTCGCGCGGCCGCGCTCGCGGTGGGCGCTGCCAGCAGTCGGACGACAGGGCTCGACCCCGAGGCCGCCCGCGCCGCCAATCAGGATTTACTGACGACCCTCGAGCACTCCAAGACAGACGACGACAAGACCTGGGCGCTCCGCGCCATCGGCAACGCCGGAGATCCCGAATCTCTCCCAACGCTGAAGGAGACGCTCGCTTCGCCGAATCCGACCCTGCGTGAAGCCGCAGGCGAGGCCTTGCGCGCGATTCCGGGTCCCGAGGCCGAGCAGCTCTTGAGCACGACCATGCTCCTCGACCCAAGTCCGGACGTGCGGCGCGGCGTCGTATTTGCCGCGCGGTATCGTGAAGGTGAAGGATTGTTGAATCCGCTCGGTGCCGTGTGCCGAGACGACCACGACGAGAGCGTGCGGGGCGTGGCCATCGAGACGCTCGGTCGCATGGCTCAATCGAACGACGCCGCGCTGGCGCAGCTGCAATGGTCTGCCGAGCACGACCCGAGCGAGCGCAATCGTCGCGCGGCACGAGAGATCATCGAAGGCACGTTGGCAAACGCAGGTGGCTGATGGCGGCGCGCGAGCCCGAGCTAGCAATACCGTGGCGGTTGGCTTCTGGGACAATCGCGCTTGGCGTGGTTGGGACTGCGGTGGCGGTTTCGCGGTCCCTCGGCGGAGGCAACGAGGCGTTCATCGTGCCCAAGGCGCTCGTGCTCGCAGTGTGCGGAGCCCTTTGCGCGCTCTTACTCGTTCGCGTGGTTTGGTATCGGCCCACGGGCTTCGACGCCTGGCTGTTGGCGGGCGTCGTTCACGGCTTCCTTTCGGCTGTGCTCGGTTCGCCCAACTGGGCAAGCGCGGCAACGGTGCTGCTGCCGGAGTGGAGCGCGTTGCTGTTGCTGGCGCTGGTTTCGGCTGCGACAGGTGAAGACCGAGCGCGACGCGGGCAAGTGCTCGATCTGATCGTCGTGGCCATGACGCTGGTCGCCGCCGTCGCTCTGCTCGAATGCGTCGGCGTCGACCTACCGTGGGAAAGTGTGCGGCGCCCGCATAGTACCCTCGGCAATCGCAATTTCGTCGGAGCAGGCGCGGCAATCGCGGCCGTGATCGCGGGGTGCCGCCTACTCGAGAGGCGCTCGGTCTGGCGAGCCCTCGGACTCGCAATGCTGGTCGCGGCCGTCGTGGTCACCCGCTGCCGAAGCGCGTGGCTGAGTCTGTCGGTCGGCCTAGGAACCATGCTCGCGCTCGGTCTCGTCCTGCGTCCGAAGCTGCCAAGGCAAGCGGTAGGTTACCTGGTTACGGTGCTGTTGCTGAGCGTTGCCGGGGCAGCGCTCATTCCCTGGCCTGGGCTTCATTGGAACGACTCGCTCAGCGGCACCGCCGCGCGCCTAGTCGACTACCAGGGAGGGACCGGTCGTGAGCGTTTGACCGATCTCAAGATCGCTACGACGATTGCGATCGAAAATCCGATATTCGGCGTCGGTCCGCGGAGTTGGGATGACGCGGCGTCGGCACGTGCCCACCAGAACGCCGGTCGCCACGCTACCCCTCAACACTTTTGGACCACACCGAACTCGGATCTGGCCCGCATCTTGGCGGAACGAGGTTTCGCAGGGCTCGCACTGGTTGCGGGTGCGCTGGGGTCGTTGCTCGTGGGCGCCTGGAGAGCCAGAGAGCGAGATGGCGTGGAGACGATCGCGTTGGCGAGCGCGGCAGTGGCGCTCGTGATCGATGCATTGCTCGATGCACCGCTGTTCGGCGCGCCGACGTTAGCCATAGCGGCCGCGCTAGGCGGCCTAGCTCGAAAGCCGGGGCCGCGCGCGCTCGCGGTAACGTGGCCCGCTCGCGTCGGGGTACCCGTATTGGCGGCGGCGATTTTGCTGGTCACCTCGCTCCGAACCGCGTCCTCGGCGTTGCTGGCGTCCGATGCCGAAGGCATCACCGCCGCGCAGCGGGCATTGCGCTGGTTTCCGCGTCCGGACGTGACCGAAGTGCTGGCGCTGCGCCTCGCCAGCGCCGGTCGCTGCCAGGAGGCCGAGCTCGCCGGCGCGGCCGCGCTCGAGCTAGCGCCGCATCACTGGGGCGTGCCTCACGCGTTGTCCGAGTGTTGGCTGTCTCACGGCAATCGCGTCAAAGCCCGCGAGCACCGCGCCGAGCGAGACCGCCTCGAGCCCCACGTCCAAGCCCTCTTCAGTCGCGGCGCCGACGTCGTGAGCGGCTACGACGCGACTGTCGGAGCGCCTCGTCGGCGATAGGACGGACTCAGTGCCAGTCGGCGTGGCAATGCAAGCATTGCTTGGCGCGCTCGGATGCCAATGGTTCGCCACAATGGGGACACGGCGGGCCAGCATGGCGAGGCTGTGGCCTGCCCGAGTGCAACACCCAGATTTTCGCGAAGCGTGTCGGGGCGCCAATGGCCTTTCGCAACGCAGACATCGCACCGCCAGGGTCACTTCGTTTCTTGAGATCGAGGATCCGCTCGCGGTCGTGGTCGGTCAAATCAGCAAACCTCGGGACGAGAACGCCGCAGCGCAGGCATCGATCCCCTCGTTCAGGCCACCGTCCGTCTTCAGCAGCGCGAAGTTCTTCACGCGTGTAAGGCTCGTTGGACGGTTCAGACGACCACGCTGCATCGTCTTGCGCCGGTGCAAGGCGCTGCCAATCTCGAAACCGGCTTTGCCAGTCCTCCAGCGAGACCCAGGTTTCCTCTCTTTCGTCGTCGAAAACGATCCAGCCGGCCGCGGCACCCGAGAGCGAACATAGCTTCGCGCGATCCTCACCAGTCATGACGAGGCGTCCGTACTCTCGCCTTTCGCCAAGCAGGACTTGCCAAAGCGCAAACTCCAAACCGTCCATCCACCCAGCGCAGTAGGCGTTCTCGGAAAGGCTGGACATGAATTGAGCCAGTGCGCGCTGTTCCCCTGTCAAGTCGCTCAACATCGGCGTTCCTGCAATGTACCGCCGCTAAGCAGCGGGCGCATCAGGAAACCACGAGCCGTCAGCAGGCGGCGACTGGCGACCCGTCGTGCAGCACGACCGGCACGAGTTCAGGCATTGCAGCAAGCAACTGGCGTGATCGAGTGCCTGCTTATCAGGACGGCGCTCTGCGTCGGGACGCCACCCGTCCCACGACCAATAGGTGTCGAACAGAGTCTTGAGAGCACGTGTCCGCCATGCTGAATCGGCCGGCTCAACCCAGCGCGGTTGTTGCGGCTCCTCAACGGACTCAGCGAGCACCGGCAGGGCGTCGAGCCGAGCGTTGGTTGCTAGACGTACCGTGAACAATCAGCTCGGGATGCGGGCTACGGCGAGAGTGCTTTCCGGGCGCACGAAATGCCTGAATGTGCGACTTGGTTGGGATTCCCCTGATCTCGCGCCAGTATTCGTCGCGGACATCGTCATCAATCTCGACGACACCTGGGTAGAGGGGGTCGTTTCCGTCTTTGCGCGGACCCGAGACCCAGTATTTCTCACCCGTCTCGACGTCGGAGTGATTGGTCTTGTAACCACTACCGTTCAATGAACGCAGCTCGACCCCCTGGTAGTAGAGAGTCCGGCCCGTTTTGGACAATTGGACGCGGCCAATTCTTCCGCGATGCGAAGCAAGCCCGCCTCCCCGCTCGACATACATGATGCGAGTCTTCAGCGCTGGCATTGCCGTCCCTCTCGACCGTTTGGCTAACGTAGCGCCGTTAAGCTGCGGCCGCATCGGAAAACCACGACGGTACAGCTAGCGACGAGGGTAGAGGTCAGATCTGCTCACACGTTACGGTTGCAACGCCATTGCTCTCCTTGCAACGGCATTCGGTCTCGCATTCAAAATAGGAGCAGAAGCAAGCGCAGCTCGGGTCCGTCGCGCAGCTGGTGGCGGATTCCGAGAAGCTGCGACATTCGGGAATGTAGACCGTTCCCCCTTCGGGAAACTCCAACTTCCCCGCAAAGACGAAGCAGAACGATTGAGCAGCATCGCAGCTTACGGCTGGAGCGGTTTGATCGCCTTGGCCGCCCTGCCCGGCACTGCCGCTCCCGCCGGCTTCCGCAATGCTTGGCCCCGCACACGAAAAGTGCCCCGTGAGGTCACGCATGCCCCCGGCACCGGCAGCCGGAGCGGCGCCTCCACCAGCCGCAACGCCTGCAGCTCCTGAATTCTCCGACTGTCCTGTTGCGGCTGTGCCACCCGTGCCAGCGGCCGTGCCACGGGTGTCAGACGCGTCGTCGTCCGAGCCGCAGGCTACAGCACCGAAAAGCCCTAAAAGCAGTGACCAGGCAAGTCCGCGAGATGATGCCGTGCGCATGGTGCCGGACGGAGCAACATACATGCCGCCCATCACGGTGGGCTCTTGCGTAAACTCGACAGGAAGAAGCACTGAGCGGGAGCCCGGCCGTTTTTCCGCCCGCCCAACATCCGTCGTTTAACGGTGTTGAGCCGCCAGTCGCGTTGAGCTCCGTTAGACTCGCCGCGCCACGAAGAGGTCGTAAAGGTCGTGCCTCGTGACGCGCCCGCCGAACTGCGAGTCGATCAACTCCACCATGGAGTCTAGGAAGACTTCCCGTGCATCGGGTTCGAGAACCACCACGTCGGAAAACGTCGACAGCAGGTCCGAGTACTCCGATGACGTGTAGGAACGCGCCACCACGTACCGCTCCGTGGCCATCAAGACGAGTTCGGGATGTGCCGCGCCGAGAGAGCGCGGGGGCACGTCCTCTGGGCGATTCTGTTTCCTTGCAGGGTCATGGTTCGGCGTCCACCGCGCGTAGGATGTCTGACTGGCGGCAAAGAAAGGGTCCTCGCCGACCGCGACAC